>Ga0111538_10012563_pt1 | contig 11197 bp, 9 predicted proteins | sample SoiMethybrSBSTD1_FD_79669 | JGI IMG/M metagenome (GOLD analysis project Ga0111538, IMG submission 79669) | Bulk soil microbial communities from a Populus tree surrounding site in Tennessee, USA - Soil MetaG P. TD hybrid SBSTD1 (version 2)... | ecosystem: Environmental > Terrestrial > Soil > Tree... | reverse complement strand
TCGCGCTCGAAGAAGCGGGCCTGCGCTCGGTCGTCAACGAGTGGGATTGTCCCGACGTCCGCGTTCTCTTCGAAGCCGGGGATGCCACCATCACGGTCACGATACCAGTAGCCACGCCGCAGCAAATCTACTGGACGTGCCTGTCGGACGGGCTCGTGCTCGCCGACGACCTCCGAGTGATCGCGGCGCTCCGGCGCCGGGATCTCGACGCGCGAGCTGTATACGCACTGTTCCAGTACGGCCTCACTCCTCCGCCCCTGACGCTGTTCCGCGGTGTCTCACGCCTTCCCGGCGGTCACGTCTCGCGCCTTTCGTTCGAACCATGCGCGATCACGTCCACGCCAATGGTGCCCCCCTCGTCGGCGCACGGTCCCGAGATCGCCAGAAAGAGCGCGAAGGACTGGCTCGCGCAGAGGCTCGACGAGCGTCTCGGCGCCGTGCCGGCCGACGCCGCGCTCTACTTCAGCGGAGGAGTCGATTCAGCGCTCCTCGCGCTGCGGTTGAAGAAGATGGGACGGCGCGACGTGCGCCTCATCAACTACACCTTCGGGCCCGGCGACCAGGAGAGCTCGCTGGCAACCGAGATGGCCGCCCACCTGGGCATGACGTGCACCCGCGTGATGCACGACCCGAGCAAGGTCGCGGACGTGCTCAGCCGCGTCGGTAGCGATTACGCGTTCCCGTTCGGGGATCTCTCCACGATCCCCACCAACATTCTGGCCCACGAATCCGGCGCGATCGCCGAACGTGCTTCCACGATGATCGAAGGTACCGGTGCCGATGGCGGTTTTGGACTTGCCTGCAGATATCCGGCGTGGACGCGCGTGTATTCCATTCCTGCAGCCGTTCGCCGCAGTATCGCCACCGCCTATCGATGCGCCGGCCTCTGGAAGAACACGTCCGACCTGGGGCGAATGGCTGGCTTCGTCACGCGAAGCGCGCGGCTGTGCCTGGGACCCGCGGTCATCGCGCAGAACGCACTCGACGGTATCGCGTACCGGACGCCACCCGAGATCGCCTCCGAGTTGCAGGCCCTGCTGACCGGTCACGTTCGGGCACTGGGTACTGGATGCGGACAGGCCGAACTGAGCCTGCTCGACATCACGATGGTGTGCGCCGGGACAATGGCGCCGAAGTCGTTCGACCCGCTGAGGACGCGCGGCTTCAAACCGGTCTATCCCTATCTCGATCCGTCCGTGGTCCACGGCGGGTCTTCGCTGCCGGCACAGGTGAACTGCACGAACGGCGTCGGCAAGAGCGTCCTCAAGGCGCTGGTGGCCGAGGACCTCCCCCGGCAGTGGGTGTATCGGCCGAAGAGCGGCTTTACACCGCCGTACCAGGCGATGTTCGCGGCGCCTCCGCTGCAGCGCTACCTGCGCGACGTCGCCCTGAACGCGCGCAACCCGCTCCTGGATTTCTGCGACGTGCGCGCCATCACGGCCATGGTCGATCGGGCGGCGGCGAGCCAACCGCTCTATCCCGCCGTGCACGATTTCCTGTGGACGCTCGCCTTTGCATCTGGATGGATAGCGGCGTTGACGCCGCCGCCACCCGAGTTCGCGCACTCCTGACGCTTTCCTGGTTTCCTGATCATGTGTGGCATTGCTGGCATCGTGGCGCTCAACGGGACCGCGGTCGATCCGTTGACGCTTCAAAACATGGCGGACCGCCTCGAACATCGCGGCCCCGACAACGAGGGGTTCGTGTTCGCGTCCCGCTCGTCTGGTACGTATCACCACACGGCGGTGCCGAAAGCCGCCGGGTGGGCCAATGGCAAACCGGCGTCTCTCGGACTGGCACACCGCCGTCTGTCGATCATCGATCTGTCCGAACGCGGCAACCAGCCGATGCCGTCGCCGGATGGCCAGGTGTGGCTGGTCTTCAACGGCGAGATCTACAACTACGTCGACCTCCGCGCAGAAATGGAGGCAGACGGCACCCGCTTCACCACGCGAACCGACACGGAGGTCCTCCTCCACGCGTACCTGCGATGGGGTGAGCGAGCCGTCGATCGGCTCGAGGGAATGTTCGCGTTCGCCATCTGGGACGGACGCACGGGCAAGCTCTTTTGCGCCCGCGACCGCCTGGGCATCAAGCCGTTCTATTACGCGATCGCCGGCGATCAATTCATCTTTGGTTCGGAAATCAAGGCGCTTTTCGCCTGCCGGGCCCTCGAAGCGGCGCCGAACGACGAGGCGGTCGTCGCATTTCTGCTGCACAGCAATTGCGACTTCGGGGCGCGCACGATGTTCCGTCACGTATCGGCGCTCCCGGCCGCTCACACCCTGACACTCGACGCGCGGACCACGGAACCGCGAGTGGCCCAGTACTGGACGTTGGACTCCTGTGCCGCGCACGCCTCCGACGTCAAGACGGACGAGGATCGCATCGCACGCTTGCGCGACATGCTGATCGGGACGATGCGGCGGCATCTCGTCAGCGACGTGCCGGCCGGCAGCTGCCTCAGCGGAGGACTCGATTCGTCAACGGTTGTCAGCCTCCTCGGGAAGATCTGGCGGGAAGAGCCAGGCGCAGCCGGTGCCATTGGCGATCGTCTCAACACGTTCACGTCGTGCTACGAGCGCCCGGAGGTCGATGAACGGCAATACGCGCTCGCAGTGGCAGGCGCTACCGGCGCGACACCTCACCTGGTCTTTCCTGCCCCGGAGGACTTCTGGAGCGACTTCGAGCGGATGGCCTGGCACCAGGACATGCCGTTTGGCGGCTTCAGTTATTACGCCCAGTGGCGTGTCATGAAGGCGGTCCGGCAGGCTGGCGTCAAGGTGCTGCTCGACGGGCAGGGTGGTGACGAGGTGTTCGGCGGATACGCCAAATTCCGCTACGCCTACATGCTGTCGCTGCTCCGCTCAGGCCGGCTGGTTCGCGGCCTGCGGGAGCTTGGCAGCACGCTGCGGCACGGCGACCGATACGTGCTCGACCTGCGCAACGGCTACCGCTACCTGCCTCCCGCCCTGCGTCGAGCGTTCCAGGTTGATTCGCTGCTCCAGCGAGTGCTCCGCACGGATCTATCCCGCGCGTTGTCGCTCGACAGCACGCCGGCCACGCGCTGGTGGCGACATGCCGCGAACAGCAACGGACGATCTTCCCTGAGCCTGTGCCAGCAAATCCAGATCGACGACATCGTCTTCGATACGCTGCCGCAGTTGCTGCGCATGGAGGATCGGTCCTCGATGGCATTTTCGATCGAAGCGCGGGTGCCGCTGCTGGATCACCGACTGGTCGAGTACGGCATCGCCTTGCCCGACCGCCTGAAAGTGCAGAACGGCTGGAGCAAGTTCGCCGTGCGCCAGGCCATGCGCGACCTCATGCCCGACTCGGTGCGGCTTCGCAAGAGCAAGCTTGGTTTCGCTGCTCCCGATCGCGCGTGGCTCGTGCAGGAACTGCGGCCGCGCGTCGAGGAGCTGATCGCCGAACCCTTGCGTTGCGGTGCTTATGTGGACGCCCGCGCCCTGCGGAAGTGGTACGCGTCCGACGAAGCACAGGCTGCGAACACCGAATCCTACCTTGGCCTCTTCCGCGTGCTCTCGCTGGAGATGTGGATGCGCGCGTTCGGCGTCTGAACGCGGTTTCAGCACGGTCACCTTGTCCAAAGACTTCATCGCTATCGAACGCGAGCGGCTGCTGGCGGCGTACCGGAATCTGCCGCTCAGTCTTACGCCCGAGATCTACGCGCCCTGGCAGCCTGCCGAACAACTGGCGCGCGAAGAACGAAAGCGCGTCGCGGCGCGGCTGCTGCGGAAACGTGGGTCGTTTCCGCGGGCAGACCATCGCTGCCTCGAGGTGGGATGCGGGACGCAGGGATGGCTTGGCGAGCTGGCCAGCTGGGGTGTGGCGCAGCGGAACCTGCATGGCATCGAGCTCGACGCGACGCGCGTGGAAGCGGCGCGGACGTGCCTGCCGCTCGCTGATATCCGCGTGGGAGATGCCACCAACATGCCGTGGGAAGACGCGTGCTTCCAGCTCGTGATCGCCTCGACCGTCTTCTCCTCGATTCTCGACGCCAGGGTGCGCGAGCTGCTCGCGAGGGAGATCGTGCGCGTGCTGACTAGCGGCGGCGTGCTGCTCTGGTACGACTTTGCATTCAACAACCCGCGCAACCCGCACGTCCGGCGCGTCAGCCGGGACGAGATTCGAATGTTGTTTCCCGACCTGGCTGGGCCGATCCAGTCGGTCACATTAGCGCCGCCGCTGGCGCGTGCGATCGCACCACGGAGCTGGATCGTGGCCACCGTACTTCAGGCCATGCCTCTGCTCCGAACGCACCTGCTCGCGGTGCTGGAGAAACCGTGACACGTACATCGTTGAAAGCGTGGGCAGAATCGAAGCCGTTTGTGAGCGTCGTCCTCCCGGTTCGCAATGAGGGACGGTTCATCCGCCGCTGCCTCGAAGCGGTCCAGGCACAGGACTATCCCGCCGACCGCATGGAGATCATCGTGGCGGACGGCATGTCCACCGACGACACGCCGCAGATCGTCGAATCCATGCGTCACGGGCGCGTGCCGATTCAGTTGATCCCCAACCGCGGAAAGATCGTCCCCACCGGTCTCAACGCGGCGATCGCGGCAGCACGCGGCGAGGTGATCGTGCGCGTGGACGGCCACTGCGAGATCGCCGCCGACTACGTGAGTCGTTGCGTGCAGCATCTCGGCGAAGGCGTGGACGCGGTTGGCGGACCCCTCGACACCGTGGGCGAGACGCTCCTGGCGCGTGCAATTGCCCTGGCGATGAGCTCCTCGTTCGGCGTGGGCAACGCGGCCTTCCGCACGGTGAACGACCGGAACATGCTGGTGGATACGGTCGCGTTCCCGGCCTATACCCGCGAAGTCGTCGATCAGCTTGGCCCCTTCGACGAAGAATTGGTCCGCAACCAGGACGACGAATACAACTCCCGTCTTCGAAAACGCGGCGGCCGCATCCTGCTGGCATCGGACGTCCGCTCGAAGTACTTCAGCCGCAGCGCCCTTCGCCCCCTCTGGCGCCAGTACTTCCAGTACGGCTACTGGAAGGTGCGAGTGCTTCAGAAACATCCGCGGCAAATGAGCATCCGGCAGTTGGTGCCGCCGCTTTTCGTGACGGCATTGACCGCATCACTGATCGCCCTTCCGCTCACATCGGCCGGTTACTGGCTGCTGGCAGCAGTGGCCGGTCCGTACCTGGCCGCCGCAGCCATCGCGTCAGTGTGGCTGTCGAGGCGCGACCTGGCTCTGTCGCCGCTGCTGCCGGTCATTTTTGCAATTCTCCACATCGGGTACGGCGCCGGCTTCATCGAAGGTCTTGTCAGCTTCCGCCATCGATGGCGTGAGTCCAGCGCCATATAGCAGACCCCTGTCAATTCCCAACTTCAACTCCCAAGCTTCTGGCGGCCAATGACAATGACGCGAGCGGTTCCATTCTTTCGACCGGACCTCACTGAGCTGGAAATCGAGGAGGCCGTAGACACCCTTCGTTCCGGGTGGCTCACGACGGGTCCGAAGACGCGACGATTCGAACAGGAGTTTGCCGAGGCTGTCGGCGCCCGTCATGCCGTTGCGGTGAATTCGTGTACCGCGGCCCTGCACCTTGCCGTCGAAGCTCTCGGGCTGCGGCCCGGGCAGGGTGTGCTCGTGCCGACCCTGACGTTCGCCGCATCTGCCGAGATCGTGCGCTATCAAGGCGCGGTGCCGATCCTGGTGGACTGCGATCCGATCACGCTGAACATGGACCTCGCAGATGCCGAGGCGAAGCTCACCCGGGTTCGTGCGGGAGAACCCGTGGCAGGCGTGTGCGACGTCGAGCCGGTAGGCATCATTCCCGTCCATGTCGGCGGCTTCATGATGCCGGTGGCCCGGACACACGAGTTCGCGGCGCGCCACTCGTTGTGGCAGGTCGAGGACGCGGCGCACGCCTTCCCGGCCGCGTGGCGGCCCGCGGCGGGGCAACCGTGGCAACGGTGCGGCGAGAAAACCGCCGACGTCACCTGCTTCTCCTTCTACGCCAACAAGACCATGACGACGGGCGAGGGTGGGATGTCCGTAACGGACGATCCCGCCACTGCGGCACGGATGCGGCAGATGTCTCTCCACGGCCTGTCGCAGGATGCGTGGAGCCGATACACCGGCGCCGATCGCCTCCAGTGGGACTACGCCATCGAGGCTCCCGGATTCAAGTACAACCTCACGGACATGGCCGCCGCGCTCGGGCTGCACCAGCTCGCGCGCGCCGACCAGATGCGGCGAAGGCGACAGGCGATCGCCGAAGAGTTCTTCCATCGCCTGGCCGGCATCGAAGAAATCGAGCTCCCGCCCGTCTCCGAAGACCGGCTCCACTCGTGGCACTTGTTCCCGCTGAAGCTGCGGCTCGACCAGCTCTCCATCGATCGAGCCGAGTTCATCCAGCAGTTGTTCCAACTGGGTGTCCGCTGCTCGGTCCACTGGCGGCCGCTTCACCTGCACCCGTACTACCAGAACACGTTCGGCTGGCGCCCCGACGACTTGCCGATCGCTTCCGCCACGTGGTTGCGCCTGGTCAGCCTGCCGCTGTTCTCCTCAATGCGCCAGGACGAGATCGACCATGTGATCGATACCGTTCGCGGGCTTTGCAGCAGGCACCGGCACGCGTTCGCCGCCATCTCTCTACCTGCGCAGCGGTAGCGAACTCTCCGCGGAGCAACTCACACATGAGAATCGGATGGGTCGGCGCACACAGTGAGGGACTCGCGGCCCTCCGCGCCCTTCTCCAGCAGAACGCCCCGGTCGTCAGCGTCTTGACGCTCGACCCCGCCGCCGCCACGACGATGAGCGGTGCCGCGGATTACGAGCCGCTTTGCCGCGAATTCGCCGTCGATCTCCATTTCATCCGCGACATCAACGACGAGCATTCCCGTTCGCTGCTGAGGAACCTGTGCCTCGACGTCGCGTTCGTCATCGGCTGGACGCAGCTCGTTCGTCGGGAAACGATGGACCTCGTTCCCGGCGGAATGATCGGCGCCCACGCGTCGCTGCTGCCGCGCCTGCGCGGCCGTGCGCCGATCAACTGGGCGCTCATCAAGGGGCTTCAGGCAACGGGCAACTCGTTGATCTGGCTGGCCGACGGCGCCGATCGCGGAGACATCATCGACCAGACGGTCATCCCGATCAGCGTGTTCGACACGTGCGAATCCCTGTACGACGAGGTCGCGCGATCGACGACCGAGATGATCCTGCGTTGCGTGCCGCGGCTGATGCGAGGTGAACGGCCCGGGCAGCCTCAACCAGCGATGGATGAACCCGACCTGCCGCGACGCCGTCCGAGGGACGGCGTCATGAATTGGGCACGGCCGAGCCGGGAGGTCTACGACTTCATCAGGGCGCTCACGCGTCCCTACCCCGGCGCCTGGAGCTGGCTGGACGGGCGCCGGTATCGAATCTGGCAGGCGGCCCTCCTGCCGTCTCCTGTCGCGCACGCGTCGGGGTGTCCCGGCGAGATCGTCGGCAGCCTCGTAAGCCCGCGGTCCGATGCCTGCGGGATCGTCGTCGCCTGCAAGGAGGGCGATGTCGCCCTGCTCGAGATCGAGGACGACGATGGACGCGTGCTGACGGGAACTAATCTGGCCAACTTGTCGTGGAGCGGAAAGCGTTGGAGCACACACTGACCGGCAACTCGCGGCGGATTCTCGTGATCGCGGCTCACCCCGACGATGAGCTCCTCGGATGCGGAGGGACGATCGCCTTGCACACGGCGCGTGGGGAACACGTCACCGCGCTGATCGCCTGTGAAGGAGAGTCGCTCCGCTACGGGACGGGAACCGTTGACATGGCGGCGCAAACGCGCGAGGCGTGCGGCACCCTGGGCATCAGCGACATCCGCCAGCTCGGGTTTCCCGATCAGGGACTGGATCGGCTCACGCTGACCGAGCTGATTGCGCCCCTGGAACAGGCGGTGAGAGAGGTGCGGCCTCACATCGTCTACTGCCAGTACGGCGGGGACATCAACCGCGATCACGAGCTCCTGTTCAAGGCCACGCTCGTCGCGACACGCCCCACCGAAGCGTCTATCCAGGGGGTTTACGCCTTCGATACTGCCAGCAGCACCGAGTGGGCGTACCCGTGCTCGTTCGTCCCGGACACCTGGATCGACATCTCGAGCACGTTGGACAGGAAACTGCAGGCGATGTCGTGCTACGGCTCCGAGGTACGGGAGTACCCGCATCCTCGTTCGCTCGACGCCCTGCGATTTCGCGCGAAAGCGTGGGGCAATCGCTGCTGCCTGGACGCCGCGGAGGTGTTCATGACCGTCCGGCGCGTGATGCGCAATGGCTCGGCGCCTCTTTGACATCGCCTGCGCGGCGAGCGCGCTGATCGTGCTCGCGCCGGTGTTCGTCGCCGCGTGGATCGGCATCCGTGTGTCGAGCCCTGGCCCGGTGCTGTTTCGCGCGAAGCGCATCGGCCGCGGCGAGCGCGAGTTCACGATGCTGAAGTTCAGGTCGATGCACACCGGATCTGAACAGAGCAGCCCGATCACGTCGGCCGGCGACACGCGGATCTTTCCTTTCGGGCGATTCCTCCGCGGGTGGAAGGTGGACGAACTTCCGCAGCTCGTGAACGTCCTCGTTGGAGACATGTCGATCATCGGTCCGCGGCCTGAGCATCCAGACATCGTGCGGGAACACTACAGCGATCGCGACCGCGAAACGTTGTCCGTACGACCTGGCCTCGCCAGCCCGGGGAGCATTTACAACTACACGCACGGCGAAAGCAGCCTCGTCGGCGGCGACGTCGCGAGCCAGTACGTGGACCGGCTGATGCCGATCAAACTCGGCCTCGATCGCATCTACGTCCAGCGGGCGTCGATCCTCTACGACGTCAGAATCGTCGGCAGGACCGTCGGTGTGCTCGTGGCGAGGGCGTGCGGGCGGCAGCATTTCGAAGACCCGCCGGAGATGTCCGCGTTCGAGGGCCATACCGACTGCCTCCCGAGAGAACAGATCCTGCCAATTCCCAACTCGCAATATCCAGCCTCCAAATAGCCATCCTGGGAGTTGGCGTTGGAGATCGTGATTAGCACGTTTCGTCCCTCTCATGTCCATCGAGCAGAAAGGCGCCCGCGTCATTGCGCACGCGCACTCGACGTGGTCGTACGACGGGAAGCTGACCCTCGACGAGTGGCGCGATCTGGCCCGGTCGCGGGGCGTCGACGTCGTTCTTTTCGCCGAGCACGAAGAGACCGGATGGACGAGCGAACGCTACGACGAGTACGTCGCGCAATGCGCCCGGGCGTCGGCGCACGACGTCAGGCTCGTGCCAGGCATCGAGTTCAATCAGGACGGCTTTCACGTGCTCAGTTTCGGGCTTCGGACATGGCCTTCACGGCCGTCGTCGGCTCGAGAGCTGGCGACGGCGGTCCATCGGCAAGGATGCATTCTCTGTCTCGCGCATCCAACTCGCTACGGCTGGTCGTACCCGGAGTCGTTGTTGGGCGCAGCTGACGCAGTCGAAGTCTGGAACTCGAACTGGGTTTGTGAAGGCATGCTGGGGCCGCATCCTCGATCGCTGGAACTGGCTCGAGGCAAGGCGATGCTCGTCGGCCAGGATGTCCACAAGCCAAAGCACCTGTCGTCGCTGTTCGTACGCACGGACTCGCAGGATGTGCTGGCGGACATATACGCGGGGCGATACCACTTCGAGCGCGGTACTCGTTCCTGGGCGCCGGGAGAACTGCACGGACTGCGGCTGGCCGGCGGGCTGCAGGCTTATCGCACCTGGTTGGTGCGCTCCGCACTGCGGGCGTATCGATCGACGCGTCGAGCAGCACGACGCGTCCTGCGCCGAGGAAACGCTCCCCCGGACAAGGCCCGAAACAGTAGCACCTGATTTTCATCCGATGGCCACATTCAACGTTACTGGCGGCGTACCGCGAGGGTTCGCCAAGACCGATTCGACAACCGTCAATGGGCGGCATACCAACGCCGGCTCGTTCGCCAGCGCCGCCGTCGTTGCGCGTGAAGCGTCAGAGCAGGAGTTGGGAAGCTGGGATTCGCTCGTCACGAGCTTTCCCAATCATCGAGTAGTGCACCGGCGATGCTGGGCCGAGTCGATCCAGGCGTCGACGGGAGCACAGGCCGTCTTCCTCGTCTTTGAAAGACGCGGCGAGATCGTCGGCTGTTTGCCGGGGCTGATACGTCGCATCGGTCCGCTGCGGCTGTTCGGCTCGCCTCTCGTCGGGTGGCAGACGTGCAGCATGGGTCCTGCCTTCGACGTCGGGCGCGTGACCACCGTGGAGTTGATGTCGGCGGCCATTGCCTTGCTCGAGAACCGGTTCGGCGTCCATCACATCGAGCTGATCGGCGGGGATCTCGAGGACGCGGCGATGCGCGCCCTCGGTTTTCGAGCGGAGCCGATTCCCACCTTGCGGGCGCCCTTGAACCCCGGTGACCCCGGCCGCACGCTGAAACAACTGCGCGACAGCGCCAGGCGCAACGTGCGGCGCGCAGAACGACTGGGACTCGTCGGGCGCATCGAAACGGACGAGAGCTTCGTGGACGAGGCCTACGAGCAGATGAAGGAGGTGTTCGTGCGCGGCGGCAACGTCGTGCCGTTCACGCATCGCCGAGTGCTCGAATTCTTTCGCCACATGAAGGACGCAGGAACCTTGCTCGCCGTCTCGGTCAGTCTTCCGAACAGCGACACCCGCATCGCGACGGGCCTCTTTACGATCGACGGCCGGGAGCTCTTTCTGTGGCAGTGGGCGCATCGCACCAGGCACCGCTGGTACCGTCCCACCGAATTGATGACGTGGATCGCGATGAAGGCGGCCATGGATGCCGGCTGTACCACGTTCGACTTGATGGGGCCAGGCGATTTCAAGGAAAAGTTCGGCGCCGAGCCGGATCTGAGTCAGTACCGCTGGGTTCGCAGCCGGTATGGATGGATGACTCACGCCCGTGACGTCGGCGAAAGCAGCTACCGCTGGCAGCAAGCGGTAAGAGGCAAGGTGTTGCGGAGCCTCTCGGACTGGTGGAGGCGCGAGAAAGACGCGTCACCGGAGAACCGCGCAACATCCGACGCCGCAGGACGAGATGAGTAGCGGTCCGGCCGTACCCGTGGCGTGCGTGGCAGGCGACATGGATCTGGTGCGCGCCCTCGGACTCGCGGCGATTCCGTGTGTCGTCGTCGCTCCGACTCATTCGCCGCCGTGCTACTCACGGTTCCAGCGCCGCGCG
>Ga0111538_10012562_pt1 | contig 11198 bp, 15 predicted proteins | sample SoiMethybrSBSTD1_FD_79669 | JGI IMG/M metagenome (GOLD analysis project Ga0111538, IMG submission 79669) | Bulk soil microbial communities from a Populus tree surrounding site in Tennessee, USA - Soil MetaG P. TD hybrid SBSTD1 (version 2)... | ecosystem: Environmental > Terrestrial > Soil >... | reverse complement strand
GGGGTCGCCGACCCCAGGGGCCCACTCGACGGCCCCGGAGGGGACCTCGGCGAGCTCCTGGTCGCGCTAGTGCCGGCGGGCCACGGTCCCGCCGCCGCCGGTGGCGATGGCGGCGTAGGCCCGCTGGACACCCTCCTTGATCTCCTGCTGGAACATCAGGTCCCGCGTCATCGGTCCTCCTGGAGGTCGGCCACGAACCGCTCGAGCCGGGCCCTGACATGCTCGGGGAGCTCCCCGGCCTCCTGGGAGGCCAGGAACCCCGCAACTCCTTACCTCCTTGGCGGACTCCAGCTCCCCACAGCACCGGCGCCAGAACGACAGGTGCTGCTCGACCTTCTCGTGGTCCTCGGGCGAGACGGCGTGGTCCAGGTAGTCCCACAGCTGCCGCACCCCTCCGAGCACGGGATCAGGCCCTGCTTCTGGGTCATTGCACGGCCCCCTTGATGAGGAGTCCGGTCTCTTGCGCGTAGGCCCACAGCTCTTGTTCGAACCGCTTGCGACCCGGTGCAGCCGGGCCCTCCCTGGCGAACGCCCACAGGTAGTCATGGTGCAGGGTGTCGAAATACGGCAGCGGGTCCTGCTCCACCAGGGTCCGGTAGAGCGAGAAGTCCTCCACCTCCTCCACCGGCAGCTCGGCGCTCGCCAGCCGCTGGAACGACTCCCTGGTCCGGTCCCGCACCTCGACCATCAGCCCGCCAGCCCCCAAGCCGGGTTGTCCCATGCGCCTGCTCATCTAGGACGATGCCGGCGACGAAGTTATTGCATCGCGCCACACCTGCAATGGCCGGCCCGCTACTGCACCTTGAGGTGCGCCGGCTGCGGCCAGGCCGACGTCCACTGCACCTGCGTGTGACCGGCTACCGCTTGGCCCTGGCCTTGACGATCGCCCGGAGCGTGAGCAGGGCGATGACGACGACCACCTGGCCGCCGAGGATGATCCGGTTGACATCCACCGCCGGCCGCCAGCTCAGCTCGCCGCCCTGGATGATGAACGCCCCGACCGGGCGGGCGGTCACGCCGAAGCCGCTGCCCGATCCCCTGCCCTGGCCCTGGGGGTCCTCGCCGCTTCCGCCCCCGGCGCCGCCCTGGACCCGGGCGGCGGGAATGATGGTCACGCCGTCCTTCTCGTAGGGCTCTCCGAACACCCGCTTGACGGTCATGGTGTCTCGCGCCTGGGCGAGGACGTCCTGGACCTCCATGGTCTGCTCCCTTCGCTCGCGTCACCCTCCATACTGCCCGACCCGCTCGGCAAGCCCCCAGGCGCAGGGGACCGGCGGCCGACCGCCGTCTGGGTGAGGCTCGTCCACCGGGCGGCCTCGATGACGGACAGCATGGCCCGGATGTCGTCGTAGTCGGCATCGTCGACCGGGCTGAAGCGTTCGATGAGGCCATGGTCCAGCGCCGGACGCGCGGTCTGGTCGTCGCCCAACTCGACCAGCAGCTCCCGGACCTGGTCCTTGAGCCGGTCGGGCAGGCGGCTGGCGGCTACCACCGGCTGGATGGTCGACGGACCGAAGGCACCGACCACCCGCAGTCCGTCGGCCAGCTCGGGGTGGTCGCGAAGCTCAACGGCCAGCACCTGGGAGTCGATCGCGGCCGCGTCCACGACGCCTGCCGCGACCAGGCGGATGGCCCGCTGGTGGAACCCGGTCTCCACGACTCGGGCGAAGAACCCCGGCCGGGCGCCGATGCGGACGAGGCTGTAGAGGGTGAGGGTGTGGCCCGAGTGGGAGGCCGGGTCGTTGTAGGCCCACGAGCGGCCCCGCAGCTCCTCCAGGCAGGTGATCGGGCTGTCGCGCCGGACGATCACGTCGGAGTAGTAGACGGGCCGGCCGCCATGGCGGTCGCCGGCCAGCACCGGAGCGGCCAGCGGCTGGACCGGGACCGGGCGGCGGGCGGCCAGCCGCACATACGGCAGCCCGCAGATCACGCCCAGGTTGGCCTCGCCTCGTTCGAACTGGTCGAAGGAGGTGCCGACCACCAGCTCGACCGGGCGACCCAGCCGCTCGGCGATCCGCTCGGCCAGGAACCGGTAGACCGGCAGCATGTTGGGCGCCAGGAAGGTCGCGAACCGCAGTGGGCCGCCGCCCTGGCCGGGTGTCATGCCCTTGCCGCCGACGGATGGGTCTCGTACATGCGGACGGCCACGACCAGGCCGGACCCGGCGGTGAGGGCGGCGACCGCCCAGACCGCGGCCACCAGGCCGGCGAGGTCGGCGACCACACCGGCGAGCAGGGCGCCCACGGCAAAGCCGGTGTCGCGCCACAACCGGTAGACCCCGACGGCCGAGGCGCGCCAGCTGGGATGGGCCACGTCGCCGATGGCGGCCAGAAGGGTCGGGTAGACCATGGCGGTGCCGGCACCGAGCAGGATGGCGCTGGCCGCCCAGGGAGCGAAGCTGCCGGCCAGCGCGGTGCCGGCCAGCGCGACCGCCTGGACCAGCATGCCGCCGGTGATGAGGGGCTTGCGGCCCAGCCGGTCCGACAGCGGGCCGGTGAGGAGCTGGCCCAGGCCCCAGACGGCCGGGTACAGCGCGGCCAGCAGGCCGACCTGGCCCACCGGCAGGCCCCCCCGGACGAACAGCAGCGGCAGCAGCCCCCAGGCCAGGCCGTCGTTGAGGTTGTTGACCAGCCCGGCCTGGCTGCAGGCCGACAGGGCCGGCTCCCGGACGCTGGTCTGGACCACCACCTCGCGGGTCGACAGCTGCTCCCCGGTGGTGCGGCCGGCGTCGGCCAGCTGGGCTTCGAGCTGGGCGTGCCCGCGGGTCTCGCGGACCAGCAGCGCCGACAAGCCGAGACCGAGGCCGGCGTAGGCCAGGCCGAGGTAGAACGGCTCGGGACGCAGCCCGGCCCGGGCGGCGATGAGGCCGGTGAGGTAGGCGGTGACGGCGACCGCCAGGTAACCGGCGGCCTCGTTCAGGCCCATGGCCAGCCCCCGACGACGCGGGCCGGCCAGATCGATCTTCATGACCACCGTGGTCGACCAGCACAGGCCCTGGTTGACCCCGAGCAGGACGTTGGCGACCACCACCCAGGCCCAGGAGGGCGCCCAGATCAGCAGCAGCGGCACCGGCAACCCGGCCAGCCAGCCGGCCACCAGCACCGGTTTGCGGCCGTGGCGGTCGGCGAGGGTGCCGGCCAGGAAGTTGGTGGCCGCCTTGGTCAGCCCGAAGGCGACGATGTAGGTGAGCGCGGCCGACACCGCGGCCAGCCCGAACACCTCGGTGGCGAGCAGCGACAGCACGGTCCGCTCCTGGCCGACCATCCCGCCGACCAGGGCGTTGATTCCCACCAGGAGGCAGAACTGGGCCAGGTTGGCCCGCAGCCCCAGCCGCAGCCCGCTCGGGGAGCGCTGCACCGTCCGGGTCACGGACGGGTCAGGGTGCGGCCGGTGGCGCGGCGCCAGTCCTCGGGGCCGCCGAGCGCCACCCGCAGGTCCCGGCGGCCGGCCCGCTCGAGGAGGCTGGCGGCGGTCGTGGCCCGCTGGCCGTGGCTGCACATCACGGTGACCGGTCCCTCGGGCAGCCGCCGGAGCAGTGGGTCGTCGGCGAGGTCGCCGAGCTCGACCGCGAGCGCGCCGGGAAGGTGGCCGTCGGCGACCTCGCTCGCCTGGCGGACATCCAGCACCGGGCCGGGCCGGTCGCCGAGCTGGTCGACCTCGACCAGCGGGAGCCGTGCCTGGGGCTGGCCGGCGGCCTGCCAGGCGGCCAGCCCGCCGGCCAGCTCGCCCAGGAGGCGGTCGTAGCCGATGGTGCGGGCCTGGCGGGCCAGCTCGCCGCGGTCCTGGTCGTCCTCCAGGACGACGACCAGGGGCCTGGTGTCGTCGACGAGCCAGCCGAGCCAGCTGGCGAACGCCGGCCGCAGGGCGATCGAGATCGCCCCGGGGATGTGGCCGGCCGCGAAGGCGGTGACCGGTCGGGCGTCGACCACCACCCCGCCGCGGGCCAGGTGGTCGCGGACCCGGTCGGCCGGCAGCAGGGGCAGGACCCGCCAGTCGGGGCCGAGCAGCTCGGGGCCGGCCCGGTTGCGGTCCCGCAGCCGCAGGAAATAGGGCGGGTAGCTGCCGAAGCCGGCCAGCAGCTCGGCCACGAAGGCTGCCTCGTCGGGGGCGGCCAGGAGCCGGTTGTGGCGGCGTTCGGCGCCGATGGTGGTCGTCCGCCCGCCCCCGACCGGGGAGGCGCAGAACGACCCGGCGCCGTGGGTCGGGTACACGCCGAGCTCATCGGGCAGTGACAGGAGCTGCTGGAGCAGGGAGCGGTAGGCGGCACGGGCCAGGGGCTCGGTCAGCTCAGGGCCGGCCAGGTCGGTGCGGGCCACGGTCCCCACCAGGAGCGCCCCGCCGCTGAACAGCGCCTGCGGGTGCCCGCCGTCCAGCAGCAGGTAGCTGACATGCTCGGGGGCATGTCCAGGGGTGGCCAGCGCGCGGAGGGTGAGGCCGCCGAGGTCGACCTCCTCGCCATCCACCAGCCCCCGATGGGCGAACCCGAGCCGGCTCGCGCGGGGGGCGAGGACCTGGGCGCCGTCGGCGGCGGCCAGCTCCCGGCCGCCGGTCAGGAAGTCGGCGTGCAGGTGCGTCTCGGCGGCGTAGGCGATCCGCAGCCGCCGCCAGCGGGCCAGCTCCAGATAGGGGGTCGGGTCGCGGGCCGGGTCGACCGCCAGCGCCCGCCCGTCCCCCAGCTCGACCAGATAGGCGCTGTTGCCGAGGCCTTCGTCGACGACCGGGTGGATCTCCAGCATGGCCGGCTCCTTCGCTCGATCTGCGGTCAGCCGCGGGCCACGGCCAGCCCGGCGGCCTGCCATTCGGGGAGCCCGTCCTCCAGCCGCCGGGCCGAGAAGCCCGCCTCGCTCAGCACGGCCACCGCGTCATGGGCGAAGGCGCAGTACGGGCCACGGCAGTAGGCGACGATCTCCCGGTCCCGGGGCAGCTCGGCCAGGCGCCGCCGCAGCTCGCCGACCGGGATCGACACCGCCCCGGGCAGGTGCCCGGCGGCATGCTCGGCGGCGGGCCGCACGTCCAGCACGACCAGGCTGTCGCCGTTCTGCAGCCGGCGGGCCAGCTCCTGACGGGTGACCGGCTCCAGTTCGTCGCGGGCGCCCAGGTAGGCGGCGGCGAGGCGCTCGACCTCGGCCAGCCGGGCGGCGGCCAGGGTCCGCAGCGCCCGCCACAGCTCGAACACCTCGGGCGCGGCCAGCCGGTAGTGGACCGACGTGCCCTCCCGCCGGGTGGCGACCAGGCCGGCCCGGCGCAGGACCTGCAGGTGCTGACTGGTGTTGGCCACCGACAGACCGACCTCACCGGCGAGGGCCTCCACGGCGCGCTCGCCGTTGGCCAGCACGTCCAGCAACTCGATGCGCCGCCCACTGGCCAGGGCGCTCCCGACACGGGCGAACCCATCGAAGAGCGCAACCTTCGTCCCTCGGTCACCCATCCTGTCTCCCGGGTAGATATTCAAGTATTTAGTTGATAACTAGAATATCACGGCGGCGGGCTCAGCCAGGCCGCCTGGCGGCGTAGCGGATGCCGCCCGCCCGGATCTGTCCGGCGTCGATGGCGGCCTGCTCCTCGGTCTCGCCGGTGTCGGCCAGGTCGGCGAAGAAGTGCGGGCCCTCGGCGTGGAGCCGGCGGGTGAACCGCGCCTCCAGGCCCCGCACGATCTCCTCGCCGCGGTGCAGCCCCTCCGCCTCGGCCCAGGCCCGAAGGTAGCCGTCCCAGGGCTGCCCGGAGGCCGCCCACCGCTCCTGGTACCGGTGCAGCCAGCCCGGCTCGGCCCCTGGGGCAAGGGGGGGCAGCCGGTCGAAGCACCAGCGGGCGGTGGCCTCGTCGAACCGCTCCCAGGCCCATTCCACCACCACCAGCACCCCTCCAGGCACGAGCAGCGTCTCCAGCCGGTCCAGGACCTCGTCCAGGTCGGCCACATGGTGCAGCGACAGGGAGGCCACCACGCACGCCACGGGCCGGGGCGGCTCGTACCGTTCGAGCTCGACCCGCCGGTAGTCGGGCCCCTCCGGCGCTTGCGGGTCGACCCCGACCGCGTCGTAGCCGTCACCGAGCAGCGCCGGGACGAAGCCGCCCACCGTCCCGCAGCCGACCTCCAGGACCGTCGCCGGCGGCGATGGCAGCTGGCCGCGGACGAACGGCCACACCGCGCCCAGCCAGGGATCATCTGGCGTCATGCCGCTCATCCTATGCAGCACGCCGGTCCGCCCGCCCATTGCCGCTGGCGGACAGGCCAGGTTGGTAGCAGGCTGGAAGCGACAACGGATGCTGGCCGTGACGACAGCGGAGCGCTCCGGCACGATGCTCGACGACGTGAGGACATCCCCGGCGCTCGCCGTCAACCGCCTGACCAAGCGCTTCGGTGACCGCGTCGCCTTCCGGGACGTCTCCTTCGAGGTGGGCCACGGCGAGGTGTTCGGGTTCCTGGGGCCGAACGGCGCCGGGAAGACGACGACCGTGCGGACGCTCGGGACCCTCATCGCTCCGACCTCGGGCTCGGCGACCGTCGCGGGCCTGCCGCTCACGCCGGAGAACGGGGTGGAGATCCGCCGGCGGATCGCCGTCATGCCCGAGTCGCCGGGCCTCTACCTCCGCCTGAGCGTGAGCGAGAACCTCGAATGCTTCGCCGGCCTCTACGAGTCACCCGTCCCGCGCGAGCGCATCGACCTGGCCCTGGGGGCGGTCAAGCTCGCCGGCCGGGCCGGCGACCCGTGCGGTGCGCTGTCCAAAGGGCTGCGCCAGCGGGTCGCCCTGGCCAGGGCGCTGCTCAGCGAGCCGCAGGTGCTGTTCCTGGACGAGCCGACCTCCGGCCTGGACCCGGTCGCCGCCCGTGACGTCCACGAGCTGATCGACGACCTCCGCCAGCGTGGCGTCACGATCTTCCTCACCACCCACCGGCTCGACGAGGCCGAACGCCTCTGCGACCGCGTCGCCATCCTGAGCACGACCCTGCGCACGATCGGTCGTCCCGACGAGCTTCGCGAGCGGCTGTTCGCCAGGTCGCTCGCGGTCAGGACGCTCGTCCCGCTCCCCGACCCGGACCGCGTCTTCGGCGGCCTCCCGGCGGTCGACGGCTGGCGCCGGGACGGCTCAGGCGGCTACGTGATCGCCGTCTCCGACCCGGCCGTGGCCGCGCCCGCGGTCACCCGCGCGCTGGTCGAGGCGGGCGCGGACGTGCTGTCCATCGGCGAGTCGCGCCACTCGCTCGAGGACGTCTACCTCGAGCTGGTCGACGAGGACGTGGAGGCGGGCCAGCGGTGAGGATGAGCGCGAGGCGCGTCCAGGCGATCTTCCGGAAGGAGCTCCGGGACTACCGCCGCAACCGCCAGATCGTGGTGTCGATGGCGGTCCTGCCCGTGCTCTTCAGCATCTACCCGAGCATCGAGCTCTTCGCGCTGCCCGCGTCGTCCTCGGGCGTGCTGCTGCACAAGCAGCCGCTGGTCTACATGCTGGCTATCCCGGCGATCGTCCCGGCCGCGCTCGCCGCCTACTCGGTGGCCGGGGAGCGACAGCAGGGCACGCTGGAGCCGGTGCTCACGACCCCGATCCGGGCCGAGGAGCTCCTGCTCGGCAAGGCGCTGGCGGTGCTCCTGCCGTCGCTGGCCGTCTCGTATGGGGTCCTCGGCGTCTTCGTCGCCGCCATCGAGCGCTTCGCGCAGCCGCCGGTGGCGTCCGCGCTCCTCAGTGGCCCGGAGCTGCTCGCCCAGGTGCTCTTCACCCCACTCGTGGCCGCCCTGTCGATCTGGGCGGGCGTCGCCATCTCGACCCGGTCGAGCGACCCCCGGGTCGCCACCCAGCTCAGCGTGCTCACCAGCGCCCCCTTGATCGCCGTGACCACCGCCATCTCGACCGGTGGGTTCCACGTGACGCTCGGCCTCGCCCTCGGCCTGGGGGCGGCACTGCTGCTCGTCGACAGCCTGGGCTGGCGGATCGTGGCCCCCATGCTCAACCGAGAGCGGCTCATCACGGGAACCAGGTCGTAGGCGCGCACGGAGGTGTGGCAGTGGTGGAGCTGAGCTCGCGGGGGAGCGACACCGACCTGCTGGCCGCCCTTGTGCCGCTGCTCGCGCTGCCCGTCGCGCTCGACGTCTACTGCCTGGTCGACCTGGCCCGGGCCAGGTCGATGGGCGGCGCGGCCAAGCTCGCCTGGGCGGTCGTGATCGTGTTCGTCAGCGCCCCCTCGGCGCGCTGCTGTACCTGTTCCTCGGCCGGGACCGCGGGCGGGGCCGCCCGGCTGCCGCGGCGGCATGGGACGGCCGGCCAGACGTTGGCGCCGCCGGCGACGCCCGTCACGCAGGCGCCCGCCGGGCGGCCCTGGATCCGCTGGACGAGCCGAGATGCTCGACATGGTCGCCGCCATGCGCGGCCGCCGGACCGTCATCTTCTCCAGCCACATCCTGGCCGACGTGCAGCGGATCGCCGACCAGGTGGGCATCCTGCGCGATGGCCGCCTGCTCTACCAGGGCAGCACCAGGGAGCTCATCGACACCTACCTGCAGCCGAGCTGGCTGGTCCGCATCGCCGGCGACGCCGCACCCGTCGCCGCCGCCATGGCCGGCCAGCAGTGGGGCGACCAGGGTCGAGCCGATCGGAGCCGACACCATCAGGGTCGACGCCGCCAGCATCGAGGCCGGCGAGCGCGGCATCCCCGCGGTCATCGCCGCCTGCGGCGCCCGCCAGGTCTCCTGCGACCCGGCCGCCGCCGACCTCGAATCGGCGTTCCTCGCCCTGACCGCCACCGGCCCAGCGAGATCGAGATGAGCAGCACAGCCCGACAGACAGCCCGCGGCGGCCGGATGAGCCTCTGGCGGCTCGAGTGGCTGCGCCTGGTCCGGACGCCGAGGGCCCTCGCCCTCGGCGCGGTCCTCATCGTCCTCGGGCTGCTCGAACCCGTCGCCACCAGGTACCAGAGCCAGATCTTCAGCCGCGTCGGCAACGGCGTCCGCATCTCGTTCCCGCCGGTCACCCCGGCCGCGGCGTCGGCAGCTACGTCGGCGAGCTCGGCGGCATCGGGCTGATCGTGGTCGTCGTCATCGCGGCCGGTGCGTTCAGCTTCGACGCCCACCGCGGCCTCGCGATCTTCCTGCGCACCAGGGTCGGGAGCATCTGGCAGCTGGTCACGCCGCGCTTCGCCGTCAACGCCGCCGCCGCGACCGCCTGCCTGCTCGGCACGCTGGCCGCGTGGTACGAGACGGCGTCGATGGTCCGCAGCACGCTCGCGACCGTGGGCATCACGCTCGCCGTCCTGCTGCTGCTCCCGATCGCCGGCACGCTCCGCGCCGTCGACCGCTGGCTGCCGACCACGCTGGCCACCGCTCCGGTCGACCTGCTCAACGGGGCCCACCGGCTGTCGCACCATCTGCCGACCTTCGCGGTGGCCGTGGTGGTGAGCGCGGCGGCGCTGGCGATCGCCGTCCTCCGGCTCCGCACCAGAGAGATCTGACCCGGCGCTACACCTCCTGCCGGTGCACCCTCTCGGGCAGGAAGACCGACATGACGTCGCGCACCGAGAGCACGCCGGCCGCGGCGCCCTGCTCCAGCACCACCAGGTGACGGATGCGCCGCTCGTGCATCTCGGCGGCCGCGACGCTCACGTCCCAGTTGGGCGAGGCGGTCACCACCGGGGCGGTCATGTGGTCGGCGACCCGCGCCGGCCCGACGTCGCCGAGCCGCGCGGCGGCGTGCATCACGTCGCGCTCGGTGAGGATGCCGGCGACCTGGCCGCCCTCCTCCACGACCACCGAGCCGATGCCATGCTCGGCCATGACCTGGGCGGCCTGCTGCAGCGACTGGTCGGGGTCGACCGTGACCACCGGGCTCCTCATGAGGTTCCGGACCTGCATGGCAAGGGCCTCCTGGGACGAACGATCGATGGGCTGCCGCCCACGGCAGGAGCCACCGTACATGACTCGGCCCCGGGCTATGATCCGCGCCGGGCGGGGAGGAGGTGCGCCGAGGGTGGACGCGGCGGCGACGCTCGGCCTCACCGGGCCGTTCGCCCGTCAGGGGCGGCAGGCGGCCGCCGGGTTGGAGCTGTGGGCGGAGGAGGCCGGCGTCCGGCTGACGGTCGTCGACGATGGCGGCTCCAGGTCGGCCGCGCTCCGGGCCTATGCCGAGTGGCTCCATCGGGGCGTGGACCTGCTGATCGGCCCGTACGGCAGCGGGCTGGTCCGGGCGGTGGCGCCGTTGGTGTGCGATGCGGGGCGGCTGCTCTGGAACCACGGCGGAGCGGCCGATGACCTGGCGCGACCCGGGCTGGTGTCGCTGCCGGCGCCGGCGTCGAGCTACTTCGAGGGTGTCGTGCGGGAGGCGGCGGCCCGCCGGGTGGACCGGCTGCTGGTCGCCCGGGGCGCCGGCCCGTTCGCCGGCGCGGTCGCCCAGGGCGCGCTGGAACGTGCGTCCGCACGGGGGATCGAGGCCCGGACGGTCATGGTGGGCTCGCTGGCCGCCGCCGACGCCGCCGGCGCGGCCCTGCTGGTCGTCGGCCGCTTCCAGGAGGACGTGGCCGTGGTCCGCCGTGTCCGTGGCTGGCCTCGGGCTCCGGCGCTGCTGGGTACCGTGGCGGCGGGGCTCCCCGCCTTCGGCGAGCAGCTCGGCCCGGCCGCCGACGGCGTCCTGGGGCCGGTGCAGTGGTGGCCGAGCTCGCGGCGGCCCCAGGTCGGGCCCCCCGGCGCCGACCTCGCGGCCCGCTTTCGGCGCCGGACCGGCCGGGCATGCTCCTACGTGGCGGCCCAGGCCACGGCCGCGGGCCACCTGGCGCATGCCGCCCATCGCCGCCGCCTGGCGGCCGAGGCCGTGCGGCAGTGGACGACCTCGACGTTGCTGGGGGACTTCGCCCTGGACGGCGGCTGGCGGCAGGTCGGCCATCACGTTGGGACCATCGAGTGGCGGCAGGGCCGGATGGTTCTGATTGGCCAGGGTTCGGCGGGCGCCCTTGGCTTGGTCTAGAGTTCGCTCATGGCTGAGGTCACCGAGGAGGGAGCCTTCGATCCGGCGGAGTTCGAGGACGAGCTGGCGGTCGCGCCGGGCAACCTCGAGGTGGGCACGCGGCTGTGGTTCCAGAACGACCGGATCAAGGTGTGGGAGATCAACCTCGCCCCGGGCGAGCGGGGGCCGTTCCACGCCCACACCCATCGGTACTTCTGGACCGTCGTGGAGCCTGGGACCGGCCGGCAGCGATCGCCCGACGGCACGGTGAAGGT
>Ga0111538_10012561_pt1 | contig 11198 bp, 6 predicted proteins | sample SoiMethybrSBSTD1_FD_79669 | JGI IMG/M metagenome (GOLD analysis project Ga0111538, IMG submission 79669) | Bulk soil microbial communities from a Populus tree surrounding site in Tennessee, USA - Soil MetaG P. TD hybrid SBSTD1 (version 2)... | ecosystem: Environmental > Terrestrial > Soil > Tree... | reverse complement strand
GTGGGGTTCGTGAGCCGGAATAATGGTACGGCGGTGACTCGGATCACTACGCCTGCCCGTCTGCTTCCCGCGCGAACGGGCTTTGACCTGACGACCAACGATCGCCGCTTCCTCCGATCGCTCAGGATCGGCTGCGAAGAGGCGTCGAAAGAAGCCGTAGACAACGGCTGACGAGCGGCTCCGGCGAAGGCCGGCGGCGGGTCTGCTGCCGGCCTCCCCTACGTCCGTGCCTGCGCCTGGCTGGCGACCGCCGCCGCCTTTCGCAATGCCGCCTCCTGATCTCCCAGGTAGTACTTCTGAATGGGTTGCAACTGCTCGTCCAGCTCGTAGACGAGGGGTATCCCGGTAGGGATATTCAATTCGACAATGTCGGCGTCCGAGATGTGATCCAGATACTTGACCAGCGCGCGCAGGCTGTTGCCGTGAGCGGCGATGAGCACCCGCTTTCCCGCGCGGATGTCTGGCGCGATAGAGGAGTGCCAGTAGGGCAGGAACCTGCCGACCGTGTCCTTGAGGGACTCGGTCAGCGGCGTTTCCTCCGGACTCAGATCGGCGTACCTGCGATCCCGTGATGGATGCTGCGGGTCGTCCGATGAGAGAGGCGGCGGCGGAACGTCATAGCTGCGCCGCCAGATCTTCACCTGCGCCTCCCCGTGCCTGGCTGCCGTCTCGGCTTTGTTCAGGCCCTGCAGGGCGCCGTAGTGCCGCTCGTTCAAACGCCACGATCGGCGCTCCGGGATCCACATCATGTCCATCTCGGACAGCGCCAGCCACAGCGTGCGGATGGCGCGCTTGAGGAGCGACGTGTGCGCGAGGTCGAACTCGAATCCTTCGGCCTCCAGCAGGCGTCCGGCTTCAACTGCCTCTTCCCGCCCTCTCTCGCTCAAGTCCACGTCGGTCCATCCGGTGAACCGGTTCTCCTTGTTCCACGTGCTCTCGCCGTGCCGCAATAGTACCAAGCGAAACATGGGTGCCTCGTCTCCAATCGTGAAGCCAAACGACGTGTGAGGGATCTCCCCTCAGTTCGATGCGACCTGGCTGATGGCCGAGAGCCCAGCGTAGCGCGCGGCGCTTCCAAGCTCTTCTTCGATGCGGAGCAACTGGTTGTACTTGGCTGTCCGATCGCTGCGGCTGGCCGAGCCGGTCTTGATCTGCCCCGAAGAGGTCGCAACAGCGAGATCCGCGATGGTGGCGTCCTCGGTTTCCCCCGAACGGTGCGAGATGACGGTCGTGTAGCGCGCCTCACGCGCGATGCGAATCGCGTCCAGCGTCTCGGAGACCGTTCCAATCTGGTTCAACTTCACGAGGATCGAGTTGGCAACCTGGTCGGTGATTCCCTTCCGCAGAATCTCCGGGTTGGTGACGAAGACATCGTCTCCGACCAACTGAACGCGCTGGCCGAGCGTTCGGGTCAAGAGCTGCCACCCCGGCCAGTCGCCCTCCGCCACGCCATCCTCGATCGAAATGATCGGGTACTGGCGCACCCAGTCGGTGTACATCTCCACCATCTGTTCCGGGGTGCGCGTTGGCTCTCCCGATTTCTTGAACACGTACTTGCCATCGTCCCACAGCTCGCTCGACGCCACGTCGAGGGCGAGAAACACATCACGACCCGCCGCGAGGCCCGTCTTGCTGACCGCTTCGAGCACCAGGTCGAGCGCTTCCTTGTTGGACCGGAGGTTCGGCGCGAAGCCGCCTTCGTCCCCCACGCCGGTGGAATGGCCCGCCTTCTTCAGGATCGACCGTAAAGCGTGAAAGGTTTCGGCGCCGGCCCGAAGCGCTTCGGCGAATGTCGGCAAACCGAGCGGCATGACCATGAACTCCTGCAGGTCGACGCTGCTGTCGGCATGTGCGCCCCCATTCAGGATGTTCATCATCGGAGCAGGCAGGACGTATGTATCGGACGCGGCGCCCGACATTTTCGCCAAGGTACGATAAAGGGGCTCGCCCGCGGCTGCCGCCGCGGCACGCGCGGCCGCCATCGACACGCTGAGGAGCGCGTTCGCACCGAGCCGGCTCTTCGTCGCGGTGCCATCCAACTCCAGCATGGCCGTGTCAATCGCGCGCTGATCGAGCTCTCGGCCGACCAGCATCGACGCGATTTCGCCGTTGACGTTGGCGACCGCCTTGCGCACCCCCTTGCCGCCGTACCGTTTGGCGTCGCCGTCTCTCAACTCGAGCGCCTCGCGTTGTCCCGTCGAGGCGCCCGAAGGCACCGCCGCGCGACCGAGTGCGCCGCCGGCCTGAACGTCGGCCTCCACAGTCGGATTGCCGCGGGAGTCGAGGATCTCTCTAGCATGCACACGCGTGATCTTCATGGACGTTCACCCAACCCTTGACCTCTGACCTTTGACCTGGTCGCTTCTACGTCAACGCTCCTGCGCGGTCGGCTTCCGCCTCTGCGTCGAGCGCGGTTTCGCTGATCGTCCCGACCAGCGGTTCGTCTTCGGCCGTGACGACGACAACACCGCCTTCCGTCACTGTGTGGCGGCGCCGGTCCTCGTCGGGATTGAAACCGATCAGCGCGCCCCGAGGCACCAGCACGTCGCGATCGATGATGGCACGTCTGATCCGGGCGTGGCGTCCAACGCGGACGCCGGGCATCAGAATCGTCTCGTCGATTTCGCAGAAGCTGTGCACGCGGACGTTGGGGCACAGGATGCTTCCGCTCACGCGGCTGCCCGAGATGATGCACCCGTTGGAGATGACCGAATCGAGCGCCTGCCCGCATCGGCGCCCCTCTTCCGCGAACACGAACTTGGCTGGCGGCGCTTGCGGCTGGTAGGTGCGCAATGGCCACTCGGGATCGTACAGATTGAATTCCGGGTTCACCTGGCACAGATCCATGCTCGCATCGTAGTACGCGTCGAGCGTGCCGATGTCGCGCCAGTACTTCGACGCCTTCTTGTTCTCGTCGTAGAACCGGTACGAATACACGGGAGAGACCTTCAACAGGGCGGGAATGATGTTCTTGCCGAAGTCATGCTGGCTGTCGGCCTGCGTGGCGTCGATCGCCAGCACGTCCATCAGGATGTCGGCCCTGAAGATGTAGATGCCCATCGAAGCGAGCGCCACGTCCGGTGACCCGGGAAATGGCGTGGGGTCGGCTGGCTTTTCCTCGAAGCCGGTGACGCGATCTGTCTCGTCCACTGCGACGACGCCGAAACGGCTGCCTTCAGCGAGAGGCACCTCTATCGTCGCAAGCGTTGCGGCCGCTTCCTTGTCGAGATGGAACCGGAGCATCTTGGCGTAGTCCATCTTGTAGACGTGATCGCCCGAAAGGACGATGACGTGCCTCGGAGATTCGCGCTCGACGGAGTACAGGTTCTGATAGACCGCATCTGCCGTTCCCAGGTACCAATGCTCGCCGACTCGTTTCTGGGGCGGCAGGATCTCGATGAACTCGCCAAGTTCCTCCGAAACAACGCTCCACCCCATCCGCACGTGGCGGCTGAGCGACAGTGACTTGTATTGAGTGGCGATGAAGACGCGGCGAAGGCCGGAGTTGATGCAGTTGCTGAGCGTGAAGTCGATGATCCGGTAGGGCCCGCCGAAGTACACCGCCGGTTTGGCACGATCCTTCGTCAGCGGGTACAGGCGCTCGCCTGCGCCGCCGGCGAGCAGGATGACGACGATATCGTCCAGTTCCATGAAACGGTGCCGACCCCTCGTCCAAAATTGGGCACGCGCCGAGGGCCCCTCGAGGACTCACCGCGGGGAGGCGATCTTAGCATGCACGTCGGTGCAGCCCCGGCGCGTGGTGCGAAATCACGCGCATTTTGATGTCGATCGTGGTTTGACTTGCCATGAGTCCGTGCCTATGATCAGACGATTCGGATTCTTGGATACCCCGCACAGGAGCGTTGACTCCGCCGAGGGAAGAGAGGCGTCCATGCATCGTCGTAGCGCACTTATTTTGACTGTCGCTCTTGGGTTCGTCAGCAGCGCTGTCTGGCCTGTTCTCGCACAGCGGAACAACGACAACAAGCAGCAGCAACAAAAGCAGCAACAACGTCCGCCGCAGGAACAGCAGGACGTTCAAGCGCTGGTCAACCTGGCCGACACTGCGCTCATGACGGACACAGGGATCCCCGTGCCGACTCCCGGGGCACAGGCGCCAAGCACGCCAGCCACGCCAAAACCGCTGGCGTTCGGCGGCAGCGATAAGACCGAAGGGGACATCCCCGTCAAGTGGCAGTCGAATCACTTCGTCAAGGGTCAGAGTGGCGATACCTATGTCCCCTTTACGGTTTCGGTGGACAAGGCACAGCTATCGAAGGGCGCAGCCCTTTATGTCCGGATCGTGAACGCGGAACAGGCGGCCGCGTTCGGAACGGCGATGGCGGCGATGGCCGCGCCTGCCCAGGGCGGTAAGGACAAGGCACCGCCCCGGCCGACGTTCCAATGGGACAGCGTACATTTCCTCGACGTGCCTGATGGCGGGCAACTCTCACGTGCAGTCCAGCTCAAGCCGGGACAGTACATTGCCTACATTGCGATCAAGGAAAAGTCGTCCGCACCCGCAGGAAATCAGCGGAACGACCGCAAAGGCAACGACCGGAACGCACAGCCTGCGGCTGCTGCCGCGGGACCGGCAGGCCTGCTCCGGCACGAGATAACCGTTCCCGACTACAACGTTGCGGAACTGCGTACCAGTTCTGTGATCGTCGCCAAGTCGGTCGAGCAGTTGACGGCGGCGCTGCCGGCAGATCAGCAGGAGGCCAATCCTTACGTCTTCGGGCCGATGCGGATCGTGCCGTCTCTGGACGCGAAGTTCGCAAAGAGCGGTGAGCTGAGCGTCATCTTCTGGATTTACGGAGCCAAGGACGCAGCTTCGGGCAAACCGGACGTGGTGATTGATTACAGCTTCCACCAGAAGCTCCCCGAGGGAGAGAAGTACTTCAACAAGACGGCGCCGCAGCCGCTGAACGCCGAGACATTGCCGCCTCAGTTCAGCACTGCTGCGGGCCATCAGTTGCCGGGGAGCCTCGTGATTCCTCTGACCAGTTTCCCCGCCGGCGATTACAGGCTCGAGATCAAGGTGACGGACAAGCCCTCGGGAAATCAGTTGACGCAAAACGTGAACTTTACGGTTCTCCCGGTGTAAGGCCGCCTGGATGGTTGCCGGCGGTGAGCGACCGGCCCGCGATGGCCGTCAGAAGGGCATGACAATGACGCGGATGCGATCCTGGTCTTGTATCGGGGTCTCGTTGTCCGTGTGGGCCGCCGCCTCGACCGCACACGCGCAAACGCTCGCTCTGCCGCAGTTGGCTCTCGCTCCGCAACTGAACGCCTCGAGCGTCGCAGCTCCGATCAAACAGTCCGAGCTCACTGGCATCGTCAGAGACGAGTCCGGAAAGCCGCTGTCAGGCGCCGTGGTGTCCGCGCTCGGGGCGACGTCGGCATTCGCCGTGTCGAATGAGGACGGCCGGTTCACGTTCCGCAATCTCGCGCCAGGTGCGTATCTCGTTCGCGCCCATCTTCAGAACTACCTGCCCTCGCGCGGCCGTCTCGTGCAGGTCATGCCGGGCGGACCGACGACGTCCACGATTGAGCTCACCAAGCGGCCTGACGATGCAAAAGATCCGGCAGTGATTGCCGCTGGAGTGGGGCTCGTCGGCGAACCGGCGCCCCCTGCGGAAACAGACGAGCGCCACGAACACGATGAAGTTGCCTGGCGCCTCCGCCATATGCGCCGAAGCGTTCTGAAGGAAGCAGAAGCGACCATCGCAGGCCTGGAGGACGACGATTCGGTGCTCGGCGATCCGATCTCCACGGTGAGCCGCGCCGTTGGCAACTCGGCTCGACTGGCATCCTCGCTCTTCTCCGATTTGCCGGTCACCGGCCAGGTGAACCTGCTGACCTCGACGTCCTTCGACCGGCCGCAGGATCTCTTCTCGCTGAACGGGCCCACTCCGCGTGGTGTCGCCTACCTGGCGCTCGAAGCGCCGGGCGCGAGCGGCGACTGGAAGATGCGCGGCAGCATGACGCAGGGCGACCTGGCTTCGTGGATCGTTGCCGGCTCGTACGTTCGTCACGAACCTGCCAGCCATGCATACGAAGCGGGCGTGTCGTACTCGATGCAGCGCTATCTGGGTGGCAACGGCGAGGCGTTGGCAGCGATGCGCGACGGCAGCCGCAATGTCGGTGCGATGTACGCCATGGACAACTGGCGGATCAGGCCCGAACTGCAGGTGAGTTACGGCGCGAAGTACGCGCGCTACGACTATCTCGAGGATCGCGGGCTGGTCAGCCCGCGCGTGACGATGGTCCTGCAGCCGGACCTGCACGATAGCCTCAAGCTGCGAACCACCGTGATGCACCGGGAGGTGGCGCCCGGCGCCGAGGAATTCATTCCCCCGTCGGTCGGGTTGTGGCTGCCGCCGGAGAGAACGTTCTCCCAGGTGTCACGAGCGTCGTTCCTGCCCGAGCGTCACGACCAGATCGAACTCGCCGTGGACCGGCAGTTCGCCGACAGTGTGATTGTGGGCTTCCGCGCGTTCAGGGAACAGGTCGAGGATCAGGTCGTGACCATCTTTGGCATGGCGATCGCCGATACGCCAGCCGAGGTTGGTCATTACCAGGTCGGGTCCGCCGGCGACTTCGCCGCGCACGGCTGGGGTGTGACGTTTTCGCGGAGGATGGGCGACAGCGTCCATGCCACGGTCGACTATACGCAGACGCAGGCGCAGTGGCGGGGGCGATCCCCCGATGCCGACCTGTTGCGAGTGCTGGCGCCCTCGGTCCTGCGGACCGACGAGCGAATCCACGACGTGACCGCATCGCTCGAGAGCGTGGTGGCTCCATCGGCAACGCGTTTGCTGATCGTCTACAAGCTGAACACCGCTTACGCGGCCTCGCGGTTTGGAGAAGCCTCGCCAGGCGCCGGCGTGCGTTTCAACATTCAGGTGAACCAGGCACTGCCGTTCCTGAACTTCACCAGCGCTCAATGGGAGATGCTTGTCGCGGTCAGTAACCTGTTCAAAGAGGCGCTATACGAGAACTCCGTGTACGACGAACTGATGGTCGTGCGGCCGCCGAAGCGCGTTCTGGGAGGAGTGACAGTCAGGTTTTAGGACGACGGTTGTAGCTGGCTCACTGGCTACGAGCCGAGACGGGGAGCGCCGCTCCCCATTTTTTAGCGCTGTTTTCAACTCCATTAAGTTGGATGACGCATTCTAGTCATTGGATTTCTTCGCGCGTGCCGGCACCTTGGAGCCGGTGGTCGCGGCCCGCGCTGCCCGTGATCGTCGTGTCGGGATTGCTGTGCCTCGGCATAGCGAACATCACCGCGCGGGCGACCTGGCGGGAAGTTGAAGACGGCGTGCTGTGGTCGTCGGGGCCGGACGGCGTAGTCGTAGATGAGGTAGCGAAAGGAAGTCCCGCCGATCGCGTCGGCCTGACGCGGGGTGACCTGCTGCTTGCGATCGACGATCGACCCATTGAGAGCGCCGCAGACGTGGTGGACGTCTTGCACGGCGCCGGCGACGATCGCAAGACACTTCGCTATACCGTTCTCCGCCTCGGCACACGGGAGGTCCTCGACCTCCGGCTGGCTCCGGTGCCCAACGGGCCGGGTGCCCTCTACTTCGTGCTCGCGGCCGTCGGCGTGTTTACGTTGCTGGTGGGAGGCGCCGTCAGATTGAGGCGTCCGCGGGACCCCGCGACGCTCCACTTCTTCTGGCTGTCGGTGGCGTTCTTCGGCGTGTTCACCTTCTCCTTCAGCGGACGTCTGGACCGGCTCGACTGGGTCTTCTACTGGGCCGACGCGATCTCGATGCTGGTGCTGCCGCCGATGTTCCTGCACTTCACGCAGGTCTTTCCCGAGCGGCGTGAGCGGTGGAGTCGTGGACCTGCGGCGCGCGCGGCTGTGGCGCTGCTGTATGTTCCGGCTCTCGCCATCGGCATCGGCCGGGTCTATGCGATCACCCACAGCCCGGTCGATCCGCAATCGTTCGTGCGGCTGGAGTCGCTGCTCGACCGCCTCGGGTTTCTGTACTTCGCGGTGTGTCTCATCGGCGGGTTGATCGGTCTGCTCCGCGCGCTGTCGCAGGCGAGCACGATGACCGCGCATCGCCAGTTGCGCTGGATCGCGTGGGGCACCGGACTCGGCGCGGGCACGTTCGCCGTCGGCTACGCCCTCCCATACGCGCTCGGCGTGCAGCCGTCGCTGCCAATGGAGTTGTCGGCCGTTCCCTTGAGTCTCATCCCGCTCGCCTTCGCCTCGGCGATCGTCCGCTATCGCCTGCTCGACATCGAGGTGATCGTGAAGCGTTCGCTCGTGTACATCACGGCGTTCGCAGCGGTGGTCGTGGTTTACGCGATCGTGCTCGAGGCGGTGAGGACGGTGCTGCTGAAGGGGGGCGCCTCCAATCAGTGGGTGCTCGCGTTCCTGGCGATTCTCGTGGCGGTCGTGCTGACGCCGCCGATCAAGGATTTCGTCCAGACACTGCTCGATCGCGCGTTCTATCGCGATCGATACGACTACCGTCGCGCGCTGGTCGGGTTCGCGCGCGATCTGAACAGCGACCTGGATCTCCATCGGCTGTCGGAACGCCTGGTGTCACGAGTGGTGGAAACGTTGCTGGTCGATCGCATGACGCTGATGCTCGAGGACGAGGCCGCTCCTCACTTTGGCTCGATGCGCTCGTCGGGCTTCGGGAACGGCCATCCACCGGCTCTGGCCAAGCGATCTGCCATCGGCCGGCGCCTGGCCGACGGCCACATCGTTGCGCTCGACGATCCGGCGGCTGTTGGCCGGTTCGCTGTCGAAGAGATCGAATTCTGGCGCGATGCGGGCCTCTACTACTTCGTTCCCTGCGTCGCCACGGAAGGCACGATCGCGGTGCTTGCCGTCGGACGCAAGGATACGGGCGAACCGCTGAGCAGCGAAGACACGGGGCTACTGGCCGCCGTCGCCGGGCAGATCGCTACAGCTCTCGAGAACGCGCGGCTGTATCGCCAGCTGCACCTCAAGGCGATCGAGGTCGACCGGATGCGCGCGTTCAACGAAAACATCCTCGAGTCGCTCGACGATGGGCTGCTCGTCGTCGATCTCGAGGATCGCGTCGTCCGCTGGAACCATGCGCTGGAGCAGCTTTACGGCGTTCTGCGAACGGCAGCGTCCGGCTGCGCGTTGAGCGACCTTTTCGATCCCGCGTTCGTCGAGGCCGTGCGTGCCGCGCGTCGCGACACGCCGGACGGCGCCACGCTATCTCGTGTGCCCATCGCCGCTCGCGGGGCGCGCGCCGGTCAGATCCTGATCGTGAATGCCGCCGTCGTGCCGCTGCGCGCGGAGGATGGACAGGCCACCGCCACTGCCGGAACGATCGTGATCCTCGAGGACGTGACGGCGCGTGTGCAACTGGAAGAGCAACTGCGCCTTTCGGAGAAGATGGCGTCCATCGGCTTGCTGGCCGCCGGCGTTGCGCACGAGGTGAACACGCCGCTTACCGGTATTTCGAGCTTCACGCAAATGCTGCTCGAAGGAGCCGACCCGCAGGATCCACGCACCAGCCTGCTCGAAAAGATAGAGCGGCAGACGTTCAGGGCGGCCAAGATCGTCAATGGCCTGCTGACGCTGTCGCGGCCGGCGTCGGGCGATCGCTCCTCGTTCGACCTCAATCTCGTCATCACCGACGTGCTCGGCCTGCTCGAGCATCAGTTCGAACTCCATCGAATCCGGGTGCGGCGCGAGCTGAGTGAAACACCGGTGGTCGTATTAGGCCTGGAGAACAAGCTTCAGCAGGTATTCCTCAACCTGTTCTTGAATGCCAGGGACGCGATGCCCAAGGGAGGCTGGCTGTCCATCACGACGCGGACCGAGGGCAGCCGGGCGATCGCCGAGGTGTCGGATACGGGTTCCGGCATTCCCAATGAGTACCTGGCGCGAATCTACGACCCGTTCTTCACGACGAAAGCCATCGGCCAGGGCACCGGCCTCGGCTTGTCGATCACCTACGGTATCGTCCGGGAGCACGAAGGCAGCATCGAGTGCGAGAGCGGTATCGGACAGGGCACCAAGTTCATTCTTTCGTTTCCAGCCGTGGCGTTCGAGCGCACTGCGCTTGCAGGCCACGGAGTGACCGGCCGTGTCGCCGGGCCAGGGCAAGGTATTTCCTGATGCGCCGCAATGGTTCCATTCTGGTCGTAGACGACGAAGAAATCATGCGTGAGATCCTCGACGCGCTCCTAGCGCGCGAGGGGTACCACGTAAGGCTGGCGTCGAGCGCCGAAGAGGGCCTGGATCTGGCCAAGTCGTTTCCCTTCGACGCGGCGGTCGTAGACGTGATGATGCCCGGCATGGACGGCCTCGTCATGCTCGAAGAGTTGAAGAAGCTCGACGATGACCTGCCCGTGCTGATGGTCACGGCGTTCGCCTCGGTGGAGACGGCGATCACGGCCATGAAGCGAGGTGCGTTCGACTACATCACGAAGCCGTTCAAGAACGACGAAGTGCTGGTGGTGATCAGGAACGCCGTCGAGCGCCGTCAATTGATCGCGGAGAACGCGGCCCTGAGGCAGACACTGCAGGCGCAATACCAGAAGTTCGCCGGCATCATCGGACGCAGTCCGCGCATGAAACAGGTTTTCGACCTGATCATCCAGGCTGCGCCGAGCAGGTCCACGATCCTGATCACGGGTGAGAGCGGCACCGGCAAGGAGCTGGTCGCGCGCGCCATCCACTCGAACTCACCCCGTGCCGAGCGCGCGTTCGTCACCGTGAACTCCGGCAACCTGCCGCCCGATCTGCTGGAGTCCACGCTGTTCGGCCACGTCAAGGGTGCGTTCACCGGCGCGATCTATCCGAAGAAGGGGCTGTGCGATCTCGCCGACAAAGGGAGCATCTTCTTCGACGAGATTGGAAACATCCCGCCCGATACGCAAGCGAAGCTGTTGCGCGTGATGCAGGAGCGCGAGTTCATGCGGCTGGGCGGCATGGAAACGATCAAGGTGGACGTCCGCATCATCGCGGCAACCAATTGCGATCTGCGCCAGATGGTCGCCGAGGGACGGTTCCGGGAGGATCTCTACTACCGGCTGCACGTCATCAACATCTACTTGCCGCCGCTCCGCGAGCGCAAGGACGACATCCCGCTCCTCGTCCAGCACTTCATCGACAAGTACGGCAAGGAAAACAACAAGCCGAACCTGGAGCTGTCGGCCGACGCGCTGGATCTGCTGATCGAGCACGACTG
>Ga0111538_10012554_pt1 | contig 11202 bp, 14 predicted proteins | sample SoiMethybrSBSTD1_FD_79669 | JGI IMG/M metagenome (GOLD analysis project Ga0111538, IMG submission 79669) | Bulk soil microbial communities from a Populus tree surrounding site in Tennessee, USA - Soil MetaG P. TD hybrid SBSTD1 (version 2)... | ecosystem: Environmental > Terrestrial > Soil >... | reverse complement strand
TTGGTCCAATACCCCAGCTGGCGCTTTTGCCCGTAGGCTGGAGACATGGGGGGAGCGGGCAGGGACCTAGGGATCGTTGCCATTCTGGCGGCGCTGCTCTGCGCGCCGGCCGGCGCCCAGGAGAAAGCCGAGCCCAGGCCGGCGCCCCGGCAGCTCACCCTCGATGTCAAACCCTGGACGGGCGACTTCGACGCGATGCTGGAGCGGCGCGTCATCCGCGTCCTTGTCCCCTACAGCCGGTCGCTCTACTTCGTCGACAAGGGGCAGGAGCGCGGGCTCGCCGCGGATCTGGTGCGCGAGTTCGAAAAGCACCTCAATACCCGCTATGCGAAGCAGCTTGGCAAGCGGCCCCTGACGGTGATCCTGATCCCGACTGCGCGCGACAAGCTCCTCGCTCACGTGGCCGCGGGGCGGGGCGATATCGCCGTCGGCAACCTCACGGCGACCGACGTGCGGCGCAAGCTGGTGGATTTCGTCGTCTTCGCCGATGAAAAGCCGCTCCACGAGCTGATCGTGACCGGCCCCGCTTCGCCGCAGATCGCGACGCTCGATGACCTGTCGGGCAAGACCGTGCATGTGCGCCGCACGACGAGCTACTACGAGAGCCTCGAAGCGCTGAACGCCCGCTTCCGGCAGGAACGCCGAGAGCCGATGAAGCTCGTTGAGCTGCCGGTCGCGCTGGAGGATGAAGACAAGCTCGAGATGCTCGCCGCCGGCCTGCTGGAGCTGGTGATCGTCGACGACTGGAAGGCGCGGATGTGGGCCCAGGTGCTGCCCAAGGTCAAGGTGCGCGAGGATCTCGTGGTGCGCACCGAAGGGCATACCGGCTGGGCGGTGCGCAAAGGGAGCCCGAAGCTGGTCGAAGCGGTGAGCACCTTCGACCGCACGGTCGTGAAGAAGCACGGGCTGCTGCAATCGAACCTGGCCAGGTATCACCGGCGGGTCAAGCAGATCGGCAACAACACCTCGGGCGCGGAGTGGAAGCGCTTCCAGTCGACCGTCAGGCTGTTCGAGAAATACGGCGCCCGCTACAACTTCGATCCGCTGATGCTCGTCGCGCAGGGCTACCAGGAGTCGAAGCTGCGGCAGGAAGCGAGGAGCCACGCCGGCGCGGTCGGCGTGATGCAGATCATGCCCGAGACCGGCAAGGAGCTCGCCGTCGGCGACATCCACCAGATCGAGCCCAACATCCATGCGGGCGCGAAGTACATGAACCGGCTGATGACCCGCTACTTCGCCGACGCGAATTTCAGCGAGCAGGAGCGGACGCTGTTCGCTTTCGCGAGCTACAACGCCGGCCCTGGGAACATCGCCAGGATGCGCTCGGAGGCGGCGAAGCTGGGGTTCGACCAGGACGTCTGGTTCGACAGTGTCGAGATCGTAACGGCCAAGCGCATCGGCGTGGAGACCACGACCTACGTGCGCAACATCTACAAGTACTACGTGGCGTACAAGCTCGCGGCGGAGGCCCATGGCGCCACGCGCGGCGCGCGCGAGCAACTCGAGCCACCGAAGCCGCCGCCGGGGAAAAAGCAGGCTACGAAGAAGCCGCCGGCGAAAGCGGCGTCAACGCATGACCTCTAGGGGCAATAGAACGAGTTGTACGGGTAACCGGCGGCCTGCTGGAACTGCGCCGCCTGTTCCTGCGGCACGACCGGTCCCGCCGCGGTGCACGCGGCAAGGGCCAGCAGGAAGGCGATTGTCGTTAGTCGGATCATGGAGAGATCTCCTTCGCCGGGCTAACACCCGCGGCGGGGCTTTAGTCCAATGTTTCGCGCTATCGCTGCTCATCGCCGGCAACGCGGCGGCGCAGGTCCGTTACGACAACTGGATCTACTACCAGCGCAACACCGACGACAGCACGCGTTGGCAATACCGCATGCGCTTCGATGTCCCGTTCGCCCTGGACGGTGGATGGACGTTCACGCAGCGCGCCTACCTGCCGCTCGTCTACTACACCGACCGGACCGGCCCCGAGAACCCGGGCGGCGGATGGAAGGCCGGCACGGGCGACTGGTTTTTCGACGAGACGTTCACGACGCCGGAGCTCGCGAAGAACACGCGCGGCATCCTCGGCGCGCGTTTCATCCTGCCGACTGGCGGCGGTGCGCCGTTCGGCGGCGGCCAGTACCAGGTGGCGCCATTCGCCGGCATGAGCTTCGCGTTTCCCGACAGCGGGCTGACGATCACCCCTCTGTTCCGCTACTTCATGAGCGTGCACGCCACCGAGGAGGGCGCAGGCAGGGTGCGCAAGCTCGACTTCTTCCCGACCGTGGCGAAGAAGGTCGCCGAAGGATGGACGGTGATCCTGTGGAACGAGAACGCGATCACCTACAACCAGGTCAGCCGGAAATGGTTCGTGCCGATAGAGGCGCAGCTTGTCAGGCGCGCGCGCAAGGACCTCGAGTTCGCTTTCGGCGCGGCCTACGGCGCGGTGCGAGACGATCCGCAGTTTCTCACCCAGGTCTTCACCCGGGTGACGCTGTACTTCTGAGCTACCAGCCGGTGCTGTTGTAGGGGAAAGGCGAGCCGGGCTGGCTGAACCCGCGCGGCAGCTGGTCCGGATTTTCCATTCCGGCGCATGCGGCGAGGGACAGCAGGACGACTAGGCTAATCAGCCGGATCATGGAGACCTCCTTGCCGCAGTGAACACCGCCACCGCGGTTCTTCTTCCATCGCTAGGCGTCCGGCTTGCCTTCCTTCGAGGGATAGATGCCTGCCAGCCGCGCGATGAGGATGGCGACATAGAGCGTGCCGACGACCTGCTCGAGGATCGCGAGCATGCGGACTTTGGCGCCGAGAATCTGCACGTCGCCCGGGCCGTTGCTCGTCAGGTAGCCGAAGCTCATGAAGAGGAGGTCCGAGAAGGAGTGGGGTGCGCCGTCGGAACGCTGGCCGAAAGCCGCAGGATCGATCTGCTGGATGAAGCTGTAGGCGATCGCCCAGCCAATGCCCAGCATCAGGTACACCGCCGCGCCGGCGAAGAGCTTGTCGTCGGTCATCACGTCGGGGCTGAACGCATAGCGCAGCAGGTAGACGATGGCGGTGACATAGAACGCGACATAGAACCCGCCGGAAGCGATGAAGCCGTGGGTGGGCTCGTCGACGTTCAGGATCGCCAGGACCTGGAATGCGAATGCCGGGAGTCCGAGGAGCAGGGCAATGACGAACGGCAGCGTGCTGCGCCCGACCGCCGCGACCGCCGCGATCAGGACTGCCACGTGCGCTGCGTTGGCCAGGATGCGACCCTGCAACGTGGCGGCAGCGAAGGGCGAGATCACGAGCAAGCCGAGCAGCGAGACGAAAAGATAGAAGCATCGCTGGCGGAAGACCCTGCCGAGGGAGACTTGCAGCCGTGCAAGCGCCATCTAGGCGCTCTTGGCGATGTCGAGGGCTTGCTTGGCGACCGCCGCGGAGACATCGCCCCCCTGGCCGGCGACCTGCACGGTGGGGAAGGCGAACTGGATGCCATTCTCGGCGAAGACCTTCTGGATCATCGCGTAGGCGCGGCGGCGGATGGTGAACTGCTTGTTCGGCAGGGTCTTGATCTTCAGCCGCACCTGGATGGCGAAGTCGCCGAAATTGTCGACGCCCTGCATCTTCAGCGGCTCGAGGATGTCCGGCGCGAATTCGGGGTTGGCCGAGAGCTCCTTGCCGATCTGCTTGAGCAGCTTCTTCACCTTGTCGAGGTCGGTGCCGTAGACCAGGCCGAGCGTCATCTTGTCGATCACCCAGTCGCGGCTCATGTTCTGCACTGCGCCGAGCTGGCCGTAGGGGATGGTGAACAGCGGCCCGCGATGATGGCGCAGCCGCACTGAGCGCACGCCGAGATGCTCCACCGTGCCCTTGTAGTTGCCGCTCTGGATGTATTCGCCCACGCGGAAGGCGTCGTCGAGCAGGTAGAAGAACTTGGAGAGCAGGTCCCGCACCAGAGTCTGCGAGCCGAAGCCGATCGCCACGCCGACCACGCCGGCGCCCGCGAGGAGCGGCGTCACCTTCACACCCAGCGCCGAGAGCGCCATCAGCACGGCCGTGACGACGAGCGTCGCCGCCAGCGTGCTGCGCACGATCGGCAGCAGCGTGCGCAGCCGCGCCAGCCGGTGCTGCTCGTCGGTCGCGGACGGCCCGAGCGGCTCGGTGCCGGCGGCGGCGAGCTTCTGGTCGATGAACGCCGCCGCCACCTTCCAGGCGAGGTCGAGGATGAGGACGATCGCGAGCGCGTTCACCGCCCCGCGCAGGAGCTGCATCGTCATGGAGTCGCCGGAGGCGAGGGCATCGACCTGCAGGTCGAAGGCGCGCAGCAGCAGGAACGCCGCGCCGATGATGAGCAGCGCGCGTAGCGCGCGGCCGAGCGCCGCCGCGGCCATGCCTGCCTGGAGCACGTGCTCCGCGGCCCGCTGGGCGAGGTGCAGCGCGATGGGAAGGACTGCGGCGACCAGCAGCAGCCAGAAGAGGCCTATTGCCTTCACGACCCAGAGCAACCACAGCGCGAGGCAGATCACGGCGCCGGTGCGGGAGCTGCGCCACACAGCCTCGACCGCGATCGCCAGCAGACCCAGGCCAAGGATGTAGGCGACGAGCTGGCGCGGCGCCTCCGCCAGGCCGTGCATGCCGAGCCGCTCGACCAGCATCCAGCCGAACGCAAACCACCCGGCAAAGAGGCCGACGCGCAAGTGCCAGAAGCGCGCTTCGCTGTCGCTGACAGGCAGGACGCGGAGCGCTGCGTCTCGCGGCGAGAGCAGGGCGCGGCTGACGACGATCACCAGGCGCAGCGTGATAAGCGCCGTGAGGAAAGCGAGCACGGCGCCGCGAGTCTGCGGCGGCCAATCGAAAGCGAGGAAGACCACCGCGCTGCCGAGCGTGAACGCCGCCACCGCGCCGAGGTCACGCGCGAAGCGCAAGCCGATCGCCGCCAGCCCCTGCGCTGTTCCTTGCCTGACGGATTTCCGGTAGACGCCCTCGACCAGCAGGCCGAGGACGATGAATGCGAGGGTCAGGAGAAGAAGCGTGCCGGGCCCTCTCGCGGAGGCTTCCTGGGCGATCTGCTCCTTCACGCGTGCGAGTTCGGCCGGCAGCCCGGGCGCGGCGGCGATCAGGCTCGCGACATGCTCGCGCACCGCATCGACCCGCCCGGAGAGGAGCCCGCTCGCAGTCTCTTCCGCCATTGGAGGATGGTAGCGGGTTGCGGCGCGCCGCCCCTATGGGACTTTCGTCCAATATCGACCGCCCCGGGGGCGTGCTGCAATGAGTCGATGAACAAGGTCCTGCCGTTTGCAGTCGCTGCCTGCCTCCTGCTTTCCGCGTGCGCGCCCGGCTCGCAGGCGGAAAAGAGGGCCGGCGAGGGCGCCGCGTACGGTGCGGTCGGCGGCGCGGTCGCCGGTGCAGTGAGCGCGCTCATCTTCGGCGGCAATCCGCTGCAGGGCGCGGTCGCGGGCGGCATTACGGGTGCGGCCTCCGGCGCCGCGGTTGGCGCAATGGCGGGCTCGCAGGAGGACAAGGCGATGCAACAGCAGGCCGCCAAGGCGAGCGCCGACCCCAAGGTTGCGGCGCTCAGGCAGAAGATCGGCGAAACGAACTACTCGGCGGTCATGCTGCTCGCGCAGTGCCAGCATCAGGGCGCGATCTCGACCGCGCAGGAGGCGCTCGCCGCGGCGCCGGATCCCCAGCACAAGACCTACTCGCTCGTCATCCAGGCGCTTGCCGCGGAGGAGTCCGGCGACAAGGCGCTCGCGGCGACTCTCTACCCGAAGATCGTGGAGATCGACCCCTCGCGTGGCAGCCCCGACAAGCTGAGGGCCGATGCGCTCGAAGGCCTGATGCGCGTGCAGACCGCACGGCGGCAGCACGGCTTGCCGCCGATCTGCTCGCCTCGCTAGCGTCTGAACAGGGCGTAGATCGTCAGGACTCGCGTCGCCAGCTCGAAGATGCGGCGCGTGCCGAGCAGCAGCACCGCACCGACGCCAACGGCCGTGACCACCGGATACTGGCGGAGCTTTCCCAGGATGCGGTCGGCCGCCGCCGCCTTGCGCAGCAGCGGCTCGGCGTGCGTGTAGAGCGCCGCGCGCTGCGCTGAGGAGCGGGCGACCAGCTCTTCGCGCCGCTCCGCCAGGCTCTGCTCGCGCGCGTTCACGACTTGATCGCCCGCAGGTCGCTGCGTAGCTCGGCGATGGTGGCGTCGAACGGCCGCGGCTTCATCTTCGCCAACCGGCGCAGAAGGAGTGCGGCGATGCCGGAGGCGAGGAGGAAGAAGACCGCGACGGCGATGGTCACCCAGAGGCGGTTCGACTCGCCCACGCTGAGGATGATCGCCACGGCGCCAAAGCCAAGGCCGATCGCCGCGAAGACGAGGATGGCGAGGCCGCCGACGATGGCCGCGGCGAGACGGTTCAGCTCCTCCTGCAGCTCGGTGCTGAACAGCTCGAAGCGGGTGCGCCCGAGGTCGAGGACCCCGGCGATCAGGTTGCGCGCGGACTCCAGAAGGCTTGCGCTCATGAGCGGCTCCTCATTTCCGGCTAAGGAGAATGCCGACGATCAGGCCTACGCCGGCGGCGATGCCGACTGCGGCCCAGGGATTCGCGCGCACCTTGTTGTCCAGCTCGGCGCCCGCGCCGCTGAGATGCTCGCGCGCGACGCGCAGCGATTCCTCGGCACGCGCGCGCACTTCCTGGACTCGTGGCCCGGCCTGGTCGGCCGTCGTGCGCAGCAACTCCTCTGCGTCGGCGATGACGGCCTTGAGGTCGTCCATCATGTTTCTCTCGGTGGATTCCATCCCGTTCTCCCTCGGAGGTGACTTGCGATCATCTTACTGCCTGCGGCATTGGCTGGCGCGCGTTGGGCAGGTCGCCGGCGATCGCCTCCAGCAGATCTTCGCGTGTGACGACGCCTTTGAAAGCGCCGTGCCCGTCGACTACGAACGCCATTTCGGCCGGCTCGCGCTTGAAAAGATTCAGCGTGTCGAGCACTGACGCGTCCTCGCGCACCGTCAATGCTTGCCGCGCGGCGCGCCGCATGTCGATCGGCCCGCCGTCGACGCACTGCGCCAGCACGTCCTCCTTGCGCACGATGCCGAGCACACGGTCGAGCGAACCTTCGCCGAGCGGAAACTCGCGGTGCGCGCTCGTGCGCAACCGCGCGAGCAGCGCCGGGACCTGTGCCTTCGCGTCCAGCCAGGCGACATCGTCGCGGGCCGTCATGATCGAGGTCACCGGGCGCTCGGCCAGGTTGAGGACTTCCTCGACCATCTTCCGCTCGGCCTGCAGCGACGCGCCGCCGAGCATTCGCAGCACGGCGTCGGCGATGCGCAGGCGCGAGGGCAGGCGGCCGCGGCTACGCGCGGCGAGCTGGTTGAGGATCTCGATCAGTACCGAGAAGCCGATCGCGGCGTAGACGTAGCCCTTCGGGATGTGCATGCCGAAGCCGTCGACCACCAGCACCAGGCCGATCATCAGCAGGAAGCCGAGGCAGAGCATGATCAGCGTCGGATGCGCGGTGATGAAGCGGGTGAGCGGCTTGCTGGCGAGCAGCATCACCCCCACGGCGATGATCACCGCGGTCATCATCACGCTGATGTGATCGACCATGCCGACCGCGGTGACGATCGAATCGAGCGAGAACACCGCGTCGAGCACCATGATCTGCGCGATCGTCGTCCAGAACGCAGCCTGGCCGCCGGCTCCGCCTTGCGCCGAGCGGCCCTCCACCCGCTCGTGGATCTCGGTGGTCGCCTTGACCAGCAGGAAAATGCCGCCGGCGATGAGGATGAGATCTCTCCACGCGAGCGAAATCAGCCAGAACTTCAGGACCGGGTCGGTCAGCGTCATGACCCAGCCGATCGCGGCTAGCAGGCCAAGGCGCATGAGAAGCGCGAGGCTCAGGCCGATGACCCGCGCCCGGTCGCGTTGCTCGGCGGGCAGCTTCTCCGTGAGGATCGCGAGGAAAATGAGGTTGTCGATGCCGAGCACGATCTCGAGCGCGACCAGCGTCGCGAGTCCGAGCCAGGCGGTAGGGTCAGTTAGCCATTCCATGGGGCTATACTATTTGAATGAAATTGACCGCACAGCAGCTGCAGCAATTCGACCGCGACGGGTACCTATTCTTCCCGTCCTTGTTCACGCCGCAGGAGATCAAGGTCCTGACCGACGAGGTGCCGTCGCTGTACGCGCAGCGGCGCCCCGAGAACGTGCGCGAGAAGACCGGCGACGTGGTGCGCACCAACTTCGCCGCGCACATGTACAGCTATCCCTTCGCCAAGCTCGCGCGCCATCCGCGCATGGTCGAGCCGATCAAGGCGCTGTTCGGCGAGGACGTGTACATGCACCAGTTCAAGATCAACGGCAAGCAGGCCTTCGACGGCGACGTCTGGCAGTGGCACCAGGACTACGGCACCTGGATGAACGACGACCAGATGCCCGCGGCACGCGCGATGAACGTGGCGATCTTCCTCGACGAGGTGAACGAGTTCAACGGCCCGCTGATGTTCATCCCCGGCAGCCACAAGCAAGGCGTGCTCGACGCCGCGCACGACACGAGCACCACCAGCTACCCGCTCTGGGTGATCAACCACGACACGATCACCAGCATGGTGGCGAAGGGCGGCATCGTCGCGCCCAAGGGCCCGGCGGGCTCGATGATCCTCTTCCACGGCTGCCTGGTGCATGCCTCGACCTCGAACCTCTCGCCGTGGAACCGCGTCAGCGTCTACCTGTCGCTGTGCGCGGTTTCGAACCACATCCGCCGCTTCAAGCGGCCTGATTACATCGCGCACCGGGACTTCACGCCGATCCAGTGCCTGCCGGATGATTGCCTGCTCAAGCACTACGACGTAGCGCTTCCCTGGAAGGACAGGTTCTTTGAACCTCTACAAAAAGCTTCTTGAGCGGAAGGACAATCCGCTCCGCATCGGCCTGATCGGCGCCGGCAAGTTCGCGGCGATGTACCTCGCGCAGGTTCCCCGCACGCCCGGCGTCGAGCTGGTGGCGATCGCCGACCTCTCGCCGGCGAACGCGAAGGAGAACCTGAAGCGCGTCGGCTGGGATCCGAACCGCATCCCGCCGATCACAGAGGACTGGCAGAAGCTGGTCGCCAATCCGAAGATCGACATCATCGTCGAGGCGACCGGCAATCCGCCCGCGGCCGTCGAGCACATCCTGGGGGCGTTCAAGCACGGCAAGCATGTCGTCAATGTCACCGTCGAATCCGACGCATTCTGCGGGCCGATGCTCGCGAAGAAAGCGGCCGAGGCGGGCGTGGTCTACAGCCTGGCCTATGGCGACCAGCCGGCGCTGATCTGCGATCTCGTCGACTGGGCAAGGACCGCAGGCTTCAACGTCGTCGCGGCGGGCCGCGGCCACAAGTGGTTGCCGCATTTCGCGCAGTCGACGCCGGAAACGGTCTGGGGGCACTACGGGCTCACAGCGGAGCAGGCGAAGCTCGGCGGCCTCAACCCGAAGATGTTCAATTCCTTCCTCGACGGCTCGAAGCCGGCGATCGAGACCACGGCGGTGTGCAACGCCACCGGCCTGACCCCCGCACCGGGCGGGCTCGAGTATCCACCGGGCGCGATCGACGAGATTCCGTCGCTGATGCGGCCGAAGAGCGAGGGCGGCGTCCTGCACCACAAGGGGCAGGTCGAGGTGATTTCTTCGCTGCGCACCGATGGATCCGTCATCCCCTACGACATCCGCTTCGGCGTGTTCGTGGTCTTCGAGGGCGAGACCGATTACATCCGCCGCTGCTTCGAGGAATACGGCGTCAGGACCGATCCGTCGGGACGCTACGCCTGCCTCTACAAGCGCTGGCACCTGATTGGCCTGGAAGTCGGCATCTCGGTCGCGTCGGTCGGGCTGCGCGGCGAATCGACCGGTTGCGCGACCGGCTGGCGTGCTGACGCCGTCGCCACGGCGAAGAAGGATCTTTCAGCGGGGGAGCTGCTGGACGGCGAGGGCGGCTATACGGTCGTCGGCCGCCTCATGCCGGCCGCGGATTCGCTGAAGCAGGGCTGCCTGCCGCTAGGCCTCGCGCACGGCTGGAAGATGCTCAAGGCCGTGAAGGCCGGCCAGCCGCTCAGGTGGAGCGACGTCGCTGCCGACTCTTCTTCGGTCGCCGTGAAGCTGCGCCGCGAGATGGAGAAGGACTTTTCCGAGCGCCTGCGGAACGCTGCCTAGCCAGCTTCTGCTGGTATTTGTAGATCTCGGAGTGGTCGGCATCCGCCGGCAGCACCTTCTTCGCGTCGCGCCACATCCGCAGCGTTTCGCTCAGAAAGGGCGTGTTGAGCTTCAAATCCTTTGAAAGAGCGGCGGCGATGCCGACGTCTTTCGTCATCAGCGCGAGCTTGAATCCCGATGCGAAGGCGCCAGTAAGGACGTCGCGCGGGATCTTGCGCTCCGTAGTGCTGTTCCGGCCGGTGGAGACGTTGATCGCGTCGAGCATCGGCTTCGGGTCGAGCTCGAATGCCTGCGCGATGAGCAGCGCCTCGAAGCCCGCCAGGGTACCCGCGGCGCCGAGATAGTTGTTCAGGGCCTTGACCGCGTGCCCGCCGCCGAGCGGCCCGACATGGAAGATGTTTTTTCCCATCGCCGCCAGCACGGGCCGCACGTTTTCGAAGGCCGACTTTTCGCCGCCGGCCATGATCGCGAGCGTCGCATCGCGCGCGCCGACGACCGCGCCGGACACCGGCGCGTCGACGAAGGCGATTCCGTTCGACTCGAGCACGACACCGAGCGCCCGGGTGCCGACCGGATCGGACGAGCTCATGTCCACCACCACGCAGCCCTTCGTGAGGTGAGGCAACGCCGAGAGCACCGCGTCGCGGACGGCGTCCCCGTCCGGGAGCATGGTGATCAGGACCTCGGCGCCGCGCGCGGCGTCGCGGATCGACTTGCAGTTGCCGTTGCCCTTGAGGTCGAACGACTGGACGGCGAACCCACCGCGCGCGAGGTTCGCCGCCATGGGGACCCCCATGACGCCCAGGCCGATGAAGGCTACTTTTCGGATGAGAACACCTCTTTCGCGGCACGGAAGGCGACTACGGCGGCCGGCACGCCGCAGTAGATCGCGGTCTGCAGCAGCACTTCCTTGATTTCGTCCTTGGTGAGGCCGTTGTTGAGGGCGCCGCGGAGGTGCAGCTTGAGCTCGTGCTCCTTGTTGAGCGCCACCAGCATGCCGAGGTTCAGCACCGAGCGCATCTTGCGCGGCAGGCCCGGG
>Ga0111538_10012551_pt1 | contig 11203 bp, 9 predicted proteins | sample SoiMethybrSBSTD1_FD_79669 | JGI IMG/M metagenome (GOLD analysis project Ga0111538, IMG submission 79669) | Bulk soil microbial communities from a Populus tree surrounding site in Tennessee, USA - Soil MetaG P. TD hybrid SBSTD1 (version 2)... | ecosystem: Environmental > Terrestrial > Soil > Tree... | reverse complement strand
AGGTTTATCGCACGTTGAGTCCCGGCGTGGTGTTCATTCATTCAACCTCTTACGCTCGCGACTTCTTCGGATTTGTCGAGCCGCAGGAAGGTTCCGGATCTGGTTCGATCCTGGACCAGCAGGGAAATATTCTGACGAATTACCACGTCATCGAAGGCGCACAAAAACTTTCCGTCAGCATCGGGGGGAAGAAGGATTACGCGGCGACTGTTGTCGGCGGCGATCCTGACACCGATCTCGCCGTCATCCGTTTGATCGAGAAACCGGCTGGTCCATTGACCGTGATTCCGATGGGCGACTCTGACAAGCTCGTCGTCGGCCAGAAAGTGCTCGCGATCGGTAATCCATTTGGTCTCGATCGAACTTTGACGACCGGCGTGATCAGCGGTCTTCAACGACCGATCCGCGCGCGCAATAATCGCTTGATCGAAGGTGCGATCCAGACAGATGCGTCGATCAATCCCGGTAACTCCGGTGGACCACTGCTCGATTCGCGTGGTCGTATGATCGGCATCAATTCACAGATTCTTTCGCCGTCGGGCAGTTCGGCAGGCGTCGGTTTTGCAGTGCCGGTGAGCATTGCGAAACGCGTCGTGCCGCAGTTGCTGCAAAACGGCAAGGTGCGTCGTCCGAAGCTTGGTATCAGCACGCGCGACGTGTCGACCATTCGCAATCAGGTCGATTTGCCGGTGTCTGACGGCGTGCTCATCATCCAGGTCGGACGTGGGACCGGTGCAGCCGCCGCGGGCCTGCGTGGGATGCAACAGACGGAGATGGGCGACATCGAACTGGGCGACATCATCGTGGGAATCGATAACGACAAGGTTGGAAATTCAGACGATCTATTCCGAGTGCTCGACAAACATCAGATCGGCGAGACTGTTCAGGTGCAGATTTGGCGGGACGGGAGAAGGACGTCAGTTCCCGTGCGCCTGATGGATTCGCCTGACATGCGGCGATGAACCAGACGACTCACTTCTTCAATCTGGGTTGGGGCTGGCTCTGCAAACACTGCAGCGCCGAGGCCGCAGAAAGGAAGCTCCGCAATCAGCCACCGGCGTTGGCGAAGTGGGTTGAGGAAGAGGACTTCTGCGGGTTGAAGTGTCCGAAGTGCGGGATCGACGAATACGTTCAGAAGCCCAATCTTAGCCACAAAAAAGCACAAATGTGACTTTGTGCCTTTTTGTGGCCTAACTGAATTCACTTTCATAATCCCGGAGACTACGGGTGATGACGTCGAGCGCCTCGGTGCGATCGTAGACGTCGATGATCTCTACTCTCTTCTCCTTCTCGCTCGGCAGTTGTTTGTAGCTCAAAAAGTAGTGCTTTAGTCGATCGACCAGTCCCTGCGGCACGTCGCCGATCTCGTCGAACTTTCCATAAGCAAGATCTGAATCCAGCACCGCGATGATCTTGTCGTCCGCCTGATTTCCGTCGATCATTCGCAGCCCACCGATGGGCCTCGCGAGCAGGAAGAAGCTGCCGTGCGCAAATGCTTTTTCTGACAGGACGCAGATGTCCATCGGATCTTTATCACCTTCGATACCCACCCGCCCTGTCCTTTGCTCGCAAAGTTCGGCCACTTCGCGTCCGCAATAAGTCTGCGGTATGAAGCCGTAGAGCGTCGGCGACATCGACGAGAAGCGCTGCGGGCGATCGACGCGCAAGTGCCCTGAAGCCTTGTCCAACTCGTACTTCACCGCGTCAGTCGGAACTATCTCGATGTAGGCATTGACCAACTCCGGCGTCTTCGCTCCCGGCGACACGCCGTGCCACGGATGTGCCTGGAATAGTTGTTTGTTCATTGCGCGATGATAAAATGCGCGCAGTAAGAAACCAACTTCTCATGGCCGCAAGCGCTGAGATCATCACCAAACCTGTTGCAAGCGCGATTTCCTTGCGTTGGATTATCGGCGCGCGCGACGACATGATCTGGTTTATCGGGTCGGTGGTGTCGAGCTACGTTCTCTACGTTCTCTACATAACCGGTATTCTGCCGTTGATTCCGATGGTGGCTCTCTGGGCGATCTTAATCGATGCACCACACGTTTTCGGCACCTTCTCACGCACGTATTTCGATCGCACCGAGAGACAGCATCGCGCTCGCTTGCTGTGGGGTTCGCTGTTGTTCTTTGCGATCGGTCCGGTGATGGTGCTTGCTGGAGCAGGCTTTGTATTTCTGTTTGTCGCGGCGCTGTGGGCCTATTATCACCTCGTGAAACAGCACTACGGGTTCATGGTGCTGTACAAGAAGAAGAACGGCGATTTGGCGCGTGTAGACAATTTTCTCGATCGCGGGCTGTTGCTGTTTGCGTTCAACTATCCGTTTGTTGAGTTCATCGCGCGCGATCCGGAAGCGATGGCGCGTGTGCCGGCGTTGTTGCGTGGAGGCGTGAATGGATTCGCGAAATTGCTGCTCGCCGGGACGATCCTGATTTTCGTGGTTTGGGTGGGACGTCAGGTACAGCGCGCGTGGACTGGCGAGCCCTTGAATGTTCCGAAGTATCTCCTGCTCGCGGCAGCGATTCCGATGCACTGGATCGTGTTGCTGACGCCGATGCCGCACAAGCCGATCGCGATCGTTGCGATACTAACGATCTATCACAACTTTCAGTATCACCGGTTGATCTGGTTTCACAACAAGAAGTACACGTCGCGTGAGAAGTACGGCGCAGCGGAGATCATCAGCCGCAAGGTGATTTACTACGTCGCGTTCGGAATTATCTTCGGCGTGATTTACCAGGGCCCGCGGCAGTTGCTCAATTATCTCGGGCCGCAGTCGTTAGCGGTTCAGCTTGGGATTTCGTTTTTGTGGGGATACGCGTTTATTCATTACTATTTGGATTCGAAAATTTGGCGCGTGAGGCGCGACCCATCAGTAGGTAAAGCACTCAACATGACTTAGCTTTTGTGCCTTTTTGTGTACTCAGTCTTCCCCGTGCTCATCTCCATTGAAGTGCAACACGGTCGATTCGTCGTCCATCACAGTCTCTAAATGCACGGGGCGTCCCCAGAGCGTGTGTACGTGCTCGAGCGCCTTGCGCGCATACTTCATATCGAGCTCAGTGCCTTCGTAGCGATGCTTCATGTAGAGCTCGCGGTTGCCGTTGTAATCTCCATCCTCAACCTGCAAGTACGGAAATCCAAAGTTCGTCATGTTTGAAACAAGCTGATCGCGCACTTTCTGCCAGCGCTTCTCAGTGATCGTCCATTCCTCTTCTTCAACCAGCTCGAACACAAACAGGTCAAGCTCTTCACACAACTCTTCCGTCAGGTAGTTGCGCAGAAACGAGACGTCGTTCTCGAGCTCGCGCACTTCAAACATCTTGTCGCGACCCTCATTACCACCGCGCCCAAACTTTTCGCGCTCTTCCTTCGACGGCTCATTCCAACGGCGCTCGATGTCTTCGAAGATCTTGTAACCGAGATAGTACGGATTCAACTGGCCCTTCTGCGGCGACACGACGCCCGAATGCAGATTCGCAAACTCGATGTGATCGTTGTCGCTGAGATCGAGCTCACGCATGATTCGCGCGTGCCAGATGCTGGCCCAACCCTCGTTCATGATCTTCGTCTGCATCTGCGGGACGAAATACTCCATCTCCTCGTGCACCATCGCGATCGCATCGCGCTGCCACGCCGCGAGCGACGGCGAGTTTTTCATGAGATAAAACAGCAGGTCTTTTTCCGGTAGCCGTTCGCGTGGCTTCTCGTTGTCGGTGGCGTCACTCGTCTTAGTTTCACGATCGGCTTTATCCAGGAACCAGAGATCGTCGTAACGCCCTTCTTTAGGACTCAGCTCGGCGCGGCGCTTTTCTTCGGCAATTGAGATGTCTCGCTTGATGAAGAAATACGGATCGATGTGCTCTTCAATCGCCAGCACCGCATCGAGAAATCGCTCGACCGTCTTCCGCCCGTGCTTGAACTCATACTCCATCAGTCTCTGCGCGTGGGTCGACACACTCTCGACCATGCGACGGTTGGTCTTCGAGAAGTAGGAGTTGTTTTTGAAGAAGTCGACGTGCCCGAGCACATGAGCAATCACCATCTTGTTCTGAATCGGACTATTCGTCTCCAAAAGGAACCCGTAAGCCGGATTGGTGTTGATGACGACTTCGTAGATCTTCGACAGTCCGAAGTCGTACATCGTCTTCATCCGATGGTAGGTCTTGCCGAAGGTCCAGTGGGAATAACGGCCGGGCAGCGCATAAGATCCGACCTCGTACATCACCGTCGCGGGCACGATCTCAAAGTTTGTAGGATATGGATCGAGACCAAACCGCCGAGCAACTTCCCAGATCTGCTCGACCGCTTTTTCCAGTTCTTTAATCTCTTTGTCTTCCATAACCTCAGGCCGGGGTCTCTACGCCTCTTCTCCCGAAAAACTGTTTCAGCGCGGGATAAACGTCTTCCTTGTCGTCGATACGCACGCCAACGAACCGATCCTTGTTCTGCAATCGATCGTTGAAGATCGAGAGCAGCGCTCCTGACGAACGCCTGTAACTCGACGATCCTTCCTCCCCGATCTCGCCATAGCCAAACAGGTTGCACGTCGCGATCAATTCATCTGCCAATTTAACTGCTTCCTCGTTGTCGGAGTAGTAGTTGTCGCCGTCGGAAAAGTGAAACGGGTAGATGTTCCAATCCGTCGGACGGTAGCGCTGTTTGATCACGTCGAGCGCGAGCTGGTACGCGGAAGAAACGACCGTCCCGCCCGATTCGCCTTGAGTAAAGAACTGTTCCTCGCTGACTTCCTTGGCTTCCGTGTGATGCGAGATGAAGACGATGTCGACGTTGTCGTACTTCGTCCGCAGGAAACGGACCATCCAGAAATAAAAACTCCGCGCGATGTATTTCTTAAACTCGCCCATCGAACCAGAAACGTCGATCATCGCGATCACGACCGCGTTCGATTCGTAACGCATCACCTCTTCCCACGTCTTGAACCTCAGATCTTCTTTCTTGATGTCGCCAAAGCGAGCCTTGCCTTCACGCGCATTGCGACGAATGTTTTCGAGAATCATGCGTCGCTTGTCGAGATTCGCGATCACCCCCGTGCGCCGGATCTCGTTGAACTGCGTCTTGCGCGACTGAACTGCCTTCTTTGCCTTTTCCTGAAGATATGGAAGCTGGAGGTCTTCGAATATCAGCGCGGCAAGCTCGTCAATGTTTACGTCTGCTTCGTAGTAGTCGGCGCCCGCGTCCTGACCCGCCTGGCCTGACCCCTGCCCGCTGCCCGGGCGAGTCTCGCGACCGATCACGTCGCCCACGCGAGTCTTCCCATCTCCCTGGCCCACGTGTTTGGCTTTTTGATAATTGAAACGAAACTTGTACTCGTCGAGTGCGCGGATGGGAACTTTGACGGTGCGTTTGCCGTCGGAAAGGATGATGGCTTCGTTGGAGACGATCGATCCGAGGTTTTTGCGGATCGCTTCTTTTACGCGATCCTTGTGGCGCTCCTGATCGATGATGCCCTTGCGTTGTAGCGACCAGTCATTGCGTTGGATGGACATAACTCTTAATCCAGGAGCCGGAGCAGTTTTCAGGAGCAGGTCAGACGTAAACTGGCTGCTCCTGCCTGCTGTTCCTGCTCCTGCCTCTACAAAAATCGCTAACTAGATTTACAAACGCCTCAGGATATTCTTCATGAGGCAAGTGACCGCAATTCAAAAAAACTATCAAACGAGATCCGGGGATCGTCGCGTGGAGTCGCTCCCCATCCGCGAGTGGAATCTCACGATCGTTTTCGCCCCAAAGCAGGAGAGTGGGTTGACTGATTAGATGCGCGTCGCTCGAGATGCGTTCAGCGTTCCAGCCACGCACCGTGCGGATGATCGCGCGTTGCGTCCGGGCCGCACGCAAAGGTAGATGTCGCGCCTCGACACGTCTTTCATCCAGCACCCACGCATGACGATCGTAAACTGGCTTCATGCGCCTGCGTAGTAAGCGACGTGAACCGATCAACAGCGGTGATACGACGTCGCCGACCACAGGCGACCCAAACACGCGCATCAACTTGTATTTCAGCGGACGGTTGTTGTTGACAGTTCCCACAAGGACCAACTTCTCAACACGCTCCGCATAATCCAGTGCACACGTCGCAGCGACTGCGCCGCCGTAAGAACTGCCGACAAAGAGCGCACGCGGAATCCCGAGATGGTCGAGCAAGCGCGTCAGTAGTTTTGCCTGGCCGGCGATCGTGTATTCGCCGTTTTTTGGTTTGGCCGAATAACCGTAGCCCAGCATGTCGACGGCGATCACTCGAAAGCCCGCTTCCGCGAGTCGCAAAAACACGTTGCTCCACACGAGCGTCGACGAGGCAAACCCGTGAATCAAGACAAGCGCCGGTGCACGCTCGTCGCCGGCTTCCTGGTAATGGACACGCACACCGTCGACGTCGATAAATCGCGAATGATCGGAATGGAAGATGACGTTACGGCACTTGTGCCAGTCGGCGTCACGTGGACGTGTCAGTAGCTTACCGGCGACCGCCAGCGTTGCGGCTCCTGCAATCAAGTAACGTTTCTTCATCTCCGCGTATTACCTCTGCGGCCCTCTGCGTATCTCTGCGTTCTCTGCGTTGAAACGATTCTTAACGCAGAGGACGCAGAGATACGCAGAGGGCCGCAAAGAGAAAATCCTAACGAGACAACAACGTTCCTACATACGTCAGCAGCTCGTTCGCACAAACCGGACAGTACCCATGCTCTTTGACGAGCCGGTCGACCACCTCATTGATTCGGCGCAGTTGATCCGGATCCGGCGTCTTGGTCGAGGTCGTGATCTTCACGACGTCTTTCAGGTCCGCAAAGATCTTCTTCTCGATCGCTTCCTTCAGACGCTCGTGCGAGTTGTACTCAAACGGCTTGCCCTTGCGAGCGTACGACGAAATCCGAATCAGTATCTCCTGCCGGAAGGTATTCTTGGCGTTCTCTGAAATGCCGATCTGCTCCTCGATCGAACGCATCAACTGTTCGTCCGGATCCATCTCCTCTTCAGTAATCGGATCCTTGATACGTTCCTTGTTGCAGAACGCTTCGACATTGTCGAGATAGTTGTTGCACATCGTGCGCGCCATCTCTTCAAACGAGTAGACGAAAGCCCTCTGCACTTCAATCTTCGCGAGCTCGTCGTACTCTTTGCGCGCCTGGGAAATGTGGTTCAGATATCTTTCACGCTGTTCGCTGCTGATTCCCGTGTGCTGTTCGAACCCGTCTTTAATCGCCCGCAGCGCGTCGATCGGGTTGATACAAGTCACACCGTCACGCACGAGCGCGCTCGAGAGACGATTGATGATGTATCGAGGCGAAATCCCGTCCATGCCTTCGCGAACGGTCTCTTCTTTCAACTCGCGCACATCTTTCGACTTGTAACCCTCGACGTCTTCGCCGTCGTAAAGCTTCATCTTCTTTACGATGTCGACATTCTGGCGCTTCGGTTCTTCAAGCCGAGTCATAACGGCAAACATCGCCGCGACCTTCAACGTGTGCGGCGCGAGGTGAACGTTGCGCAGCGCTTCTGACTGGTGCAGAAGCTTGTCGTAAATCCTCTCCTCCTGCGAGACGCGCAGGTTGTAAGGCACTTTAACGAGGATGATGCGATCCTGGAGTGCTTCTGATTTGCGATTGCCGGCAAACGCGATGTACTCGTTCTCGTTTGAATGCGAGAGGATGACTTCGTCGGCGTAGATCATCGCAAAGCGGCCGGTCTTGATGCTCTGTTCCTGCGAGAGCGTGAGTAAGCTGTAGAGAAACTTCTCGTCGACTTTCAGCATCTCGACGAATTCCATCAAACCGCGGTTCGCGATATTCAACTCGCCGTCGAAACGATATGCGCGTGGATCAGATTCAACACCCACTTCGCCAATGGTCGACAAATCGATTGATCCGGTGAGCTCCGTGATGTCCTGCGACTTCGGATCGCTCGGCGAAAAAGTTCCGATACCGACGCGTTCCTTTTCAGAAAACGCGACGCGATGAACTTTCACGTCTTCATGACGGCCGCCGTAAGTCTTGTCGAGCGCATAACGACACTGTGGACAAAGATCGCCCTCGATATAAATTCCGTAATGCTTCTCGACCTCGCCGCGCAGTTGGTGCGGGATCAGGTGCAACGGCTCCTCGTGCATCGGACAGTCTTTGATGGCGTAAACCGCGCCCGCCTCATTCCTGGTCCAATCCTCGAGCCCGCGCTTGAGCATGTTGACGATGGTCGACTTGCCCCCGCCTACGGGTCCCATCAGCAGCAGGATGCGTTTCCGCACCTCGAGACGTTGTGCGGCCGATTTGAAATACTCGACGATTCTGGCGATTGGTTCTTCGATGCCGAAAAGTTCAGAGGCAAAGAAATTGTAGGAGAGAATCTCGTGTTGCGTACCTTCATTCAGCCGCTCGATGCCGGCGGCGTGAACCATATCATTGATGCGAGCGTGTGAAAGCTGGGCAATGCGCGGGTTCTGGGCGACTAATTCAAAGTAGTCTCGAAATGTTCCTTCCCAACGCAGCGCTTCGTGCTCACGGCGCAGATCTTCCAAACGTTCGCTGATATTGAATTGTTTGTTGCCATCCTGCTCTACCATAGCCTTTGAAACCTCTTCGGCTTTCGCGCATTGGACAGCGTGTGGGGAGAGGCCACGCCATTTTAAACCACCGCTATATATGTCGGGGAACGCGGTTTCGTTTCGTCTGCTTCGTGATACGCCTCACGCGCGCGTAAGCGTGAGCTACGTCCTCGAGGCATAACTTCTCAATGATCAGTTCAACGGAAGTCCGGAGGGAAACACCTGGTTTGGAAGCGAACGGGACGCGCGCTTCCGTGGCAGCAAGTATAACACAGAGGTAAAGACCTCAAGTTAAGCTTATTTTTCAGCCTCGCCTTCCCCCGCAAGCACGACGCGTGGATGCAAGCTCTTCGCAGCGGCGTCATACCGGCCAATCGCGATCAATTGCCTGCCCGTGTCGAACATCCTTACGTCCTCTCCATCGGCCCACTCAGCTTGCTCAATCCTTACTTCTCTGCCGTTAGTGGCCCGTCTCACGTCTTCGCCGCTTAGATGCACGAAACGAAGCCTTGAGATCGCAGCTCCCGGTGGCAGCAAAACCGTGCCCAGCGACTCTTCAGCAAAATGGACCTTTAACTGATCGAGTGTGATGGCCCGTTCAATACGAAGATCGCCAACTCGAGTGCGTCTGAGCTCAGCTAAGTGAGCGCCAACGTACAGACGTTTGCCCAGGTCTTCTGCGAGCGTTCTGATATACGTGCCTGAAGAACAGGAAACGCGCGCGTGGAAGTCGAAGGTGCCGTCGAGGTTGTCTTTGATGAGCTGACCGTTCGGCTTGATGGCTTCGAATTCATAAATACAAACGCGGATTGGTTCACGTTCGACCATCTCACCGCGACGCGCAAGTTCGTAGAGTTTCTTCCCCTCAACTTTCTTTGCTGAGTACATCGGAGGAGTTTGATCGATCCAGCCTTCTAAACTCCTTAGCGCTTTTTCGATCTCCTGCTCGGTCCATTTCCCCAAACGGTTTTTTGCATCCTCTCTTTCGGGAATTGGAGTGCCGGTGCGATCGCCGGTGTCCGTTGCGTATCCAAAGCGAATGATTGCTTCGTATTCTTTGTCGACGCCGCTTAGAAATTGAGCAAGCCGCGTGGCTTTGCCCAAGAGGATCACGAGCACGCCTGTCGCAAACGGATCGAGTGTGCCCGTGTGACCGATGCGACGCTCGTGCAGAATGTGACGCGCCCGCGCCACAACATCGTGCGAGGTAATTCCAGCGGGTTTATCGATTACGAGTACGCCATCCATGGAAGACATTTTAGATCAGCATCAATCCGCGTTAATCTGTGTTCACTTTATCGTGACTGATTTGCGACGTAAAACATTTGAACGCGCCATAAAACTTCTGGCGGCAAAGCCTCGCTCCGTTGCCGAATTGCGCGAACGTTTGCTCCGCGTCAAAGGCGCCAACGAGGATGTGGTAAACACAGTGATCGCGCGGCTACAAGAATACGGCTATCTCGACGACGAGCGGTTTGCGTTTAGTTACGCGTCGTTCAAGGTAAAACAAAGGCCGGTTGGGCGCCGCCGTCTGGAGCGGGATCTCAAGTTCAAAAAGGTTGAGTCCGATGTTGTCAATGAGGCGCTCGAGCTGGTCTATGCGGAGACGTCGGAAGAGCAGTTGATCGATCAGGCGATCGCAAAGCGGTTGCGGATCCGTGGGCGGCCAAAGAATCGCGTCGAAGCCAAGAGTCTCTTCGATCATTTGCTGCGACAGGGGTTTGAATTCGAGTTGGTTAGCGAAAAAATCCGCTCGTTAACCACAGACGACACGGATGAGGTAAACTCAAACGGATGACTGGTAACGAAGTTCGCGAAGCTTTTTTGAAGTATTTTGAGGAGCGCGGGCACATGCCTGTGCGCTCGTCTCCACTGCTGCCTGCCAACGATCCGACGCTGCTTTTCACCAACGCGGGCATGAATCAGTTCAAGGACGTTTTTCTAGGTGCTGAGAAGCGCGAGTACGTGCGTGCAGCTTCGTCGCAGAAGTGTGTGCGCGCAGGCGGCAAGCACAACGATCTCGACGAGGTTGGAAAAACAGCCCGGCACCACACGTTCTTCGAGATGCTCGGCAATTTTTCGTTTGGCGATTACTTCAAGGAAGACGCGATCAAGTATGCCTGGGAGTTGCTCGTAGATGTTCTGAAGCTCGATCCGCGAAGATTGTGGTTTACGGTTTACGAGGGCGACGCCGAGGTCCCGCCCGATGAGGATGCCGAAAGGTTCTGGGAACAGGTTGGGGCGCCGCGCGAGCGCATCCTGCGGTTTGGTCGGAAAGACAACTTCTGGCAGATGGGCGAGACTGGTCCATGTGGTCCATGCAGCGAGATTCATTACTACATGGGCGATAGTCCGGATGACCCGGAGAATTCTGCGGCGAATGTCAATGGACCGGGCGACACGATCATGGAGATCTGGAACCTGGTCTTCATGCAGTTTGAGCGCAGCGAGATCGAGCCGGGCAAGTACAAGCTCGAGCCGCTGCCGGCGCCTTCGGTTGACACTGGAGCGGGGCTGGAACGTCTCGCGGTCGTGCTCCAAGGCGTGAAGTCAAACTACGACGCGGATTTGATCCGGCCCATCATCAACTTCACCGCCAAGCTCGCGGATCGCGGTTATGAGCCGGAAACGCAGGAAGGGTTT
>Ga0111538_10012550_pt1 | contig 11204 bp, 12 predicted proteins | sample SoiMethybrSBSTD1_FD_79669 | JGI IMG/M metagenome (GOLD analysis project Ga0111538, IMG submission 79669) | Bulk soil microbial communities from a Populus tree surrounding site in Tennessee, USA - Soil MetaG P. TD hybrid SBSTD1 (version 2)... | ecosystem: Environmental > Terrestrial > Soil >... | reverse complement strand
GTTGAGGACCAGCCGGCCGACGCGGGAGTTCTGCTCCGCGCGCAGTGGTGGCATCGGCTCGGCCGGGTAGTTCGCGACGTCGTGGTGGGTGTACACGATCGCCTCCTCGAGGAGGGAACCCGGTGAGGTGGACAGGTGGGCGTAGGCCAGTCGCGCCGTGGAGTCGGGGAAGACCCGCTCTTGGAGGTAGGTGGGCAGGTCGTCGGTGGTGACGATGGTCTGCCGTAGTTCGTACATCCGGTTGGGCACCAGGTCGAGCTCGGCGTCGATGATCACGCCGAACAGGCCGTAGCCGCCGACGACGGCACGGAACAGCTCCGCCTCCCGGGTACGGGAGAGATGGTGGACGCTGCCGTCGGCGGTGACCAGGGTCAGGGAGCGGACGGTGGATGCGAGGCTGCCGACTCGGAAGTCGGCGCCGTGCGCGTTGACCGACAGGGTCCCACCGACGCTGAGGGTGTCGATGCTCGGCATCGCGGTCACGGCCAGTCCGTCGGCGTGCGCGGCCTCCAGCACGTCGCGCCAGAGGGCGCCTGCGGCCACGGTCGCGGTCTTGCGAGTGGTGTCGATGCGCACGGCGGCCATGTCGCGCATGTCCAGCACCAGCGCACCCAGAGCGGCGTTCTGCCCGCCCATGGCGTGCCGGGTGCCTGAGGTGACGACGGTCAGATCGTTGGCCCGTGCGAACCTCAACGCCTCGCGGACCTCGGTGATGCTGGTTGGCCGGGCGACGCCGTAGACCGGCGTGGCGTTGAGGCACGAGGCGTCGTCCACGGTGCCGCGGACCTGGGTCAGCCAGCGCGGGTAGCGCTCCACGTGCTTCCATTTCGGCACGGCTGTGGGGGCACCCGGACCGGTGGCGGTGACGAGATGCGCCCGGATGGCGCAGTCCTCGCCCGCAGCGGGAACGCCGGTGTACTGCTCGAAGTGCAGACCAGAGAGCAGCACGACCACGAGCACGCCGCCGGCCGCAGCGGTGCGGACCGGGTGCCGCCTGGAGCAACCTCGCCTCCGTCGTGGCTCGCGGGGCGAGAAGGTTCGCATGGGTCACATCGTGGAACGCGGCGTCGCTTCCGTCATGAGTTCCCCTACTCAACCAGACGGGGGCGGCCGGGCTCACCAGCCGCGGCCAGGCTCAGGGTCAGGCCTCCGGAATCTCGCGACCGAACTCCTCCAACGTCGGCGTCCTGCACCGCCTGCTGGACGAGGTCAGCCAGACTCTGCCTTCCGAAACACCGACCGGAACTGCCTTCCGAGCGCCCACGACCCCGCGATGGGGATCAGTACACCGATCAGCCTGCCCCGGAACGACAAGGCTGTACGGGTCAACGTGACCTGCACGTCGGTGCCGCCGTCAGCCGGCACGAGCTTGTACCGCCAGCCGCTGCCCGGGCCCCACAGGTTCGAGTCCAGGGTGTCTATCTCCACCGTGCCGGCGGAGGCGTCCCACGAGTAGCGCTCACGCTCCCAGCCCATCGCGTTGCCCTCGGTGACCTCGGCCCACTCCGGGCCCTGGTCGTGCAACGTGAAGCGGGACTCGTCGACGTTCGGCCATCGACGGGCCCGATCGGGGCCGAAGTCCGTGATCAGCGTCATCGCCTCGCTCGGCGACAACGTCGTGTGAACGGTGAACTGGGTGGTCGGCATACTCCCCGTCCTCTCCATCGTCGGGCGGAGGATCCTCCGCTCAGGGACATCATCCGCCCCCGCCAGGAGGTGCTGGGGCCGCCAGGAGTCCGGAGCGTTTGCGACTTTCCACATCTGCGACAGCCCGGCTCTGGTGCCCCGACATCCGTCATGATCGGTGAATGGACACACGTGCGGAGCCTGCGGAAGCGAGAACCTCACTCGCGATCCCGACGCCCCACCGTCCGCGGATATGCCTTCCGATGCCGGAAGTGCCGTAAGGAATGGAGCACGGCCGGTCCGTACCGTCCGTATCCAGCGTCCAACAAGTGCGCCGTGGTGGTCGCTTTCGTGGATGACCATGCCGGATACCACGAATGGCTGCGTACGTATCCAAAGGGATTCGTCCTCAACTGCAATCGCCAGCCGAGCCCTGGCTACCTGATCCTCCATCGAGCGACTTGCCCGTTCATCAGCCGTCTCGGGGCAAACCTGGCCACCTTCATAGGTGAGTACATCAAGATTTGCTCCACCGACAGGGCGGCCGTTCGGCAGTGGGCGCTCACCAATGCCGGCGCGGAGGGCACCCCATGCCAGCACTGCCTCTAAGCATCGCCGGCGTGAATCGCGGGGGGGTCTGACGCGCGGTTGACCAGCTTGCGGGCGGGTGCCCCGAGGCGGGTCGAGGCGTGACGGTCCGTTCCACGATCGCGGTTGCTTGTGCGGGGCCAACCAGCAACCTGGCGACCTACGGTGCGGATCAATCGATCCATCCGCTAGCGGCAGCACCGGCAACCACGGCCAGCTTGGGGGTCGCCGGTGGGGTCCAACCGTGCCCCAGACGCAATACTCTCTGCGTGCGCTCCATGGACTTCGAGTTCGAGGGCCCGGTGATCGAGTGGCGAGGCCCTGCACCGTTCTACTTCGTGCGCATTCCGCATGAGGAGAGCGAGGACATCAAGTTCGCTGCCAAGGGACTGGAGTACTGGGGCCAGGTGCCCGTCCTGGTGCGCATCAGCCGCATCGAGTTCGGGACCGCCCTGTTCCCGAAGGACGGCAGGTATCTGCTCCCGCTGAAGGATGCCGTGCGGAGGCCGGCCGGGATCGAGGTCGGTCAGGTGCTTGCCGTGGGCCTGAACGTCGGACGCCCGTAGACACCCGGCTGGCCCTTGGGCGTATGACCACATCCCTCGCCCGTTCGTGGAGGCCCCCTGAGCCGGTTAGCCGGCGGGGCTCGCCGACCGCTTGATCTCCTTCTCGACGGCGTCGGCCAGATCGGCGACCAGCCGGGAATGCCAGCGCTTGTGCGCCTCGAGGTCGGCTACCAGGGCCTGGCAGTCCGGACAGGTCTCGGCACGCTCATTGGTGTTGTCCATTGCTTGTCCCTCCTCCCGAGGGGTCACTTCGTACATACGGGGACGCGCCCGTCCGCTACAGCGTCACTCCCGGGTCGCTGACGTCGTGGTCAGTCCACCTGTGCCGGAAGGCCCAGGCGACCACCGCACCGGCGAGCACGAGCGCCACAACACGGAGCGCCCTGTTCCCGGAGCGCCGCTTCCCCATGGATCGACGGTAGGCCGCTCGCTCGGCATCGTCCACCGTCGAGGATCGGGCATCACAGCCGGTGACTCCGGAACGCCAGATCAGTCCGGTGGACCATCCAGTACCCGGGGCACGAACTCCATCATCTGCAGCCGGCCGTCGAAGGTGCGGTGGTCGACTGTCTCGAGCGCGACGTCCGGCCACCCGTTGTAGAAGTGCTCGCGGCCGGACGCTCCGGTGACCACCGGGAAGACAACGACCCGGAACCGATCCACGAGTCCGGCGGTCAGCAACGACCGGCACAGACTGAGGCTGCCGATGGTGCGCAAAGAGGCGTCGTGGTCCTGTTTCATCCCGCGGACCACCTCCACCGCATCACCGGAGACGAGACGGGTGTTCGCCCAGGCGAGTGGCTCCTCCAACGTGGAGGAAAACACGATCTTGTCCATGTTGGTCAGCCCGGTCATGTCCTCCTGGCCGGAGTCGACGAACCCGGCGAACAGGCGGTACGTGGTGGCGCCCATCAGGGAGGTGTACGTGCCGGCGCCTTCCTCCTCGAGCCACGCGAGGTACTCGGGGCCGCCCATCCCCCACAAGCCTGGCCAGCCCTCCGCCGACGAGAAGCCGTCCAGCGAGGTGATGACGTCGACCATGAGATCCGGCATGGGTCTGCTCCTCCTTGGTGGTTACGACCCTGCCCGAGGAAGGTCGCCGGGCACAACCATCACCCGGCTGCCTTCGGTGCTGACCAAGCGGTTGGAGATCGCCCCGCCGAGGGTCGAACATGACGAGCGACGCCGACAGGCGGCGACACGCCAGGGCGTCGTGGTGATGGGACGGGGGTCAGGCGTCGTCGTGGCCGAGGCTGGAGGAGAGCTCTCGGTGGGCGTTGGCCTGGTCGAGCAGGGTCTGCGACTTGCGCTCGAAGACGCCCACCGCATCGGCGCCCGCAGCGAACCGAACGGGCGGCTCCTCGAGAGCGATGACCTGGACGAGGGCGTCGGCGAGCTTGGCCGGGTCGCCGGCCTGCATGCCGTCCATGCTGCGCCAGCCGTCGACCGTCGCCTGGGTGCGGTCAGCGTAGTCCTCGATGGAGGGTTCGGCGAACTGGGTGGACTGGGGCGTGAGGAGCTCGGTGCGGAAGAACCCGGGCTCGACGAGCATGGTGCGGATCCCGAACGGTGCGACCTCGGGGGCCAGGCCCTCCATGAAGCCCTCGACACCGAACTTGGAGGCGGCGTAGGCGGTGAGGAAGTCGCCCTCGGCTGTGATCCCGGCCGTCGAGGACACGGTGACCACGAGGCCCGCCCGCTGGGCACGCATCTGCGGCAGCAGGGCACGGGTGACGTTGACCGGGCCGAACAGCGTGGTCTCGATCTGGGCGCGCCAGGCCTCGGGGGTCATCTCCTCGAAGAACCCCGCGTTGAAGCTGCCGGCGTTGTTGACGAGGACGTCGAGGTGCCCGAACCGCTGCACGGCTGCGTGGACGGCGGCCTCGGCGGCTGCCGTGTCGGTGACGTCGAGGGCTACGGCGAGGAGGTCGTCGTGCTCTCCGAGGGCGTCGGTGACGCTCTGGGTCTTGCGGGCGGTGGCGACCACGGCGTGGCCGGAGGCGAGGGCCGCCCGGGCGATGTCGATGCCCAGGCCGCGACCTGCGCCGGTGACGAGCCATACCTGCTTCTCGGTCATCTGGGATGCACTTCCTTCTGCTGGTCGTGGTGGTGCACCACCGTCCGGTGGTGCTCAGGCCGAGGTAACCAGCGCGAACGGGAACGTGGCAGTCCTGCCTGTGAGGGCCACCGACAGGGACCCCCTCAGGTCTTGGAGCGCTCGTAGGGTGGGTGTCATGCCGGCCAGCGACCAGCCCCGCGACCCTCGTGAGGAGGTGCGCGCGGAGATCCGCGAGTTCCTCTCCACCAGGCGCGCCCGGATCACCCCGGCGCAGGCGGGTCTGCCCACCTACGGCCACGAGCGGCGCCGCGTCACCGGTCTGCGCCGCGAGGAGGTCGCCCTTCTGGCGGGTGTCTCCCCGCAGTACTACGTGCGTCTCGAGCGTGGCGACGCCACCGGCATCTCCGAGAGCATCATCGACGGCGTGACCCACGCCCTCCAGCTCGACGACGCCGAACGTGCGCACCTGGTCCACCTGCTTTACACGGCCGGCACACCGCGCCGGCCCCGACGTCGCACACCCTCGGCTGCCCAGCGTGTCCGTCCGACCGTTCAGCGCCTGATGGACTCGATGCACGCCGCACCGGCCGTGGTGCTGAACGGCCGACTCGAGATCCTGGGTGCCAACGCTCTGGGACGGGCGCTGTTCTCACCCGTCTTCGCCGACCCCGAGAGCACCCCGAGCAATGCCCGGTTCGTGTTCCTCGACCGAGAGGCCAGGACGTTCTTCCGCGACTGGGACACCGTCGCGAACGACACCGTGGCCATCCTCCGCGCCGAAGCCGGCCGCGACCCGCACGACCGAGCCCTATCCGACCTGGTCGGACAGCTCTCCACGCGCAGCGACGAGTTCCGCCTCCGATGGGCCGCGCACAACGTGCGCATCCACTCCACCGGCGTCAAGCTCTTCCACCACCCTGTGGTCGGCGACCTCGACCTGCCATACGAGTCCCTCCCGCTGGAACCCGGATCGAGCACAGCGCTGGTCGGCTACACGCCAGAGCCGGACTCCGCGTCCCAAGATGCACTGACCCTGCTCGCCAGCTGGGCTGCCAGCGAAGCCAACACGATTCAGCCCACCCGCGCCCACCAGGACCACCGGAACCCCGCCACCCCGGCGCCACCCGATCCAGCCTGACGCCCATCTCAAGCCGAGATCTGCGGGATAGGCGCACAATTACTGGAGACCACTCCCACACGGGGCGGGCCAGAAAGGCGGTGTCGATGGCGAGGGAGCAGCTGTACGACACCATCGGAGCCACCTACACCCTGACCCGGCGCACAGAGCCGCGCATCGCTGCCCGGATCTGGGCTGCACTCGGCGATGCCCGGACCATCCTGAACGTCGGGGCGGGCACCGGTTCCTACGAACCCCCCGACCGCCACGTGCTCGCGGTGGAACCATCGGCGCGCATGCGGTCGCAGCGTCTCCACGACGCGGCGCCGTGCCTGGCCGGATGCGCCGAGAACCTGCCCTTCGATAACCAGTCGTTCGACGCCGCGATGGCTGTCTGCACCATTCACCACTGGCAGGACCCGGTCGCCGGCCTGCGCGAGATGCGACGCGTCGCTCGCCGCGTAGTGGTCTTCCTGTTCGACACCAGCGACCCGGGCCAGTTCTGGCTCACGCGTGACTACCTACCCGAGTTCGCGGCAACCAGAGGATGCACGGTCCTGGCGTCGCTGCCCGAGCTGGCCGGCGCGATCGGTGCCCGTACGGAACCGGTGCCCATCCCGTGGGACTGCGCGGATGGCTTCTTCGAGGCCTATTGGCGCCGGCCCGCGGCGTACCTGGACGAGAACGTCCGTCGCGGCGTGTCGGTCTGGGACGCAGTCGGACCGGCCGCCGAGCAGAGAGCAGTGCACAGCCTTCGTGCCGACCTCGACTCGGGCCGGTGGGCCGAACGCAACCGCGACCTCCTCGATCTCGACGCAGCAGTGATTGGCGCTCGCCTGCTCATCTCTTGAACCGTGAGGACCACGTCTCGACAGAAGGCGATGAGGGGACCAAGATCGCGGCCATGGAGGTCACAGGTTGGTTGCTCGACGGCGACCCGGCGATCCGGTGGCAGGTGCTCCGGGACCTCGCCCACGCGCCAGCAGAGGCGGTCGCGGCCGAGCGCGCTCGCGTCGAGAGTGAAGGTTGGGGAGCCCGACTGCTCGCCCTGCGCGACCCCGATGGTCAGTGGGCAGGCGGCGCCTGCTTCCCGCGGTACGTGGCGGACAACTGGCGGGCCGGCATCCAGCCGGACTTCTCCCACGGTCAGCCGTGGACCTCGACCCTGCCCACGCTGATGCTGCTGCGCGACCTCGGCCTCGACCCGGCCTGCAAGGCTGCCCGCGAGACGACCGAGATGGTCGCGGAGAACTGTCGCTGGGAGCACGACGGCCAGGCGTTCTTCGACGGCGAGGTCGAGCCGTGCATCAACGGCCGGACGCTCTCGATCGGCGCCTACTTCGGTGCGGACGTCGACGGCCTCGTCCGGGGCCTGCTCGCCGATCAGCTCGACGACGGCGGCTGGAACTGCGAGGCCGAGAACGGCGCCACCGTGTCCTCGTTCGACTCGGTGATCTGCGTGCTCGAGGGTCTGCTCGAGTACGAGCTGGCTCAAGGAGCAGTGCCTGTGGCCGCGGCCCGCCGCCGTGGTGAGGAGTACCTGCTGGAGCGGCAGCTGTTCCGGCGCAGGACCACCGGCGAGGTGCCGGCCGAGCGCTGGCTGCAGTTCTCGTGGCCGCCGCGCTGGCACTACGACGTGCTGCGCTCCCTGGACTACTTCCGCCGTACCGGCGATGCCCCCGACGAGCGGGTCGCCGAGGCGGTCCAGCTGGTTCGCGACAAGCGGCAGCCCGACGGCACCTGGCTGCTCGAGAACACCCACCCCGGCGAGACCCACTTCGAGTTCGAGGACGGCGACGGGCGTCCCAGCCGCTGGAACACGCTGCGGGCGCTGCGTGTCCTCGACTGGTACGACGCCGGGCACTGACCCTCACTGATGCGCCCTGTCATGCTGAGTAGAGCGAGACTGCATCCGTGCTCTCGCCGTGCCCGCCCAGTGGCTGGGGCACGAAGGCGGCGGTATCCACAAGGCGAATCAAGGTGACGCGATGAGCGATCGCAGCACGCGGTCAATGACCTTCCAGGCGGAGCCGCCGGAGGTCTTCTCGGCGCTTCAGGAGGCTGCGCGGCGAACGGGGTTCCAGTACCTGTCCGGCGACGTGACCAACGGCACCGCGGTGTTCAGCTCGGGGCGGTTCCTGCTGGGCTTCGGCGAGAAGGTCACTGCCCGGATGGAACAGGTAGCGCCTGGCACCGTCCAGGTGACGCTGTCCGCGGATCCGAAGCCCAGGGTCGCCGGCTGGTCAGGCCGCCGCGGTCCGGGCACAGACCGTCTGGCCGAGGCGTTGCTGGGGCTTCTTCCGCACGCCGGGTAGGCGACGGCAGCAGCAACGTGAGCATTGCTGAAAACTGACACGGGACTTGTCGTTGTCGGTCATGATGTGCCGTGCTTTCTCGGATCTCGGCGCGCGTACGACGTCGTAGTGCCGCCCACGATCTTTCGCGTCGGATGGCCGAGCTCGACCGGCTCGACCGCGCCTACGGGCTGGGCGCGATGCCCTCCGCATCCATGAGCAGGGCGGGTCACAGCCCGCGGTCGCGCGGGCCGGTGCTGTCCGGGCTGCTGGTCACCGTGGTCACAGCCGTGCTGTTCGCCGCGGTCGTCGCTGTATCCCCGGCCGGGAACGTGCTGGCGATCCGGCGGATGGTCGGCTTCGACGACGAGCGGCTGGCCGCAGCCCCTCGCGTCCAGCAGGGCATCGGGAGCTACGAGTTCCTACACACCCAGCGCGGCAGCGACCAGCCCGTTGCCTACGACCCGTGCCGGCAGATTGAGGTCGTGGTCAACCCGGAGGGCGCGCCCGACAACTACGACGAGCTCGTGGACACCGGTCTCGCACACACGGGTGCCGCAACCGGGTTGAAGTTCAAGCGGGTGGGCCTCACCGACGACCGCGATGTCACCACGGGCGGCTTCGCGCGACGTCGGCCGGTCCTCATCGCCTGGGCGACCCCCGAAGAGGTGCCGGAGTTGGCAGACGAGGTGGCCGGCATCGGTGGCAGTGTCGCCGTCGGTCCACCCGGTCGGATGCGTTACGTGACCGGCCGGGTGATGCTCGACCGCGACCTCTTCGCTTCGTTCGACGCCACCGAGGCTGCGTCCGCCCAGGCCATCGTCGACCACGAGCTCGGACACGTTGTCGGGCTCGGCCACGTCGAGGACCCCGGGGAACTGATGTATGCACACAACCTCGGGCGGACGGCATACGGCCCGGGTGACCGCGAGGGCCTCGCGCGGCTCGGCAGCGTCGACTGCTGAACCTCTCGCGGGCCCGAGCGCGCACAATCAGCAAGGGTCCCTCGGCCTGTGCCTCGGGGCGGTAGGGATCAGATCAGGTGTGCCGACTGGGTCGGAACGGCGCACCATGGCCAGGCACGATCAGCGACGGCTTCAACTCGAGGAGCTTTGCCCGTGACCGCTCGAGCGCCGCCTGATCCTCGGCCAGCGGATCCTGGGTTGGGCCTTGCTCCGACCACCACAGGTGGGTGCAGGCGATGAGTCCGTCCGACGTCTCCACCAATGTGGTGATGTCCTGGGCTGTGTGCCCGGGTGTGGCCATCAGGCTCACCGACCCGGACAGGTGGAACCCGTCCGCCGCTCTGTCGGTCCAGACGTCCGCCTGATAGATCGCCCAGAAGTCGTGGAACCGTGCTCCCTCGAACAGAGCAGCGTTCAAGGTGTGGTCAGGATGATGGTGGCTGAACACCACGTCGCCGACCTCAGCAGGATCAACACCCAGGCTCGCCAACGGTTCGAGGATCTTGCTGCGGTGGGAGACCATCCCGGGATCCACGATGACGGCCTGCCCCTCGTCCTGGATCAACACCACCGTGCTGGCAACCCGATCGTGGGCATACCCAGCACAAAGCACGTGCAGCTCCGCGGTCATGCTTCAACCTTGCCACGCGCAGACCCGTGAGCGGACGCCGCCAAACGCACGGATGACCGGTCGCATGACGGCTAGCCCTCGGGTCTGCTGTGGTTCTTCATGGGTCGTCGGGCGCCGAACCACTCCGGGCAGCCACGGCTGGGTAGCCAGCGAAGCACGGACCAGCTACTCGACCGACAAGACCACGTACGCCAGTCCAGCGACCGCAAGGCCGACCAGCGACGAGACGATCGCGACCGACGTGATCCGATTCGCCTGCTTGAGCTCGCAAAGCTCCCCGTCGGACACATCAGGCTTTCGAGCGACTGCTCGAAGACGCAGCCCTACGATCCCTCGAATCAGACACCCGACGAGGATTGCTACGCCGAAGAACACCAGCACGGGCACCATCAGCAGACCTCCCAACCCGCAGAGTTGCTCGCCCCATCATCCCACTGCTCGCACGGAGCAGGTCGACGACAGCTCCCGATCAGAACGGGTAGCTCGCCGGCTCACCTCGCATCGTGATCCAGCGGGTCTCGGTGAAAGCCTCGATGTTCGCGGCCGCGCCGCCGATCCGGCCCAGCCCGGATGCGCCGACGCCGCCGAAGGGGGCGTTCGCCTCGTCGTTCACCGTCTGGTCGTTGATGTGCACGATGCCGGTCGGGATCCGCTCGGCGAGCGCAAGTCCGCGCATCACGTCGCGAGTGACGATGCCGAGCGACAGCCCGTAGTCGCTCTCCGAGGCCAGCCGTACCGCTTCCTCGACGGAGGAGACTCTGGTGACCGGAGCGACCGGGCCGAAGACCTCCTCGGTGAAGGCGGGCGAGGTGAGTGGGACCTCGGCCAGCACGGTCGGCCGGTAGAAGAGCCGGTCGTACTCCCCGCCCGCGGCCAGGCGCGCGCCCTGGTCGACACTGGCAGTGACCAGGCCGTGGATCTTGTCCCGAGCCCGCTCGTCGATGACCGGGCCGAGCGCAACCTGCTCGGTCGCCGGGTCGCCGACCGGCAGATGGCCGGCCTTCGCAGCGAGCTGGTCGACGAAGTCGTCGTAGATCCCGTCGGCGACGAAGTAGCGACCAGTGGTCATACAGATCTGGCCCTGGTGGAGGAACGACGCCCAGCCGGTCAGCCCGACCGCCTTCTCGACGTCCGCGTCGTCGAGGATCAGCAACGCAGAGTTGCCGCCCAGCTCGAGATGGGCCCGCTTCAGGTGTCGACCCGCGAGCTCGCCGATCGACCGGCCGACCGCTGTCGAGCCGGTGAACGAGATCACGCGGACGTGCGGGTCGGTCACCATCGCCTCACCGACGTCCTTGCCACCGGGGAGCATCTGCAGGACGCCGGCCGGCAGCCCGGCCTCCTCGAAGATGCGCGCC
>Ga0111538_10012549_pt1 | contig 11205 bp, 6 predicted proteins | sample SoiMethybrSBSTD1_FD_79669 | JGI IMG/M metagenome (GOLD analysis project Ga0111538, IMG submission 79669) | Bulk soil microbial communities from a Populus tree surrounding site in Tennessee, USA - Soil MetaG P. TD hybrid SBSTD1 (version 2)... | ecosystem: Environmental > Terrestrial > Soil > Tree... | reverse complement strand
TCAAGCCGCTCGAGAACCCGAAGTGGAGGCAATTCCAGGTGCACTTCTCCTTCCTGCAGATCGCCGGCGAGACGCAGACGATGTCGTTCACCTTCCACAAGCAGATCCTTCAGCCCGAGAGCGGCCCCTAGGGCTCCATGGCGGCCCGCGTCCTCGACGGCAAGAGCGTGGCGCAGCAGATCCGCGCCGAGGTGAAGCGCGACGTCGAGGAGGAGCAGAAGCGCACCGGGATGGCGCCGCAGCTCGCCGCCGTCCTGGTCGGGGACGACCCGGCCTCGCACGTCTACGTCCGCAACAAGATCGAGGCGTGCCGCGAGGCGGGGCTGCGCTCGAGCGAGATCCGCATCGCCGCCGATGCCCCGGAATCCGAGGTGCTCGACGCCGTGCGGCGCCTCAACGGCGACTCCGACGTCGACGGCATCCTCGTGCAGCTGCCGCTGCCGCGCCACGTCGATCGCATCAAGGTGCTGCTGACGATCGACCCGGCGAAGGACGTGGACGGCCTGCACGTGATCAACGCCGGCCGCCTGGCGCTGAAGCTCGAAGGGCTCGTCCCCTGTACGCCCGCGGGCGTCATCGAGCTGCTGGAGCGGCAGGGGCTGCCCATCGCCGGTCAGCACGCCGTCATCATCGGCCGGAGCGAAATCGTCGGGCGGCCGCTCGCCACGCTCCTGATCCACCGCGACGCCACGGTCACCGTCTGCCACTCGAAAACGCGCGACCTCCCGGGGATCGCGAGCGAGGCGGACATCCTCATCGCCGCCATCGGCCAGCCGGCGTTCGTGCGCGGCGAGCACATCCGCCAGGGGGCCGTCGTCGTCGATGTCGGGATCAACCGCGTCACCGACCTGGCGCTGGTGCAGGACGTCTACGGACCTGACTCCCCCCGCGTCGCGCAGGTGCAGGATCGCGGGTTCACTCTCATGGGGGACGTCCACTGGCGCCAGGCGAACGAGAAGGCCTCGTGGATCACCCCGGTCCCCGGCGGCATCGGCCCGCTCACCATCGCCTGCCTGCTGCGCAACACGGTGCGCGCCGCGCGCCTCCGCCGCGAGCCCGCCGCCTGGGCATGAGCCCGGCCCCTCCGGGGGGATCGGCCGCGTCCATTCTGCGCGTCGGCCTGACGGGCGGGATCGCCACCGGCAAGACGACCGTCGCGCGCCACTTCGAGGCCTGGGGGGCGACCGTCATCGACGCCGACCGGCTGGCCCGCGACCTCGTCGAGCCCGGGGCCGCCGGGTACGCGCCGGTCGTGGCGGAGTTCGGGCCCGGCATCGTCGCCGCGGACGGCCGGATCGACCGGTCCGCCCTCGCCCGCATCGTCTTCGCCGACCCCGCGCGCCGCGCCCGCCTCGAGGCGATCCTGCACCCGCTGATCTTCGCCGCCGAGGCGGAGGCGCTCGCCCGGCTGGCCGCGTCCGCACCGGAGGTGCTCGCGGGGAACGCGGGGATCGCGGTGGTGAACGCCGCGCTCCTGGTCGAGGCCGGCACCTGGCGGCATTACCAGCGGCTGGTCGTCGTCCACTGCGACGAGTCGATCCAGGTCGATCGGCTGATGCGGCGCGACCGGCTGACCCGCGACGCGGCGCTGGCGCGCGTGCGCGCCCAGATGCCGGCGCGCGACAAGCTGAAGCTCGCCCACTACGCCATCGACACCGGGGGCACCGAGGGTGCGACCGAGGCCCGCTCGCGCGACGTCTTCACGGCGCTTCTGCGCGACCGGGCCGCCTTCAGGGCGAATCCGGCCGGATGACGATGTTGTCGATGAGCCGGGCGCGGCCGAAGAAGACCGCGACGGCGAGCAGGACGGGACGATCGAGGATTTCGACCGGTCCGAGCGTCTCGTCATCGACCGCCTCGACGTAGTCGACCCGCGCCAGAGGCTCGGCGGCGATCATCGACCGCGCACCCTCCACCAGCCGCGTCACGTCGCGCTCCCCCGCCCGGACCCGCGCCGCCGCGGCCAGGAGCGCCCGGGAGAGCACGGGGGCGGCCCGGCGTTCCTCGGGAGAGAGGTAAGCGTTGCGCGACGAGAGGGCCAGGCCGTCCTCCGCCCGCACCGTGGGGCAGCCGACGATGGTGGTGTCGAAGTGCAGGTCGCGCGTCATCCTCCGGATGATGCGCAGCTGCTGCGCGTCCTTCTCCCCGAAATAGGCCGCGTGCGGCGCGACGATCTGGAACAGCTTCGCGACGACGGTGCAGACCCCCCGGAAGTGCCCCGGGCGGCTGCGACCGCACAGGACGTCCTGCATCCCAGTCACCTCGATGGCGGTGCGGTGATCCGGAACGTGGACCTCCCCCTCCGCCGGGGCGAACAGGATGGCCGTCCCCGCCCCCCCCAGGAGGCGCGCGTCGCGCTCGAGATCGCGGGGGTAGGCGGCGAAGTCCTCGCGCGGCCCGAACTGCAGCGGGTTGACGTAGACCGAGGCGACGACCACGTCGCAGTCGGCGCGGGCCTGGGCCACGAGCGCGAGGTGCCCCTCGTGCAGCGCCCCCATCGTCGGCACGAGCCCGAGACGGAGCCCCTGGCGCCGGATGGCCTCCGACGCCTCGCGCATGTCGCGGGCGGTGCGGAGCAACGACAGGCTCAGCAGCGGAGCGGTCACCGCCGCGGCGGCGTGCCGACGGCGGCCGGCATCGAGTAGGTCTCCGCCTCCGACGGGAACGAGCCGGAGCGGACGTCCTCGATGAAGCGCTTGGTCGCGTCGGTGATGGCGCCGGCGAGGTCGGCATAGCGGCGCACGAAGCGCGGCGCCGGACCCTGCGTCAGCCCGACGAGGTCGTGGAACACCAGCACCTGGCCGTCGCAGGAGCGCCCGGCGCCGATGCCGATGGTCGGGATGTCGACCGACTCGGTGATCCGGCGGCCGACCGGTTCCGGCATCCCTTCCAGGACGATCGAGAAGGCCCCCGCCCCCTCGAGCTCCTGGGCGTCCTCGACGAGCGCGTGCGCTTCGTCGATCCGTTTCCCCTGCACCTTGTAGCCGCCCATCACGTGCACCGACTGCGGCGTCAGGCCGATGTGCCCCATGACCGGGATCTCCGCGTCGACGAGCGCCTGCACCAGCGGCGCGCGCCGCCGGCCCCCCTCGATCTTGACCGCCGCCGCCCCCGCCTCCTTGAGGAAGCGGCCGGCGTTGCGGATGGCGTCGCGCTTGCCGGTCTGGTACGAGAGATACGGCATGTCGGCGACGACGAGGGCGCGCCGCACGCCGCGGGTGACGGCCTTCACGTGATGCAGCATCTCCTCCATGGTGACGGGCAGGGTGCTGTCGTAGCCGAGGACGTTGTTCCCGACGCTGTCGCCGACGAGGATGATGTCGATCCCGGCCTGGTCGACGAGTCGCGCCGTCGGGTAGTCGTAGGCGGTGAGCATCACCAGGCGGCGGCCGGACGAGCGGGCGGCACGGACGGCGGGAACGGTGACGGGAACGGCGGACGAATCGGTCGCTTTCATCGTGCCTCCTCTCCCCGCCGCCGGGAGGCCGCGTCGCGGCCTCGTTTCACGGTCGAGGGACTCAGGCGTTCCTGACTTCGATGCCGGGGACCTGCCGTCCTACGCCTTGACCCATCCCGGTCCCTTGGATCCGAGTGGGATGTAGTACTGCACGCCCCGCTGCATCGACTGGATCTGGCGGAGAACCTCCTCCAGGTCCTCCCGGCTCTTGACGAAGTCGATGTCCGACGTGTCGATGACCAGGAGGGGTGTCCGATTGTAATGGAAGAAGAAGTAGTTGTAGGCCCGGTTCAGCTCGGCGACGTAGCGCTCGGAGATCTCACGCTCGTAATCCCGCTCGCGGCTGCGGATGCGCTGCATCAGGACCTCGTTGCGCGCCTGCAGGTAGATGACCAGGTCCGGGTGCGGGACCTGCTCCTCCAGGACGCCGTAGATCTTCTCGTACAACATCAGCTCCGAGTCGCTCAGGTTCAAGTAGGCGAAGACCTTGTCCTTGGCGAAGATGTAATCGCACACCGTCGCCTGCTTGAACAGGTTCCCCTGGACCATCTCCTGCTGCTGCCGGAAGCGGTTCACGAGGAAGAAGAGCTGGCACTGGAAGGCGGCGCCGTTCTTATCCTGGTAGAAGTCGTTCAGGAAGGGATTGTCGGTCGGCTCGAGCACCTTGCGCGCCTCGAGCCGCTCGGCGAGGAAGTCCACGAGGCTCGTCTTTCCGACCCCGATCGGCCCTTCCACGGCTATCGACTTGAAGTGCATCTCACCCCGCGCCCGGAGAGGGGCGGATTATATCCCGGGCTTTTGCAGTCTAGAAGGTGAACTGGAACCCGAGCTGGAACCGGCGTCCGAAGCGGCGTTCGGCGTCGAGCTGCAGGGGGCTCGACACGAGGGTCGCGCTGCCGGCGTCGAAGCCGATGGTGCGGCTCGGCTCGAAGGTGTAGACGCGCAACTCGTCGCGGTTCAGGATGTTGAACACCTCGAGCGACACCCCCCAGGTCGTCCGGCCCCAGACGAAGTTCTTGCGGGCGCTCGTGTCGATGTTCAGCGTCGATCCGTTGCGGTCGCTGTTGCGCGGCACGGTCCGGAACTTCAGATTCTCCCCGTCGAACTCCGTGAAGCCGTAGAGGGTCCGGAACTGCTGGTAGTCGATGTTGTCGAAGGCGAAGAAGCGGGACACCGTCGAATACGGCAGGCCGCTCGCCCACTGGCTGGCGATCCCGAGCTGCCAGTCCCCCGGCAGGTAGAAGCTGGCGTTCAGCTTCACCACGTGGCGCTGGTCGAAGTCGAGGTAGCCGTACTCGCTCTCCACGGTGGACGGGTCGTTGCCGAGGCGCGACTGGAAGTCCTCCGCCGCACCGCGGGCGCGCGAGTAGGTGTAGGAGCTCTGCATCTGCCAGCGCCGCGCCAGGCGCCGCCGCAGCTCCACTTCGAAGGCGTTGTAGGCGGACGAGTTGGTGTTCCCGACGCGCAGGACCTGGTTGTAGAAGTAGTTGCGCAGGAACAGGTCCGGCCGCCCATCGGCGGCGCGGACCACCACCGGCGGGATGGTCGAATCGTCGCTCGACACCACCTCGGCGATGATCCCGTAGTGATCGCTGGGCTCCCCGGTGACGCGGTCGATGCGGGTCTCGTGGTTGACGTCCACGTCCTGGAGCTGATCGTGGTAGCGGCGCTGCACCGCGCGGATCGACACGGCGGTCTCCGGGGCGATTTCCCGCTCGAAGCCGAGGATCCACTCGTCGCAGTGGGGCGTCTTGAGATTGCGATTCACCTGCGTGATGCTCGGCGGCGAGGTCGCGAGCCGCTGTCCGTACTGGTGGTTGGGAATCGCGTCGACCACCCTGCCGTCCATGGTCGTCACGGGGTCGATCGCGTCGCGGTCGAGGACGTAGTACCTCTGGATCTCCTCCAGCCCCTGTTCCCCGACGATGGTGCTGAGGAACAGCCGGTCGTAGTAGCGCCCCCAGGCTCCGAAGACCTTGGTGCGTCCGTCCCCCTGCGGGTCCCAGGACGCCCCGAGCCGGGGGGCCAGGTTGTTGTTGGTGATCCGGAAGCTCTCCGGCTGCTGCATCTTGAGCCCGTAGGCCTCGGCCGTCGCCGGGTCGATCCGTCCGTCCCGCAGCAGCCCGGGAAAAAACGCGTTGAGCTGCGTCTGGCTGAACCGCGCGCTGTCGCGGTGCACGGTGAACGTCGCGTTGGCGGCGCGCTGCAGGGCGTTCAGGATCGGCGCGGCGATCGCGCTCGCGTCCGCCCGGCCGAAGAAGATCGGGTCGTCCTTGATCCCGAGATTCGCGAGCCCGTCATTGTTCCCCGCGGTGAGATCGTCCAGCCCCGCCTCGTGTCCCGCCAGCCCCAGCAGGCGGTCGGAGTGGGCGCGCTCCGATTCCGGATCGAAATAGGTGTAGCCGCTCGAGGTCATCGCCTCGCGGTCGAAGCGCACTCCCAGCGACAGGCTCACCGTGGGGATCGGTTTCCAGGTGTCCTGCACGTACACGCCGCCGCTCAGCGAGTCGGCCGACTGGTCCGCCTCCGCGGTGGTCGGCAGGATGGCGGTGAGCCGGCCGACCCCCGGATCGACACAGGCTTTCAGATACGGATTGCAGTCGTAGTGCAGGTCGGGGTGGCGCACCTCGTCCCAGCGATTGCCGGTCCGCCAGCCGGGATCGTTGTAGGCATTGACCGCGTGCCCCTGGGAGGCGCGGGCGAACTGCTCCTTCTCGACCAGGTATCCCCCCTTGACGTCGTGCGTCCCCGCGCGCGCGAAAAAGAGGCTGAGGTCCTGGCGCAGGGTCGCCCGCTCCCGCTGGTCGTCGTAGTCCTCGAGGTACGGTCCGTCCACGATGCCGTTGCGCAGGTCGATGGAATAGTCGCGGTCCCGGGGAGTGGGCTTCAGCCGGCCGTAGGGATACAGGCCGGTCGGGAACGGCCGGTCGTCCAGCTGGTCGTTGCTGTTGCGGTCCTCGATGCCGAGGTCGAGATGGCGGTCGCCGTCGACATCCTCGCCCGGGTCGAGGATGCCGTTGCGATTGTCGTCCTCGTTCCGCCAGTCGAGGTTGCCGTCGCAGTCCTGGTCCTCGCGGTCGATCCCTTCGCAGCCCATGGGCGGCGTGAGCCGGCGATCCTGGTCGCCGTGCGAGTGGGTGATGATGTCGTCCCGGAACGTGATGCCGTCCTCGTCGTCCTCGAACTCGGGCGGCTGGCCACAGATGGCGGGCGGGGACGGGATGTAGAAGCCGTTGACCCGGCAGTAGAACGCCGGCTTGACGCTCAGGAGACCGTCCTTCCGGATCGTTTCTTCATAGATGTCGAAGCGGCCGTCGTCGTCGAGGTCCTCGCCCGCGTCCCGCTCGCGCGCGTCGCGGATGCCGTCGCCGTTGCGATCGGTGTAGAGAAGGCCGTTGGCGTTGTTGTCGAGCCCCAGGTTCGGCACCACCGCGGGCCGGCCGTCGAAGTACGACAGGGTGGTCTCGAGGGCCGCGGAGGGACCGAGCACGGAGGTGGCGCGACCGGTGTAGAGGGGGCCTCCGGCCTTCAGCGTGTAGCCGGTCTCCTCGCGCGTCAGGCTGTTCAGCCCCTGGTTGGTGAAATCCTGCGGGTCGTAGTTGACCGAAAAAACGAGGCGGGTGTTGGCGGTCGCCTGCCAGGTCCCCTTGGCGAAGAGGCGCTTCTCCTCGAGACCGGTCACGAACGCCTGGGTCACCGCGTTCACCGGCTCTTCCTTCTGGATGTACTCCAGCGTCACGAAGTACCAGGCCTTGTCCCGGACGATCGGCCCGCTCAGCGACAGGAACGGCAGGTAGTCGTTGAACGTCAGGTCCCGCAGTCCGATCTCGCCGACGCCGCCGTGCAGGCTCGAGTCATCGGTCCCGGCGCCGTCGCCGTCCAGGGCCGAGCCGCGCCAGTAGAACTTGAACCCGCCCTCGAAGTCGTTGCCGCCCGACTTCGTCAGGATGACCGCGAACCCCCCCTGCGCCCGGCCGAACTCCGCCGACGCCCCGGCGGTCTTCACCTCGATCTCCTGGATCGACTCGATGTTCAGCTGCGCCCCCACCTTCCCCGTCAAGGGGTCGGTGGTGTTCACCCCGTCCACGAGGGTCCCGGTGTCGGTGTCCCGGGCCCCGTGGATGTTCGGGTTGCCGTCCCCGTCCACGTCGGTCACGCCGGCGGAGAGCGTCAGCACGTCCTGGTAGTTGCGCCCCAGGACCGGCAGGCTGTCGATGAACTCGGAGGAGATGCGGGTGGTCAGGCCGCGCTCCTCGAGATCGACGGCGCTCGCCGAGCCGGTCACCTTCACCTGCTCCCGCACGCTCGATTCCGGCGGCAGGGCGACCGTCATCGTCGTCATCTGCCCCGCCCGCACCGCCACGTCCGGCGACGCCACGGTGGCGTACCCCGGCAGCGCCGCCTTCACCACGTAGTCGTCCGCGGGATCGAGCGCGATCGCCTGGAAGCGCCCCTCGGCGTCGCTCCGGCCGACCACCCGATCGACCTGGAGGATCTGGCTCGAGAGGCTCACCAGGACGTTGCCGAGCGGCTTCCCGGAGAGGTCCACGACCCGGCCGCGGATCCCGCCGCTCGTCTGCGCGAGGAGACCGGACACACCCAGGCCCAGAAGCGTGAATGCCAGAATCGCATTGCGGACGCGACCCATGCCCGGGGAACCCCAATTTTTCTGCGACGGTCAATGCGGCGACAGCATTCGGAGCCTACCCGCGGACGCGCGCGCGGTCAATCATCCTGTCGGGCCGTTTCGCACCGCAGAACGACGCGCTCCCCGGCCCCCATCGCCCGCCGCCCGGGCTTCAGAAAGTAAACTGGAAGCCCAGCTGGAACCGGCGGCCGAAGCGGCGCTCGGCATCCAGCTGCAGCGGGTTGGACACGAGCGTCGCGCCGCCGACGTCGAACCCGGTGGCGCGGCTCGGCTCATACGAATAGATGCGCAGCTCGTCCCGGTTGAGCAGGTTGAAGACCTCGAGCGACACGCCCCAGGTGGTCTTCGCCCAGACGAAGTTCTTGCGCACGCTGCCGTCGATGTTCAGCGTCGATCCGTTCCGCTCGCTGTTGCGGGGGACGGTCCGGAACTTGAAGTTCTCCCCGTCCAGCACCGTGAACCCGTACACCGTCCGGAACTGCTGGTAGTCCACGTTGTCGAGGCCGAAGAAGCGCGACACGATGGAGTACGGCAGCCCGCTGGCCCACTGGCTCGCCGCGCCGATCTGCCAGTCCCCGGGCAGGTAGAAGCTGGCGTTCAGCTTCACGACGTGGCGCTGGTCGAAATCGAGATAGCCGTACTCGCTCTCCACGACGGACGGGTCGTTGCCGAGACGCGACTGGAACTCTTCGGCGGAGCCGACGGCACGCGAGTAGGTGTAGGACCCCTGAAGCTGCCAGCGGCGCGCCAGGCGGCGCCGCAGCTCCACCTCGATGGCGTTGTAGCGCGAGGAGTTGGTGTTCCCCACCCGGAGCACCTGGTTGAAGAAGTTGTTGCGCACGAACAGGTCGGGGCGGCCGTCGGCGGCGCGGGTCTTGACGTTCACCGCCCCCGGCGTCTCGTCGGGAATGGCTTCCACTTCGGTCGCGATCCCGAAGCGATCGGAGAGCTCCCCCGTGAACCGATCGATGCGGGTCTCGTGGTTCACGTCCACGTCCTGGAGCTGATCGCGGTAGCGCCGCTGCACGGCGCGCACCGAGAGGGCGGTCTCCGGGGCGATCTCCCGCTCGAACCCGAGGATCCACTCGTCGCAGTAGGGGGTCCGGAGGTCCCGGTTCACCTGCGTGACGGTCGGTGGCGAGCCCGAGATGTAGCTCCCGAAGCGATGATTGGGGACGCTCCCCGTGACCACGCCGTTCGGCAGGAACACGGGGTTGATCCCGTCGCGATCGAGCACGTAGTACCTCTCGATCGTCTCGAGCCCCTGCTCCCCCACGATGGTGCTGAGGAACAGCCGGTCGTAGTAGCGGCCCCAGGCGCCGAAGACCTTGGTCCGGCCGTCCCCCTGCGGATCCCACGACGCCCCGAGGCGCGGGGAGAGGTTGTTGTTGGTGATGCGGAACGTCTCCGGCTGCTGCACGTGGATGCCGTACGCGACGGCCGCCGCCGGGTCGATCTGTCCGTCCTTCACCAGTTCGGGGTAGAAGGAGTTGAGCTGCGCGAGGCTGAACTGCACGCTGTCGCGGTGCAGGGTCAGGCTGGCGTAGGCAGAGCGTTGCAGGCCGTTCAGCTTCTCCTGCACGACGGGGTTCGACGTGCCGGCGAGGACGAAGAACGGATCGCCGAGGAGCCCGTAGCTCTCGACCCCGTCGTTGTTGCCTCCGGTGAGATCGTCCTTGCCGATCTCCCCTCCGGCCAGCGCCAAGAGGCGGTCGAGGCGGTTTCGTTCGGCCTCCGGGGAGAAGTAGGTGTAGCCGCTCGTCGTCGTCGCCTCGCGGTCGAAGCGGACCCCCAGCGACAGGCTGACCCGCGGGATCGGCTTCCAGGTGTCCTGCAGGTAGACACCGCCGCTCAGGGACTCGGCGCCCTCATCGGCGCTCACCTCCGTCGGCAGGATCGCGGTCATCCTCCCATGCCCGGGATCGAGGCAGGGCTCGAGATAGGGATTGCAGTCGATGGGCACGTCCGGGTTCCGGAGCTGGTCGAGCGGCCTGCCGGTGTGCCAGCCGGGATCGCTGACCGCCTCCACCGGGCGTCCCTGGGCCCGCCGGTCGAACTGCTCCTTCTCGATCAGGTATCCCACCTTGAGATCGTGGGTCCCGGCGGAACGCGCCAGGAAGAAGCTCAGGTCCTGGCGCAGGGTGACGCGCTGCCGCTGGTCTTCGTATTCCTGGTAATAGGGTCCCTGGATGATGCCGTTGCGCAGATCGATGCTGTAGTCGCGATCGGTCGGGATTGGCGCCAGACGGCCGTAGGGATAAAGCCCCTCCGGAAAGGGCGTGTCGTCGAGGTGGCGGTTCCCGTTCCGGTCCTCGGTCCCGTCGTCGAGGCGCCGGTCGCCGTCCAGGTCCTCCCCGATGTCGAGCAGCCCGTTGCCGTTGCGGTCCTCCTTCCGGAGATCGAGATGGCCGTCGCAGTCCTGGTCTTCGCGATCGATCCCTTCGCAGCCGCCCGGCACGGTCAGGCGATGGTCCCCGTCCCCGGGAACCGTCTGGGGGAACGACGGATCGATGCGCGCGCCGTCCTCGTCCGAGAGGAACACGAAGGGGAACAGACAACTGAAGGGCGGGGAATGCCGCCAGAACCCCTCGATGAGGCACCACTTCTCTTCCAGCTCGGTCAGCTTGCCGTCGGGGATGAGCGTGTCCTCCCAGATGTCGAAGCGGCCGTCGCGGTCGTAATCCTCGCCCGCGTCGCGCTCACGCGCGTCGCGGAAGCCGTCGCCGTTGCGGTCCCTGTAGATGATGCCGTCGTCGTTGTTGTCCATCGGCAGGTTGGGAACGACCGCCGGACGCCCGTCGAAATAAGACAGGGTGGTCTCGAGGGCCGCGGACGGACCGAGGACGGTGGTGCCGCGACCGGTGTAGAGGGGGCCTCCCGCCTTCAGCGTATAGCCGGCCTCCACGCGCGTCAGGCTGTTCAGCCCCTGGTTGGTGAAATCCTGCGGGTCGTAGTTGACCGAGAAGACGAGGCGGGTGTTGGCGCTCGCCTGCCAGGTCCCCTTGGCGAAGAGGCGCTTCTCCTCGAGACCGGTCACGAACGCCTGGGTCACCGCGTTCACCGGCTCTTCCTTCTGGATGTACTCCAGCGTCACGAAGTA
>Ga0111538_10012548_pt1 | contig 11206 bp, 8 predicted proteins | sample SoiMethybrSBSTD1_FD_79669 | JGI IMG/M metagenome (GOLD analysis project Ga0111538, IMG submission 79669) | Bulk soil microbial communities from a Populus tree surrounding site in Tennessee, USA - Soil MetaG P. TD hybrid SBSTD1 (version 2)... | ecosystem: Environmental > Terrestrial > Soil > Tree... | reverse complement strand
GGGCTCTGTCACCTTTGTTGCCTGGGCGTAATCTTCCTCCGAGATAGAAGGTACTTCTTCTTTTACCACAGAGCTCAACTTTGTGGCTTCCTGCTTTGGATAGGCGAATTCATGGCCAAAGGTATCCCCAGGATAAAACCAGGAGCGTAAAGCCGGCGTGTTGCCTGCGGGAACTTCCCAGAATCCGAATTCACTCTTTCCCGTCGGTTGCAAGCGCTGATTGGGAATTGCCAGAATCGTGTTAATCACGGTTTTCTCGTCTTCATTGAACACTTGGACAATGTGACGATTGGATGACGAGTCCATCAACTTGAACACATACTTTCCCGGCGTCAATGTTGCGCCAGGAATCTGCATCGGCTCGTTAATGGTAATGATGGTCTTCTTGTTCCAGGCATCGGCATTGACCGTTAACGCCGCGATGCCCGCTCCGAGTGCTGCGACGCAGCAGAGAGAGATGATCGCTTTGAGAGTTTTCATCGTTATTCCTCCTCGTTCTGTCATGACATTTTTTGATTCCAGAAGTGATTCAAGCGGGCTCTCATGAGATGCGGAGGTTTGGACATTTGTCCGCTCTCTCCGCTTCAACACACTTCGACTTGGTGGTTGCATCTGCCATGCCAACATGGGGTTCTGATAAGGTTGTTCGTGTTAGTTGTGACTCTTAGGTGACTTGCACCGCAAAGATTCCACGGTGCAAGCCTCTTCCGCGGCTTCCTTAGATTCCAAAGCAAGCAGGCGGAGGCATCATTTACCGGCTGGTGTAGCTTTTACAAGTGGGAAGACAGGCGTGGATCGGGGGTTGTGGAGCAAGGCAAAAATCTTCGAAACCACACAGCACTGCCTGGGGCAAATCAGCAACCAAAAGGGGATTCCTTATCCTTTGGCGCCGAAGGCTTTCATCATGTTGGAGAGAGTCCGGACATCGACTCCCAACTCTCGTGCCGCCTCCGATTTATTCTGACCCGCTTTATCGAGGGCCTTCAAGAGCAATTCCTTTTGCACCCGAGCCGCGGATACGTCCGGTGGCAGCACCAGCCAATCGTCCTTGGCGGGATTCTGGATATAGGGCGGGAGGTCGTGGCTCTCGATCCAGCTGCTGCCCCGCGCCACAATGACGGAACGCTCGATGGCGTTTTTCAACTCGCGGACGTTACCAGGCCATGAATACCGCTTCAGGAGCCTCATGGCGTCGTCACGTACTGCTTCCACTTTAAGGCCATGCTTTTGATTAAACTCTGCGATGAAATGCTGAACCAGAAGTGGAATGTCATCTTTGCGTTCACGCAACGGGGGAAGCGCGAAGGAAATAACATTCAGCCGGAAATATAGATCCTCCCGAAGCGCACCATTTTCCACCGCAAGTCTGGGCCGTTGATTGGTGGCTGCAATAATTCGCACGTTTACTGTGAATTCTTCCGAGCTGCCCAGTCGGCGAATCTTGCTGTCTTCTAGAACTCGCAGCAGGCGGGTCTGGAGATCCATAGGCATTTCAGCAATTTCATCCAGAAACAGCGTGCCGTTATCCGCCAGCTCAAAGCAACCCGGCCGCTCATCCGTCGCACCTGTGAAGGCGCCTTTGGCATGACCGAAGATCTCGCTTTCAATCAGCTCCTTGGGAATGGCCGCCATGTTAAGCGCGAAGAATGGCTCTGCGGCCCGCTTCCCCAAGTCATGCAGGCAGCGAGCCACGACTTCCTTGCCTGTGCCGCTTTCTCCCCAAATCAAGGCCGAAGCATCGCTGCTTGCCACAGACCGAATCAGAGTATCGAGGTCTTTCATCACTTTAGTCGTGCCGATCAGCGGTCTGCAACCGTTGCGCGCCAATTGCGATGAAAGCTTCTTTGATTGCTTAAGCGACTTCAATTCCTTCTGGGTCGCTTCAAGGATAGACTTCAGTTTGGGATAGTCCAGAGGTTTCGTCAGGAAATCCCGCGCCCCATCTTTCATTGCCTCAACCGCCATATCCACAGTTGAGTAGCCTGTCATGAGAATCACCGGACGGCTCGAGTCATCAGCTTGCAGCGACTTTAACAGCTCAATGCCAGATGTGTCGGGCATCATGACATCGGAGAGCACAATGTCAGGCCGATAAGACCCAGCCAGCTGCGCCCCTTCGTTTCCATCGGAGGCAACGGCAACCTCGAATCCCCACTGCTTCAGGCAAATCTGCAAGATGTCCTGAAGGTCAGGATCGTCATCCACCAACAAGACTTTGGTCGGCACAGTTGCCAAGCCGGACTCCTTTGGTAGTGAGAGAACTGAAAGCCTTAATTGCGCCGCGCAGAAGTTATTCTCTCACAGGATGGGAGGTCGCGCCTAGAAATTGCCTCATCTTCGCTGCGAACAACGGGAGCGCTTGCGCGAAGACCGAAGAAACTACCATCTCCGCCATTCTCGTCACGGTCGAGGGCTCGGAAGGCTGGATAGGCAGGGCTTCGCGAATAACGAAGGAGGGAGTCGGCTCGTCGGAGAGAGCACCTAATCGCCTGCCGATCGCCCAGCCTATCGCCCCGCCAGCCAAAAGGCAGGTTCCCGGATAGCGCTGCACATAGGTTTCCCACTCCACCGCTGCCGACAGCTCTTGCTTGATTTCACCCATCGTGTTCGCCATGGAGTGCCGTGTGTCATCCATCCGCCTTTGCAGCTCTTGTTTGGATTCTAGATATCGCTCGCTTGTTTGATCCATTGCTTGTCTTTCTCCAATTCAATTCGCGTTTTGTGCAAAGGCTTTCCGGTCACGTTCTTCGCCAACACCACGGCGGCTCCCCCGCCTATGATGAAGTAAGCCCCGCCGATGATCAGACAAGACAACGGAAGATTTCCGTTCCGGGTAGCCAGGGTCGAAATCAACGCAGCGGTCAGAACCATGAAACCCACCAAGGCAACTACCGCCGCAGCGGCAACCCCCAGCCCTCGTCTCAGCACAGACTGGCCTTCTTCCCAGACCTCTTTGCGGAACAGAGCCAGCTTCGCATCCAGGAAGGAGGCCAGGGAATCGTAGAGCCTTTCCAATAGTTCAGGTAGCCGGGAAAAAGGTAGCGGGGCAGTATCCCTAGACATTTTTCTACCTCGCTCTCCGCGTTGCCCAGCCCACCAAAATGCCAGTACCGATGGCTAGCAAGAGTGCATTCAAAGGCTCTTTCCGGGTGTAGTCCACAGCCTTTTTCTTCATGCCTTCCCAACCTTCGTCTGTCATGGCTTGGAAGGACTGCTTAACCGACTGCGCTGTTTCTCCCATATAGTCCACGGCCGAATCGAATTTTGTGCCTGCCGTCTCGGCAATCCGCCCAACCTGCGCGCCCACGCGCTGACCGGCTCGCTCCGCTTCCCGCGCAAATCCCGTCGTGGAAGTCTGACCCAATGGGCCAAAGTTTTCAGTTTGATCATTCATGGTTTCTTCTCCTTTGGAAGTTCCCAGATTTATTGCGTTCATTCTGGTTACCAGACTACGTGCGAGGGCCAAAAATCGATGTGCAAAATTGATCGAGTCGGAGATATCAGATGAAATTCCGAGTTCAACCTCGCTCGTCTCCCGAGTCGCCTTTCTTGAACGGAGGTGTTTGTTTTTGTTTGCGAGTTGGATGAATCGAGCGGCGATCTTTGGTATAGACATCAGGAAGGACAGGCGGTTCGGGAAGCTCGACTGGCTCGGGAATGGCAGGCTGCGGAGATGGATTGGCGCGTTTCTCGGCCCTGCGGCGACGGTCACGACTTGTTCTTTCTTCGCTACGATTCTTGACCACTTGCACTTACTCGTAGCACAGGTTCCAACCCCCCAATGGCAGGGCCGTTCAGCACCCGACCGGAAACGTCGAAGCGTGATCCGTGGCAAGGACAGTCCCACGTCTTTTCCGTGGCGTTCCAGCCGACAATACAACCCAGATGCGGGCAAACCGCCGAGAATTCCTCTAAAGATCCATTGCTATGCCGATAGACAGCGACTTTCGAGAGTCCTCGCCGGATGACGGCTCCCGACCCTTGCGGTATATCTTCTGCTCTGGCAGCATCACCAGGAGTCAGCCACTCCGTGTATTGCGCGCCAACATTCAACGTTTCGCGCGCGAAGACTCCGATCGCTCGCGCCGTAATACGCGAAGGATCGTAAAGCGTTTTCCACGGGTGGTCATGTCCAAGGATCAATTCGGTCAGGAGAATTCCGGCAATGGTTCCATGAGTCATGCCCATTCCACAGTCTCCTGTGGCAATAAAAACGTTAGGAGCATCCATCGGATTCGCACCGATGTAAGCGAGGCCGTCGACAGTTTCCATCACCTGGCCTGACCAACGGTAGTCGAAGCTCTCGATCATCGGGAAACGCTGTCTGCCCCATTCCTCAAGACGTCCGAAGCGCGCAAGGTCGTCACCCTGACCCGTTTTGTGATCTTCGCCACCGATGAAGAGCAAATCCTTGCCCTGAACGCTATGGTGATGAATGCGCAGGTAATGATAAGGGTCATTTGTATCCCAATACAGCGCTCGAGTAACCGAGGCCTTCGGGATGCGGGCGCCCACCACATAACTTCGATAGGCCGCTTGCTTGGTGTGAATCGCGACCAAGTCATTCACTGGCGTATTCGTGGCTACCACAACAAAATCGGAACGGACCGTGGGTCCGTTCGTCTGGACGACGGCGGCTTCGGGCCCAGCATCAATTTTGGTAGCATGAGTTCCCGTAAAGATGAGGCCCCCGCGTTGCTCGATGACTGCCGCAAGGGCCGTTACGTACTTGACTGGATGAAACTGAGCTTGGTTGGGAAAGCAAATGCAAGGGCCCGTATTGAACCAATCCAAGGGTGCCTTGGGGAGAAGGGAAACTTCGAGAAGACCAGCACGGCGCGCAGCCTTCAGCTCCCGGTGAAGAACCTCTATCGGCTCGCCCGGCGGAGCGAACAGGTATCCGTTCAAACGCTCAAACTCGCAGTCGATCCCTTCCGTGGCGACGATCTTTTCAATTGTATCGATTGCCTGTGTGTGGCTTTCGGCTGCCAACCGCGCACCCTGCTCTCCGTGCAGCCTCTCGATCGAATAATAACGCCGGTCGACTGCATTCGATAAATGGGCTGTTGTGCGCCCCGTCTCGCCCCCCGCAATCGGCCCGTCATCGAGAACAATCACCGAATGACCCGCCCGATTTAGCAGATAGGCCGTAGTCAATCCCGCGATGCCCGCTCCAACAATACAAACCTGTGTTGTGGCATCTTCCAGCAAGCTGGGAGGCTGGGGCCGATCACTAGTCTGTTGCCAAAAAGATTGCGTACGTCGCGGTTCATTCATACCATTTTATCGGTAGAGCGATCATCGCTGGAGCGGACTCGACAGTCTCCTCCAAGTCCGCGGGACGCGCCGTCCCTTAGCCGGTGATCTCTACACGACGTGGCTGTTTCTGTTCCGGAGTCGGCACTTTTACCTCAAGGACTCCGTCTCGAAATGTAGCCGAAATGTTTTCGGCTTGAACGCCTTGTAGAAGCGGAACACACCGATAGAAGCTTCCATAACTACGTTCACTGCGGTACGCACCTGAACTTTCTTCATCACTGGTCCATTCCTTCTTCCGCTCGCCTTGGATTTCCAGACAGTTATCGTCAACGCTTATCTTGAGATCGTCCTTGTTCATGCCGGGAAGATCGGCCCGAAACACGAAGTGCTTGTCTTTTTGGAATGTTTCGATTTGAGGGGACCAAGCAAACGAGGTTAGATCACCCCGCGGACTGAAGGGCCTCCCAAGGTAGTTGCTGCCGAATCCGACATCCTCAAAAAGCCGGTCCATCTCTTCCGAGAAGCGCCTCATAAATGAGAACGGGCTGGCGTATCGAAAGCCAAAATTCCTACTAATTTCCCCACTCCGTGCCGGAGCGAGCGACGAATCGCGGTGGCGCGACTCGTCCGAGCGCATTGTTTCCTGAGTCTCTTTCGCTTTAGCCATTTTAGGTTTCCTCCTCCATTTCAAACAGTGGCAAGGGTTGATCGATGACAGAACCACTGTTTTGATTGTCGGCCCCTTCGGGAATTGTTGGTTCCTGCTGTTAGAAATTCTGTCCAAAATTGATCGGGTGTTCTAAGGAAGTCGCGCTATCAAACCCTGGCCCCTAGGTTCTTGGCAAAGGGGTTCCCAAGAAGTGTGAGCATTTCTGAACGGTTTTGGAGGGGGAGGAACCGTAACATCAGTCTCAAAGGAGAATTTCTTATGAGAACACTTATGACAACTCTGGGACTAGGTTTTCTGATGTTTTCGGTCGCCTGTCAGAGTCAGTCGGCCAACCAGCGCATAAATGACGCCGAACTGAGCGCCGCCGTCAAAACCAAGCTGACTTCCGATACTCGTTTAGCTTCGCTGACTGATGTGGACGTGAAGGCCCGGAACGGCAAGGTTTCATTGACCGGCGAGGTGGAGAGCGAAGAAGTGAAAAGGCTATCAGAGGAAACTGCGCGGGGAGTGAGTGGAGTGGCACAGGTTGTAAATAATCTGGAGGTAAAGCCTAAAGCCAATACCGCGGAAGCGCACTTCATTGATTTTGCGGGCAATCCGGTCGGTACGGCCTTACTTACCGAGGAGTCAGGAGGTGTGCGTTTTCATTTCAGTCTGAACAACCTGCCCGCCGGGACCCATGGAATTCATGTGCACGAAAAAGGGGATTGCACCAAGCCCGACTTCAAGTCGGCTGGCAAACATTTCAACCCAGAGGCAAAGCAGCACGGGGCAGACAATCCGAAGGGGTTTCACGCAGGTGACCTGGGAAATATTGAAGTTGGCTCAGACGGGACGGCGGATGCGAAAGTGACGGCACCCCATCTGACTTTGAAAGCGTCTGATCAATCGCTGATTCGCCCTGGCGGTACGGCAATCATTATTCATGCTGGCCGGGATGATCAAAAGACCGATCCAAGCGGGAATTCTGGCAATCCCATCGCGTGCGGAGTCATCGATAAAGCGGCATTTACACACACCGCAATTCATACAACCCGATAGCGGCTCGGACTATTGCGTAGGACCGGAGCGATTTGAAAGTGTGGCAGGCTCTCCCCAGACGGTAAGCGCCACGCGAGGGCGACCTTCATCTCTCCAGTGGCTTGCTGACCATAATTAACACGATGGTGTAAATACTTCCAAGCCAGAGCCGGTTAGATTTGATTGATCTTTTGCGGCTGAGAAGTAGCTCCAAAGAAGTGAATTGCTCGACGAGGCAAAATATGCAAGCAGACACCAGTGCCTCTTCGTTCTCAGTCAAAACGCTGGCAACCATTATCCTGATTGTCGCTCTGCTCTATTGGGCCAAGGAAGTTTTCATTCCGTTTGCTCTCGCCGTACTCTTCAGCTTCGTTTTGGGTCCCATCGTGACCCGCTTGCGCCGTTGGGGTCTGGGACGAATCCTGGCGGTTTCCACGGTCACCGCTCTGACTTTCGCTTTCCTGTTTTCTCTGGGATGGGTGGTAACCCATCAACTCCTGCATCTCGCCCGTGAATTTCCAACCTATAAGCGGAACATCCAGGCCAAAGTTCAATCGGTTTATGGTCCTCTGGCGACTAAACTTGACAAAACCTCGGTGGCGATTCAGGACCTCCAAGGCCAGTTCTTCGCGGCTCAACGTAAAGGGGCCGAAGTGGAAAGAGTCGAAGTAGTTCAGCCTGCACCCACCCTTCCCCAGCTGGTACATCGCGCGGTCGGACCGTTGTTCCGCCCGTTGGGAACCGGTGTTATGGTCACCGTCTTGGTGATTTGTATGTTACTCAACCGGGAAGATTTAAGGAATCGGCTCATCCGTCTCTTTGGACGACATCGGCTGCCGGCCGCTACCCAAGCCTTGGATGATGTCTCTCGCGGAGTGAGTCGCTTCTTGCTGATGCAATGCGTCATTAACGGAGGCTATGGGGTCTCATTTGGATTGGGCCTCTTCCTAATTGGTCTGCCGAATAGCGTGTTGTGGGGAGTAGCTGCGGCGGCGCTCCGGTTCATCCCGTTTATTGGTTCTTGGATTGCAGGGCTGCTGGCGATTGTTTGTGCTTTGGCGGTCTTTAGTGGCTGGTCACAGACTCTGTTCGTGGCTACCCTCTTCATCCTGCTAGAAATCGTTAGCAATTATCTCGTTGAACCCTGGCTCTACGGAACCCGTACCGGATTGTCGCCTCTGGCTGTCCTGCTGGCCGCGACCTTCTGGGCTTGGCTGTGGGGACCTGTCGGTCTGCTTTTGTCGACGCCGCTCACGGTGTGTGTGGTCGTGATCAGTAAGCACATTCCACAACTGGCATTTTTCTCCGTTCTGCTCGGGGATGAACCCGTGATGGGACCGCGAAGCCGCTTTTACCAGCGGTTGCTGGCTCTGGATAGAGAAGAAGCCAGTGAACTGGTGGAGCAGCAGCTGGCAGAGAAACCACTGATAGAGGTCTGCGACACGACGTTGGTACCGGTCTTGCGGCTGGCCTCCGCCGACCGGCGCCGCGGCGCACTCGACAGCCAGAGGGCTGCAGTGCTCTTTGCCAATTTGCGAGACCAGATTTCAGGACTCCGCGATCCGCGGAACAAAGTTGCCGTTGGCGCGCGCGAAGCGACTCCAGGAAGGGTCGTTTATTGCGTGCCGGCTCAGGATGAAGCTGATGAATTGGGAGCGTTGCTTTTCTTGAAGATGCTTGAAAGCCACGGGATTCCTTCCCGACAGACCACGATTAACGATGTTCCGGAAGCTATGGGACACACGGCCAGTCAAGCGATTGTCTGCGTCTCAGCCATATCGTTACCCGCCCTGGAAAACGCTCGACGGCTGATCAAGTCCCTACGTGCCTGTTACCCGGACTTGCCGATTCTCGCAGGCTTGTGGGATGCAGCGCCTCAAACTCGCGAGACGGATCTGGCCGAACTGCTGGCCGCCGGCGCGACGCAGGTTGTCACGTCTCTGCAGGACGGCCTTGATGTCGTTTCTGAATGGCCCGAAGAAACCCTTCTTCGACCTAGAATTGCCGAGGCGCGAATAAGCTGATGCAGTAGTCTTCAGAGCCCGTGCATGGAGTTCAACCGCCTACAAAGGGACGTTAGACTGGTTTCTGCATTTGGGAATTTCATTTGAAAGGCAACAGACGGATGGATGCTGGTCAAGCACGAAATCGAGAGTCGGCAGTTGCCGACTGGCTTGGAGGCGGCGAGATGGCCAGACTCATCCGGGCCAAGGACTGGTCGCAGACCGCGGTCGGATCACCGGAAAACTGGCCGCAAAGTCTGAGGTCCGCGTTAGGAATCATGCTCCATTCGCGCTACCAGATGTTCGTTTGGTGGGGCGAAGAACTCACCTATTTCTATAATGACGCGTACATTCCCGTTTTGGGCAAACGCCATCCCTGGGCACTGGGACAGTCACCGTGGAAAGTTTGGCCTGAGATCTGGGATACGATCGGACCGCAAGCCGAGATTGTACTTAACGAGGCCCGCGCAACCTGGAACGAGCAGCTTGAGCTCATCATGGAGCGTAACGGCTACACGGAGGAAACGTTTTTCACGTTCTCTTACAGTCCAATTCCCGACGACCAAGGACGCGTCGCGGGTGTGTACTGCGCCTGCACTGAAGACACTCATCGGGTGCTTGGCGAGCGACGACTTGGCACACTGCGACACCTCGCCTCAGCAACCGCTGATTCAAAATCTGTAGAAGACACCTGTGAGGTGGCCGCGCGAACTCTCGAGCAACACGGTCGTGACGCTTCCTTCGCACTGATTTACTTCATCAACCGCGTTGGAGGCCAGGCACGGCTGACGGCCTCGTGCGGCGTCGCGCCCGGAGGGGAACTGGCCCCGCAATGGGTCGAGTTGTCCGAGGCGGCGAGACCGACCCACTTCTGGCCTTTTATGGAAGCCCTCTCTGGCCATGCAGTAGTCGTCCGGGGCTTGGAAAGCCAAGGGCTCCCCGGCGGACCGTGGCCGGAGCCAACGAATACGGCTGTGGTGTTGCCACTTGCAAACTCCGGTCAGGAACAGCAGCCGACCGGCTTCTTGATCGTCGGCGCCAGCCCGCGAAGAGAGTTTGAGGATCAGTACCAGGGATTCTTCGAATTGGTCGCCAGCAGCATCGCCAACGCGATCTCGCATGCCCGATCGTACGAAGAGGAACGCAGCCGCGCTGAAGCCCTTGCCGAAATCGACCGGGCCAAGACAGCCTTTTTTTCCAACGTCAGCCACGAGTTCCGCACGCCTCTGACGCTGATGCTCGGACCGCTTGAAGAGATTCTTTCCGATAAGCAAATTTCCCTAATTCCCGAAAACCACGAACGATTGGAGATGATTCACCGCAACACCCTGCGCCTGCAAAAGCTCGTCAATACCCTACTCGACTTTTCCAGGATCGAGGCCGGGCGGATTCAGGCATTCTACGAACCGGTGGACCTGGCCGGTCTCACCATCGAGCTTGCGAGCACTTTTCGATCTGCCTTAGAGCGGGCTGGCATGCGTCTCGTCGTCGACTGTGAGGCTCTCGGAGAGTTGGTCTTCGTAGACCGCGATATGTGGGAAAAAATCGTTCTCAATTTGCTCTCGAACGCCTTTAAGTTCACGCTCGAAGGGGAAATTGAGGTAGCGCTGAGGCAAGTGGCTCGAACAGCGCAGCTGACGGTGCGCGACACAGGAACAGGCATCTCAGCGGAACAGCTTCCACACATCTTCGAACGATTCCACCGTATCGAGGGAGCTCGCGCCCGAACCCATGAGGGAACAGGAATAGGCCTTGCCTTGGTGCAAGAACTCGTAAAGCTGCATGGCGGAACGACAGCGGTCAGGAGTGTTTATGGAGTTGGAACAACATTGACGGTGACCATCCCCCTAGGGTGGGCCCATCTCACTGCGGATCGGTTGGGGGTTTCAACCGCGCAAGCTGCGCCTCCAGCAGCAAGGCGCTATTATGCAGAAGAGGCAAATCGTTGGCTGCCTGAATCAAGGTGTGATTTGAAGGACGAGGCGCAAGAGCGCCCGGCGTCACCGAGCGGGCGTTCTCGGATTCTACTCGCGGACGATAACGCAGACATGCGCTCTTACGTTTGCAGGTTGCTCTCCGGACGGTACGACGTGGAAGCGGTGCCGGATGGTGAAGCCGCCCTGGCCGCCATTCGACGACAGCCGCCCGACATTGCGCTCATCGACGTGATGATGCCAAAGATCGACGGCTTCCAGTTTCTGTCAGCCGTCCGGTGTGAACCAAATACACGCACACTTCCCGTTGTAATGCTCTC
>Ga0111538_10012547_pt1 | contig 11206 bp, 10 predicted proteins | sample SoiMethybrSBSTD1_FD_79669 | JGI IMG/M metagenome (GOLD analysis project Ga0111538, IMG submission 79669) | Bulk soil microbial communities from a Populus tree surrounding site in Tennessee, USA - Soil MetaG P. TD hybrid SBSTD1 (version 2)... | ecosystem: Environmental > Terrestrial > Soil >... | reverse complement strand
TCTGAAGAGAAGATCCAGATCATCGCGCCCGACATCGGCGGTGGATTCGGTGGGAAAGTGCCGGTCTATCCTGGCTACGTGATTGCTGTTGCGGCCTCGGTGCTAACGGGCAAACCGGTGAAGTGGATCGAAGATCGAATGGAAAACCTGCAAGCCGACTCGTTCGCGCGCGACTATCACATCACCGCCGAACTTGCAGGAAAAAAGGACGGTCAAATCACGGCGCTTCGCATCAAGACGATCGCGGATCACGGTTACACGGATGCCGCCGCGAATCCGTCGAAGTTTCCCGCTGGACTGTTCCACGTGTGCACCGGTTCTTACGATCTGAAAGCAGCGCACGTCGAAGTCGATGGTGTTTACACAAACAAACCGCCGGGCGGCATCGCGTATCGCTGCTCGTTCCGCGTCACGGAAGCCGTACACACGATCGAACGTATGGCCGATCTTATGGCCCATGAGCTGAAGATGGATCCGGCGGAGTTTCGCATGAAGAACTTCATCAAGCCGGAGCAGTTTCCGTATAAATCCGCGCTCGACTGGGAATACGACAGCGGCAACTACGGTGCTGCGCTGCAACTCGCGATGGACAAGATCGGATACGCTGACCTCAAAAAAGAACAAGCCGAGAAACGCGAGCGCGGTGAACTGATGGGCATCGGCATCAGCAGCTTCACGGAGATTGTCGGTGCTGGTCCATCGAAGCACTTCGATATTCTCGGTCTGAAGATGTTTGACAGTGCTGAGATACGCGTTCACCCCACAGGCAAAGTTCTCGCGCGGTTCGGGACGAAGTCGCAAGGGCAGGGTCACGAAACGACTTACGCGCAAATCATCGCCGAGGAGCTCGGCTTTCCGGTCGACAGCGTTCTCGTGGAAGAGGGCGACACGGATACCGCGCCTTACGGTTTGGGAACATACGCGAGTCGCAGCACTCCGGTGGCCGCAGCCGCGTGTGCGATCGCGTGTCGAAAGATCAAAGACAAAGCGCGCAAGATCGCGGCGTACCTGCTCGAGGCGCACGAAGAGGATCTCGACTGGGAACCGGGCAAGTTTTTCGTCAAGGGCTCTCCAGATCGCGCAAAGACGATTCAGGAGATCTCGCTTGCGGCTTACACCAATCATCCTCCCGGAACGGAAGCCGGACTGGAAGCCGTCAACTATTACGATCCACCTAATCTGACGTATCCATTCGGCAGCTACATCTGCGTCGTCGACATCGACAAAGGCACAGGTGAAGTGAAGGTGCGTCGCTTCGTCGCCGTCGACGATTGCGGCAACATTATCAATCCGATGATCGTCGAAGGTCAGATTCATGGTGGACTGACGATGGGACTTGGACCAGCGCTTTACGAGGAGATTCAATACGACGAAAGCGGCAACATCCTGCAAGGTAGTTTTATGAATTACCTGCTGCCGACGGCGGTCGAAACGCCGAACTGGGAAACTGACAAGACGTGCACGCCGTCGCCGCATCACCCGCTTGGCGCGAAAGGTGTCGGGGAGTCGGCTACTGTGGGCGCACCAGCGGCCATCGTAAATGCGGTGGTCGACGCGCTCTGGCATTTGGGCGTCCGCCACATCGATATTCCAATTACTTCGGCGAAGGTCTGGAAACTCCTCCGCGACGCAGGTGTCCGCGATTAATCTTTTTGTGTTCCTTTTTGTGCCTTTTTGTGGCCCATGAGTAACATCCAGGATCAGTGTAATGAGTTGCTTGCACGGGAGGAGCCTTTTGTTCTTGCCACAGTCGTCGCGTACAAGAGCCCGCAGTCTGCGAAGCCCGGGTCGAAGGCGATCATCAAGAACGACGGCTCGCAGATCGGATGGGTGGGCGGTGGTTGTGTGCAGCCGATCGTCTTGCGTGAAGCGAAGCAAGCACTGCAAACCGGTAAGCCGAAGCTTCTGACTATTAGCCCCGATGCGAGTCGTGAAGATTGGAAAGGAGTCGAGTCGTACCGCATGACCTGCGAAGGCGGTGGTTCGCTCGAGATTTACTTGGAGCCTTTTTTGCCAAAACCGCAAATCGTAATCGTCGGGCGCTCGCCTGTCGCCCAAACAGTCGCGCACCTCGGACATCTGCTCGATTTCAAAATCGTCGTCGCAGATCCGGAAGCAGATAGCCAGAGTTTTCCGGAAGCTGATTTGATTCTGACGGAACTCGATTCTGTCCGGAGTCACATCGACGAGTCGAGCTATGTTGTGGTCGCGACAATGGGGAATGGGGACGAAGAGGGACTATCAGCGGTCGTCGGCACGCGGCCAAAGTATCTTGGGTTGGTGGCCAGCGAGAAGAAATCGAAGGGCCTGTATGAATACCTTCTCGAGACCGGTACAACGCCTGAAGACATCGCCGTCATCACGTGTCCGGCAGGCATCGAACTCGGAAGCGAAACACTGCCGGAGATCGCTTTGAGTGTCGCGGCAGAAATCACTCGCCTGCGCAGAGCTACTGCTGCGGAGAAGCCGCCGGAGCCGAAGCTCGCGATCGATCCGATCTGCGGGATGAGTGTGGACGTTGAAAACGCGAAGTACACATCGGTGGTCAACAACGAGACGATCTATTTTTGCTGTCTCAGTTGCAAAGCGACTTTCGATCATCCACAGGTTACACAGATTAATCGATGAGGAAGTTTATCTCAGGATTGATTCTGGGCGCGGGTGCTTCGCAGAGACTTGGACCACCCAAGCAACTACTTCCTTTCCGCGGCACGACGATGCTGGGTTGGGTTGTCGCGCAAGCGGAACGTGCGGATGGTCTTGATGAGGTTGTCGTTGTTCTCGGTCGTGCAGCAGATGAGTTACGCGAGCGCGTGGATTTCGGGAGTGCAAAGGCGGTTGAGAATCCGGTCTTCGCAGAGGGATGTTCGTCGTCGTATCGAGCGGGCATCGCGGCGCTCGACCCACAATCATCCGCGATCATGATCATCCTTGGCGATCAGCCGGGGATCACGCCAGAAATAATCAACCGCGTGGCGGATGAGTGGCGACAAACGGAAGCTCCGATTGCGCTCTGTTCGTATCTCGGGCGCAAAGGTCACCCGATGATCTTCGCTCAAACGATGTTTGACCAGCTCACACAGTTACACGGCGACAAAGCAGCGTGGAAGCTGGTCGACGCAAACGCGGATTCGCTCCACGAAGTTGAATTCAGTCTTCCCTTCCCTGACGACATCAACACGTCTGAGGACTTTGAAAGATTGGCTGAGACAACAAATTGAGAGAAGAAGTCCGACAGATCCAGCAGTTGCTGGAACGCCAGGTTTACATCGCCGATGCCGGCGTCGCGACTGCTTTGTATCTGTCGATGGCGCTCGGCAAACCACTCCTCGTCGAAGGCCCGGCCGGTGTGGGCAAGACGGAGATCGCGAAGGCCCTGGCCAACGCCCTCGGCACGAAACTGATCCGCTTGCAGTGTTACGAAGGTCTCGACGCGACGACTGCACTCTACGAATGGAATTACCCCAAACAGTTGTTGCACCTCAAGCTCGAGGAATCATCGCCTGCTTCAGAAGCTGAGAAAGAAGCCGCGATCTTCGGCGAGGCATTTCTGCTTAAACGGCCATTGCTGCAAGCGATCACAGAGCACGAACGCGCGCCTGTCCTGTTGATCGACGAGATCGATCGCAGCGATGAAGAGTTTGAAGCGTTTCTGCTCGAAGTGCTTTCTGATTTTCAAGTGACGATTCCCGAGATCGGCACCATCAAAGCGACTCACCGCCCGCATGTCGTGCTCACGTCCAACCGTTCACGCGATCTGTCCGACGCGCTCCGGCGTCGTTGTCTGTATCACTGGATCGACTACCCATCGCTTGATAAGGAGCTCGAGATTGTACGCGCGAAAGTTCCAGCTATTGGCCAGGTACTTTCCGAACGGCTCACAACGATTATGCAGGCGACCAGAACGATGGGCCTGTCGAAGATTCCCGGCGTGGCTGAAACACTCGACTGGGCCAACGCGCTGGTAGCGTTGCAAGCAACTGAGTTGAACGACGAGATCATGGCCGAGACGATCGGCTGTTTTCTCAAGGACGAGGCCGACATCGCAACGTTCAAAGCAGCACAAATCGCCACGGATTAACGCGCGATGGAAATAGAAAATGTTGTCACGTTCTGTCGCGGGTTAAGGGAACGCGGCCTCTCCGTGACGCCCGCCGAAGTAGTTACGGCGGCGACGGTATTGCAAGTGATCGACACGAACGACCGTGACGAAGTATTTCTTAGTTTGCGGAGTGTTCTCACCACGAGTGTCGACGACTTTCCTGTCTTTGAAGAGTTATTCGAAATGTTTTGGAATCGATCGCCGCGCAAGTTAGTCGAGCGAGATTCCGGCGCCACGGTGCGCGCACGCAACGTCTCACAACCCAAGGGCCTCGCGTTTTTTCTCGAAAATTGGTCCGCGTCAGTCCGCGCCGGTGCTGAGCCGGTGAAGGTACCAGGCGCGAGCGATACCGACTCACGCGCACAAAAAGATTTCACGGCCTTCAGTCACGAAGAGCTCGATCAGATCTCGCAACTCGCGCGTCGCATCGTGAAACGCCTCGCGAGTAAGCCGAGTCGTCGCTGGCAACCGGTTGCGCGCGGTCACCGAGTTAACCTGCGACGCTCATTGCGCCTGTCGTTGAAAACCGGCGGCGAGATGATCGAACTGGCTTACAAACGACGGCGCGCGAAACGCACAAAGCTGGTCGTGATCTGCGACGTGTCAGGCTCGATGGACATGTACAGCCGGCTGCTGTTGCAGTTCGTGTATGGACTTCAGAATAGTTTTGCGAAAGTTGAATCGTTTGTCTTTGCGACCTCGCTGTCGCGAATAACAGGCGAGTTAAAGAACAAGACTTACCGGCGCGCGCTCGATCGTCTCGCATCCAACGTTCAAGGGTGGTCAGGCGGCACGCGCATCGGAGCAAGTTTGGCTAACTTCAATGTTCAGTGGTTGCGGCGCATTGACAAGCGCACAGTAATTATCATTCTGAGCGACGGCTGGGACACTGGTGAACCCGAACAACTCGCTGCGGCTCTCGCGAAATTGAAAGAACGTGCCGGAAGATTAGTGTGGTTGAATCCGCTTCTGAGTAACTCAACGTATCAACCGCTGACGCGCGGTATGCAAGCGGCGTTGCCATTTATCAACGTATTCGCACCCGCCCATGATCTCGCAAGCTTGCGTGCTCTTGAACCGCATCTGATTTTGTAATTCTTTTTGTGCCTTTTTGTGGCCAATGGAAGAACTCTTCGAAGACATTGAGAAGCTCGCGAAGGCCGAGAAGCGTGTCGCAATGGCCACACTTGTCGCGACGCGCGGCACGAGTCCGAAGCGCGAAGGCGCGAAGATGTGGGTCGGCGAGGAAGGCCGCATTCTGGGCTCGGTAACGATTGGCGGCTGCGTCGATGCACGCGTGATTGCTGAATCGGAAAGGGTGTTGTCCTCGTTTGAGCCGCGACTCGTCGAGATGAGGCTGGCGGATGAGGATGCGTGGGAGATTGGGTTCTCATGCGCAGGCGATTTAGACGTACTGATCGAGCCGATGGATCTTGCCGGTCAAAAGAGTCCGCTCCTGGATTTGTATCGAACGGTGCGAGCCTCAGTGGACCAGGGCAAATGCGCGGTTCTCGTTACACCATTGAAGGAGACCTCTTCCAAGCTGCTCTTAATCGAGGGCGGCGAGACTTCCGGAACGTTGGGTGATCCTGAACTCGATCGCCAAGCGCGGATCGTTGCGGCCGAAGCCATTCGCAAGCGCGCGTCAGCTACTGTTGTGCTGCGTGGCTCCACGCCGGTGTTCTTCGAAGTACATGGACCACCACCGACGCTGATTATCTTTGGCGCGGGACATGTTGCCATGCCGCTGGTCAGTCTGGCCCACGACCTCGGGCTGAAGACGATCGTTGTCGACGGCCGCCCGCGATTTGCAACCCGTGAAAGATTTCCTGATGTCGACGAGTTGCTCATCGGAATTCCTTCTGAGATTGCCGCGAAGCTGTCGTACACGTCTTCCACGTTCGTCGTGCTGACCGCACATGATTACAAGTATGACCTGCCGGTTTTGAAGGTTGTGCTGCCTGCGAGACCTGCGTATGTCGGATTGTTGGGCAGCAAGCGACGTGGCAAAGCGATCAAGGAGTTTCTGAAGGATGGTGGTATGGCAGAGGAACTGTTGGACCAGCTTCACGTGCCGACGGGTTTGGATATCGGTTCTGAAAGTGCACCCGAGATCGCGCTGAGTATTCTGGCTGAAGCTGTGGCGGTTAAGTCGGGCCGGCAAGCGGCGTTTCTAAAAGACAGAAAGTAGCTTATGGTCACGCTCTACAGTGACACTCTTCTGGACCACTTCCGCCACCCTCGCAACTACGGCGACCTCGTTAATCCTGACATCAGTCACGAAAGCTTCAACCCACTATGCGGAGATCGCATACGAATCGAAGTAAAACTGCGAGACACGATCGTTCAGGAGACTCGTTTCAAAGGCGACGCATGCGCCATCTGCACCGCCGCCGCCTCCCTCCTGACCGAACTCATCCTTGGCACGGACGTCGCCACCCTCTCCACCATCTCCAACGATCGTCTAATCGCTGCCCTCGAAAGCGACATCAAACCCACTCGTCTCCAATGCGCCCTCCTCCCCCTTGAAGCCCTCCGCGCGGGTTTGAAGGAGTATAAAGAGCACGATTGATGGGTGGAGTTCCCGCCAAACAAGACGAGAGAGCCTTAAAAGAAGACCTTCGTCACGCCCAAATATTGAAGGCCTAAATCTGCTGCTTTTTTTAGAATAGTCTTTCGGTGCACGAAACGGCCACCAAGTATTCTTATCTGGGAACCATCTTCTTCAAACGTTGCCGAACTGCTTTCGCAAAAATCCAGAAGTGTGTCGACAATTTCTTGTGTCTTTTCCTTGGTTATCTGACTCTCACTTGCAAACTCATAAATGTAATCAGTATCAGCGCTGCGAACTTGAGCTCTTTGACGCTCCGCACCAAGCCTTCCCAAAGAGCCTTCTATTTGATCCAGTCGGGCAAGAATGTATTTCTCTGTACTTCCTTTCGCCACTTCTTTCATTACCTTTGCTTGGGCCACTCTATAAATTGGATTGTCTGGATTATTATCTTTCAACGCTTCGGTTACAGCGGATTCAAGACGCGGCGCTAATTCTCTTACCCCTTCCATATCGTTTGTGAAGAAAATTGTTCGCTCGTCAGAAATATCGAACGGCAATGTTGTTCCGATCTCAGCGAGCGCAACAATCGGCAATCTAACGGCATGTCGAACCGCGAGTTCGTACATAACATTTGGGTTTAGTCCCGTTAAGTTCGCGATGAGATAACGCCGAGCTTTCCCTCGAGATGTGGCTTGTAAATTTCGCCGCGTGAGTCTTGCTTAAATAGGTAAGACAGAACGTCAGTATCGATTAAAACCGAATCCATCAATCCAGTTCCCTTGCGGATTTATCCTGTCGCAAAACTCGCACAGTTCGAATGAGGTCATCGACATTCTCGTCTTCCGGGAAGAATGAACCCAGGTCTCGAATCTTGGAGAATTCCAGCGGTCCCTTGCCTTGTTCAGACGCAATTTGTTCGATGGTCTTTTTAGGCGATGGTTGTGAGAGACGTTCTGTGAGCACTTGTATTAAACGCTGCTGCTGATCGGGAGGCAGACGTGTGGCATCCTGGATGATCTTATCGAGCCTATTATCGGCCATGAGTCCTCTTCTCCTTACGAGCAGATTCACGAAAGCAATATATCGCACATTTAAAAGTTGAGCTAACACGCGCAGAGGCGTAAACTCGCAGCACCCCGATAGCTGCATTCGCGTCCCCCCTTCCGGAAAATCACATCGAACAAGGAGTAATCATGAACGCACTAACCCAGATCATCACTCAACAACTTGCTGGTGGCGCGAGCCGCGCGATTGCCCAACGACTCGGTGTCAGTGAAGCAACTGCCAACACTGCGGTGCAGGTCGGAGTACCGCTCATTCTCGCGGCGCTGGCGCGGAACGCGAACCAACCTCAGGGCGCGCAAAGTTTGCACGACGCTATTAATAAGGATCATGACGGGAGCATCTTCGATAACTTGATGGGTTATGTCTCGAACCCACAGACCGCTAACGGCGCCGGTATTCTCGGCCATGTTTTTGGTAACCAACAACCGACGATTCAAAACAATCTCGCACAAGCAACAGGTATGGACCAGAACTCAGCGGGAGGCTTGCTCGAGACACTCGCGCCATTGGTGATGGGCGCCGTTGGAAGAACGCAACAGCAGGAAGGACTCGACGCTTCCGGCTTGTCTAACCTCCTCAACCAACAGCAACAACAAGCGCAGAACAACGCGCCCGGAGCAATGAGCATTCTCAGCTCAATGTTGGACCAGAACAACGACGGCAGCGCGATGGACGATCTGCAACGCATGGCTGCCGGCTTCTTTAAGTGAAGCCACAAAAAGACACAAGTGAAGCCATAAAAGGCACAAAATCAAATTAACTGTTTTTGTGCCTCTTTGTGGCTAAAATCGGTCATTTTGCCTTGACTGGTCCAAGTCGGTTCCCCGCCTCAATCCTCGCTTTTCCTAACGAAAGTACCAAAACGCCACATCTGGCACAGAGCTAGCACTAGGACCGCGCCCGCATTTCGCGAGCGCTTTTTTTGAGCCTTTTGCCCCCAGGAGAAATGAATGTCTCGCCCCCACGTCCTTAAACGTCTCGTGACCGCCGCAGTCCTGGCGTCCTTGTGCTCAGCACTGTGCATATCCACCAACACGCGAACGCGTGCGGCAACGCCCACGCTTTCGACAACCAGGATCTCTCCTGACCTTCGCCAGCTAATTCTGTCCGGCAACGGCGACGCACGCGTGAAGGTCATCGTGCAGTCAAAACCGGCATCGTCGTCAGGACTCCTCGGTGGTCTGCTCGACACGGTCGGCGGACTCCTCGTCGGCGTACTCTCAAACCTGAACATCCGGATCGTCGATGTTACAGTCAACTCGATCCCGGTACTGCTCAACGATCCAGACGTCACTTACATCTCTTTCGACGCACCAGTCACCAGTGCGGGTCACGTCACAAACACGACGGGCACGCAGCAAGTTCGCGCGCAGAAAAGCCTGCTCGGTTTGAACAGCACGCTCGATGGCTCCGGGGTCACGATCGCCGTGCTCGACTCAGGCATCGACAGCAAACACAAATCTTTCGCAACGTCGGGCAAGATCAAATTCAGCAAAGACTTCACCGGCGAGAACCGCACGGACGACCCATGGGGTCATGGAACACACGTCGCCGCGATTGCAGCGGGTGACGGTGCGGCGACCGGTGGCGCTTACGAAGGAATCGCGCCTGCCGCGAACCTCGTCAACCTGCGCGTATTGAACTCGCAAGGTGTCGGCACAGTTTCCGGTGTGCTGGCCGCACTCGATTGGCTGATCGCAAACAAGAACAACTACAACGTCAAAGTCGTCAACATGAGCCTCGGCACGCCCGCCATCAACTCCTACGAAGACGATCCGATCTGCAACGCTGTTCGCAAGCTCGTTAACGCAGGTGTCGTAGTTGTGGCCGCCGCGGGTAATAACGGCAAAGACGATGACGGAAAGAAGATCTACGGCGCGATTCACACGCCAGGTAACGAACCTTCAGCCATCACCGTCGGCGCGAGCAACAGCTTTGGCACTGATGCACGCCACGAAGACTCAGTCACGAGCTACAGCTCACGTGGTCCAACACGGAGCTTCTCAGTCGATTCGTATGGCATGGCCCATTACGACAACCTGATCAAACCAGATCTCGTAGCTCCTGGTAACAAGATCATCGCAGCCGAAGCAGTCGGCAATGGTCTGCTCAAGAAATATCCGGAACTCGAAACGTTCAAATACTCCACTACCAACATGAAGCTCATGTACCTCAGCGGTACGTCGATGTCTGCGCCGATGGTTGCCGGCGCCGCGGCTCTCTTGTTGGAAGCAAACTCCAGCCTGACTCCCAACGTCGTCAAAATGCTGTTGATGTACACCGCTCAACCGCTCGCAGGCTTTAATACTTTCGAGCAGGGCGCAGGTCAACTCAACGTTGCCGGCGCGGTATCGCTCGCGCGAATCGTTCGCGGCGATTTGTTGGGACTGCTGAAACCTACTTTTGGATCCGCTCTGCTAACTCAGTCTGCTCCTGCCCCCCAAACCACAGTTGCGGGTGTGACTTTCCCCTGGACACAGGGGCTCGTGCTCAATCATGCCACCGTCACCGGCAAGGATTTAATCAACAAGTACCAGGTCAGCTATGGCCTTGGGTTCTTGTTGGGTGATGGCGTCAACGAAGGACTCACTAGTCAGAGTCTGAACTTCAACATGTGGGTCAAGACTGTAACGCTTGGTAACTACGTGTTGAAGAGTGACGGTTCGACGATGTTTGGCGGATCGATCTTCTTCAGCGACGTCCTCCTGCTCGGCGACGGTTACGTGCTTGGCGACGGCTATGTACTCGGCGACGGCTACGTCCTCGGCGACGGTTACGTGCTGGGCGACGGTTACGTGTTGGGTGACGGTTACGTGTTGGGTGACGGCTACGTCCTCGGCGACTGTACGCTCGGCGACAACACTGCGGGAATGAAGTAACACCGTCTGTAAGAAACGTGCGGACATGAAGAGCTTACGGCAACAACCAATCAGCATTTACATGTGGCTGATCATCGCGGCCGGCACTGCATCTGTGCTTTACGCGGCCATCATGCTCCCCACAGGTGAAATTGATGGTTACTTCCTGCTCCTGACGCTCGTCACCGGTGTTCTGGGTTCGCGAATCGCGATTCGCATTCCGAAGATCAGCGGCAACATCACTGTCGACGACACTTTCATCTTCATTACTCTTCTGCTTTACGGCGGCGAAGCGGCCGTGATGATCGGTGCTCTGGCTGGCATCTGCTCCGCACTGAGAATCAGCCGGAAAGTCAGAACGGTGGCGTTTGCGAGTGCGGCACTTGCGTGTTCCGTGCTGGCGACAGCCACTGTGCTGAAACTTACTTTTGGTTCCACTACCCAACTCCTAAACAGTGGGGCTTCACGCGCCATCATCGCGCTTTGCGTGATGGGCCTGGTCCAATACCTGCTCCACACCGGAATTGGCGCGGCTGCCAGTGCAATCAAAGCACGTGAGTCAATCTGGCGGATGTGGACTCGCAACTTCCTTTGGATGTCGATCAGTTATTTCGCAGGTGCGGCGGG
>Ga0111538_10012545_pt1 | contig 11206 bp, 13 predicted proteins | sample SoiMethybrSBSTD1_FD_79669 | JGI IMG/M metagenome (GOLD analysis project Ga0111538, IMG submission 79669) | Bulk soil microbial communities from a Populus tree surrounding site in Tennessee, USA - Soil MetaG P. TD hybrid SBSTD1 (version 2)... | ecosystem: Environmental > Terrestrial > Soil >... | reverse complement strand
GCCAACAGCGCGAGCATCGCAATCGAAGTGTTATACGTCACCAGATTGGTCCGATGGATCCCGCCGTCGGGTTGCACGCAGCCCAAAACATAATCATAGCCGCGGTGCAGCCAGGCCGGTTCTGGGTCTTTGAAACGCCCCTTGGGATCGCCTTTGAACGCTACCAGCGCCAGCGACGTCACGGCCGGCTGATCGGGCGTGGTCCAATAACCATTGGTGTTTTGGTTGGCCTGCAGCCATCCCAGCCCGCGATCGATCGCGCGCTCGACCTCGTTGCGGAAGGAAACATCCGGCGCCGCCGAAACGCTCACCGCCAACAGTAACGGTGCTGTAAATGCAAAGAACTTCACTTGAGCACAGGTAACACACGGGGCGGCCCAAGCAAAGATTCAAATTGAAAGCGAGGCGCGTTGTGGGCCACAATAGGACGGTAAGATAGATGATTACGACGCGCCTTGAAGTTGTGCTCTCGCCCGGCGAATTCGCCGCGCTGCAGCAGCGCGACCTCAGCCGCGCAGTGTGCGTGGTGTTCGACGTCCTGCGCGCGACCACCACGATGGTCACGGCGCTGGCGAATGGCGCCAAGGCATTGATCCCGGTGGGCGAAATCTCCGAAGCGCTGGCGATCCGCCGCGAGCGTCCGGAGGTCGTGCTTGCCGGCGAACGGGAAGGTTTTCGCATTCGCGCGAATCTCAGCGGCGGCGTGGATTTTGATTTCGGCAATTCGCCACGCGAATTCACCGCCGAGCGCGTGCAGGGGAAAACCATCGTGATCACCACCACGAATGGCACCCGCGCATTGAAAGCATGCTCTGCGGCGCAAGGCGTGCTGGTCGGTTCGTTCCTGAATTTGCGCGCGACGACCAATTGGTTAAAGGAGCATCTGCCAGCGCATGTGATCCTGGTTTGCAGCGGCACGTATGATGAACCGGCATTGGAAGATATTCTCGCCGCTGGTGCGGTCTGTGAGCGCCTTTGGCCGTATTATTCAGCGGGCCACATTTCCGATTCCGCGGAAATCGCGCGCCGCATTTATCCCTTGTTCCAGCCGAATCTGGTCGACGCGATGAAGCACTCGCGCAACGGGCGCCGCCTTCTGAGCCACGCCGAACTTCGCGACGACGTCTGGTTCTGTGTCCAACGCGAGACCAACCGTATCGTTGCCTCTCTCCATTCGGATGGTTCCGTGAAGGTGATTGCCTCCTGAGCCTTTCCGCCGATGTGGGAGCGGAAAGGACTTCGGCGCGGCTACGAAATGCCGCGAATCACGTTCTCCTCCTCACTTCCATAAATGTAATTGAGTTCTCAAGATCCTGCTTGAAGTAGCAGCATTATCCGGAATGCATCGTAGGAATACTATGGGGTGTTGGCCCCACCCGCCTGGACTTCGGTTTTGGGCATCTGTTTTTTCTGAAGCTCGCGGTTCTTCCTGCGCAGCTTTCGCGCTCGCAATGTTTCCTGACGGCTGCTTTCCGGACAAAAGTACACTACCTGCGAAGGGTCGTCTGAAATGATGACCACACGAACGTCGACCAGGCACTCGACAGTGCAATACGCGACCGCATCTGCGGCACGCCGGAAATCCCTCGCCTCAACCGCATCGCTCACCCAGCCGCCGGCCTTGCCGAGGAAGAGCCGCGTTTTCGTCTGTTGCACGACGACGATCACCGGTTCGTTATATGCAGGTCCCGTTCCAATCCGCAATGCCGGACCTGGTAAAAACCCCAGGTATGCCAATGTGGCTCATTCCGGGACGGAATCGTAAATAATTTCCTCCGTAGAAACCTTTCAGGTTTTGGGGGTTGGGGGGAGGGGGGCTCAGGCTTAAATTTGGGAATGACAAAATACCTGTACGTGATCAGCGTGGAGTCGCCGTTTCCTGAGGCGGATCTGGCTGCCGTGAAGGCGGAAATATGCCGGTGTTTTGAATGCACGTCCATCAGTGTGTCTGGCGGAAAGCACTTCACGGTGCACAGCCCGTTCGGGGCTGACAGGCTGGATACTGTCATGAAGGAGCTTTCGCGAAAGTTCCGCATCGAGTTCAAGGCTGGTGGCAAGCTGGAGTAAAGTGGGGCTATAGGGTGTTACGGTAGGGAAACCCGCAGGGAAGACGTGTAAAAATATCCTTTCCAAGAATTCCGGATTCCGCTCCACTTAAGGCTTAACGATCTGCGAGGATTGCCGGTCGCGGTGTTTGTCTTCACGGGTCGGCATAGAACAGAAAGAGAGATGGTATGCGTGTAACTCCGAGTCGTTCTTCTTCGTCGTTCCTTTTCGCGCTGATCACCGTGGCGAATGCCGCTTTACTGGAGCCCGTTTTCAGCGCGCAGACGCTAGTTCCAGCCGGATCCATATGGCGATACAAGGCAGATGGCAGCAACCAGGGATCGGCGTGGTCTGCGCCGTCGTTCGACCCGGTTGGCTGGGTGGGCGGACGCGCGCCGCTGGGTTTTGGCGACCCGCATATCATCACAGCGCTGCCGAGCGGTTTCGTGACGTACTACTTCCGAAAGGATTTTCTGGTAAGCAATCCCTCATCCATTTCGAGCCTTGCTTTGCGGTTGCTCCGGGACGACGGAGCGGTGGTGTATTTGAATGGCGTCGAAGTGCGGCGCGACAACATGCCGGCGGGACCGGTCGCATTCGACACGCTGGCTCTGACGGCTGTGGGTGGCCCGGACGAGACGACCTATTTCGAATCACCGGTGCCCGCGAATCTGCTCGTCAGTGGCACCAATATTCTTGCCGTGGAAGTGCACCAGAACAACATCCTCAGCTCTGACCTTGGTTTCGATGCGCAGTTGGTGGCGGACGCCGCGAACACCCCGCCGGTGGCGCTTGATGCGTCAGTAGCGATCAACAAGAACGACGTGTTGTTCATCACTCTTTACGGAACAGACGCGGAAAACAACTCCCTCACTTACAGCATCGTTACAGGGCCCGCGCACGGTGAACTCACCGGGACGCCGCCGCAAGTGTTTTACAGGCCGGCAACCAATTACGTCGGATCCGATTCGTTTACCTTCAAGGTCAACGACGGGCAGGCCGACTCGGCACCGGCGACGGTGAGCATTCAAGTGATTGATCCCAACCCGTCGGGTGAGCTAATCCGTCGGGGCGACCTTTGGAAATATCTCGACACCGGCGTTGACCCGGGCGGCACGTGGATGACTCCCGGCTATAATGATTCGGCGTGGCCTGCCTCGAACGCGGAATTTGGGTTCGGGGATGGAGATGAAATGACCGTGATCAGCAGGGCGGACATCAACGGCCAACCGCTGATCACTGCTTATTTCCGGCGCACGTTCACAGTCGCGGACGTAACGGCAATTTCCTCCGTGTCCCTGGACCTTTGGCGCGATGATGGAGCGATTGTTTACCTGAATGGCACGGAGGTTTTGCGGGATAACATGCCGCCAGGACCGGTGGCTTATTCCACGTTCGCGAGCGGCGTTCTGCCTGATGATGGAGCACTGCCGGTGAAAGCGACGTTTCCCAGCAGCTTCCTGGTCAGCGGCGTAAACACAATTGCAGTGGAAGTACACCAGGTAAATGCGACGAGTTCAGACCTCAGTTTTGACCTGGCATTGACGGTGGGCAGCACGCCGACAAACCGTGCGCCGATCGCCAACAGCCAATCGGTGATCGTGCAGGCAAACACGCCCACACCAATCGCGTTGACCGGTTCGGACCCGGACGGCGATGACTTAACGTTTTCGATCGTGACATTTCCTATCCGTGGCACGCTCAGCGGGAGCGTTCCGAACCTGATGTACACGCCGAATCCGGGCTACACCGGGCCGGACAGTTTCCAATTCCGCGTGAACGATGGCACTCTGTATTCGCCCGCGTCGACCGTGTCGATCGATGTGCAAGGCGTTTCAACGGCATTGATTCCACGCGGATCGGTCTGGAAATATCTCGATACGGGAACCGATCCCGGGACGGTGTGGGTTAACCCGGCCTACGATGACAGTTTTTGGCGTTCCGGGCCGGCCGAACTTGGGTTCGGCGATGGCGACGAAGCGACCGTGATCAATAGCGCGGACCCGAGTGGCGGGCGATTGATCACCGCATATTTCCGGAAGCATTTCACCGTCGCGAATGCGAGCGCAGTTTCGGGATTGTTCCTGCAACTTTGGCGCGATGACGGCGCGGTCATTTACCTGAATGGCGTGGAGATTCTCCGGAACAACATGCCCAATGGTCCCGTGAATTACTCGACGCTGGCCGCCGCGCTCGCGAGCGACGATGGGAAAACGCCCGTCACAGCGGACGTCAGCCCTAATCTGCTCGTGACCGGCGATAATCTGCTCGCGGTGGAAGTGCACCAAAACATAGCGGTCAGTTCGGACATCAGTTTTGACCTGGCGCTGGCGACATCAGGCACGCCTCCAAATAATCCACCCGTGGCGAACAACCAATCCGTTACGGTGCAGGCAGACACGGCGACCACGATTACGTTGTCGGCGTCCGATCCTGACGGCGACCCGCTCACCTACGTCATATACCCCGCGATCCACGGCAGCTTGAGCGGCACCCCGCCGAACATTAATTACGTGCCGAACCCAGGTTACGTCGGCCCGGACAGTTTCAATTTCAGCGTCAACGATGGAAAGATCGATTCAGCCATCGCGACGGTGTCGATTGACGTTCAAAGCGTATCGACGAACTCGCTTGTGCCTGCCGGGTCCGTCTGGCGATACCTGGATACAGGAATCGATCCCGGGCCGGGCTGGATGAATCCAGCTTATAACGACAGCGCCTGGCGCAGTGGTCCGGCGGAACTCGGATTTGGCGATGGCGACGAAGCGACGGTGATCCGCGCCACGAATGTGACCGGTCGCCTGATCACAGCGTATTTCCGCCGCGCCTTCACGGTGGCAAATGCTTCCGCGATCGGCGGCCTTTCGCTGCAACTTTGGCGCGACGACGGCGCTGTCGTCTACCTGAACGGGGTGGAAGTTTTGCGCGATAACATGCCCGCCGGTCCGGTCAACTATTCGACCCTCGCGGTCAGCGCCGCCTTTGACGACGGCAACGCGCCGGTGACAGCGCAAATCAGTTCGAGCTTGTTGGTCAACGGCGCCAATGTCATTGCCGTGGAAGTACACCAAAACAACGCGGTGAGTTCAGATCTGAGCTTTGATCTGCAATTGGATTCGAGCGGCCCGCCGTCGGATCCGCCTGACCTTATTTCGGCGGTTTTGCTGTGCGGCAGCGCGGACGTGCTCGTCACGTTCAATGAAACCCTTGACCCGGCTTATGCGGAGGACCTGTTCAACTATTGGGCGCAAGCCGCGGATGGCACGATCATTCCCGCGCTTCAGGTCGTGTCGCGTCCCAGCGCCGAGCAGGTGGTGGTGCGTCTCAATGAAGCGCCGAATCCAGGGCAAACCTACGCGTTTGTGGTCTATTTCATGTGCGATCCGGACGGCGATTGTGCGCAAGATCAACGTGTGCCGCTCCAAATCGACACGGAACCGCCTGCAGTCGCGTGCAACGTGTCGGTGAACACGCTTTCACCTCCTAACAATGCGCTGGTTGACGTGGGCCTCACGGCAAGTTCCACCGAAGCAAATCTCAACGTGCAGGTCTTCAGCGATGAACCGGAACTTTCCGTGCTGGACGATGCGGTGCTGAGCAATGGCACGTTGAAGTTACGCGCCCGGCGCAATCCGACGCAGGATGGGCGGGTATATCTGATCGTGGTCACTTCCACCGACGCCTGCGGCAACACAGGCGTTTGCTGCAGGACGGTCGTGGTGCCTGCGAACGGCAGCCAGGCGGCGCTGAATGCGGTCAACGCTCAAGCTGCGGCCGCGCAGGGCCAATGCTCGCCAAACGGCGCGCCATCCACGCCTTATCGGATGAGGCTGCCGGTCGCGGCGTCCGCCACAGCGGCCGGCGGAGCGCAGCAAGGAACCGAGAGAATGATCGAGTTACTTTTGAATACGGCTGTCGAGCGGAAGAATGAACGTCCCCTGTGCGCTGCGCTCGAGGCAGCCGCAGCTTCGTTTCAGTCGGGACGCGAACAAGTCGCCTTGAATCAACTCCGCGCCTTTCAAAATAAAGTGTGGACGCAACTGATGTCGCGGCAGCCCGAGCTGGCTGAAGGATTGATCCAGGGAGCCCAGGACATCATTGACGGTGCCTGGTAGGACGCTGGCGCTTGCGTGGGCACCGAAGGATTTGAGGTAGTTGCCGCCGGTCGCGTTGCAACGTTCAAGTCACTCTTTGCCCAGAACAGCCTGATTCCTTTGCAGATAGGCCTGGACCGTCGCAATTTTTTCAAGGCTGCTCCGGCCCAGCTTCGGTCGGACCAGTTGCTCGGTACCTTTCAAAACGCGAAACTCGACGAACCGAATTCCAACATGATAAACGCGCAGTTGCTGGTCGATCATGTTCCATCGCTGTCCTTTGCGCAGCGCAAACGCGAATTCCTGGAGGTTTCCCACACCGCACTCTCGCAGAGTTTGCGGCACCGCGGAGGTAGGAACAACCCGCCTTTCTCCCGGCTGCAAGCAAGTCTGCCCGGGCATCGGCCGTTGATCGGCGCTTTTAAGTTCAGCGTTGGCGGAGATCGTGGAGGCGGAGCCACTCGTATGAGCCCGCTGGCAGTTCCTCGGCATGGCGGAATTCGTTTCCCCAGCATTCAGGGCAGCGGGGGAGGGCCTGGCCTTCGTTGAGGAGAACGCGGGTGTGGCAGTGAGCGCATTCGAACTGGGCGTCTTGCGGGGTATGTTCGCCGGATTTGAGGTGCATGCTGGACTCCTCCAACTCGTACATGGAAAGTTACGCGCTGCAAGAGAGCACGCAAGGGCAAAACTCCGCTAAGTGGCAGAGGAAATCGACAAGTCGGAACGCAGCAGAAACATTTGCCGTGCTGCGTTTCTGCACGTACCCTCTCACTGTGAAATTGCTTCTGTTTGCGTCATGGGGCGCGCCTGGCACCTGCAAGTTTCATTGCGGACGGCGCGATCATGCACAAGCAAACCATACTGCTGCTGGAAAATAACCCCGACGATGTTGCACTTTTGCGACTGATGTTTCAGAGGTCGGGTATTCTCAATCCTCTGCATGTGACGGAGACCGTCCATGACACAATCTGCTATCTGAAGGGCGAAGGCGTCTATCAAGACCGCGAGAAGCATCCCGTGCCGGTATTGCTGATGCTTGACGTGCACCTGGCGGATGGACGCGGGCAAGACGTTCTCAATTGGCTTAAGTCAAACCTGGCCAACCGGCGGTTTCCTGCTGTTGTTCTAAGCGGGTCGGACATCAATAGGATTCGACGGTTCTACGAGTTGGGCGCGGAGTCGTTCCTGGTGAAGCCGTTGAGGTTTGAAGATTTTCGGAACATGGTTGAACACACGCGAGGGATAAAGCTCGAGAGCACGTCGGACGGGCAGGTGCTGACGGCGGGATAGCTGATATGGAGATGAATGGCGAGCGGGATTCAAGCGTGAAGCTTGCAAGAATCGCAGAGAATACGGACGCGGACGGGACGGAGTGGGAGGTGGGTTAGGTTCGTGAGCCGGCTCACTTCAGGCGCCAGGTGATGCGCGCTTTGTCGAGATCGTAGGGAGACATTTCCATCCGGACGCGATCGCCAGTCGTGATGCGCACCCAGCGCTTGCGCATTTTGCCGCAGATGGTGGCGAGGACCATGTGATTATTGTCCAGTTGCACGCGGAACATCGTGCCCGCGAGCACAGCGGAGACGACGCCTTCCACCTCGATATGTTTTTCTTTCATAGTTTTTGTCGCGTCCCACGAATGCTGCGACATTGGCGAGAAAATGCAAAATGGCGGGATGATTATCCGTGCGATTCGAGGTGAAAGCAACTGGAATTGTTAAAATCAAGGCGACCGACTGCTGCTTTCCAGAACAATTCGACGAGGGGGACGAGGACGACTATGGGAGCTAAATCCCAATCGTTAGAGCGTTCCTAAAGCGCCTCCACAACGAGCCGATAAATATGAAGGCTGATAAACCTGCGTAGAAGGGGAGTTTTGCTATGAATAAATTGCAACGAAGCTGGATGCTGTTTAAGTGCTCGGTGTCGGTCGTGTTGGCCAATAAAAAGCTATTGGTCTTTCCGGCGCTGAGCTTCGCGTTTACCACGATCATTTTGTTCCTGGCGATTACGCCCGTGGCCTTTCAGTCCACCGGCTATAAGATGAACCAGGGCGAACATTGGAAAGCCGTCGGGAGTTCATTGTTTGCGACGAAATCGGTCGGCCAGGGGGAAAGTTCCACGACGAAGGTCACCCCCAAACCGCTGGCGATGGGAATTGGAGCGGGGATCTACATGCTCGCGATGTTCCTGGCGACCTTCTTCAACGTGGCGTTCTTCCATCAGATTCTGCATGCGCTGAAAGGCGATCCTGTGTCGGTGCAAGCAGGGTTTAAGTTCGCCGTGTCGAAGCTGAAAGCCATTGCACTCTGGTCGCTCTTCGCCGGACTGATTGGGTTGATCATTCAATTGATCGAGGAACGGTTGGAAGCAGTCGGGCGGCTGATCATGCGGTTTATCGGACTGGCCTGGAGCCTGGCTTCCGTCTTCGTCATTCCTGTGCTGATTGTGGAGTCGGGCAGCAATCCATTTGAGGTTCTGCGAAAATCGGCTTCCACGCTGAAGAAAACCTGGGGCGAATCTTTGGCGGGCTACCTTGGATTGCAGTTCGGGAAGGTCCTGGTCTTCGTGTGCTCAATTTTATTTTTGGGCGGCGCAGTGGCCGCTTCGATCATGGCCCGTAACGGCTGGATTCTGCTTGGGGGCGTCGTGCTCTGGATTTCTGCGCTGATCGTTTTTGCTTATCTCACGAACGTGGCCAGCCAGGTTTATCGTTGCGCGCTTTACATCTACGCGGCTGAGGGCGCTATTCCTCAGCCCTATAACGACGAACTCCTTCAAATGGCCTGGAAGATGAAGAAGGCGTGACCGTTGCCATAAATGACCAAAGAAGTTCCAGGTTCCAGAATTCTAAAACGATCGCGTTCGCTTATTGGTCCGTGATCTTCCAGTGACCGTGGGTGTTGGTCATGGGATAGATCGTGGAAACCTCCAACCGAGCGTTGTCCTTCGACGAGCGGCCGAGGTACACCCAGACCTTGTTCGTATCGGCCGACTTGTAAGCGATTGCGATGATTTTGTGAGTTCGCGCGGAGCGAAGTTCTCCCCACACGGCTCTGAACTGGCCACTCTTGAGGAAAGCAAACATACGTCGCTGGCTTTCTTTGCGGACGAGCGAGGGAATTTCTCTTCTCTGAGCCTGGGACAGCGTCTCCGGAAAGGTAGCGTGCATTTGCGGTGCGCGGGGAGCAAACAAGTAAAAGAGGATTGCGAGTGTGAGTAGCGCAAGGGCAGCAGCGAGGATGCCTTTGCATTTCATTGGAGCACAGTGTCGGAATTTTCCTGGGATGCTGCAAGTTACGAGATCAGGGTTGGGTCGACGGTGTAACGTAGCGCGGTGCGGTGGATTGGTACGAGTACTGACGTACTTTAGCCCACTTGGCGTACGACCCTGACGGGGGTAAAAACTGTATTGGTCGCGCGAGGCGTTTGGGAGCGCTGCCACAAATGGACGTGTTCGGAGGCAGTTATGGAAGTTGTCGTGCAGCAGTTGAAGCGGAAGCTGTTCCTGGTCGAACCGGGCCAATGGACAGAAGTGCGGATTAAGGCGAGGAAATTCGGGACGGCGCTTGAGGCTATTGCGTATTGCGCAGGATGCCGACTGAGAGAGGTGCGGTTGCTGGGACGGGGTGCCGACGACAGGGATGTGTATTTCTATCCCTTCGGTGGGGACCCGGCGATCAGGGCGGAGCGAAGGCGTATTCGAAGAGCGATGGCGGAAAGCCGGAGACTGAAGCATGAACGACAAACCATCAGAGCCCGAATTGATATTCTGCTGGCGGAAGCGAAAGAAAAGAAGAAGCAGTTTCCGTTTAAGCGCAAGACGATTGGAGAGGAAGTTGAGCCCGGCGGCGAAGGAGAAGTAAAGATCGTGTGAGAATTGGCGGGGAAGAGCCCCTTCAACATGAAAGTTTTCATTCAAAGGTCGAAGGACAGGCTGTTTTGGAAAGCTGAAAACGTTTGGGTCGGTTCGAAGGAGGAGGCAAAAGATTTCAGGAATTGCGCACCGGCGATCGATTACTGTGTGGAGCACAAAATGGCAGACGTGCGATTGTGGGTGGCTTTCGATGATCCGAAGTATGATTTCCCGATGGAGGTGTTCCGGGCGGAAATGCGCGTGCTCCTTCGTTACAACAAGGAACTGAGGGAAAAAGGACGGCAGTTGCTGTCGCAGATGGACCAGATTTGCGCGGAGGCGAAGGAGCGGAAGAAGCAGTTTGAGTTCAAGCGGAAGCCATTGAGCGAATGAAAGCGGCCTCAAGCCGCAAGGAGGCGGCGCTACATCAGGAAGTCGCCGGGAGTTCGATCCAGAAGGAGCTGCCGTGATTGGGCTCGGAGAAGACGCCGACGCGGCCGTTCATGAGTTCGGCGGCGCGTTTGACGACGGCGAGGCCGATGCCTGTGCCCGGGTATTCGTCGTTGGAATGGAGTTTCTGAAACATGCCGAACAAGCGTTCGAGACCGAGCGCCGAGATGCCGATGCCGTTGTCGGTGACGGTGATGCGGACGGCGCCAGAGATCGGAGGTCGCAGATCGGAGGTCGGAGCGGATGGCTCGGGCACTGGCGTGCGGCCTTCAACGCCTCGCCCTACCTCAATCTGCGTTGCCGAGATGGAGATTTCGGGGCGCGCACCGGCCGGCACAAATTTAAGGGCGTTGCCAATCAAGTTGGTGAAGACCTGCTCCAGGAGGTATGGGTTGCCGGTGACGAGGGGGAAAGTCATCTGGAGCTGAACCTTCGCGTTTCTCTCGGTGATCTCGGGTTCGAGTGATTCGAGAATTCTTTCGATGAGGGGCCCGAGGTGAACGGGGATCAACTCCGGCAGAGTATGGTTGAGGCGGCCGTAGTTGAGCACACCGTCGATGAGCTCAGTCATGCGGCGGAGAGCGACTTTGCAACGGCTGGCGTAAAGCCTGGCCTCGTCGTCAAAAGCTTTTTCGTACTCACTGATGAGGAGGCCGGTGAAACCTTCGAGGGCGCGGACAGGGGCCTTGAAATCGTGGGCGATGCCGTAGCAAAGGGTTTCCATGGCGTCGAGACTTTGCTGCATTTTAGCGGTGCGCTC
>Ga0111538_10012544_pt1 | contig 11206 bp, 10 predicted proteins | sample SoiMethybrSBSTD1_FD_79669 | JGI IMG/M metagenome (GOLD analysis project Ga0111538, IMG submission 79669) | Bulk soil microbial communities from a Populus tree surrounding site in Tennessee, USA - Soil MetaG P. TD hybrid SBSTD1 (version 2)... | ecosystem: Environmental > Terrestrial > Soil >... | reverse complement strand
TCGGTAACGACGACGTCCTCTATCTCATGGAGGACATGGCCACCGGCGAAATCCGTCTCAGCATCCTCTGGGAGTGGATCCACAAGGGCGCGACGTTGACGGCAGACGACGAGCAGTCGGGCGCCAAAGCCGGCGATCGGTTTACGCCAGCCCTCTTTGCGCGGCTCCTCACGGAGGAGTACGAAAAGCTCCTGCACGCCGGCAACCGCGACGTCCACGACGTCTCGAAGACCACGACGCTCCCCATCGCCCGAGAGATCGTCGAGACGTACGTCGGCGACGATCTCAAGCTGCCCTGGTACATCGACCTGCTCAATATCAACCTGGACAACCACGATCTGGCGGAGGCGCGCCGGCGCATCCGGCTGCTGCTGGAGACGTTCCGCCGGGACGGCGCACGCATGACGCAGAATCTGGACTTCGGAACGGGCGAGCCGACCCGTTCAGCCTGAGAGCGCGTTTCAGAACTCCGATGGAGGGGCGGGCTTCAGCCCGCCCTTTCTGGGCCGGCTAAAGCCGGCCCCTCCTGGAGTTGTCTCCCCGGTTCCTCACCGACGACGCCGACAGCGGCGTGTTCGTGCGCGCGCCGGGCCCGTCGAGCAACATCTTCATGCGCGGGTGGCCCGCCAACGCCTATCAGGTGCAGGTGCGCGACATGTCCCGCAACAAGACGACGAATCCGATCTGGATTGGCAACCTGTACCGCCACCGCGTCGCGGCCGGCGAAACGGTCTTCAACAGCGACGCGGCCCTCGCCGCCGTGAAGCCGACCGGAGAGTGGCAATTGCTCGAGATCGACGCGCGGGCAGACCGGTTGACCGTCCACCTGAACGGGACGCTCGTCACCCAGGCATCGAACATCGTGAACCCGCGCGGCTCGATCGGCATCCAGGGCGAGGCGGGCGCGCTCGAGTACAAGACGATCGCGATTCGCGAAACGTGACGCCGGCTGCCGGGTCAGAGGGGCGGCCGGAAACGGCAGGCGCGGTGACGCGCATCACGTCTCCAAGGCAAGGAATCAGACGACGGGCGCGGCGGCGAGCGGGGCCGGAAGCCGCCGCCGGAATTCCCGCTGCAGCAGAAGCAGGCTCATCGCCATCTGCACTGTGACGGAGGCGAGGCCGAGGTACCACGCCCACCGCAGCTCGAAGCCCGGCAGGCGCGAGAGCATGATCACCGGGATGCTGACGGCAATGACGCGGACCACGGACGCGAGCAGCGCCGGCAGCGTATTGCCCAGCGCCTGGAACATGCTGGAGCTGACATAGACGAGCCCCGAGAAGACGAAGCTCCAGGAGACGATGCGCAGGTACTCTTCACCGACCCGGACCACTTCCGGATCCGACGAGAAGACGCGGATGAGCGCGGCCGGCGCGAGGTGACAGACGACCGTCAGGAGGAGCATCACGCCCGCGGCGAGGCTGGCGGCGACACGGAACGTGTCGCGCACGCGGTCGGTGAGTCCGGCCCCGACGTTCTGTCCGGCGACCGGCGCCACCGAGAAGCCGAGCGCGACGACCGGCATGAAGCCCGCCTGCACCAGGCGCAGCCCGATGCCGAAACCGGCTTGTGCGGCCGCGCCAAACGGCCGGATCACCACGTAGATGATGAACAGGTACACGCCCATCAACGCGAACTCGGCCCCGGCCGGCGAACCGATGATGAGCAGCCGGCCCCAGACCGCCAGGTCGGGCTTCCAGTCCGCCGGCACGAACTTGAGGAACGACGCCGGCGCCAGAAAATACATCGCCATCCAGACGCTGCCGATCACGATCGCGACCAGTGTCGAGATGGCCGCGCCGGCCACGCCCAGCGCGTGCCCCGTACCCCAGCCGAAGATCAGAAACGGCGCGAGCACCATGTTCAGGATCACGGTCGCGGTCTGGACCACCATCCCCGGTTTGAAGTTGCCCGTGCCGCGCAGCGCCGCGCTCATCGCCGTGATGCCGAACTGCAGCGCCATCGCCGGAATGAACCAGCGCAGGTAATCCTCGGCCAGCGCCGCCGTGGCCGCGTCCGCGCTGAGATTGACGGTGTAGACTCCCCGCGCCAGCGTCGCCACGACCAGGAAGACGATCCCCACGACGACCGAAAGGCCCATCGACTGATTGAACACGTAGTGGGCGCGGGCGTGGTCCTTGCGTCCCGCCGCGTGCGAGACGAGCGTGGTCGTGCCGACCGCGAGCATCTGGGTCACGGCAAGGACGACGAACGTGAGGTTGCCGGCGATCGCGACCGCCGCCACCGCTTCCTTGCCGAGGTGGCCGACCCAGTAGAGGTCGATGAGGAAGTAGAGCGTCTGGAAGATCATCGTCACGAGCATGAAGCTCGTGGTCTTGAGGAGGTGCCGTGCAACCGACCCGGTCGTGAGGTCCTGCATCGGTCAGTCAGCTTACTCCCGATGGGGCCAGAACACCGGGTCGGATCACGGTCGCCGCGTTCAAGCCTTCCATGAACGAGTCGATTTCCCCGGTCATGCGATGGTTTCTGGTGTGCCTGGTGAGCGGCGTCGTGGCGGCGCAGCAGACGGCGTCGCCGCCCCAGACCCGGCCGGCGTTTGAAAAACTGTGCAGCGCCGGGGACGCGGCCGCGTGCACTCGCGCCGGCGAGATGCACGAGTTCGGCCTCGAGCGCCCGGGCCGCAGTCAGGAACCGAACCCGAAGGCCGCCCTGCCGCTCTACGAACGTGCGTGTCAGGCCGGCCACTTTTCCGGCTGCGCGCGCCTGGCGGCCCTCCAGGAAAAAGGCGAGGTCGTCGCACAGGATCCTGCGCGCGCCGCGGCGCTGTACGCCAGGTCGTGTGACGGCGGACACTTCGCCGGGTGCACCGGCCTGGGTCGGATGCACGAACAGGGGAGCGGAGTGCCGCGCGATCCTGCGCGGGCGAAGGTCCTGTACGACCGCGCGGTGGCGCTCGAAACCGCGTCGTGCGACCGCGGCGACACCGAAGACTGCGTGAGGCTCGCGCACTTCTATACCGAGGGCACGTTGGGTCTCGCGAAAGATTCGGCGCGGGCGCTACGGCTGTACGAGCGCGCCTGCACGCTGAACGACCCGGTCGGGTGCAGCCAGGCAGCGTACGTCGCGAGCCAGGGCGGGCCGGGCCTGCCGCGCGATCAGGCACGCGCCGCGGCGCTGCAAGCGCGTTGGCGGGATGCGACCGTCAGCCAATGTGATGCCGGCAAGATCGAGGCGTGCACCACGCTGATGACGCCGCTCGGCGACTACAAGGCCTGCCTGATCGGCGACGTCGACTCGTGCTGGCGTGTCGGCAATTCCTACGTTCCGTCGACGCCGGATAGCCCCGGAGATTACTCGCGCGCCCTGCATTTCTTCCTCAAAGCGTGCGACATGGAGGCGGAGCATTGCGAGCCGGCCGCCGAACTGTACGCTGAAGGTCGCGGCGTGAGTGTCAATCCCCAACGTGCGGCGGAACTCTTTGGCCGCGCCTGCGACGCCGGCAACTTCGAGAGCTGTTATCAGCTGGCGGTCCGTCATGAGACCGGGACCGGCGTGCCGCGCGATCCCCTCAGGGCCGCGGCGCTATACCAGCGAACGTGTGAGGGTGATCCGCTCGCCTGCACACCGTTCGCGAAGCTGCTGCTGCTCGGTCAAGGCGTCGAGCGAAATGGCGCGCGCGCCGTCGATCTGCTCCGCAAACCCTGCGAGGCCCGCGTCATGGAGGCCTGCCAGCAGATTGGGCTCGCGTATCGCGACGGCAACGGCGTCACACGCGATCCGACGGCGGCGCTCAAACAGTTGAGCGAGAGTTGCCGATTCGAAGGCGGGATCGGCTGCCGCGAAGCGTGCGACCTTGGCGACGGCGTCGCGTGCAGGCGTGCAGCCGACAAGGTCGACACCGCGGACGGCGTTCCCCCGAATCCCGGCGAGGCGAATGCCTTGTACGAACGCGCGGTACGTCTGCTCGAGAGCGAATGCACGCGCGGCAACAAAGAGTCGTGCGATGCGCAGATGGATCTGTTCTCCTGGGTCCGCCCGATCGTCTTCAAAGATCCGGCGCTCGCGCTCCTCTTCTACGCTCGGCTCTGCGACGCCCGCGCCGGCGAGGCGTGCCACGCCAGAGCGCGCATCCTCGATCGGGGAGAGGGCGTGCCGGTCGATCGACCGCGCGCGGCGGCTCTCTACGATCTGGCCTGCGACTTAGGCCAGCTCGAAAGCTGTGACCGCGGCGCCGAGATGTTTCGGTTGGGGCAAGGCGTGCCGGCGGACCCCAGGAGGGCGGCGTACTTCGCCGAACGCGCCGCTGAGATCAGGCGATTCCGACGCCGATGATGACAAGACACACCCACGCGGGCTACCGGACTGTCTGGCCAACGCTTGCACTGCTGGCTCTGTCGACGATGCTGCTCTTGCCAGGTCTTGCGGAAGCTCAGTCAAAGTGTGCTGAGAATTGGCCCAGGGCCGGGCTCAATCTGGCTGGTCGCCTCGATGATGGCGAGATTCGCGCCTATCTTGACCTCGGCCATCCAGCGCCGTCCCACGATGGGATCTACGGGTTCTTTATTTATCCGAACCGCTGGCACGCCGGACGCAGAAATGCCACGGACGAATTCAGCCTGGACGGAACACTCACGACTGACTGTCAGGTGCGACTGAACGACTCGGGCGGGGGAGTCTGGCGATTGAGATTCATTGCCGGTCAAGGCCTGGTCGGGACCCGAGAACATCCGGCCCGGCCTCCCGCGACAGTTTCGCTGCGGATCGTCCCTCCCATGGACTGCAGTGGCCGCGGTGCCTGGCGCACGTTCGCTTCGGCACGCTGGCCAATCACCTTCGACTATCCGGCGTCCTGGCGCCTGGCCGAAAACGGCATCGAGCTTGTCCTCGAGTGTCCGGATCCCGCAAGTCTTGCGTTGGGTGGCACGCCGATCCTGTTCCGCCTGGGACGCGGCCGGCAGAACGTCGTCGCCGACGACGGACGACGAGGGACACGCATCGAGGCGTTCATCACGTTTGGAAACGATCGATGGCTCATCGGGGAAAGCTGCGAGGGAGTTTCGCCGGACGATCGGAGCGTCTTCTGCACCGTGGCCAGGCAATCGAAGTGGCGGGGGATGACCGTACTTCAAGGGGCGGCTGGTGAGCATCGCCGGTACCGACCTGGCGGTGTTTACATCGGACAGGGTGGCGGCATCATGAGCTATGCGTTCCTGACCGGCGACACTTGGGTGCTGATTGACAGTCACGACGCGCCCGCGTCGATCGACGACCTTGGAGCTGCTGGACCTGTGCTATTCGAAGGGACGGGTGTGACAGAACGATTGGTGCGCAGCATCAAGCTGCGCTAGCACTTATCTCGAGACGCCGCGCCTTCTACCGCTGCACACGCCCCGACGCGTCGCCGCCGGCCAGCCGATCGACTTCGTCCACGCTGACGCGGTTGAAATCGGCGGGAATGGACTGCTTCAGCGCGCTCGCCGCCACGGCGAACCGGAGCGAGGCTTCCGCCGTCCGTCCGGTGACCAGGCCGTAAATCAGCCCGCCGGCGAAGCTGTCGCCGCCGCCGATACGATCGACGATCCGCACGTCGTAGCGCTGGCTCTGATGGAAGGCGCGCGGTCCGGCCTCCCAGAGCGCCGCCGACCAGCCGTTGTCGCTCGCCGACTGGCTCTCGCGCAGCGTGATGGCCACGGTCTTGACGCCGAGCTCGGTCGAGACGCGCTCCGCGGCCGCGCGATACGCCTGCACGTCGAGCTTCCCGCCGGCGACGTGGACGCCGTGCACCTCGATGCCGAGCGTCGCCTGCAGGTCCTCTTCGTTCGCGATGAGCACGTCGATGTCCCTGACGAGCGGGCGCATGACTTCCTGCGCCTGCGCCTCGGTCCAGAGCTTCTTGCGGAAGTTGAGATCGACGCTGATCCGCGCCCCGGCGGCGCGCGCCGCGGCGACCGCGTCGCGGGTGGCCGCCGCGGCCTTCGCGCCGAGCGCTGGCGTGATGCCGGTGACGTGGAACCAGGCGGCGCCGCGGAAAACCGCCGCCCAGTCCACGCCGGCCGGATCGATCTCGCTGATCGCCGACCGCGCGCGATCGTAGATGACGACCGACGCGCGCTGGCTGGCGCCGCTCTCCGCGTAGTAGACGCCGATGCGATCGCCGCCGCGGAGGATGGCGTCGGTCCGGACGCCCTCGGCGCGAAGCGCCTTGATCGCCGCCTCGCCGATGGCGTGCTTCGGGAGCCGCGTCACGTACCAGCTCTCGAGCCCGAACTGCGCCAGGCTGACGGCGACGTTGGCCTCACCGCCGCCGAACGTCGCGACGAACTGCGGCGTCTGGAGAAAGCGCTCGAATCCCGGCGGGCTGAGCCGCAGCATGATTTCGCCAAACGTCACGACCTTCGTCATTCCAGCCTCTCGGCGGGTCGCAACCCGACCCGCCCTACGAATTGCGGCGGGTCGAAACCCGGCGCGCCCTACGCACGTCGCGCGGCGGCGACGTTGTGCACGATTCGTTTCGCGTTCTCGGTGATCTTGTCGAAATCGCCGGCGGCAATGGCGAGCGCCTCCACCAGCGCGGAGCCGACGCCGACCGCGACGGCGCCGGCGCGGATCCAGTCGCCGGCGTTGTCGAGCGACACGCCGCCGGTCGGACACAGCTTCACGTGCGGCAGCGGACCGTGCACGTCCTTGAGGTACCCGGGCCCGAGCGAGGTCGCCGGAAACACCTTGATGATGTCCGCGCCCGCATCCCAGGCATTCAGGATCTCGGTCGGCGAGAAGCACCCCGGCAGGACCGGCGTGTCGCGGCGATGACAGGCCTCGATCACTTCGGGCCGGGACACCGGGCTGACGACGAACCTCGCGCCGGCGTCGATGACACGATTGGCCGTCTCGGCATCCACCACGGTGCCGGCACCCAGGACGAATCCCGCCGGCAGCGTCTTCGCCACCTGGCGGATATGCTCGACGGCGCCCGGAACAGTCATCGTGATTTCGAGCGCGCGAACGCCTCCGGCCGCGAGCGCCTCGACGACGCGCGGCAGCGCCGCGCCGTCCTTCAGCCGGATGATCGCAACGACGCCGGAGGCTTCGAGGTGCTGAACGATGTCACTTCGCGTCATGTATCCATCGGTGCGCGGGATCTTCGTGCAGGGCGAGCCGCCGTTCGGCGCCCGCCATGGCCCACAGATAGTACAAGCGGTAGCCGGGCGGTGACGACACGGGATGATAGCCGTAGGGCAACAGCACGACGTCGCCGTCGCGCACCATATGCACGACCGACTCGCCGTCGGCCGTGTAGAGCGTCTGCTGTCCGAAGCCCTGGGGCGGGTCGATGCGGAAGTAGTAGACCTCCTCGAGCGTCGGTTCGCCGTCCTTCCCGTCGTGCTTGTGGGGCGGATAGCTGCTCCAGTGGCCCGCCGGGTTGAACGTCTCGCCGACCATCAGCCGCTGGACGTAGGGATCGCGGACGAACAGGTCGTGGACTTCGCGCGCGTACGTGCCGCGTCCGCGTTGATTCACGGTGACGTCGTCCGGCCGGATGAGCGCGGGGGCGCCGCCCGGCGGAGCCGGCGTCGAGATGATGATCGCCTCCAGCGGACTGGACGCGGTCGCGGAGAACGGTGTGTTCGGGGGCACATAGACAGCCGTGGCGCGGCCGGCGAAGACGCCGGTGCGCTCGACGGGCCACTGCTCCGCGCCGGCGGCGAACGTGCCGGTGCCTTCCTGGAGCACGACGATCATCTCCTCGCCGGGGAGCTGGTGCGCGGCCGTTTCCCCCGGACCGAGCCGGAGGCGCCAGCTCGAGAGCTCGCGCGTGCCCTTCGGGTCGCCGCGGCGGTGCAGCAGGGTGATCCCGCTCGTGCGCGGCAGGCGGATCAGGGTGTCGCTCAGCATGAGAACCTCGAGTGGACAAGCCAGTAGAAGGGTGAAGAGAATATCGTTCGATTGCGGGGGGACGCAAGGTTGATCGCGTACCCCTGACGGGGTATGCTTCGCGCTCGGTCACGCGCGCAACTGGTCAGTCCACTTATGCCCGAGACACTGAATTGGTCACGGACGCGCCGCGAGTTCCTGACGGCAGTGGCCGGCGCGAGTGCCGGCGTGGTCCTGGCGCGCCCGGGCGTCGCCAGCGCGTGGCGCGCGCCACAAGCGGTCGACCCCTGGGCGGAAATGGAGCGCATCGTCGCGCGCATCCGTGCTCCCCAGTTCCCCACACGCGATTTTGACATCACGAAGTTCGGTGCGAGGCCCGACGGTGTCACCGATGCGACGGCCGCGATTCGCGACGCGATCGGCGCGTGCGCGGCGGCCGGCGGCGGCCGGGTCGTCGTTCCGCCCGGCCGGTTCGCCACCGGCGCTGTCCGGCTCCGCAGCCGCGTGAACCTGCACGTGTCCGAAGGCGCGACGCTGCTCTTTTCGCGCGATCCACGCGCGTTCCTGCCGCTCGTCCTGACGCGGTTCGAGGGCATGGAGCTGATGAACTACTCGCCGCTCATCTACGCGCTCGACGAGCAGAACGTCGCCGTCACGGGCCGCGGCACGATCGACGGGCAGGCCGACGAGAAGACCTGGTGGCCGTGGAAGGGCGGCGCGCGTGGCGCCGCGGCCGCGACGACCCAGACCCCCGCGCGCAACCGCCTCATGGAACAGGTCGCACGGGGCGCGACCGTCGCCGACCGGCGCTATGGTGAGGGCGGCTACCTGCGGCCGAACTTCGTGCAGCCGTATCGGTGTCAGAACGTCCTGATCGAGGGCGTGACGATCGTCAATTCGCCGATGTGGGAGGTCCACCCCGTCCTGTGCACGAACGTCACGGTGCGGGGCGTCACCATCCGCAGCCACGGTCCGAACAACGACGGCTGCGATCCGGAGTCGTGCAAGGACGTCCTCATCGAGCGGTGCGTCTTCGACACCGGCGACGACTGCATCGCGCTCAAGTCCGGACGCAACGACGACGGTCGACGGGTGAACGTGCCGATCGAGAACGTCGTGATCCGCGACTGCGAGATGAAGGACGGCCACGGCGGCGTCACGATCGGCAGCGAGATTTCGGGCGGCGCCCGCAACGTCTTCGCCCTGCGCTGCACGATGGACAGCCCGCAGCTCGATCGCGCGCTGCGATTCAAGAACAACTCGGTGCGTGGCGGCCTCGTCGAGCATATCTACATGCGCGACGTGACTGTCGGGCAGGTGGCCGAGGCGATCGTGGCGGCCGACTTCTTCTACGAAGAAGGGGACAGCGGCAAGTACACGCCGGTGCTGCGTGACGTCGAGGTGCGCAACGTGACGAGCCGGAAGAGCCGGTATGCGCTGCTCCTGCGCGGCTACGGCCACGCGCCGGTGACCGACGTGCGGGTGATCGACTGCACGTTCGACGGGGTCGCCGAGCCCGATCGGCTCGAGGGCGTGCGCGACGTGGTCCTCACCAATGTCCGCGTCAACGGCACGGTCCGCAACGAGCGGATTTCGCGGTAAGTGGCCCGCGCCACGGACCGCCGGGAACGGGTTCGAGACTTTATGGCACCGCGACGGATCAGTCGGTCGGACGAACGCACGAGCGAGGGCAGCACCGAACAGGTGGTCGCGCACGTGCGCGACTTGATCGAGCGCCGGGCGCTGCGCCCCGGCGATCGGCTGCCCGCCGAGCGTGAGCTCGCGGCGCAGATCGGCGTGAGCCGGCCCACCGTCCGGATCGGCCTGCGGGCGCTTGCGGCCATGGGCGTGGTGCGATCGCGGCACGGATCGGGCACCTACATTCCCGCGGGCCCGCCGACGCTCGGCAGCGAGCCGCTGAGCTTTCTCGCCGCGCTGCACGGGTTCACGCGCGAAGAGATGTACGAAGTGCGCCGGATTCTCGAGGTCGGCGCTGCCGGGCTGGCGGCCGACCGGGCGACGCCCGATCAACTGGCGACGCTCGCGGAGGAAGTCGCGAGCATGTTCGCGTCGATGCAGGACGCGCAGCGCTTCCTCGTCCACGACATCAGCTTTCATCGATCGGTGGCGGCGGCCTCCGGCAACCCGATCGTGGCGTCGCTCGTCGAGATGGTGTCCGCGCTCTACTACGAGCGGCGCCGGCAGACCGCCGAGCGCGCGTCCGATCGCGACCTGCGCGATGCTGCCGAGATGCACCGGCGGATCTATCAGGCCGTGCGATCGCGCGATGCCGACGCGGCGAAGCGGGCGATGCACGATCATCTCATCCAGGCCAGCGGACACCAGGCGCAGGAGCCGGCCGACGTGCCCGCGCCGCCCGACGCGGACGCGTCTGCGGTCGATCGGCGTGCGGGCGGCCGGACACCACGCCCATCGCGGGCGCGGCGGCCGCACTAGATGGCGACTTCAGCATTCGATCTCACAGGACGCATCGCCGTCGTGGTCGGCGGCACCAGCGGAATCGGCCGCACCCTCGCGCTCGGGCTGGCGGACGCCGGCGCGGACGTCGTGCCGACCGGCCGGCGGCTCGATCTCGTGTCGTCAGCCGCCGACGCCATCGAGGCGAAGGGCCGCCGGTCGCTCCGAGTGGAGTGCGACGTGGCCGATGCCAGCTCGGTCGAGCGCGTGCGTGATGCGTGCCTGAAGGAATTCGGCGCCGTCGACATCGTCGTCGCGGCGGCCGGCACGACCAAGCGGACGCCGACGCTGGCGATGTCCGACGCGGACTGGAACGTCATCATCGAGACCAACCTCAACGGCACGTTCCGCACCTGCCGCGCGTTCGGGGCGGCGATGGTCGAGCGCCGGCGCGGCCGGATCATCACGATCGCGTCGCTCTCGGCCTTCGTCGGATTGTTCGAAGTCGCGGCGTACACCGCGAGCAAGGCCGGCGTCGCCGGCCTCACGCGCGCGCTCGCCGTCGAGTGGGCGCCGTACGGCGTCACCGTCAACGCGATCGCGCCGGGTGTCTTCCGCACCGATCTCAACCGCGCGCTCCTCGACGCGCCGCGCGGCCAGGAGTTCCTGCTGCGGACGCCGATGAAACGCTTCGGCCAGCTCGAAGAGCTGGTGGGCGCCGCCGTATTTCTGGCGTCCGACGCCTCCGCGTTCGTCACCGGGCAGATTCTCGCCGTGGACGGCGGGTTTCTCGCGAGCGGGGTGAACCAGTGAGGGCGGCGCTGGTGATCAGCGAGCACGACAACGTCGCGACCGCGCTGGAGGTGCTCGAGGCCGGACGGACGCTCGATCTCGCCGGCCATCACGTGGTCGTGCAGGAGCGGATCGCGTCGGGACACAAGGTCGCCCTCGTGCC
>Ga0111538_10012543_pt1 | contig 11207 bp, 7 predicted proteins | sample SoiMethybrSBSTD1_FD_79669 | JGI IMG/M metagenome (GOLD analysis project Ga0111538, IMG submission 79669) | Bulk soil microbial communities from a Populus tree surrounding site in Tennessee, USA - Soil MetaG P. TD hybrid SBSTD1 (version 2)... | ecosystem: Environmental > Terrestrial > Soil > Tree... | reverse complement strand
TTGATTGAGATTGCCGAATGTTGATTGAGATTGCAGATTGCGGATTGGCGATTGCCGATTTTGAGATTGCTGAATGTTGATTGAGATTGCCGAATGTTGATTGAGATTGCAGATTGCGGATTGGCGATTGCCGATTTTGAGATTGCTGAATGTTGACTGAGATTGCCGAATGTTGACTGAGATGCCGAATGTTGATTGAGTTGCCGACAGTTCCCAGCCAACAATCGTCAATCGCCAATCTCAATCGTCAATCGCCAATCTCAATCGTCAATCGTCAATCGTCAATCGCCAATCTCAATCGTCAATCGACAATCTCAATCGTCAATCGCCAATCTCAAAATCCGCAATCCCCAATCCGCAATCCGCAATCGCTAGCGCCCTATTCTGAACGCGACGAGTTCCTGAGCCGTACTTCCCCCCTCGCTGCGTGCGTTCAACTCGACCAGGTACTCTCCCGCCGCGAACGCAGACAAGCCGAGCTCGATCTCCGCCGGACGGCCGGGAGCTTGCTGCACCGGCAGATCCGCCATTGATTGACCGGCACGATTCAGCAGCCGCGCGGATACGGGCGGCGTCACACCACCGGGCGCGTACGCGTCGACGCGAATGTAGATGCGATCGGTTCGGCTGAACTGTCGCTCCGTTGTCGGGACCGCGTTGGGGTTTGCCTTGATCACCTGGAGTTCGGGGATCGTTCGTACACGATAGACGCGCGGTGTGCTGAACGACATCGACACGTTGGTGAAATCAGGTACTGTGATCTGGCGTCCGAGCGTGTCGAGCACCTGGCCTCGCGGACCTTCGACCACCATCTTCATATCGAGCTGCCCCGGTCTGACATCGAACGAGACGGAACCTCCTTTGGCCGGCGTTGTTCCTGATTCCTCCGGAACGCGACCGCGGAAAACAGGGCGGCCGTCAGGGGCAACTGCCGTCAATGCGATCCGCGCGGGTGGATCTTCGACCGGCCGACCCGGAATGGCCGGAGCCGCCTCCCACGAGAACGTCACGTGCGTCATACCGTTTTCACCGCGCGTCGTCCCAATCCAGAAATGTGCGGACTTATCGCGTGATGGCGCCGCGAGATCGTTGAGGGCGGAGGTCACCGCAGTGGGCGCCTCGGGCTTCGTCGTCGCGGCGTTGATTCGGGCGACGTCATCGTTGGTGTAGGCCCAGTAGCCTTTGCGCGCGCGGATGTCGACACCCCTGCGCTTCACGTTCACTTTTATCTGGTGGAACTTGCCGTCGGTCGGCGCCTGGGTGGAGCTGTACCCGAGCAGATAGTAGCTGCTCGAGTCGCGGATGATCTGCTTCATCCCGACGGCGAGATCGTTGCGGTTGACGATGGCGCGCCCATCGGTATTGGCCGCGAGCACGTGCAGCGTGTCCTGCGTCTGACGAAGGGCGGTCGCATCCTGGGTAATTGTGATGCCCTTCTCGACTCCGTATTCGAACACGGCAAGGCCTCTCGGATCGACCGGATAAATCGAGGTATTCATGCGCGCCGCCGCATTGAACACCTGCTGCATGTCGTAAATCATGTCCTGGTCCGAGATCATCTGGTCCCGCGCCGTCGGCTGACCGGCGCACCCACTGTTGCCGCGGCACGGATTGGCATATCCCGGCATCGATGCGATCGGATCCTGCATTTGCGCTGGCAGAATCCCCGTGAACCCTTCGCTGACGAAGATGATCGACTTGCGCCCTTCGCGCAGCGCGCCCATTTTCATCGCCGCACCCTTGAGTGCGTCCATCGTGACCTGGTTGCGCACGCGCTCGACCACCTGGGCCGGATAGTTCGCGTACTTCTCCTCGAACATGTTGCGCGGTGTGTAGTTGAACTTGCGACCCTCGAATCGTTCAATCGCGGAGATCGCGGCGTCCCGATTACGGCTGAACCGGAGATCGGTGATCGGCGTCAGCGGATACATGATTGCCAGCATGTCCGCCGGCGCGAGCTGGTTCTCGATGAACTCGATGAGCGGCTTCTTGACCGAGAGGTCGGCGCCGCGTTGCACGTGATAGTCGTCGAGCAGAATGACGAAGAGGCGGACGTCCGGTCGCGCCGCTTCGCGTTCCTCGTCGTTGTCGTCACGGATCTGCCGCGGCGGTCCGCTTTCCGCCATCGCGATCGCATCGAGCTTCACGATCGAAAAGGTATCGACCGTCTGCGGCTTTCCGTCCTCGGTCACCGCGAAATCATTCTGCGTGAGATCGAGAACCGGGTTGCCGTCCTTGTCCGTGACGATGACGTCGACGCTGACGTAGTTGATGCCGCGCCGGATGGTCGGCGGCTGTTGTTGCTGTTGCTGTTGATCAGCCGGCTGCTGCTGAGACGCCGGGGCGGGCGTTTGGTTGGGTGACTGTCCGGCGGACTGCTGGCCGGCCGCCCCCGGATCAACGCCATGGACCACGGTGACCGCAGCGACGAGTGTCAGGCCGAAAAACGCCGACATTGCGCGCGACGAGATACTCATAAGACTTTAGACTCCGGCCTCAGGCAGGCAGCTTCGAGACGCGCGGGGCTCGTGACCCAATGATAACATTGGCCTCCCGGCCCGCCGCGTTCGCCAGGCAGGAGTGCTTGTGACCGAAGATACCGCCGAACGAGTCCATCCGCTTACCGTCCTGACCGAGGACGAAGTCATCCTTCGAGAGAGTGTCCGCGAGTTTGCTGAAGCACAGGTTCGCCCGCTCGTGCGGGAAATGGATGACCACGCGAAGATTCCTCGCGAACTCATCGATCGGCTGTTCGAGCTCGGTGTGATGGGGATCGAGATTCCGGAGAGCCACGGCGGCTCGGGCGGCACCTTCTTTCATGCCGTTCTGGCCGTTGAAGAGCTCTCCAGGGTCGACCCGTCGATCGGTGTCCTCGTCGATGTTCAGAATACGCTGGTGATCAATGCACTGCTGCGCTGGGGCAGCGACGACATCAAGCGTCGTTTCTTGCCCCGGCTGGCATCGAGCACGGTCGGTGCGTACGCGTTGTCGGAGGCAGGATCCGGCAGCGACGCCTTCGCGCTGACCACGAGTGCCCGACGAGATGGAGAGGGCTTCATCCTGAACGGACGCAAGCTGTGGATTACCAACGGCAACGAAGCCGACCTCTTCATTGTCTTTGCGACCGTCGATGCGTCAGCCGGATATCGAGGCATCACCGCGTTTCTGGTCGAGCGAGGGTTCGACGGGTTCACCGTAGGAAAGAAAGAAGACAAGCTGGGCATTCGCGCGAGCAGCACGTGCGAACTCATTCTCGAGGATTGCTACGTGCACGGGACGAACATCCTTGGCGAACCGGGCAAGGGGTACAAGACCGCGATCGAAACACTGAACGAGGGGCGCATCGGAATTGGCGCACAGATGATCGGCTTAGCAAAGGGCGCGCTGCAGCATGCGATCGGCTACACGAAGGAGCGCAAGCAATTCGGCAAGTCGATTGCGGAGTTCCAGGCGGTGCAGCACCAACTGGCGCGCGCCGCGGTCGACGTCGAAGCGGCAACCCTCGCAGTCTACAACGCGGCCAGGCTTCGCGAAGCGGGCCGGCCCTTCCTGACCGAGGCCGCCATTTGCAAGATTCTGTCGTCTGAAGTCGCCGAGCGCGTCACATCGCTGGCGGTGAATCTCTTCGGCGGCAACGGCTTCGTCAAAGAGTATCCCGTCGAGAAGCTGTACCGCGACGCGAAAATCGGCCAGATCTACGAAGGCACGTCGAATCTGCAGTTGCAAACGATCGCCAAGCAGATTCTTGGATAGGCGCCCCGCAGGATGTCGGACGGGCGCCAACCCGCATTCGCGCTGTTCCTGCTGCTCGCCGCCTCAGTTTCCACGTTCCTGCTTCACAGCCAGACACTCTCGTACGGATTCGATTACGACGACTATCATTTCGCCCGCCCGTACTCACGCGCAGAGGTGATCGCGGCGTTTCACGGTCCGTGGGACACCGCCGCCATCGAGCGGCCCTACTACCGACCGCTCACGGTCGCGTTTTACGCCGCGCGCTTCGAAGTGCTGGGAATCAACGCGACGGCACACCATGCGCTTTCGCTGTGTCTTTTCTCAGTCGCAGCGACGCTCGCCGGCTGGTTCGCGCTCCGGTTGACCGCATCGCGCCTGATTGGTTTTCTCACAACGGTGTTGTACGTCGTGCACCCGGCGATGCCGTACTCGCTCGTTGCCTGGGTCACCAACCAGATGCACCTGCTCGAATCGATCGTCGTCCTGAGCGCGTTGATTTGGTGGGACGTGGTACGCGCCCGCACCGTGGTGTGGTGGCTGCCCCTTCTCGGCCTCGCGGTCGTGGCGTTTCTCATCAAGGAAGACGGCGTCATGCTCCTGCCGTCAATCCTTGTGCTTCATGCCGTTCGCCGGCAGATCGATCGCAAGCGCGTGCCGCCAATTCCGCGAGCGTTCGTCGTGTCAGCAGTGGCCGCGGTGCTCGTCCTGATCGGCGCTCGCGAATGGGCGCTCTCGTCGGCGACTTCGCTAAGGGTTCCAGCAGCAACCGTCGCGTTAAGCAACTATCTGCACGGTTTGAATGGTTTGTTGCGGCTGGTGCCGGCCGACCGGCAGTGGCAATTGGCGGCAAGCTGGTTCGCCTCCCTTGCGCCTCTGGCCGCACTGGTCCTGTGGCGACGGGTGCCGCGTGAAGCGCGCGCGCTCATGATCACCGGAATAGCCATCGCTCTTCTTTTCAACCTGCCGTTTGTGTTCATCACGAAGGCGGAGCAGATGCACCTGGTCGCGCTGGGTGTTGTCCTTCTGCTTGCAGGCTCGTGCAGCGGTCTTCTGCTCGCGACGCGCGAACGCGCCACGAGAATCGGGGTCGCGCTTACCTGCGCCGCGGGGCTCGCATGTCTCGGCGCTCTCGCACGCGACATCACACGGGACTTCGAGCCATTCGGGCCTGTCGTGCTCGCGCACGACGAAATGGTCCGTGGCTGGGCAGCCGTCCCAACCGATTTGCGCGAGTACCTCGCGCGAAAACGGTCGCCAGGGGCGTCCCATATGTTGTCCCCTGATCCATCCATCGCGCTTGATTCCGTCATGTTCGGCATGCATGGACAGGAGCGCTCGGCCGATGGCGTGCCGTTCCGCTGGATGTCAGGAACCCAGGTCGAGATCTTGATTCGCGCCGGCACCCGCAAGGTGACGATCCCGCTCCGGCACGCCGTCGAAGTGTTTCGAGAGCCCGCCCACGTCCGCATCACCACCGACGGACGCATCGTGGACGAGCTCACGCTTTCGACATCGGATTGGCGTATGTCCACGACAGCGATTGCATCCGATCGCGCGCCGGGTCTGCGTCGCATGCATCGACTCGTCGTCACGATCGATCGTGCGTGGCGCCCAAAGGAGTTCATTCCCGGATCGCGCGACGATCGAACCTTGGGGTTGCAAATTGGGGAGGTTCAGCTCAGGTGAACTCAGCCGCTCCTCGCTGCTCGCTCCCCGCTGCTGGGGTCATTGGCTAGAAGCGAGTAGCGAGTAGCGAGTAGCGAGAAGCGAGAAGCGAGTAGCGACAATTACGAAAGTATCGCCTCCGCAATTACCATCCGCTGGACCTCTGACGTGCCCTGATAAATCTCCGTCGCGCGCACGTCGCGGAACAGGCGTTCGACGACCGAACCGCGTCGATATCCGGTCGAGGCGAGAATCTGCATCGCCCTGTCGGCGGCTCGATGCGCGGCCTCTGACGCAAAGAGTTTCGCCATCGATGCGTCCAGGGTCGGACGGCTGCCACGCTGGCGTGAATCGGCAGCCTTGAGTGTCAACATGCGCGCCGCATCGAGCTCGGTGGCCATGTCGGCAAGCATCCACTGGATCGCCTGGTAGTTTCCGATCGGTTGCCCGAAGGCTTCGCGCGACTTCGCATGGCTCAATGCTTCCTGCAATGCCGCCGCGCCAACGCCTAACGCCTGCGCGGCAATCGCGACGCGACCGCCATCGAGCGCCCACATCGCCACACGAAACCCGTCGCCGGGATTTCCGAGCAGCGCATCAGATCCGATGCGCACGTCTGTGAACGCGAGATCCAGGCAGCCCAAGCCGCGCACGCCGAGCGAATCGGCCGCGCCGATTCGGGTAATTCCAGGCGTGTCCATCGGCACGAGGAACGCACTGACGCCTCGGCCGCGGATGCCGGGCTGCGTCGATGCAAATACGACGAGAAGATCTGCGACCTCAGCGTTCGCGACCCACACTTTCCGGCCGTTAATGACATAGCCTCGATCGTCGAGTCGCGCGGTCGACTGCTGATTGGCTGCATCGGATCCCGCGTGCTCCTCCGATAATGCGAAGGCGCCGATCGCTTGACCGCTGGCGAGCCGCCGCAGCCACCCATTTTTCTGCTCTTCGGTTCCAAAATGCGCGATCGGCTCTGCCACGAGGGAGTTGTTGACAGCCGCAATCACCGCCAGGACCGCGCTGACCGAAGAGATCGCCTCGATGGCGAGGGCATAGCTGATATAGTCGAGCCCGGCGCCTCCCCATTCGGCCGGGATCGTCACTCCGAGGAGTCCGAGCGCGGCTATTTTTGTCACCATTTCACGAGGGAACGTCCCTCGTTCATCGATTGCCGCCGCTTCCGGCGCGATCGTTTCGCGCGCGAATTGAACGATTCGCTGTTGAAAACCGCGCTGGTTGTCGGTGAGTTCAAGATCCATAGGTCGGGTTGATTGTAGCGAACCATTTGGTCCCTGCACCCGTCCTAATCCGTATTGCGGGACGAATGCCACTCAGCCCAAAAACTGCCATCCTGGTCGCACTCGCCGTCCTTGCCCTCTGCGGGTCAGCTGCCGCTCAAGGTACGCCTCTCGTCGACCTGGACGATTTTGGCCCTCGCCAGGTCAAGTCGCAATCGTTTGCGCTGCCATCTCCACAAGATGTGCAGCTCGAGGCGACTGGTGCGGAATCGACCGGCAAAACCGGCTGGGCCGCCGCGATGGGAGAAAAGAACGGCAAACCGGTCCCTCCGTGGTCGGGAAACGCCTGGATTCTGGATCTGCAATCACACAAGGTTGTCTGGAAACTCAGCGAAGCCACCACAACCCAGGGAGCGCGTGGCCTTCGCGAGTTCAAGGGCAATGTGCGTCTGCCCGCGGGGTCGTTCACGGCGTACTACGCGTCATTTCCTGACGGCGAATACTGGAGCGACGACAACGCCAAGCACAAGAGCGATCGCAAGTGGCATTGGTTTGGCGACGATCCGGTAGAGAAATTCAAGCTCGTTGTCCGCGGCAAGGGTCAGGTGCTTTCACAGGCCGAGATCGATCGCTTACGTGCCTCGGACGCAGCCGGTACCATCGTGTCGCTGCCTGGCCGGTTTCACGAGCAGTTCGAAGAAACTGGATTTGCCCTCGCGAAACCAACCGAAGTGCAGATCTCAGTGACCGGAGAGGCACGTGAAGACGGCGAATTCGACTTCGGATGGATTACCAACGCCGACACGCGCGCAACGGTCTGGCGATTCGGCTGGCGCGAGTCGCAGCCAGCCGGCGGCGCGCCGAAGAACCGCCGCGCCGCGAAAACCCTTCTCCTTCCTGCGGGCCGCTACGCCGCGTTCTACGCCACTGATGATTCCCATGATCCATCCGAGTGGAACGCACAGCCGCCCGACGATCCGGAAGCATGGGGCTTGACCGTCGCCGTGAACGATCGCGAGGCGCGGGCGACCGTCACGACATTCGGCTACGAACACGTCCCGGAGAACGCGACGATCGTCGCGCTAACCGGCATCGGTGACGGTGCGATGAAGAAGCAGGGATTCACGCTCACCCGGCCGATGGACGTCAGGATCTACGCGCTCGGCGAAGGGCGCAACGGACGCATGTTCGATTACGGCTGGATCACGAGCGCCGGCACACGCAAACGCGTGTGGACGATGGAGTATGACGGGACGGAAGCGGCCGGCGGGGATCGCAAGAACCGTCTCGTCGATACGACGCTCCGCCTCGACGCGGGCAACTACGTCGTCCACTACCTGTCGGATGATTCGCATTCCGCACACGAGTGGAACGCAACCGCCCCTCCGGACGGCCGCCGATGGGGGATCACCGTACTCGCCGCAAAGGGACCGGTCGATCGCACAGCGGTGGTGCCGTACGACGAGAAGCGCGATCCGGCGATCCTCGCCGAGCTCACCGGCATTCGCGACGACGAGCAGGTCCGAAAAGCGTTTTCAGTCGATCGCGAGACTGACGTCCACATCTATGCCCTCGGCGAAGGGTCCGGCGGCGACATGGTCGACTTCGGATGGATTGAAGAAGCGAAGAGCGGCCGGCGCGTGTGGGAGATGACGTACCGCGTCACCGAACACGCCGGCGGCGCGAAGAAGAATCGTCGCTTCGACGGCGTGATTAGACTGCCTGCCGGGAATTACGTACTGCGCTATGAGACCGATAGCTCGCATTCATTCGGTGATTGGAATGCGGACCCTCCCGACGACCCGGAGGCATGGGGCATAACGATCTACAGGGTAGCCCGATAAGGCTTTGAACAAGACAAACGACAAAAACGGGAGATTATCTTTTTGCTCTCGTTTCTCCCGTTTCTCCTGTTTGAATTGCGGACTCCCCTTCATACCGCGCTAATCTTTCAAAGATCGGTCGCAGCTTCGCCGCGCTGTCCTGCAGTTCCTCCGGCAGCACCCTCGTCTGCCCCACCACCGTCATGAAGTTGGTATCCCCTGACCAGCGCGGGACGATATGCATGTGCACATGATCCAGAACGCCGGCGCCCGCCGGTTTGCCGAGATTGATGCCCATGTTCATGCCGTGCGGACTGTAAGCCTCGACCAGTGCGAGCTCCGCTCGCCGGGTCAGCTCGATCAATTCGCAGAGCTCTTCAGGGGTCGCGGCGGCTAACGATGGAATGTGCCGATTGGGTACGACCATCAGGTGGCCGTTGTTGTAGGGATACAGATTCAGAATGACGTAACAGGTCTTGCCTCGAAAGACGATCAGAGACGATTGATCGAACGGCGGCTGATCGAGATCCGAAGGCGCTTGCCCTGAGCCTGTCGAAGGGTCACAAAAAATACAGCCCCTGGCTTCTCCCCCACTGAGAATGTAGGGAAGACGCCAGGGGCTCCACAATCGTTCCATCGTTTATACGCCGGCGATATCCGGATCAACGCTGACTGGCGCGGCGGCGGGCGGCGCCGGGGGCGTCTCCGGCTCGCGATTGATCAGCTCTTTGAGCTCCTTGCCCGGCTTGAAATACGGGACTTTCTTGGGCGGCACATCGACCTTGTCGCCGGTCTTCGGGTTGCGCCCTTTCCTGGGTTCACGACGTCGCAAACGAAAGCTCCCAAACCCGCGCAGTTCGATTTTCTCTCCGCGATGCAGCGCGTCGATGATGCTCTTGAACACCGTGTCGACGATGACCTCGGAGTGCTTCTTGGTGAGGTCCGACACGCGTGACACTTCCTCGACGAGCTCCGCTTTCGTCATGCTGCCGTTAGTCATATGCTCGCTCCCTTGTGGTCGCTCGCTGTGTTAGTTTCCGGTTCCCAGTCTCCAGTTTCCAGTGTGACTGGCAACTGGCAACTTCATTGCTGATGCTTGAAGTGATCTCCCAACGTCACTTCAGGCCGTCCCGTCGTTTCCGTGTAGGCTTCCCAGTCCGCGCGGAACTCGTCGTTCTTCAGCGCGCGAATGCTCAGACCGACTTTGCGCTCGGCGGGAATCAGCTTGATGATCTTCATCTGATAGCTGTCGCCCGCTTTCAGATCGAGCTTCTCGTCCTTGCCCGCGTGCTGCGAATCGTCGAACTCCGAGACGTGAATCAACCCTTCGATGCCTTCGGCAAGTTCGACGAATGCACCGAAGTTGGTCAGGCGAACGACCTTCCCTTCGACCACATCGCCGACGTGGTGCTGCTGGAAGAATTCATCCCACACGTCGGTCTGCAATTGTTTCAGTCCGAGTGACAGGCGCTGATTCTCCGCATCGATGTTGAGCACCATCGCCTCGACGGTGTCCCCCTTCTTCAGCACTTCCGACGGGTGCTTCAGACGCTTGCTCCACGACATGTCGGAGATGTGGATCAGGCCGTCGATGCCCTCTTCCACCTCGACGAAGGCGCCAAACTCCGTCAGGTTGCGAACCTTGCCGGTGATGGTGGTGCCGATCGGATACTTCTCCGACAGCTCGTGCCATGGATTGCTCTCAACCTGCTTGAGGCCGAGCGAAATCCGTCGCGCGCCGGGATCGACGCCGAGCACCATCGCCTCGACTGTGTCGCCGACGTTCAGAATCTTCGAGGGATGCTTGACGCGCTTGCTCCACGACATCTCGCTGACGTGGATCAATCCTTCCACCCCCGGCTCGAGTTCGACGAACGCGCCGTAATCGGTGAGGCTCACGACTTTGCCGCTCATCCTCGCGCCGACCGGATACCGCTCGATGACGTTCGACCACGGATCGTTCATCAGCTGCTTGTGACCGAGCGAGACGCGTTCGGTCGACGGGTCGTACTTCAGCACGATGACGTCGATCTCGTCGTTGACCTTGAACAGCTCCGAGGGATGGGAGACGCGCCCCCACGACATGTCGGTGATGTGGAGCAAACCGTCGATGCCACCGAGGTCGATGAACGCGCCGTAGTCGGTGATGTTCTTCACCACGCCGCGCAGGACTTTGCCTTCGGCGAGCGTGTCGAGCGTGTGCTTCTTCTTCTCGGCGTTCTCTTCTTCGAGCAGGACTTTGCGCGACAGGACGATGTTGCCGCGCTTCTTGTTGACCTTGATGACCCGCATCCGCAGCTCTTGACCGCGGAGCGCGTCGAGGTTGCGCACGGGACGCACATCAATCTGCGACCCTGGGAGAAACGCCCGAACACCGATGTCGACAGCCAAGCCGCCCTTGATGCGCTCGATCACGCGGCCGATGACGACTTTCTTCTCGGCGTAGGCCTTCTCGACCTCGTCCCAGATCTTCATCTTCTCGGCTTTTTCGCGCGAGAGGACGACGTAGCCTTCACGATCTTCGGTGCGCTCGAGGAGCACATCCACGGTGTCGCCCGGCTGGACGGAAATCTGTCCCGTTTCGTCAATGAACTCGTCAACGGGGATGATGCCTTCCGACTTGTAACCGACGTCAACGATGACTTCAGATGGCGTGACTTTGAGAACGGTGCCCTTCACGACCTCGCCTTCCGCGATGTTGCGGAAGCTGTTATCGTAAAGGTCCAGGAGGCGTGCATATTCT
>Ga0111538_10012542_pt1 | contig 11207 bp, 10 predicted proteins | sample SoiMethybrSBSTD1_FD_79669 | JGI IMG/M metagenome (GOLD analysis project Ga0111538, IMG submission 79669) | Bulk soil microbial communities from a Populus tree surrounding site in Tennessee, USA - Soil MetaG P. TD hybrid SBSTD1 (version 2)... | ecosystem: Environmental > Terrestrial > Soil >... | reverse complement strand
AGGCCGTAATCGTTGTAATTCAAAATGCAAAATGCAAAATGCAAAAAGAGAAACGGAGGCACCTTCTTGACTCGTTAGATCTTGCGTACCTCAAGATTCGAGACAGTGGGGTTCAGGCGCGAAATCGAGGAATTGCCTCTCGGCTCAGCACATGCATCTGTAGAGGTGCATGACCGATCACTCACAAGACATCCGCGACCGCACGTTCGACTTTGCTTGTCGAATCGCTCGCTTAGCTTTCCGCCTTGAGCCTCAGTCCCGCATTCGTTCGATCGTCGACCAGTTCCTGCGTTCCGGAACATCCATCGGCGCTAACCTCGAGGAAGCAAAGGCCGGTTCATCCAAACGCGATTTCGTCAGGTACTTGGAAATCGCCTTAAGAGAGGCTCGTGAAACCGTGTATTGGCTCAGAATCTGTATCGAGCTCAAAGTTGCGTCACGTGACGAGCTGGAGCCGCTCCGGAACGAAGGCGAACAAATCGGGCGTATTCTGGGAGCGATAGTCTCGAACACCAAACGGCGAATGGCACTGCGAACGACAGCCTTCTGGGCCGCTTTCGCATTTTGCATTTTGCATTTTGCATTTTGAATTTTGCATTACTTAGCCCATGAGTCATCCGAGAATCCCGCCGCCCGTCAACGATCAGAACAAGTCGTACCTCCCGGGATCTCCCGAACGAGCTGAACTGAAGGCGCGGCTCGCGCAGATGGCGTCGGAGCGCGTCGACATCCCGATCGTGATCGGCGGCTGCGAGATCAGGACGGGGCGGACTGCGCCCTCGGTGATGCCGCACAACCATCGCCACGTGCTGGGCGACTGGCACATGGCCGAGGCGTCGCATGTGCAGCAGGCGATCGACGCGGCACTCAAGGCGTCGCGCGAATGGGCAAGCTGGTCGCTGCAGGATCGCGCCGCGGTGTTTCTCCGCGCCGCGGAGCTGCTGACCACGACGTGGCGCGCCACCTTGAACGCCGCGACCATGCTCGGCCAGTCGAAGACGGTGATTCAGGCGGAGATCGACTCCGCCTCCGAGCTGATCGACTTCTGGCGCTTCAATCCGCACTACGCCCAGGAGCTGTACGAAGAGCAGCCGCTCAGCAGTCACGCGATGTGGAACCGCGTCGAGTACCGGCCGCTCGAAGGGTTCGTCTACGCCGTCACGCCGTTCAACTTCACGTCGATTGCCGGCAACCTGCCGACGGCGCCGGCGCTGATGGGCAACACCGTCGTGTGGAAGCCGGCGTCGAGCGCGATGTTCAGCGCGCACTACATCATGCGGCTCCTGGAAGCGGCCGGCCTGCCTCCTGGCGTCATCAACTTCGTGCCGGGCGATGCCGCGCAGGTCTCGGCGATCGTGCTCGACTCACCGCAGCTGGCAGGCGTGCACTTCACCGGCAGCACGAGCGTCTTCAACAGCATGTGGAAGCGCGTCGGCGACAACGCCGGCAGCTACATCGGCTACCCGCGGCTGGTTGGTGAAACCGGCGGCAAGGACTTCATCGTCGCGCACCCGTCCGCCGATCCGCAGGAGCTCGCGGTCGCGATCGCGCGCGGCGCGTTCGAGTATCAGGGACAGAAATGCTCGGCGGCGAGCCGCGCCTATGTGCCGGCGTCGATGTGGCCCGATGTCAAGGATCGCGTCGTGGCGATGATGCGCGAGATGCGCGTCGGCGACGTCGCTGACTTCCGCACCTTCATGGGCGCGGTGATCGATCGAAAGTCGTACACGAAAATTAGCGGCTATCTGGACGATGCGGGAAGGAACGCGCGCATCGTGCACGGCGGCGGCGCCAAGGACGACGTCGGCTACTTCATCGAGCCGACGCTGGTCGAGACCACCGACCCAGGTTACCGCCTGATGTGCGAAGAGATCTTCGGGCCGGTGCTGACCGCCTACGCCTATCCCGATTCGCAGTGGGCACAGATACTCGGAGTGATCGACGCGACCTCGCCCTACGCGCTCACGGGCGCCGTGTTCGCGCGCGATCGCGCGGCCGTTCAGCACGCCACGTCCGCGCTGCGCCACGCCGCGGGCAACTTCTACGTCAACGACAAGCCGACCGGCGCGGTCGTCGGCCAGCAGCCGTTCGGCGGCGCGCGCGCGTCGGGCACGAATGACAAGGCCGGGTCGAAGCTGAATCTGACGCGCTGGGTCAGCGCGCGGACGATCAAGGAAACGTTCTCGCCGCCGCGCGATTATCGCTACGCCTACATGGCGGAGGAGTGACCGCCGCGACCGCGCCGCACGGTCGTTGACAGACGAGCGCTCTGGGCGCGATGATCGGCGCCGCGCCCTGACGCCATTCGCCATGAAAAACCGACTTCTGTACGCCGTTACGGCCGTCGCGTGTTTGTCTACGACCGCTGACGCCCATTTCGTCCTCATCTCTCCAGCGGCTTCTCTCGTTCAGAACCGTCTGGGCGACCCGCAGAAGATAGGGCCGTGCGGGGGCGTGTCGGCGAACCCGGGGCGAGGCACACCGGCGAATCCGGGTGTCCCGAGCGGCGCGGTGACGAACGTCAAAGGCGGTACGATGCTGCCGTTGATGGTGCAGGAGTCCATCTTCCATCCCGGCCACTATCGCGTCGCGCTAGCGAGGACGTTGGCGCAGCTGCCAAAAGATCCAGTGGTGACGACCGCCGACACCGGTCGCGGTTTGCGGTCGCAGTCGGCCGAGATTCAGAACCCGCCGATGGCGCCGGTGCTCCTCGACGGAATCTTCACGCACACGGAGCGGTCGGCGCAGAACTTCGAGGGCGAGATTCCGATTCCCAACATCAACTGCCCGACCTGCATCCTTCAGGTGATCGAGTTCATGGCGGACCATCCCGGCATCGCCGTCGATGGCGGCCACTCGTATCACCACTGTGCGATGTTGAATATCTCGGCCGATCCCGACAAGCCGATCGACAAGCGCTGGTAACGCAATTAGTCCTTGGGCCTTGGTGCTTGGTTCTTGGTCCGTCCTTGGTTCTTCGTCCGAGGTCCATCCTGCACAATGCCAGCGCCGATGCTGCTAGGACCTCTGGACCAAGGCCAAGAACCGGGGACGGACGAAGAACTAAGCACCAAGGACCAAGGACAACGAGGCGCGCTGGGCCGATCCGGAAGAGCGCGCTAGTTTATTTTTACGAGCTCGATATCGAAGACGAGCATGCCGCGCGGACCATCGCCTCTCCCCTGATACGCGAGGTTCTCCGGGATCCAGAAACGCATCCGCTGCCCCTCGCCCATCAGCGCCACGCCTTCGGTCCAGCCTCTGATTACTTCGTCGAGCCGCATGTTGATCGGTTGGCCGCGCGTGACCGACGAATCGAACATCCGGCCGTCCGTCGTCCAGCCGGTGTAATGCACCGTGACCTGCGAGAACGGGCTGGCGCGGCGCGTGCCGGTGCCGGGGCGCAATTCCTTGTAGGCGAGTCCGCTCGCGGTCTTGTGCGCGTCGGCCGGCGCCGCCTTGACGTCTGGTGGTGCCACCAACGGATTCGGCCGCGTGTCGAGCAGTTCGATGTCGAACACCACGGTTCCGGTCGGCCGCCCTGCCTGACCCTTGTAAGCGAGCTCCTGCGGCACCCAGCAGCGGCGGATCTCGCCGACCGTCATCTGCAGGACGCACTCCTTCCAGCCCGCCATCACGCGGTCGAGCGGGAACATCGACGGCTTGCCGCGCGCGACCGAGCTGTCGAACATGAGGCCGTCGTTTCGCCACCCCGTGTAGTCGACGGTGATGACGTCGGTGGCGGTTGCCTTTTCCTGACTCGAGCTGGTGCGGATGGTCTTCGAGATCAACCCGGTGGAGCTCTTGACGGCGTCGTTCGGCGGCGCCAACAGATCGGCCGGTGCCGGAATGATCGTCGGAGACTGCTGCGCCAGCGCGGATCCAGCCGCACACATGAACACGAGCGCGAAGAGAGTTGGTCGCATATCTCGTTTCGGTCCGGCTCGAGCCGGACACGACGCTACCCTTCCAACAACAGATTACCCGGATCCTCGATGTAGTGCTTGATCTTGACCAGGAACTGCACCGCCTCGCGGCCATCGACAATGCGATGGTCGTAGGAGAGTGCCAGGTACATCATCGGCCGGATCACCGGCTGCCCGTTGACCGGGACGACCCGATCCTGAATCTTGTGCAGCCCGAGTATGCCCACCTGCGGCGGATTGAGGATGGGGGTGCTCATCAGCGAGCCGAAGACGCCGCCGTTGGTGATCGTGAACGTGCCGCCCCGCAGGTCCTCCAGCGTGAGCGTGCCGTCCTGAGCCTTCTTCGCATAATCGCGGATTGCCAGCTCGATCTGCGGGAACGTCATGCGATCCGCGTCGCGCAGCACCGGTACGACCAGCCCGCCTTCAACGCCGACCGCCATGCCGATGTCGTAGTAGTGCTTGTAGACGATCTCGTCGCCCTGGATCTCCGCGTTGATCGCCGGGAACGCGCGCAGCGCGGCGATCGACGCCTTGACAAAAAACGAGGCGATGCCGAGACCGACCCCGAACTCCTGTTTGAACGATTCCTTGCGCCGCTCGCGCAGTGCCATCACGGCCGACATGTCCGCCTCGTTGAAGGTGGTCAGCATGGCGGCGGTCTGCTGCGCTTCGACGAGACGGCGCGCGATGGTCTGGCGCCGCTTGCTCATGCGCACCCGCTCCTCGGACCGCGTGCCTGAGGGTGCGAGGGGTCTGACGCTCGTCGGTGCGATCTTGGCTTCGCGACTCGGTGCGATGGTGCTATCGCGCGTCGGTGCGATCTTGCTGTCGCTGGTCGGTGCGGGACTCTCCGCCTTCGCCTGCGGCGTCGGCGGGACTGACGGCTCGCGCTCTAGTGCGGGTCTTCCCACCGCGGCTTCCGTCGTCGGTGGTTGTGCTTTCGGCGCTGCCTTCGGTGCGGCTGGCGGCTCGCTCGGCGGTGCAGGCTTGGCTGCCTTCGCGCCGTTTCCGCCTGGTGGTGCCGCGGCGGCAGGTGCGTTCTCGTCGAGGACACCGAGGACGTCGCCGATCTTCACGTCGTCGCCCTCCTGGTGGGCGATGCTCGTGATCACGCCGGGCTTTTCGGCATTCACCTCGAGGTCGATCTTCTCGGTCTCGAGCTCGACCACCGGCTCGCCGATTTCGACGCGGTCGCCGGCCTTTTTCAACCAGCGCGCCACGCGCGCTTCGACGACCGACTCACCCAGTTCCGGAACGACGATATTCATGAGACATCTTTCAGCGCTTCGTGCCGGTGAGGCTCCGCGCGGGTTTCGACAACACCTTGGGTGTTTCGGTCGGATGGCTGTCGAGGTCGAACGCGCGCTCGATCATGGCGCGTTGATTGAGCTGGTGCCACGCCAGCGATCCTTCCGACGGGCTGGCGCTGCGCGCGCGGCCGATGTAGCGCAGCGGACAGCGATCGGCGATGAGCTCCTCGAGCAGCGGGCGCATGAACTCCCACGCGCCCATGTTCTCCGGCTCTTCCTGCAGCCATACCACGTCGCGCAACGAGGGATAGCCGTCGAGCACCTCACGCAGCGAAACCACTGGAAACGGCGCGAGTTGTTCGACGCGAACGAGCGCGACGTCGCCGGCAGCCCGGCGCCGGTCGCTGGAGGCCAGATCGACGTAGACCTTGCCGCTGCATAGCACGACCCGTCGGATGCTGTTCGCGCGGCGGACGGCATCCACGTCGTCGATGACCGAGCGGAATCGGCCCTCGGCCAATTCGTGGGGCGTTGACGCGGTCGCCGGGTTGCGGAGCAGGCTCTTCGGCGTCAGCACGAAGAGCGGCAGCGGATCGCGCCGCAGCAGCGCCGCCTGACGACGCAGCAAGTGGAAGTACTGTGCGGCTGTCGTGCAGTTGACGACACGCAAGGTGATGCCGGCCGAGGCCTGCAGCAGCCGCTCCGGCCGCGCACTCGAGTGTTCGGGCCCCTGGCCCTCGTAGCCGTGCGGCAGCAGGAACACGAGCGATGGCTGCAACCCCCACTTCGCGCGGCTCGACGTGACGAACTGGTCGAGGACCACCTGTGCCCCGTTGATGAAGTCGCCGTACTGCGCTTCCCAGACGACGAGCCGGCCCGGCTCCTGGATGTTGTAGCCGAACTCGAAGCCGACGGCGCCGTTCTCGCTCAACGGGCTGTTGTGAATCTCGAACGACGCGCGCGCCTGCGGGAACTGTTGCAGCGGCACGAATCGGTGCCCGGTCTCGGCGTCGTGGAAGACGGCGTGGCGCTGACTGAACGTGCCACGCTCGACGTCTTCACCGGTGAGGCGGATGGGGATGCCGTCGGCGAGGATCGTGGCGAAGGCGAGCTCCTCGGCCGCGGCCCAGTCGATCGTCGGCTCTGCCGGATCGTTGAGCACCGCCGAGCGCCGTTCGCGGCCGCGTTCGAGCTTCTTGTGGAACGTGAATCCCTCGGGCGCCTTCATCAGACCGGCGTTGATCGCGCGCAGCTGTTCCAGTGGGACGGCGGTCTCGGTGCGTGACGCGATGCCGGCGGGCGCCGGTTCGGAAACCGGCGGCCGGAAGTCCTCCTCGGGTTTCAACGACGCGTACGCCTGCTCCAGCTCGGTGAAGTATTTCTTCACCATCGCGTCGCCGGCGCCAGCCGGCATGGTTCCCTTTTCCGTCAGCATCGTCGCGAATTGCTCGCGGACCGTCGGGTGGGAGGAGACCTTCTTGTACATCATCGGCTGCGTGAACGCCGGCTCATCGCCCTCGTTATGCCCGAAGCGTCGATATCCGATCAGGTCGATCAGGAAGTCGAGGCCGAACCGCGCACGATACTCCCACGCCAGCCGCGCTGCCTCGAGGCACGCGATCGGATCGTCGGCGTTGACGTGCACGATCGGGATCTTGAAACCACGCGCGAGTCCGCTGGCGTAGCTGGTGCTGTACGACTCGTCCGGCGTCGCGGTGAACCCGAGTTGGTTGTTCGCGATGATGTGAATCGTTCCCGAGGTGTCGTAGCCCGAGAGGCGCGACAGGTTCAGCGTTTCGGCGACGATCCCCTGCCCCGGGAACGCGGCGTCGCCGTGAATGAGGATCGGCAGGGTCGTGGTGCCCTCGAAAAGCGGCGCGCCTGGATGATCGGTATCGGTCCCGGACGCACGCGCCATGCCGACGACCACCGGGTCCACGGCCTCGAGATGACTCGGGTTCGGCGGCATCGTGATGAAGCCCTGGCCGCTCGGCACCGGCGTGCTCGCACCGGCGTGGTACTTCACGTCGCCCATCCAGCCGAGATCGAGCCGCAGCTGACGTGCGAGCACGGGGTCCTTGAACTCGGCAAGGATCTGCGCGTACGGCTTTTCGAGCACGTGCGCCAGCACGTTCAACCGGCCGCGATGGGCCATCCCGATGATCGTGTGCCGTGCTCCCTGATTGGCCGCCCCCGAGATCATCTCGTCGAGGATCGGCACCAGCATGTCGAGACCCTCGATCGAGAATCGCGTCTTGCCTGGAAACGTGCGATGCAGGAATCGCTCGAACACCTCGACCTGAGTGATCCGATCGAGCAGCATCTCCATGCCGGCGGGATCCATGGACGGCAGGAACCGGCCCGACTCCGCCGCGTGGCGCAGCCAGGCGCGCTCCTCGGGGACGAAGATGTGCGCGTAATCGAAGCCGGTCGTCGAACAGTACACCCGGCGCAGTGTCTCGATCGCCTCGAAGGCATTCGCCGACGATTCGGCGACCGGCCCTCCCACGAGCGTTGCCGGCAGCTGCTTCAGATCGTCATCGCTGATGCCGTGCGCGCGCGGCGACAGTGAGGGATCGCCGATCGGCTGAGAGCCGAGCGGATCGAGCTGCGCCGCGAGATGACCATACCGGCGGATCGACTCGGCGAGATTGGCGGCGCCGACGATGACGTGCACGTCGACGCCTCGCACGCCCGAAGCCGATTCGGTGGCCTCGGCTGGTATCCACGACTCGAACACTTCCCGTGTGGCGGGGTCGACCGATTCAGGATTCTGCCGGAAGCGCTCATAGAGTTCCACGACGTAACCGGCATTCACACCCCCGAACGGCCCCAATGTCATAACCTTTCTATCCTACCCCGGTCGTGCGCGAGGGGCCGAAACTGTCGGCTCTTCGACGCATGCGACACTTCGACGCATCACATGATTCGCCTCATTGGGATCGATGTCGATGGCACGCTCCTCGACAGTCAAGGAGTGATGCCCGATGAGAATCGTCTCGCGATCCACGACGCCGTCGCGTCGGGTGTGCACGTCGCGCTCGTCACTGGACGGAGCTACCCGTTTGCTCGGCCGGTGGCCGACGGCCTCCCTTCCTCGATCTCACTCATCGTCAGCAATGGCGCCGTCGAGCGGTCAACGGATGGCGGCACGTTCGCGCGACGTCTACTCAACCGCGACGTGGCACGAGCCGTGCTGACCGCGACATTGCCGCACCGCGACAATGCAGCGCTGATCTTCGACCGCGACGTCGAGCGGCAGGTCATCTTCGAGACGATGGATTGGGAGCACCCGGGACGGCGGCGCTACTGGTCGCGCAACCACTCGCACATCGCGCAGTCGGTGCCGCTCGAGGATGCGCTGACCGAGGACCCGATTCAGGTGATGTTCAACGGATCGGTCGAGGCGATGCGTCCGCTTGCCGACGCGCTGCGTCGACGGATGATGGCCGAGAGCGGCGCGCGGACGTACTCCGTGCTCATGACCGAGTACGAGCACCGCGATTTTTCACTCGTCGACGTCACGGCGCCGGAGGCGACCAAGGGGCGTGCGCTCGCGTGGCGCGCCGAACAGCTCGGGCTCAGTCCGGACGACGTGATGGCCATCGGCGACAACTTCAACGATCTCGAGATGCTCGAGTTCGCAGGCACGCCGGTGGTGATGGGAAACGCGGTGAACGAGCTGAAATCGCGAGGCTGGTTCGTGACCGGCCATCAAAACGAGGCCGGAGTAGCGCAGGCGATACGGAGATTTCTTTCGAGGACAGTGTAGGGCGGGTCTTCTAGACCCGCCGGGCTGCTCATCTTCGACGGGATCCCCAAGGCTCCCGTGTTGCGAGCATCCCGAAGAAGACGCCGAGCTCGGGATCCCACACCGACCACGTGTGCTCGCCGCCTTCGATTTCCTTGAAGTCGTGCGTCAGGTGATGGGCTTCGAGGTGTGCGACGAGCTCCCGGTTGGCGGTTATCAGCGGATCGCGCGTGCCGCATGACACATAGAACCGGGTGACCGAGCCTTCCGCCTTCCGTACCGCCTCCTCGGCATCCGTCCGGACCGCCGGGCTGAACGCCCCCACCGCGCCGAAACGAGCGGGATGTTGCAGGGCGGTCATCACCGAAATTCGTCCGCCCATCGAGATCCCCCCGATCGCTCGCCCCTGCTGTGATGCGACCGTCCGGTAATGCGAGTCGACGTATTCGACCAGCTCCGATGCCACATAGTCGTGATACCGTGCCTGCGCTTCGGGTGACATGTTGCTGTAGTTGCGATCGGCCGCCGGCATCACCACGATCATCTCGTGCTGCCGTGCCATCGTGGCGAAGCCCGTTCTCGCCATGAATGCCGTGTGGTCCTGACCGCCGCCATGAAACAAATACAGCACGGGGTAGCGCTGCTCGGAGTCGGCGTAGTTGGCCGGCAACAGCACGGCGAAGATCCGCTCGCCACCTAAGGTCGCACTTGGGTGTCTTACGGTACGTGCCTGTGCGAAGGCGTCGGCTCCGATGACGAGCACGGCCAGGGCAACCAGTCCTGGTATGAGACGTCCCATGGCGAGAGCGTACGTCAGGTCGCGTCTGCCGCGAAATGATGGCGTAGTGTCCGACTGTAGCGGACCATTTCGGAAGTGATAAGGTAAGGGTTTCGGAGGCGACGACATGGCGACAACAGTGAGCGTTCCGGACGTGCTCGTGTCCACCGACTGGGTGGCGCAACATCGAAGCGATCCCAATGTGCGTGTGGTGGAGGTGGACGTCGATACGGCGGCGTACGATCAAGGACACGTCCCCGGCTCGCTGGGCTGGAACTGGACGACCGAGCTGTGCGACACGGTGATCCGCGACATCGTCCCGAAGGACAAGCTCGAAAGTCTGCTCGGACGCTCGGGAATCACGCCGCAGACGACGATCATCCTGTACGGCGACAACAACAACTGGTTCGCCGCGTGGGCATTCTGGCAGCTCAAGGTCTACGGGCATCAAGACGTGCGCATCATGGACGGCGGCCGGAAGAAGTGGCTCGCCGAGGGGCGCGAGCTCGAGACGACGAAGGCGACGCCGACCACGACCACCTACAAGGCGAAGGACGCCGACGTGTCGATTCGCGCGTTCCTGCCCGAAGTCCAGGCCGCCTACAAGCGCGCGGACACGGTGCTGGTCGATGTGCGCAGCCCGCAGGAGTTCACCGGTGAGATCCTGTCGCCTCCAGGACTTCCGGAAACCTGTCAGCGCGGCGGTCACATTCCGGGTGCGAAGAGCATCCCGTGGGGCAAGGCGTGCAACGAGGACGGTACGTTCAAGTCAACCGAAGACCTCGGCGCGTTGTACGGCGGTCAGGGTGTGACCCCCGATAAGAACGTGATCGCTTACTGCCGCATCGGCGAGCGCTCGAGCCACACGTGGTTCGTGTTGAGGTACTTGCTCGGCTTCCAGAACGTGAAGAACTACGACGGCTCGTGGACCGAGTGGGGCAATCTGGTCGGCGCGCCTGTCGAAAAGTAGAGGCACGATGAGCGACACGCTGCGCAGCGAAGAGTTCCGCGAGACGAAACAGGAGCTCGACGGCTGGCCGATCAACATCGTGTCGTATCGCATCGGGAGCACTTACTACTGCTCGATCGACAACGTGAGCCCTGGCGCGCGCTTCGCGCGCGCCGAGGGCCCGACGCGGGAGGCCGCGGAGTCGACTGCCCTCGAGAAGGCGGCGCGCTATCTGAAACAGACGCGCCGCATGCCCAAAAGCTCGTAAGCACGCAAGTTTAGGCCGTGACGCCGGGCCCTGAAAGGCCCGGCCTACACTGTCAATGTCTTGAATTCGTGAAGGCTCGCTTCCCGGGCCGCCTCAGAGATCAAAGGAAACGTTTTCAAGACGTGCTGAAACTCCTCTTCGCCCATCCCATACGCGTGGGCGACTAACGCCTGCAGCTCCGCGTACTCCCTCATCGACTCGACGGGGCCGGTCGCGTGAGTCAATGATTCCGACAGCGCCCGCAATCGGTCGAACAACTCTTCACCGTCCGTCACCACCGGT
>Ga0111538_10012541_pt1 | contig 11208 bp, 10 predicted proteins | sample SoiMethybrSBSTD1_FD_79669 | JGI IMG/M metagenome (GOLD analysis project Ga0111538, IMG submission 79669) | Bulk soil microbial communities from a Populus tree surrounding site in Tennessee, USA - Soil MetaG P. TD hybrid SBSTD1 (version 2)... | ecosystem: Environmental > Terrestrial > Soil >... | reverse complement strand
TGGCGAACCAGGTGAGGCGCCAGCGATCGCGCGATGTCGCCGCCGCGCAGCGGCCGGATACCGATCGTGCCGCCCTTGTCCAGGCACACGAGGGCGGCGCAGGACGCGCGCCCCGCGCGGCCGTTCCAGTAGGGCGTGCTGGCAACCTCGCAGCCCGCTGCATGCGGCCGCGCGAGCACCAGCTCATCGCAATACGCGTCGAACGCGCGCGCCGCGGTGCTCTTGCCGGCGCCGGATCGTCCCAGCAGCACGGCCCAGCGCTCGTCGCGCACCGCAAGGGCGGCGCCATGGAACAGCAGCCAGCCGTTTCGCGGAGAAATCAGCGACAGGGCGAGGCGCAGCAGCGCGTCGAGGCCGGCGAGTGGATAGCGGCCGTCGACCTCGCCATACCCGTTCGCGAGATCGAGCTCGCCCGGCGAGTCGCCGATCATCGCCACGCGGTCCGCATCGATGCGTTCCAGGTGAAGTCGCGGCAGGCGCATGGGCTCGATCTCGGGCAGCGAGGCCGACCTCGTCACACGTAGCCGCAGCGGCCGTGCCGCAATCTCATCCGAGGCGTCGCGGATGAAGCCGGCGTACTTGCGGCGGGCAACGGCTTCCAGCGCCGGGGGCACGTCCAGGTCGAACGCCAGGTTCCCGACCGTCAGCGGGATCACGGGCGAGCGTCAGGTCGAGGAAGGTCCGACCGCGCAGGGTGGATTGCCGGGCTCCCTGGCGCATGACACGCCGAACACGGTGGGGTGGTAGTCCTCTTCCCAGGCGATCGCCGGCGTCTCGTACGGCAGCTTTTCCTTGCGCGCGCCTGAACCGGGCGACTCCGCCGATTTTCGAGCCTCGCTCATGGTGCAGCCCTCCCTCCCGAGTCCGGCCGCCGCACGGCGACTACGTGGGCGAGCACGGCTTGTTCTGGAATCGGAGGGTCGTCCTCGCTGGCCCCGTCCCCCCGCGTCACGATCTTACTCGCAATCCGCGCAACGAAGCGGTGCGCGACTAGCATGCCGGCGCGCTTCACGATCAGCAATTCCCCGGGTTGCAGTGCTGAATGCGGCGTCACCCGTGTCACCAGCAAGCGGTCGCCGGGCCGCAGTGACGGCGCCATGCTCGTGCCCTGCAACGTCACCCATTCCGGACCGTTTCCCGCGCGAAGGCTTTGCTCGAGCCACCGGACGCTGCGCTCGCTCATCGGTTGCCTTGACGCTCGCAGCCGAGCGCGCAGCGGACGCAACCGATGCGCCACCATTCCCGCGAAGCGGCGCAGCCGCTGCGACAGCCGATCTTCAAGCAACCACGCCAGGGCGTAAGACCACAACAAACTCGCCGCGCGGCGATCGGACTCACCCCGGCGCACCAGCACGCCGAGCGCGATGCGATCGGGCAGCGACGGACGCAGCTTGCTCGCAACCAGTGGTGGCCACGGCGGGCGACTCCCCAGCAGGCGGGCCGCCGCCCACGCGGGCCGGGTGGCCGCGATGGCGATGGCACGCTCGCCGGCTTCGGTCCACGCCTCGGGTGGATAGACAAGGCGCGCGGCGTGAAGGTCGAGCAGCCACTTGGTCCGCACGGCTCCATGCTTGGCCGCATGAATGAGGAGAAAGAGGATTTCATCGGCGGGAGCAAGCACCCGTACCGGAACACCGAACAGGTTTCCGGGTACGGCACGGTCCAGGACGGCACGCGTGTCGAGGCCGCTGCCGATGCTGCTGAAGAGGTGGCTGTGCAGGTCGATCGGCATTCCACCGCGGTCGAGATCGATGGCGTGCAGCCGCGATTGCCAGCGCGCGCGACGTTCGGTCTCCACGGCACGGAACCCGCGTCGCGTGAGCGCGGCGATGGCATCGCCGATGGCGCCCTCCTCGAGCAGCACGTCGATGTCGCCTGTGGGCCGCATCCACGGCTCCGGCCAGAGTCGCGCCGCAACCGACTGGCCCTTCAGGACCAGCGGCTGGAATCCGTCGTCCGCCAGCATCCGTAGAACGGCGGCGGCTTCGCCGGATGCCCTGAGGTAGTGGGCCACTTCCACACGCTGGAACGATTCCAGCTGCCGCGCAAGCCGCGAGTCCTGCGCAGCGATGCGCCCGAGTTCGCGCAAGCCGCGAAGGTAGATGCCGGCCAGCCGCTGGCCGGCGGCAATCCGTGCGCCGGCCTGAGGCTCGCGCCCATCAAGCAGTTCGACGGCAATCGCCGCGAGCGACTGCATGCGCCTGTCCTCCCTTCAAGCGGGTGGCGGACTGAACTTACCTCAGATACGGCACGCCTGCGAGAGTCACGGATAACTGACTGGCGCCTGGCCATGGTGCGCCAGCGCACGGAAGGGCCTGCGGGAGCGCGGTACCTTGCACGCTCGCAGGTCCACTTCCTTCCAGGACATCACCATGGGCACCTCAAAGATCTTCGGCATCCTCCTGATCGTGGCTGGAGTACTCGGCCTCGTTTACGGCGGCTTCACCTATACGAAGGAAACGCACAGCGCGAAGCTGGGTCCGATCACGCTCGAGGTGAAGGACAAGGAAACCGTATACATCCCGGTGATCCTGAGCGTGGCGGCGCTTGGGCTGGGCGGATTCCTTCTGCTGGCGGGAAGGAAGAGCTGACTCGCGGCGGAGATCCTCCAGCCCGAGGACGACGCCACATCTCTACTGCGCCGCGCTTTCCGCGCCCAGCTTCGCAACCGGGCTCTTTGCGCCGTCCTTGCAGACGTAGCAGCAGTCGGTGCAGGCGCGCAGGCCACGATCCCCGGCGCCTGAGAGGTATTTCGAAGTGCGAATTTCGCGCTGGCCGCTTCCACCGATGGCACCCGGATTCTGCGCCGCCGTCCAGGCACCCCAGCAGATCTGTTCACCCTCTTCGCAGTCGACCTTCAGCTCCTGCACCGCCGTACCCGGTTGCACAGTCCAGGACTTGGTCTTCGAGGGCCATTCCCGGTTGGCGCCCCCACGCGAGAAGAGCTTCAGGGAGAGCGCCCGCTCGCTGTCGTTGACGAACTGGAAAGCGAAGTCGGCACCGGCGGCCGGCGCCGCTGCGAGCGAGCCCATCAGCATGCAGGTTGCTCCCAGCACTTTGAGTAATCGCGCCACTTGCCGTCCTCCTGGTTTCGGTTCGCCGCTAGTTTACCAAGCGGAAAATCATCGGATACCGGAACAGGGGGGTGGCCGACTCCACTAGCGGTTAACATGGGCGCCAATCCGGCCACTCGAGCCGGCAGGGAGAACCCATGAAACGTTGGATCGCGCTGCTGTCCGCGGCTGTGCCGCTTGTTGCCATCGCCGGAGAAGACGCGGAGCTGCGCAAGATGGCCGTAGAGCTCTTCGGGCGAATCGAAGCGCCGGCAACGGCGAAGCTGTCCACACCGGAGGTCGAGCTGGGCCGCGCCCTCTTCTGGGATACCCGGGCGTCGCTCGACGGCAAGACCGCGTGCGCGAGCTGTCATCCCGCCGCCGACTGGGGAGGTGACCGCAGGCGCCTGTCGGTCGACGCGCGCGGCGACCTCACGTCGCGCAACTCGCCCACGATCTTCAACGCGATGCCCCTGCCCGGCCTGCGCTGGCTCTCCGACCGCAAGACCGGGGCCGACCAGGCCGAGGGCTCGATCACCGGATCGATGGGATTCAAGTCCAAGGACGATGGCGTCGCCAAGCTCACGGAGCTCAAGTACCACGACGCCTTCAAGGCCGCCTATCCCACCGACGCCAACCCGCTCAACGCCGCGAACTACGGCAAGGCGATCGCCGCCTACCAGGCCACGCTCATCACCCCGGCGCCGTTCGACCGTTTCCTCGCGGGAGACGACCGCGCGATGACCGCGCGCCAGAAGGCGGGGCTCAAGGCCTTCATCGACAAGGGCTGCGCGGCATGCCACGACGGCCCGATGGTCGGCGGCGCGCAGCTGCGCAAGTTCGGGCGCATCAAGGACTACTGGACCGAGACCGGCTCGGCCAGGCCGGACGTGGGGCGCTTCGCGATCACGAAGGATGAAAAGGACAAGTACGTCTTCCGCGTCGCCATGCTGCGCAACGTCGCGCGCACGGCACCTTATTTCCACGACGGGTCGGTGGACACGCTCGATCGCGCCGTTCGCGTGATGGCCGCCGTGCAGCTCGCCAACCCGGTCGACGACAACACGGTGTCGCTGATCGCGGCGTTCCTCGAGGCGCTTACCGGCGAGGTACCGGCGAACTACGCGGCGCCGGCGAGGCGCTAGGCGACGCGAAGGGCACATGCAGGCCATTCCGGGGTGAAGAAGCCGTCGGGCCTCACCTATGGCGTGGAAGAGGCGCCGCCCGCGACGGTGGCGCTGTTGAGCGGCCTGCAGCACGTCGCATTGATCTCGACCTTCCTGGTGTACCCCATCCTGGTCTTCCGCGTGGGGGGCCTCGAGACCCAGGCCGTGGCCGACCTCCTGGGCACCGGGTTCGTGGTCCTCGGGCTCGCCACGCTCTTGCAGGCGACGGCGAAAGGGCCGGTCGGCAGCGGCTTTCTCTGTCCGGTGACGTTCACCGCGGCCTTCCTCGGCCCTTCCCTCGGCGCGATCAAGCTCGGCGGCCTGCCGCTGCTCTTCGGCATGACGATGTTCGCGGGGTTCGCGCAGTCGGCGCTGTCGCGGGTCCTGCACCTCCTGAGGCCCTACCTGCCCACCGAGCTCTCCGGGTTCGTCGTGCTGATGGCGGGCGTGACGGCCGGCATGGCGGGCGTGCGCTACCTGGTCGCAACGACGGGCGCGCCCGCGCTCTCGTCGATGGAATGGGCCATCGCGGCGGGCACGCTCGGCGTCATGGCCGCTGCGAGCATCTGGGCGAGCGGGCTGCTCAAGATGACCTGCGTGCTCGTGGCCATGGCGCTCGGCTACGCCGCCGCGGCGGCCGCCGGCCTGCTCGACCCGGCGCGGCTCGCGGCACTCGCCGCCGCCCCGCTGCTGGCGGCCCCGTCGATCGTACACGCCGGATGGTCGTTCGATCTCGCGCTGGTCGTGCCCTTCCTCATCGCCGCCATAGCCACCACCCTGAAGGCGCTGGGCAGCGTCACGCTCGCGCAACGCATCAACGACGCCGATTGGGTCCGGCCCAAGATGAGCTCGAACCGCCGCGGTGTGCTGGCCGACGGCCTGGGGATCGTGCTTGCCGGCTTTGCGGGCTCCTACGGGACGAATACGTCGGCCGCCAATGTCGCGCTGGCCGGCGCGACCGGCGTGGCGAGCCGCCGGGTGGCCTGGGCGATCGCGCTCATCTTCGTGCTGCTGGGATTCCTGCCCCAGCTGGCGATGCTCTTCGCGATCATGCCGCGGCCCGTGATGGCGGCTGCCCTCGTCTTCACCACGTGCTTCCTCCTCATCAACGGCATGCAGATCATCACCTCGAGGATGCTCGACACGCGCAAGACGCTGGTGATCGGGCTCGCCACCGTCGCGGGGCTGACCGTCGAGGTGTTTCCGCGCGTCGCGTCGTTCGTGCCCGGCGCGATCGCCCCCCTCCTGGGGTCGTCGCTCGTGTTCGGCACGCTCGTCGCCCTGCTGCTGAACCTGCTCTTCCGCATCGGCGTGAGGCGAACCGTCAACCTCATCCTGGAGGCGGGAGCGGCCGACCGTGCCACCACCATCGAGGAGTTCTACGAGCGGCACGGACAGGCCTGGGGCGCGCGGCCGGATGTGATCGCGAAGGCCACGTTCGGCACGCAGCAACTTCTCGAGACCGTCGTGGACAATTGCAGCCCGCGCGGGCCGCTCGAGCTCGAGGCCTCCTTCGACGAGTACCGCCTCGAGGTCCGCCTGCGCTACGAAGGCGAGCTGCTCGCCTTTCCGGAACAACGGCCGAGCAACCAGGAGATCCTGGACGGCGATGACGGCCTGCGCAAGCTCGCTGGCTACATGCTGCGCCGGAACGCCGACCGCGTGCAGGCGCGGCAGGGCGCGGACGGCCGCGTGATGGTGCACTTCCACTTCGACCACTGAGGCCGCGCGGGCCGGCGGCTCACTTCGGGTCGATCCGGCGCCTCACCGCCTCCGCATCGGGTGCGAGCTTCGGGTCCAGCTTGACCGCCTGCTCCAGCTCCCGGCGGGCGCGATCCTCGTGCCCGTTCATCGCCGAGAAGACCGCACGCATCACCAGCGCGCGGCCATCGTTCGGGTTCATTTCGCGGTACTGGTCGAGCCGCTTCACCGGCGAGGCGGCGGGCCCGCGATCCTGCTCGGAGACGCTGAGCCGGTTCATCACGCGCGCCTTCACCAGGTCGTTGACCCCCTCCGTCGTCTCGCCCAGCAACCCCCGCACCACGCCATGGCTCGCGACGACGTCGGAGTCGTTCGGCAGCGACCACATGAGCGTCTTGTAGTCGGAGAGCGCCTCGTGGAGGCGCCCGGCCTGCATGTGCACCGACGCGCGCGCCATGTACGCGGGCATCATCTTCGGTTCGATGCGGATCACCTTGTCGAGGTCGGCGAGCGCACCGTCGAGGTCGCCCGTGTCGACCTTGGTGCGCGCGCGAACGTGCAACGCCAGCGCGAAATCGGGCTTCAGCCGGAGGGCCTGCTCGACGTCGGCGAGCGCCTCCTTGTTGCGGCCCTCGAGCCAATGCAGGTTGCCGCGGTTGGCATAGACGATCTCGATGCCCGCCACCGTCGGCGCAAGCTCGATCGCACGGTTCATGTCCAGCAGCGCGCCGGCACGATCGCCGGATGTCATGCGAATGGTTCCGCGCAGCGCATAGGCGCCGGAGCTGTACGAGTCGCGCAGGATCGCCTGGTTGGCGTCGGCGAGCGCACCCTCGACGTCGCCCGCCTGCAGGCGGCGCGCGGCGCGCATCGTGAGGCTCTCGGGGCGCGAGAGGTGCGGTTCGGCCTGGGGATTGCGGGGAGCGGGTGCCTGGGCGATAGCACCGAGGCTTGCGGCCAGGAGCGCCGCGGCTATCGTGATGCGCATCAGTCGGCTGCGGTCGCGGTCCTGAGCTTGAAGAAACTGGAGAACACCTCCACCGCGCGATCGATTGCGGCGCGGTCGACGTCCAGGTGCGTGACCAGGCGCAGGCGTGCGGACACCAGGGCCTTGATGCCCTGCGATTCGAGGTGGCGCGCCAGCGGCGCTACCGAGTCGGCCGGGATCGTGGCGAACACCATGTTGGTCTGCACCGGGTCGACCCTGAGGCCCGCCTCGGCAAGGCCCTTGCCGAGCAGCGCGGCGTTGGCGTGATCCTCGGCCAGGCGATCGACGTTGTGATCCAGGGCGTACAGCCCGGCGGCCGCGAGGACTCCGACCTGGCGCATCGTCCCGCCCAGCATCTTGCGGATGCGGCGGGCGCGCTCGATCACGTCGCGGCGCCCGACGAGCACCGTGCCCGCCGGCGTGCCGAGCCCTTTCGACAGGCACACGGAGACGGTGTCGAAACCGGCGCACAGCTCCTTCACCGGCATGCCGAGCTTCACGGCGGCGTTGAAGACGCGCGCGCCGTCGAGGTGGGCCGAGAGCTTGCGGCGGCGCGCGAGCGCGATCGCGTCGGCCATGTACGCGCGCGACAGCACCCGGCCACCGATGGTGTTCTCCAGGGCCAGCAGCCGCGTGATGGCGAAATGCGAGTCGTCCGGCTTGATCGCCGCCTCGACCATCGCCAGGTCGAGCGAGCCATCAGGCAGGTTCTGCAGGGGCTGCGGCTGGATCGAGCCCAGCACTGCCGTGCCGCCCGCCTCGTAGCGGTAGGTGTGGGCTTCCTGGCCGACGATCACCTCCTCGCCGCGCTGGCAATGCGCCATCACCGCCGCGAGGTTCGACTGCGTGCCCGAGGGGAAGAACAGGCCCGCTTCCATGCCGAAGCGCTCGGCAGCGACCTCGTGCAGGCGGTTCGCGGTCGGGTCGTCGCCGAAGACGTCGTCGCCCAGGGCCGCTTCGGCCATGGCACGGCGCATGGCCGCCGAGGGTTGGGTGACGGTGTCGCTGCGGAGGTCTATGACTCTCATAGGCGGGATTTTACCCTCCCCCGGCCCCCTCCCAAGGGAGGGGGTGCCTTTCAGCGCAGGCTGTCGTTCAGCTTCTCGAGGGCGGCCGCCCCTGGGCAGAGCTCGCGCTCGCCCAGCTGGTTCAAGGGCTGCGGGACGGTATTGAGGCTGCCATGCAGGTCGCGCGGCTTGTGGTTCACGTACAGCAGGCCGGTGACGATCTCGCCGATGGCGTAGCGCGACTGGACGAAGGTCATCGCGGCGATGCGGTCCGACGAGTCGTACTTCGCGTCGAGCTTGCGCAGCCGCAGCACCGAGCCGTCGTGCTGCCGCACTTCCTGTACCGCTCCGGGCTCGTAGGCGGTGGTGATCTCCCGGTGAACCGTGATCACGTCGAGGTGGTTCACGGCCTCGTTGTGCTCGCGCACGTAGTCGTAGCTCTTGGTGGAGCCGTCGTGGTTGTTGAACGCCACGCAGGGCGAGAGCACGTCGAGGAAGGCTGCGCCGGGATGCGTGAGCGCGCCCTTGATGAGCGGCACGAGCTGGCCCTTGTCGCCCGAGAAGCTGCGCGCGACGTAGGTGGCGCCCAGCTGCAGCGCCATGAGGACCAGGTCGATGCCCTCCTCGATGTTGATGGCGCCGCGCTTGGCCTTGCTGCCGCGGTCGGCGGTGGCCGAGAACTGCCCCTTGGTGAGGCCGTACACGCCGTTGTTCTCGACGATGTAGGTCATGTTCACGCCGCGCCGCATGCTGTGCGCGAACTGCCCCAGGCCGATCGAGGCCGAGTCGCCGTCGCCCGAGACGCCGAGGTAGATCAGGTCGCGGTTGGCGAGGTTGGCACCGGTGAGCACCGAGGGCATGCGCCCGTGCACCGAGTTGAAGCCGTGCGATTTGTCGAGGAAGTACGTCGGCGTCTTCGAGCTGCAGCCGATGCCGGAGAGCTTGGCCACGCGGTGTGGCTGGATCGCGAGCTCCCAGCAGGCCTGGATGATGGCGGCGCTGATGGAATCGTGGCCGCAGCCGGCGCAGAGCGTGGAGACCGTGCCCTCGTAGTCGCGGCGCGTGAGGCCGATCGCGTTCTTCGGCAGGTCCGGGTGGTGCAGCTTGGGCTTGGCGAGATAGGTCATTCGGCGAACTCCAGTGGCCGGGCGCAGAAGGCCACGCCCTCTTCGATCCAGCCGCGGCCGCGCATCTGCGCGGCCACGCCGGAGTCGGCGACGTAGCGATGGTTTGCGTTGCGCAGGCCGTTCACGAAGCGTGTGACGGCGATGTGCTCGGGCGCGCATTCGCCGCCCGGCCCGGCCGGCACGGCGAAGGATTCGTCCTCGCCCTCGAGCACCCAGCCCGGATCCTGGCGCAGCGTGTCGCACTCGGAACCCTGGAGCGTGAGGAAACGCGAGGTCTGGCCGCGCGCGGGGTTGCCCTGGAAGCGGCAGACGGCCTTCGCGCCCGTGGGGGCATCCGCGGCGCTCCAGAACCCGAACGGCCGGCCGGTGCGCACGGCCTCGTTCGCGCGGTAGTCCTGCGACAGCGCCTCGGCGGAATCCCCGGTGATCCAGAAGCGATCGCCATATTGGTACTCGACCGCCACCCGGTTGCGCGGGGGAAGCACGGCCCGATACAAGCTCCCATTCCGGATGAAGTACGCCTGCGAATCGTTGGCCGGGCTTACGAGGACTCGCTCGACGATGCGGTTCCACCAGATCGGGGTGACGCAGGGAACCGCACCGCATTGCGGGGTCTCGGGCACGAAGGCAGCGGGCTGCCAACTGGCGCCGCGATCCTCGCTGAGGACCACGCCCGCCTTCACCGAGCTCAGCCAGAGCCGGCTGGGCCGGACCGGGTCGATCGCGAGCTCGCCATAGCCAGGATTGAAAAGCGAGATGGCGGCTTCGTACTCGATCGGATAGATAGCCTGCCAGGACTCGCCGCTGTCCATGCTGCGCACGATTGCGCGGCCCGAGCCGCCCGCGAGCTCCGCCGAAGCGTAGATGACCGACGCGTTGGCCGGATCCTGGCGGAACCAGAAGAAGCGGCCCATGTGCCGTTCCGGGAATTGCGACCAGGCCTGCCCTCCATTGATCGATATGTAGCTGCCGTCGTCCTCGGTGGTGACGAAGATTCGCTCGGGTGTCGCAGGCGTGGGGCCCTCGAATGACCGGATCCCGCCCCTGGCGATGGATGGGAATGTCGCCGTCGCGCTCCAGCTGGCTCCGCCATCCCGGCTCTCGACCACCGACATCTCGGGCGAAAGGGGCAATGCCAGCGAAGTGGAGATCGTGAAGTTCGTCCTCCGCTGGGTCGCGAACAGCCGCTCGGGCTGGCTCGGGACGGACGCGAACGGCGCCATCGCCAGCTCCGTATCGCCACGCCTGCCGTCAGCAATGACAGACCAGGTCTCGCCGAAGTCCCCCGACACCAGCGTGTAGCCGCGGTGGCGCTGGGCGCCGATGAGGACCTCGGACGTCGCCCCCTGGAGGAAGACCACCCCGGGACGCCCCCGGTGGGCAAAGAGCCGTTCCGGGAAACCAGGGAGCGCGGCCGTCGTGCGCCAGGTCGCGCCACCGTCCAGCGTGACGCGGACCTGATTCGAGGTCGTCACGATGAGGCGCCGGCCGTCGAGCGGGTGAATGGCGACCGTCAGCACGCCGGGATTGTAGATCTCGCGCGGAGGCGTGATGTCGATGAACGTGGGGGAAACCCCGGCTCGCCCCGCCAGCGAGAGGACAAGGACGAAGACCCCGGCCACGAGACGCTTCATTCTCCGCCCACCGTCCTCTTGATCGGCACCACGTTGAACGCTGCCAGCCGCTGCTCGATCTCCTTGTGGATGAAGCGCGCGGTGATCGGCGTCCCGTCGTAGTGAAGGACCGGGGTGAGCTTTTCGTGCGGCAGCATCCCCTCGGCGACCAGCAGCGTGCGCAGCTGGCCGTCGCGGTTCTGCTCCACAACGAACACATGCTCATGCTGGTTGACGAACTCGATCACCTCGTCGCAGAACGGGAAGGCCCGGACCCGCATCGCGTCCACGCCCGTGCCGCCGTGGTCGAGCAGGGTGAGCGCCTCGTCCATGGCCGGCGCCGTGGAGCCGTAATAGATCACCCCGAAGCGCGAGCCCTTCCCCGCCTTCTGCGTGACCGGGGCCGGCACCAGCTCCTTGGCAGTCTCGAACTTCTTCAGCAGGCGCTGCATGTTGTCCACGTACGCGCTGCCTTCCTCCGTGTACCGCGCATAGCGGTCGCGTGAGGTGCCGCGTGTGAAGAAGGAGCCCCGCTGCGGGTGCGTGCCGGGGT
>Ga0111538_10012540_pt1 | contig 11208 bp, 10 predicted proteins | sample SoiMethybrSBSTD1_FD_79669 | JGI IMG/M metagenome (GOLD analysis project Ga0111538, IMG submission 79669) | Bulk soil microbial communities from a Populus tree surrounding site in Tennessee, USA - Soil MetaG P. TD hybrid SBSTD1 (version 2)... | ecosystem: Environmental > Terrestrial > Soil >... | reverse complement strand
TCCGGATCATGAGCTCGGGGTCGATCGAAGGTCGGCCGATCTCGCTGTAGAACGCCTCCAGCTTCTCGCGAAGGCCAGCCAGTATCCGCGTCACCGTCGGATTGATGCGGCGCAGGAGATGGTACGCCGGAATGCGCGCTTCGAGATTGAACAGATAGAACAGCTGGCTCTGATCGACCGTCTGCCGACCCATCATGACCCGCCTCCGTCGCCAAGAACCTCACGGAGACGGAATCACGATTCGCCGATGATCACGAGCGACTTTTTCAACAGCATCGGTCAACAAGAGACATCCGCACCAGTTCAATGCGGCGGCCCGTCGAATTTCGGGATCGAGTTGAGATCGTTGACCCACGGCCGTTTCGAGCGAACAAATATCTGCCGGCGTGGCACCAATTCATTTCGTTGGCGAAGCGCTCCAAGGCGCACGTTGTAGGCTTTTGGCTCATCGCCAGTCGATGTCGCATAGATCGCCGTCCCGCAGCGAGGACAGAAAGCTTGCAGACGGACGTTTCCACTATCGGCGGTCTTTCGATATTCCGTCGGTTTGCCGGACAGAAGCACGAACGTGCCTGGATGAGTGATGATGACCGCTCGTAATGGAGCGCCGCTCATGGTTTGGCAGTCTGTGCAGTTGCAAATGGTCGTCGTTTCGGGATCGGCTTCGGCCTCGAACGTCACGTAGCCGCAGTGACAGCGTCCATCAATTTTCATGATCGTTTCCCTCGAATTCCGCAAACAGGAATGGATGGTAAGCTATTCCCCGACTGGGCTGATAGTCCGCTCAGGGTCTAAACCGACAAGTCGCAGACTGAGCATAACTCTTCCGGTTTACCCCCAATAGGCGACATCGGCACTTTCGCGAGCTCAGGAAAGGGATTAGCCTACTCGGACCGGTCCCCGTCGGATCACACGCCGCGGAGGGAGACTGGAATGAAATTTCCCCGCCGCACATTCCTGCATCTGGCCGCGGGCGCTGCCGCGCTGCCGGCCGTGTCCAGCATCGCGCGGGCGCAAGCATACCCATCGCGGCCGGTGCGCGTGATCGAAGGCTTCGGCGCCGGCGGCGCGCCCGACATCTTAGCCCGCTTGTTGGGTCAATGGCTGTCGGAGCGGCTCGGCCAACAATTCGTCATCGAGAACCGCACGGGCGCCGCCACTAATATCGCCACCGAGGCGGTCGTGCGTGCGCCGCCGGACGGATATACGCTCCTCCTGGTGACGCCCGCGAACGCGATCAGCGCGACACTCTACGACAATCTAAATTTCAATTTCATCCGCGACATCACGCCAGTCGCGAGCTTCGTCCGCGCTCCGTTTGTCATGGTGGTCTATCCATCCTTTCCCGCCAAGACCGTTCCTGAGTTCATTACTTACGCCAAGGCCAATCCGGGCAGGATCAACATGGCCTCCGGTGGCATCGGCACGGCAAACCATGTTGCCGGCGAGCTGTTCAAGATGTTGGCCGGTGTTAACCTGGTCCTTGTGCCTTACCGTGGTTCGCCACCCGCGCTGACTGATCTGCTCGGTGGACAAGTGCAGGCTTACTTCAGCCCCATGCCTGCGTCGATCGAGTACATCAAGGCAGGCAACCTGCGCGCGATGGCGGTGACCGCCGAACGTTCGCAGGCGCTGCCGGACGTCCCGACTGTGGCCGAGTTCGTGCGGAGCTATGAGGCGAGCTCGTGGCATGGCATCGGCGCGCCCGCGGGCACGCCCGCCGAGATCGTCGATAAGCTGAACAAGGAGATCAACGCAGGCCTCGCCGATCCCAAGATCAAGGCGCGGCTCGACGAGATGGGGGGCACGGCGCTGATCGGTCCGCCGACGGCGTTCGGCCAGCTCATCGTCGACGAAACCGAGAAGTGGGGCAAGGTGATGCGGGCGGCCAACATCAAGCCGGAGTGAGCGGCGCGATCCCGCCACAGGTCAAGGATGATCGGCGCGGTCAGTACAAGCTCACTGCACCTGAATGTTGGCAGCCCGGATCACCTTCGCCCACTTCTCACCCTCGACCATCATCAAGGCGGCGAATTCTTCTGGGGTTGTGCCGACGGGGTCCAGCCCGAGCGTCGCCAGCCGCTCCCTGATGTCCGGCTGAGTCAGAACGCGCACGATCTCCCGATGAAGCATCGTGACGATGTCTTTGGGTGTGGCGGCCGGCACCAGGACGCCGATCCACCCATCACCCTCCACGTCCGGAAAACCAGCTTCCGCCATGGTGGGTGTATTGGGTAACGCCGATGAGCGCTGCTTGCTCGCGATCGCAAGCGCAATCAGCTTGCTGTCCTTTACGAACGGCTCAGCGGAAGCAACCGCTCCAAAAGAGATCGGTACATGTCCGGCCATGACCGCGGCGGTGGCGGGGCCGCTGCCGTTGAACGGCACATGCACCATGTCGAGCCCCTGCGAGACACGGAAATGCTCGCCGATAAGGTGCGATGGCGTACCCAATCCCGGCGAAGCAAAGCTGTATTTGCCGGGGTTGGCGCGAATGGTCGCGACCAGATCGCGCGCGGTCCTGGCTGGGACCGACGGGTGCACGGTGAGCGCCGACGCGAACCTCGCCGCGAGCGTGACTGGTGCGAAATCTTTGGCCGGATCGTAGGCGACTTTCTTGTACAGGCTCGGGTTGATGACGTAGTTGTTCACCGTGATCAGGATGGTGTGGCCATCGGGCGCCGCGCGCGCGGCCTGGGCGGTTCCAATGTTGGAGCCCGCGCCAGGCAAGTTCTCGACGTACACCTGTTTGCCAAGATGCTCCGACAGTTTCTGCGCGATCAGGCGGGCCGTAACGTCAGTCGGGCCGCCCGGGCCAAACGGAACGATCGCCCGCACCGGTCGAGTCGGATAGGTTTGCGCCCGGACCAAGCGCGAGGACGCCGGCAGTATGGCAACCCCCGCGGCCAGTTGCAGGAACCGACGGCGGAAAAGCATCATGTTTGAGCGTATGCCCCGCTACGCCTACCTTGATCGGGCGATCCGAATACTTTGCTCGCCGTTGCGCCAGCCAAAGGTCGCGCCTACTTTGGCCCTTATACAATGGCGTCTCTCTGGCAACAATCGCGTCCCTCTGAGGCCTAACAGTTTTCTTCCTGAGAATCCGCTGGCTTGGAGACGAGCAGACCGCTGCTGCAGCCGAGTCGAGGAAGCGGAGGTCAGAAATTCGTCCGTCAAGTCCGCGTCAGCGAGTTCCGGCCCGAACAGACGTTCTCGATCTTTTACGATAGAGTTTTCATGGATGGCCGCCGTTCGGCGGAGCGCCCTTTGTTCGAGGTACGCGCGAGCATGCGCGATCTAGTCAATCTGGGGGACCTGCACGACCATGGCGGTCCCGAGACCAATCCTGCGTTGATCGACTGCCGCCTATGGGACAGCCCCCATGAGCTCTCGCACGGCGATCTGGACAAACAGGCGGACGCATGCGCACGGGCGCTCACCGCCCGCGGATTGGCGCGTGGGAATCGCGTCGCCATCCTGTCGCTCAACCGCGCCGAGTACCTGATCGCCTACTTTGGGGTGATGCGCGCGGGCTTCGTCGCCGTTCCCGTCAACATCAAGTTTCCGCGCGAGACGGTGGGCTTCATCTTCGAAGATGCCGAGATCGCGCTCTGCTTCTGCGACACCGCCGGCCGCGACGTTTTGCGGGCGCGCATTCCCGCCGTCGACTTCGACGACCCCGGACCGGACGGCTTTGCGAGCTTTCTCGATCCGGGGCCGTTCGAGACAGTCAAGCCGCTCCGTAGCGAGACGGCCATGGCGCTTTACACCTCCGGCTCGACCGGACGTCCCAAGGGTGTGCCGCTGTCTCATGACGGTCAGCTATGGGCGCTCCGTACCCGTCTCGCCGGCGATCGAAAGGACCGGCATCGGATGCTGGTTGCAGCGCCGCTGTTCCACATGAATGCGCTCGGCATGGCGAAACTCTCGGTCGCCGCCGGCGCGAGCCTCATCTTGCTGCCGCAGTTCAATGCGCGACAGTACGTGGAAGCGATCGGCCGTTTCAAAGTGACCTGGCTCACGTCGGTGCCGACCATGCTGGCGCTGGCGATGCGTGAGCGCGAGACCCTTGCCCGCACCGATCTCTCATCAGTCGAATCCATCCGTACGGCCTCGGCACCGATTACTCAAACGCTGATCGACCAGGTGCGACAAACCTTCCCGCGGGCGACGCTGAGCATCGGCTATGGCACGACCGAGGCCGGGCCTGCGATGTTCGGCCCGCGGCCCGGCGTCACCAAACCTGATCTTGCGCTCGGCTGGCCCGTGCCGGGGGTCGAGGTTCGCCTGGTTGGACCTGATGGAGAGGAAGCGACCCAAGGCGAACTGTGGATCCGCACCCCCGCCAACATGGCCGGCTATCTCAATCTGCCCGAGAAGACCCGACAGGTGCTCACTGCCGACGGCTGGTACAAGTCGGGCGACGTCTTTCGCCGCGACGAGACCGGTGCCTACACGTTCGTTGGCCGAGTCGACGACATGTTCGTGTGCGGCGGCGAAAACATCTACCCGGGCGAGGTCGAAAGCATGCTCGAACGGCACCGCGACATCGTGCAGGCCTGTGTGGTGCCGGTGCCCGACGAACTCAAGGGCGAGAAGCCCTTTGCCTTCGTCGTGCCCAGGCCGGGCGCATCGCTGACCGAGCATGAGGTGAAGCGTTTTGCGCTCGACAACGCTCCCGCCTACCAGCACCCGCGTGCCGTCGTGTTCATGCGCGAGCTGCCGCTTGCCACCACCAACAAGGTCGACCGCAGGGCGCTCGGCTTGATCGCGCGCGAACACTGGTCTGCGATGCAGGGCACGACAGTCTAAGGCGACCACCGGGGCAAACGATGAAAGCAGCGGTGATCTACGAGCATGGCGGACCAGGCTCGATCCAATACGAGCCGAACTTTCCCGATCCTACGCCGGCGGCCGGCGAGGCGCTCGTGCGTGTGAAGGCGGCATCGTTGAACTATCACGACATTTTCACGCGCCGCGGCATGCCCGGAATCAAGGTGCCGATGCCCTGCATCATGGGCATCGACTTCGCCGGCGAGGTCGTGGGGTTCGGGGCAGATGTCGGTGGCTGGACTGTTGGCGATCGGGTCATGATCGATCCCGTCGACCGGGTCGGAGGCGGCGGCCTCCTCGGCGAGGTGCGACCGGGCGGGCTCGCCGAATACTGTGCCGTGCCAGCCCACCACCTCGTCAAGCTTCCGCCCCACGTATCCTACGAGGCTGCCGCCTCGTTGCCGGTCGCATACGGCACGGCGCTGCGCATGATGGTGACCATCGGTCAGGTGAAGGCCGGCGAGAAGGTGCTCATCCTCGGGGCTTCCGGCGGAGTTGGCACATGCTGCGTGCAGCTGGCCAAGCTCGCCGGGGCGGAGGTCATCGTCTGCGCTTCGAGTGACGAAAAGCTCGCCCGGCTGCGCGAGCTCGGCGCCGACCACGGCATCGACTACACCAAGGAGGATTTCGTCAAATGGGTCTACGCCCGATACGGCAAGCCGCATCGCCGCCGCTTTGACGGTGGCGTCGACGTCGTCGTGAATTTCACCGGCGGCGACACTTGGGTTCCTTCGCTGCGGGCGCTGCATCGGCAGGGACGCGTTCTCACCTGCGGGGCCACCGCCGGCTACGACCCGAAGGAGGACCTGCGATTCATCTGGACGTTCGAGCTCAACATCCGGGGATCGAACGGCTGGATGCGGGAAGACCTTGCGACGCTGCTGGACTTGATCGGGTCGGGCAAGCTCAAGCCGATCATCGACCGGGAGCTGTCCCTGGAAGAGGTCAATGAGGCATTTCGACTGCTGGAGGATCGCGTCGTATTCGGCAAGGTTCTGGTCAAGCCATGACGGACGAAGCATCACGCAAGCTGTCGCTCGCGGACGTGCAGGCGATCTTCGATCGCTCGCCATTCATCGGCTGGCTCGGCTTGCGGGCCGTGGCGCTCGATCACGAGTGCCAGGAGATCACGGTCACGATGCCGATGCGGCCGGAGCTCGAGCGGCGTCCCGGCACCCGCCAGTTCCACGGTGGACCGATTGCCGCCTTCATCGATATCGCGGGCGATTTCGCCATCGGCATGCTGATTGGTGGCGGCGTGCCGACCATGAACTTTCGTACCGACTACCTGCGACCGGCGATCGGGGAGGCGCTCACCGCTGTCGCCCGCGTCCGACGCGCCGGAAAGACGACCGCTACCGTGGATGTCGAGGTGCTCGACGACGAGAAGCGGCTCGTCGCTCTCGGACGCGGAACCTATTCGGCAATTCTCGGCTAGCGCGCGTCCCAGTGAGGCGGCGCACGACAACCCCGGATCACCATGCGCATGGACCATCTGGTGTATGGCGTTCCGGAGCTCACCGACGGTGTCGCGTCGCTGGAGGCAAAGACCGGCGTACGCGCCGACCTCGGTGGTCAGCACCCCGGTCGCGGCACCCACAACGCGCTGCTTTCGCTTGGCGATCGGCGGTATCTCGAAATCATCGCTTTGGACCCCATCCAGGTGGAGGCCCCACATTTTTTCGCGCGCGAGCTTGAGGCCCTGTCGCAGCCGAAACTGATCGCATGGGCGGTTGCGGTCGATAGCGTCGCCGAGATTGCCAGGCGAGCCAAGGCCGCAAATATCGAGACCCTGGGCCCGCTTCAGGGTTCGCGCGCGCAATCCGACGGCAAGCTGCTCACATGGAAGACGCTGAGGATCGCAGCCGCTTCGCTTTGGGGCCTGCCCTTCTTCATCGAGTGGGAGAGCGGGGCGGCCCACCCCGCCGGGACGTCCCCTCGCGGCTGCAGCCTTGCCTCATTTTGGATCGAGCACCCGCGCGTCGACGCGATGAACCACGCCCTCATCAGCCTTGATGTCGAGGCCATCGTACGTGCCGCCCCGCAGTCGCGCATTGTTGCCCGTCTTCACTCACCCAAGGGAGAGGTCGAGCTCGACTGAGGGCCATGGATCCCACGGGTGCCGTACGCCGGCGTCACACGGAAGAATGCCGCCGCGAGTAGATTGTGACTTCTCGGTCGCCTGGATTTTGCGGCGGAGCGGTTTTCCCTTCACAGACTTGACGAAGCCCCGGCCGCTTACAAAGGTCCGGTTCGGGCCCCCAATAGCGGAAGTCCTGGCCGTTTGCTTCTTGCTGCCTTCCTGTCACCCATCCGCCACGCAGCGGCTGCGCCGCGGTGGATCTCCGGCTATTCTTCGCGCAACCCCGCCTTGCGCAGGCCTTCGAAGTGCAGCTCGTGCATCCACTTGTGGCCGAAGGGCCGTCGGCGGAAGAGCGCCAGTGAGGCGCTGGGCTGGTACTTGATGAGCTCGGCGATCTGGGCCTGCGCCTCGTCGATGCGGTCGAGTTGGGCGAGAGAGGCGGCAACGTACTTGCGGGCGGTATTCGCCTGCGGAGCGAATGTCAGCGCGCGCCTGCCGGCCTGGATGGACTCCTCAAAGCGACGCGCAAAATAGAGCGCGCACGAGAGGGTGGAGAAGGTGACGGTCGCCGCCTTCTTGCTGTCGAGTGGGTTCATGCGGCAGGCCGCTTCGCATTGGGCAATCGTCTTGTCGATCTCACCGGAGACGACATACACCCCGGCGGCCCGATTGCGCACGAAGACGGAATTCGGATGCACCATGACCGCCCGATTTGCCAGCTCGAGCCCCTCCTCGAACCGGTCGGCCAGAACGCCATAGGCAAACGCCGCGCTCACGACGCAGGTGCTGTTGTCCGGCCCCGCAACGAGAGCGCGACCGGCGAGGCGGCAAGTCTCATCCACTCCGCGCGTCCAGCTCTCATGCCAGCCCTGAATTGTTCGATTGCCGACGCTGTCAGTCAGGATGCCTAGCGCCTCGGCATAATCGGGGTCCTCGTCGAGGGCCTTGCCCAACAACACTTGGGTGCGCTTGTACTCGACGTCGGTTTGCCCGAACCAGGCCGGCAGCGCGCGCAGGTAGAGGTCGTAGGCAGTCAGACTATCCGTCGGCTTGGTACGCGCACGCTTGATTTCGGCAGCCTGGACGTTCAGTTCCACGGCAGAGACGATCCGCTCCGTGATCGCGTCTTGCAAGGCGAAGATGTCCCTCAGGTCCCCGTCGTAGCGGTCGCCCCACAGATGGGCGCCGCTTTCGGTCTCGATCAGCTGGGCCACGATGCGCACAGCGTTGCCGGACTTCCGCACGCTACCCTCGATCACGTAGCGCACGCCGAGCTCTCGCCCGATCTGCCTCACATCGACGGCCCGGCCCTTGTAGCAGAAGCTTGAGTGGCGGGCGATCACAAACAGCCAGCGCACGCGCGACAGCGCCGTCAGGATGTCATCGACCATGCCGTCTGCGAAGTATTCCTGTTCCGGATCACCACTCATATTGGTGAACGGCAACACCGCAATCGAGGGGCGATCCGGCAGCGCCAGCGCAGGTGAACCGGCGATTGCGGTGTTTGCGCTTGCGTCCACCGATGCACGCACGTCGCCGACGAAACGAAACCCGCGGCCCCGGAGCGTTCGAATCAACCGTTGTGCTTCGCCACTGTCGCCCAATACCGACCGCACGGCATTCATGCGGGTGGTCAGCGCTGACTCGGACACGACGCGGCCGTTCCACACCGCCGTCAGCAGATCGTCCTTGGTGACGACGCGATCGCGCTGGCTCACCAGATATGCCAGCAGATCGAACACCTGCGGCTCGATCGGCACGAGATCATCCCCGCGGCGCAGTTCGCGGCGGTCGGTATCGAGCGCATAGCCTTCAAAGAGATAGCGCAAGACGGTTGCCCCAGCCCTCCGGCAACCGATTGTAGCCCCAGGTGGCACCAGAATGAAGCCAATCTTAAGGTGGCCGTAAGGCAGCCTCAAAGCGCGCCTGCCGCACCTCCGGCAATCTCAGATCACCCTGAAAACGACGCTTGCTGTCCCAGGAAGCGTGATGGGGCTCGCATCGGCGCACCGTGACCTCGAGGTCGCTGGCAGGGATCAGGTCTCGCACATGGGAGGCTCGATGCATTGCAATTCCAGGTTGGTACTCAAGGGTGCGGCTACTCCCCGCCACTGGTCGGCACGTCAGGTTCTGCTCGCTGCCATGGCGCTGGCGGCCATCCCGCTCGCGCTTTCCGTTCCAGCACCGTTGCCCGATCAGCGTCCCGGCGCGGCCCTCGCGGCGGCAACGGTTGCTTCCGCCCACCGGACTGATGGAGCCGTGACCGGAACACTCCGGCATGACGGCGTTCCGCTGTTCTTCGGCTTCCTCGAGTTCGACTGGGAGCCAGGGCGTATTCCGGGCTTCGGTCCTTGGCCGGCAGGGCAACAGCCGCGCTAGGCGGCCCCGATAGTGCTCGCGGAGATTTGTCATGCGTGTGGCCGACACCAGAATCGCGACGCCCTCGATCTCCCGCTCTGGCATCGCGGCGGCGGCATTCTGCATGCAGCTCGCGCTCGGCGCCGTCTACGGCTGGAGCGTGTTTCTCAATCCGCTGCGCGAGCAGTTCGGCGCCAGCAAGCCTGAAGCCAACCTGACGTTCACGATCACCTTGGCCGTGCTCGGCGTGACCGCAGGCTTTGGCGGCAACCTCCAGCGCCGAATCGGCCCGCGCGCAACGGCAACACTTGCAGGCATCCTGTACGGATCTGGAGTGATCCTGTCCGGCTTCGCGCCCAACCTCGCCACCATCTATCTCACCTACGGCGTCCTCGGCGGCGTCGGCCTCGGTCTCGGCTACATCGTTCCCCTCGCCGTGCTGATCAAATGGTTTCCCGACAAGCGCGGCTTCATCACCGGCCTCGCGGTCACCGGGTTTGGGCTGGGCGCGCTCATCACCAGCCCGCTCGCAACCGAGATGATCAAGGTCCATGGCCTGCAAAACACACTGGCAGCCCTTGGCGCCACCTATCTGGCGATCGTCGTATTGGCAGCGCAGTTCCTGCGACCGGCGCCGGAGAACTATGTGCCGCCGGGCTGGACGCCGGCGGCGACGCAGACGCCGAGCGCCGGGGCAGAGTTGACGCTCGCCGACGCGCTACGGACGCCGCACTGGTACCTGTTGTGGGCGATGCTGGCGCTCAACGTCACCGCCGGCGCAGCCCTGATCTCGGTCGCGGCACCGTTGGCACAAGAACTCACGCACGTGGGTCCGGCGTTCGGTGCGATGGCCGTCTGCCTGATCTCGCTGTTCAACGGGCTGGGCCGCCTGATCTGGGGAGCGGTGTCTGACCGGATCGGCCGCGCGCCTACCTTCACGGCCCTGTTCCTGCTGCAGACAGTCGCCTTTGCCTTGTTGCCGGCCGTCGATCATTTTTCGGTGCTGCTGCTTCCGATCGCGGTGATCGCGCTCTGTTATGGCGGCGGGTTCGGGACCATGCCGGCCTTCGCTACCGATGTGTTCGGCCCCAAGCATGCGGGAACGATCTACGGCGCGATGCTCACGGCCTGGAGCGCCGGCGCGATCGTGGGTCCTCTCCTCATCGCCGCCGTTCCGTACCGAACGGCGCTGCTCCTAATATCAGGCATGATCGGAGCAGCAACGGTGCTGCCCGTCCTGTACAACACCCTCGCTCAGCACGACGACCAGACCATTGTCGCAACCTCGCGCGTGCGCGGGCGTAGCCATCGAAAGCCGATCAAGATCATCGTGGGCTAGCCGGCCGGCGGTGGCGGTGCCACGAACCTCTTCGTCCGTGCGTACGGCGATCTCGCAGCAGCTCGGCCAGCCGGTGCTGGTGGAGAACAAGACCGGTGCCGGCGGCATCATCGCCCCACAGGCCGAGAAGATGAGAGCGGCAGCGCGGCGATAAGGCGTACGATGCAAGGTCCGGTATGGGTCTTGGCCGTGCAAAAACGTTTGGAAGCTTGGGGACCTTCGAAGAGGACGGCGTTTTGGGGCTGGCTATGCCCTGATCGCTGCCGTCAGGGGCCGGATGCCCATGATGCTCATCACCCTGGTCATGTTGTAGGCCAGTACGTGTAAGGCCATCTCCGAGGCAACCCGCGGCAGTGTTTTCATCAGGAAGTGGGTAGCGCCCATCCGGGCCTTCATTGTGCCGAAGGGATGCTCGACCGTTTCGCGTCGTTGGCGCATCTTTTCGGGATGCTCGTCGAGGCGGCGCTGCACGGCTTCGAGCACATGCTCATGCTCCCATCGGGTAATGCGTCGCTCTTTAGCGGTGGTGCAACGATGCTTGATGGAGCAGCTCTGACAGACGTTGGTCAGATAACGGTGCAACACCAAACCGTTT
>Ga0111538_10012539_pt1 | contig 11209 bp, 8 predicted proteins | sample SoiMethybrSBSTD1_FD_79669 | JGI IMG/M metagenome (GOLD analysis project Ga0111538, IMG submission 79669) | Bulk soil microbial communities from a Populus tree surrounding site in Tennessee, USA - Soil MetaG P. TD hybrid SBSTD1 (version 2)... | ecosystem: Environmental > Terrestrial > Soil > Tree... | reverse complement strand
TGACGGCAATGTCACGCTGCACAATATCAACCTGTCGGATCCGAATGGAGTGGTGGCCCCGATGGGTTCGACCATCGTCGCGCTGGCACCGGGCGCCTCGGACACCAACTATACCGCCACGCATACCATCGTGCAGGCGGACGTCGACGCCGGCTTCTTCGACAACGACGCGGTCGCGCAGGCCGACGAGATCAGCGTGTCGTCCGGCACCGTACACAGCGTGCTGTCGGAGCTGACGCTGCTGGTCTGACGAACCGTACACGCGCGCAGGGCGGCGGCCATTCGGCCGCCGCCTTTTTTGCGAATTGTCGCGCTCTCCGGTCCGCTACCCTCGCACCTCCGTGGCCGCGCGAGCGCAGTTACGTATTGAAATACGTGCCGCCGTTGACGTTGATGATCTGCCCGGTGAGGTAGCGGCCGCCGGGGCCGAGCAGCAGCCGCGTAAGCGGCGCGAAGTCGGTCGGCCAAGCGGCGCGACCCAGCAGCGGCCGGTACACCGGATGCGGCGGGATCTCATTGGGCTTGCCCTCTCGCGCCAGCATCGCCGGCACCAAGGTGTTGACGGTAATCTTGTGGGGCGCGAGCTCCATCGCCAGCGCGCGGGTGAAACCGGCGAGGCCTGCCTTGGCGGTCACGACATGGGCGCGGTCGGGCGCACCCATCGCGCCGGTCAGACCGCCGACGTTGACGATCGAGCCGACGCCGCTCTGCTTGAGCGCACCCAGGCAGGCCTTCACGCAATGGAATGCGCCGTCGAGCACGATGCCGGTGATGCGCCGCCAGTCCTCAAAGCTCATTTCTTCGATCGGCTTCTCTTGGCGCAGCGCCGCGTTGTTGACGAGATAGTCGATGCGGCCGAACTTCTGCAGCGTCGCCTGCGCCATGGCGTTGACGGCCTTGGCATCGACCACGTCGGCGACCGCAACCATTGCCCTGCCGCCCTTGCCTTCGATCTCCTTGACGACGCCCTCGGCCTCGGCACGGTTGCTGCGCACGTTGACGACCACGGCGCAGCCGGCGTCCGCCAACTCCAGCGCCATCGCGCGGCCGATCGAACGCCCCGATCCGGTGATGATGGCGACGCGGCCGGCGAGTTCTCTATCAAACGGCATGTCTGTTCCTCCCGTCATCACCGGCCGGCGCGAAGCGCCGAGTCCTGGTGATCTCGATTCCTTTGGCACCATCCCTGCCCCGGCAATCGGGATGGCCGGGCAAAAGGGCGTATACGCCCGTCTTCGACGGGCTATGCCCGGCCATGATGTGGACAGAGCATTGCACTACGCCGCCGCGGCCGCAGCCGGCTGCGGCTCAGGCTGCTTCCAATTGTAGCCGATCAGCCAGACGATGGTGGCGGCGAACAGGCAGAGCAGCCCCGAGATCAGGAACGCGTAGGTGTAGGTGTCGAAGCTGTCGCGCATCACGCCGCCGAACAGCGCCGCGCTGGCGCCGCCCATCTGGTGCACGCAGGTGACCCAGCCGTACATCACGGCGGTTTTCTCGCGCCCGAAGGTCTGCGCGATCAGCTTCACGGTCGGCGGAATGGTGGCGATCCAGTCGAGCCCGTAGAAGGTTGCGAACAGAGCGAGCCCGTAGAAAGTGTCGAACGAGAACGGCAGGATCAACAGCGAGAGCCCGCGCAGCCCATAGTAGACGCAAAGTAGCAGCCGGGCATCGATCCGGTCGCTGAGCCAGCCCGAGCCGGTGGCGCCGAAGAAATTGAAGACCGCCATCGAGGCCAGCAGGCTGGCGGCCGCGACCTCCGCAATGCCGTGGTCGATGCAGGCCGGGATCAGGTGGGTGCCGATCAGGCCGTTGGTCGAGGCGCCGCAGACGAAGAAGGTGCCGGCGATCAGATAGAAGTCGCGGGTGCGCAGACCGAGTCGCAGGCCTGCGAACGCGGCGGCGACGGGATTGCCGGCCGGCTTGGCGGCGGGCTTGGCGTCGGGCGCCTCGCCATAGGCCTTGAGCCCAACGTCCTCGGGCCGGTCCCGCATCAGCAGCGCAACGACCGGGGCGAGACACAGCACGATGGTCGCCATCACCAGTGCCATCGCCCGCCAGCCGTAGTTCGCCACCACCATCGCCAGCAGCGGCAGCAGCAAGAACTGCCCCGTCGCGATCGCCGAGGTCAGCATGCCGAGCACCAGGCCGCGTCGCGCCATGAACCAGCGGGTCGAGACCTGCGCGGCCAGCACGTTGGTGGTGAAGCCGATGGTGAAACCGAGCATGACGCCCCACAGCAAGATCAGCTGCCAGGAGGCGGTCATCAGCGTGGTCAACCCGATGCCGGTGCCGATCATGAAAACCGCGAACGCCATGGTCCGGCGCACGCCGAAGGCATCCATGGTCGCGGCCGCGAACGGCGCCATCAGGCCGTAGATGCCGATGTTGATGCCGACCGCGAGCGAGATGGTGGCGCGCGACCAGCCGAACTCGGCCTCCAGCGGCACCACGAACACGCCGGGCACGGCACGCACGCCGGCGCCGACCATCAGGATGAGAAAAGTGACGCCGGCGATGATCCAGGCGTAGTGGAATTTTCCCGATTTCAGCAAAGTGGCGGTCCTCAGCCCCGTAGCGCCGCGAGATCGATTCGGCCCGCGAACAGGCCGGCCGCGACCTTAAGCGCTGCGGCGGCTTTGGTGGAATCATAGCCGCCATGCCGTGCGTTCAGGGCGAACTTCGCCTCGATATCGGCCCGGGTCAACGGCTCGTGAGCCCCGCCGCGCATATGCGGCTGGCGCTCCTCGATCACGCTGCCGTCGTTGAGCGTGGTGCGGATATGGCCCGTGAAGTTATTGGGGTACGGGTTGTCAGGATCGATCCGGTACCGGATCTTGCCCATCAGCGCGACCACGGCCGGTTCCTTCACGGCCGCATCGGTGAAATCAGACAGGCCGACATTGCCGCGGATGAGGCCGGCGGCGACGCAGTAGGGCGTCGAGAATTTCCCGGCATAGCCGTTGGCGGGCTTTTGCTTGCCGGCGAGCGGCTCCCACAGCCGGTGCACGGTGCCCTCGCCGACGTCGCAGACCATCTCCTTGATCGCTTCGGCCTTGATGCCACGCGACGCCAGCCGCCGCGCGCAATCGATGTAAGGATGCGTCATGGTCCCGCACGGATAGGGCTTGAAGGCCAGCGTCTCGGTGACCCATCGTTGCCCGAAATCACCGATCAGCGCGCCGTAATCGCCATCGCGTGTGTTGGCAAAACCATGAAACAGCCCGTGCACCCCTTCGAACACGGTACGCGGACCCGAGAACCCCGTGCGTGCCAGCATCGCGGCGCGGTAGCCGGACTGCGCCGCCCAGCCGGCGTGCATGCGCTTGGTCGAGGCGCCCTCGGCGAGATACTCGATGATGCCCGAGGCCATCGAGCCGACGATGCCGAGCGCGTCAACGGTCTGTTTTTTTGAGAGACCAAGCGCGGTGGCGACGCCCGCGGCCGCGCCGGCCGAACCGAAGATCGCGGTCGGATGGAAGCCGGCCTTGTGCGCCTTGGTGGGCGCCACCGTCGAGAGCCGGCACATGGTCTCGATGCCGACCGCAACGCCCTTAAGTGCCGCCGCTGCACTCACGCCGTGGCGCTCGCAGGCCGCGAGCACCGCCGGAATGATCACGGCGCCGGCATGCACCGGCCCGCCCTCGAAGGTGTCGTCAAAGTCCTCGCCATGCGCCGCGGTGCCGTTGACGAAGCCGGCGCCGGCGGCCGACAGCGTGCGGTCATGACCGATCGCGGTGCAGGGCCCGTCGTCGTCCCAGCCGTCGATTGCGCTTTTCACATAGTCCTCGTGGCGCGCCGCGAGGCAGAGGCCGATCACGTCGATCAGGGCCTCCTCGCACTTTGCACGAACGGGGACGGGCAGTGTGCCGACCGCGGCGATGCGGTCGACCAGATGCTCGGCGACGGAAATTTCGGGAAGTTTGGCGTCCATTGATCGATAGATACTATCTCGTCCGTCCAAGCCACGCACCTGCCACGACCGCCGTCGAAGCCGTCTGATCCGCTGCTAGCGGTGCGGGGCGCATTGTCCGGCGCGATCGGGATCTCGGGGCGCGACGCGTCCCTACGTATTTCGCAGCCGCGTGCCCGCGCCAAAGCCCGGGATGCGGTTGACGCCGATCACCACCGTGAAGGTCAGGATCAGCATCGACAGGCCCAGCACCGAGATCGCGCCGAGGTCGCCGGATTCCTTGAGGTCGAAGATCAGAACTGAGACGACCTTGGTCTCGGAGGTGAACAGCATCACCGCGGCGGAGAGCTCGCGGATGGTCGAGACGAAGATGAAGCACCAGGTCGCCAACACGCTGGTGCGCAGCAGCGGCGCGGTGACGTCCTTGAGCGCGCGCAAGCGGGTCGCGCCGAGGATGCGGCTCGCATCCTCCAGTTCCGGATGCACCGACCTGAAGGCGGACTGCAGCTGCTGATAGGCGGCGGGCAGCTCGATGGTGATGTAGGCGATGAACAGAATCCAGATCGTGCCGTAGAGCACGAACGGCGGCTGGGTGTAGCTCAGGAACAGGCCGACGCCGAGCACGATGCCAGGGATCGCGATCGGCGCGGTGGCCAGGAACGCCAGCACGCGATGCCCGCGCACCGCCTGACGTGCCGTCAGATAACTGATCACCAGCGCGAGCACCGTGCCGAACGTCGCCGACAGCGTCCCGAGAATAAACGTGTTCTTCAGCGCGATCTTGGTCGAGGACAGCTCAAAGAACGTGAAATAGATGTTGTGCATGGTGGCGTTGAAGGGCGTCACCAGCGTGGTAGCGATCGGCGAGAAGGCGGCGTTGAACAGCGCGAAATACGGCAGGAACACCGGCAGCATCAGCACTGTGATCACGAACGCGCCGGCCGGCACCAGCCACCAGCCGAGCCGGATCAGCCGCGGCTCGGCGCCCTTGCCGCCAACCACCGTGTAACCCTTGCGGCCGAGGACCATGGCCTGGCCGCGCAGCAGGATCACGGTGAGCACCAGCAGCGGCAGCGACGCCGCGGCGGCGAGCTCGGGCTTCGGCGGATACTGGAACAGGCTCCAGATCTTGGTGGTCATGGTGTGGAAGCCGGCCGGCAGCGCCAGGATCGCCGGCGATCCGAACAGGATCATCGCCTGCAGGAACGCGATCAGCGCGCCGGCAAGCAGCGCCGGCAAGGCAAGCGGGATGGTGACCCGCCGCGCGGTCTCCCAGGCGCTCGCGCCGAGCATCGCGGAGGCATCCTCAAGGTCGCTCGGGATGCGGTCGAGCGCGTTGGCGATCAGCACGAAGACGTAAGGAAAGGTGTAGCAGGCGATGACGAAGATCAGGCCAGGCAGCGTGTAGATATTGAACAGGTACTCGTCCTGCGGTGCGCCGGTGACGAGGCGGTAGAGCTTATTGAGCAGTCCGCTGTTCGGCGCGGCGAGGATTTCCCAGGCCACCGCGCCGAGGAACGGCGGGGTCACGAACGACGCCGTCACCAGCGCGCGGATGGTGCGCGTCATCGGCATGTCGGTGCGCGCGACCAGCCAGCCCATCGGCGCCGCGACCGCGCAGCACGCGATGCTGGACGAGACCGCGATGATCACCGTGGTGATCAGCGGATCGACGAACTCGGGATCGCTGAACAGCGTGTGGAACTGGCCGAGCGTGAGCGAGCGCGCCTGGGTCGCCGGATCGACCATCGTGACGCTGTAGTAGACCAGCCAAGAGATCGGCAGCACGATCAGAACGCACAACAGCGCCACGAATGCGAACATCACCGGCCAGGTGAAGTCGAGCTTGATGCTGCGCCGGTCGGCGAGCTGGGCGGGCAAGGCGATGGTCACGGATGTGCTTTCCGGTCACACCCTGAAGATCTGCGAGTAGCGCTTCTTGACCTCGTCGGCGCTCTTCTCGACCCCCGCCGGGTCCTCCTTCATCAGCTTGATGTCCTTCAGCGGCCGCACGCCGGGCTTCTCCACGGTCTGACCGTGCGGCGAGTATTGCCGCGCCCAGTCGACCAGGAACTGCTGGGCCTCGCGCGAGTGCATCCAGTTCTGGAACAGCTTGCCGGCGTTGGGGTTTGGCGCGCCCTTGAACACGACGCTCGGCCCCGCCGCCATCGGCGTGCCCTCGGTCGGATAGACGATCTCGACCGGATGGCCCTCCTCCTTGAAACGGATGATGAAATAGCCGGCGCCGTCGGCCATCGCGGCGCGTTCGCCAAGCTGGACCTTCTTCGGGCAATCGGTCGCCGACTGAACCTGCATGACGCGCTGCTTGGCCAGCTTCTCGAAATAGTCCCAGCCGATGTCGCGCGCAATCTGGAACGTGGCGTTCATGATGGTGCCGCTGTAGGCGGGATGTCCCTTGACCAGCTTGCCCGCCCATTTCGGATCGAGCAGGTCGGCGAAGCTCTTCGGCGCATCCTCGGGCTTCACCAGGTTGGTGTTGTAGGCGATCGGCGACACCAGGATGCGCGTCGTGATGTGGAGTCCATTCGGATCGTAATATTCTTTCGGGAAATGCTTGGCGACGTCCTCCGGCAGGTAGGGCTCAAGCCAGCCGTTGCGCGTCCAGACGATGCAATGCGCTGCATCGGCGGTGTTGGCCACGTCGACCGAGCGGATGTTCGCCGTGTACTCCTGGCCGATGCGCTGGAAGATGCGTTCGGCGCCGGAGCGCTCGACGCGCACCGCAATACCGTACTTGGCTTCGAACGCCTTGCCGAGCTGCTGCGCGAAGGCGAGATCCATCGCGGTGTAGAAGGCAAGCTTGCCCTCCTTCTTGGCGGCTTCGATCAGCGCCGGCGTGATCGCTGCCGCAGCGGGCGCCTGGGCGCGGATCGGTTCGGCGAACACGGCGGTGGCGGCGAGCGCGGTGCCGCCCTTGAGAACATCGCGGCGCGTGAACGGACTGTTGCGCATGATGGCACTCCCGGATCTCAGACCTTGAACAGCTGGCTGTAGCGCTTCTTGATCTCTTCGCTCTGCTTCTCGACCGCGACCGCATCCTCCTTCAAGGTCTTGATCTCCTTGAACGGCTTGCGGCCCGGCTTCTCCTTGGCCTGCGGGTGCAGCGAGCGTAGCGCTGCGGCGTCGATGATCAGCTGCTGGCATTCCGCGCTGAAGCACCAGTTCTGGAACAGCCGCGCGGCGTTCGGGTTCGGCGCGTTCTTGAACACGCCGTTGGGCCCGACGATCATCGGCGTACCGTCGCTGGCGTAGACCGGCTCGACCGGCTGGCCGGCCTCCTTGAGCAGCAGCACACTGTATTCGTTGCCGTCGGCCTGGATGGCGCGTTCGCCGAGCGCAATCTTCTTCGGCGTGTCGGCGGCGGATTGCACCTGCATGACGCTCTGCTGCGCGAGCTTCTCCAGGTAGGACCAACCGAGATCACGAACCAGCTGCTGGGTCGCGGTCATGATGGTGCCGCTATAGCCGGGATGCGCCTTGACCATCTTGCCCTTCCACTTCGGGTCGAGCAGGTCGGCGTGGCTCTTCGGCGCCTCATCGGGCTTCACGAGGTTGGTGTTGTAGGCGATCACGCTGAGCATGAGGCGGAACGCGGCGAACTGCCCGTCCAGGTCCTTGTGCTCGGCGGCGTAGTGCTTGGCGACGTCCTCGGGCACGTAGGGCGCGAGCCAGCCGTTGCGTTTCCAGACGATGAAATGGGCCGCGTCTGACGAGTTGACGACATCGACCGCATGGATGCGGCTCGAATACTCCTGGCCGATCCTCTGGAACAGGCGTTCGGCGCCGGTGCGCTCGACGCGCACCGCCACGCCCGGAAACCGCGCCTCGAATGCCTTGGCGATCCGTTCGGCCACCGGGAGGTCGATCGAGGTGTAGTAGCTGAGCTTCCCTTCCTTCGTGGCGGCGGCGATCAGCTCCGGCGTGATCGTGGAGGCCGGTGGCGCCGCAGCCAGAACGCGTGTCGACGTCGCGCCGGCCAGCCCCAGTGCGCCGGCGCCCGCCAAAATGTTGCGTCGCGAGAGGCTGCGCATCGTTACACCTTGAATAACTGCGTATAGCGTTTCTTGATGTTCTCGCTCTCCTTCTCGACCGCCGCCGCGTCGTCCCTCATCAGCTTGATGTCCTTCAGCGCCGTGCGGCCGGGCTTCTCCTTGACCAGCGCGTGGGCGGAGCGCAGACCGCCGAAATCGACGCAAAGCTGCTGGCATTCCGGCGAGAACATGTAGCTTTGCAACAGCCTCGCCGCGTTCGGGTTCGGCGCGTTCTTGAAGATCGCATTCGGACCGATGATCAACGGCGTGCCCTCGGTCGCATAGACCAGCTCGACCGGGTCCCCCTTCTCCTTGTGCTGGAACACCACGTACTCCACGCCGTCGGCCATGACGGCGCGCTCACCGAGCGCAAGCTTCTTGGGCGGGTCAGATGCCGACTGCACCTGCATGATCCGCTGTTGCGCCAGCTTCTCGAAATAGGACCAGCCGATGTCGCGCGACATCTGATAGGTCGCGGTCAGGATAGTGCCGCTGTAGGAGGGGTGCGCCTTGACGATCTTGCCGGTCCATTTCGGGTCGAGCAGATCGGCATAGCTCTTCGGCGCCTCTTCCTTCTTCACCAGGTTGGTGTTGTAGGCGATGGGGCAGAGGAACACGCGGAAGCTGGCGAACTGGCCGTCCGGGTCCTTGTGCTCGGCGGGATAGTGCTTGGCGACGTCCTCCGGCAGGTAGGGCTGCAGGATGCCCTGGCGCTTCCACACGATCAAATGGGCAGCGTCCGACGAGTTGACAATGTCGACGGCGTGAATGCGGCTGCCGTACTCCTGGGCGATGCGCTGGAATACGCGTTCGGCTCCGGTGCGCTCGACGCGCACCGCAACGCCTGGATACTTGGCCTCGAACGAGCGGGCGACGCGCTCGGCGAGCGGCAGATCGACCGAGGTGTACCAGACCGCCTTGCCTTCCTTCTTGGCGGCCTCGATCAGCGCCGGCGTGGCGGTTGTCGCCGGCGGCGCCTGAGAAACGGTTTGTGCGCGGAGCGGGGCGGCCAACGTGGCTAGCGCAAGCGCGCTCGTGCCCTGCAGCGCAGCGCGGCGGGAGATCCGCTGATTCATTGCATTCACCTCAGACCTTGAAGATTTGCGTGTAACGCCGCTTGATCGCCTCGGTCTCGCGCTCGACTGCCGCGGCGTCATCCTTCATCAATTTGATCTGCGACAGCGACTTGCGACCGGGCTTCTCTTTGGTTTGCGAATGTACCGAATGCATGCCGGCGGTGTCGATCAGGACCTGCTGGCCTTCGGCGGAGAATGTGTAGCTCTGGAACAGCCGCGCCGCGTTGGGGTTCGGTGCATTCTTGAACAGGGCGTTGGGGCCCACGATCAACGGCGTGCCCTCGGACGGATAGACGATCTCGACCGGATCGCCCTTCTCCTTGAGGCCCAGGATCACGTATTCGCCGCCGTCCGCCATGATGGCGCGCTCGCCCAGCGCGAGCTTCTTCGGAGGATCGGTGGCTGACTGCACCTGCATGATCTTCTGCTGCGCGAGCTTCTCGAAGAACTGCCAGCCGATGTCGCGGGAGATCTGATAGGTCGCGGTCAGAATCGTGCCGCTGTAGGAGGGATGCGCCTTGACGATCTTGCCGCTCCATTTCGGATCGAGCAGATCGGCGTAGCTCTTCGGCGCCTCCTCGGCCTTCACCAGTTTGGTGTTGTACGCGACCGGACACAACGTGACGCGCGCGCTCGCGAAGGTGCCATCGCTATCCTTGTGCTCGGACGGGAAATGCTTGGCAACATCCTCCGGCACGTAGGGCTCGAGCCAGCCGTTTCGCTTCCAGACGATGACGTGCGCCGCGTCCGAGGTATTGACCACGTCGGCGGCATAGATCCGGCTGCCGTATTCCTGGCCGATCCTCTGGAACACACGCTCCGCGCCCGAACGTTCCAGCCGCGTCGCGATGCCAGGGAACTTGGCCTCGAACGATTTGGCGAACCGCTCAGCCGCCGCCAGATCGATCGAGGTGTACCAGACGACCTTGCCCTCTTTCTTGGCCGCCGCGATCAGTTCCGGTGTAATCGCGCTCGCCGGTGGCGCCGCGCTCAGCACTCGCGTGCCGGTCAGGCTCAGTGCCAGCGCACCCGAAGCTTTGAGGACATCGCGTCTCGATGGCTTTCGTGCCATGTCGTTTCCTCCGAGGCCGTCCGCTGCTGTTAATTTAGCCGACCAGCGCCCGGCAGCGCTCGGGCGGAAGGTGCAGCCACACCGCGGCGCCGGGCGGCACATTGTCGCTGGCCACCGTCACCACCCGCAATTGGGTGCCGCCCGCGACTTCGACAAGGTAGTCGCGACTCGAACCCAGGAACACCTGCCGGGTGACCCGCGCCGGCACGACATTGTCCTTGCCAGCCGGTTCTGTGGCCGACAGCGCGATCTGATGCTGGCGAATCGAGATCGCGGCCTCGTGGCCCGCCTGCAACGGACCGCCGGACACACGAAGCGGCACGCCGCCGAGTGACACGGTGCCGGCGTCCAGAGCCTTGCCCTTCACGACGTTGCTCATGCCGATGAAGCGCGCGACGAATTCGGAGCGCGGCCGGTCGTAGATGTCCTCCGGCGAGCCGGCTTGCTCGATCTTGCCGGCGTTCATCACGCAGATCATGTCGGCCGTGGTCATCGCCTCGGCCTGATCGTGGGTGACGTAGACCGTGGTGTAGCGATACTCGTCGTGCAGGCGGCGAATCTCGAAGCGCATCTCCTCGCGCAGATTGGCGTCGAGGTTCGACAGCGGCTCGTCGAGCAGCAACGTCTCGGGCTCGACAATTAATGCGCGGGCCAACGCGACGCGCTGCTGCTGACCACCGGAGAGCTCGCCCGGATAACGGTGGGCGAGCGGCGCGAGCCGCGTGGTGGCGAGAATGGCGTCGAGCTTCTTCTTGATGGTGTCGCTGTCCAGCTTGCGCAGCTTGAGGCCGTAGACGATGTTGCCCTCCACCGTCATGTGCGGCCACAGCGCATAGCTCTGGAAGATCATCGACATGTTGCGCCGTTCCGGCGGCAACGAGCGCTCGACCGTCGACACCACGCGGTCGCCGACCCGGATCACGCCGGCGGTCGGCTCGACGAAGCCGGCGATCAGCCGCAGCGTGGTGGTCTTGCCGCAGCCACTGGGATCGAGCAGCGTGACGAACAGCCCTTGCGGGATCCGCAGCGAGACGTGCTTGACCGCGTACACCTGCTCGCCGCGGTCGTGCCCTTTGACCACTTTCACGAGATCGTC
>Ga0111538_10012538_pt1 | contig 11209 bp, 11 predicted proteins | sample SoiMethybrSBSTD1_FD_79669 | JGI IMG/M metagenome (GOLD analysis project Ga0111538, IMG submission 79669) | Bulk soil microbial communities from a Populus tree surrounding site in Tennessee, USA - Soil MetaG P. TD hybrid SBSTD1 (version 2)... | ecosystem: Environmental > Terrestrial > Soil >... | reverse complement strand
TACGACGTCGAGGACCATGCGTGGCGGCTCTACCGCCACCTCGGCGGCGACATGGGCAACCTCCCCCCGGCGTTCGTCACCGCAATGGACATCTCTGCGCTCGACCACATGCGCATGGTAGCGGCGGTCGCCCCATACGTGGATTCAGCCATCAGCAAGACCGTGAACGTGCCGGAAGACTACCCGTACGGGCCGTTCAAGGATCTCTACCTGGAAGCCTGGAAAGCGGGGCTGAAGGGCATTACGACATACCGCCCGAACAAGGTGCTGGGGAGCGTGCTGTCGGTCGCTCCGCCCACTGCGGCCGAGCAACCGAACGACCTCGACACCAGCGCCGACCGCCGTATCCGGCTCGACGCCGCGCCGCAACCCGCCCTGTCGAGCCTGCGTTGGCCGGGACGGCCAAAGCTCGCCGCCGGCAATCCGTCGTGGACCTACATGGTGGAGTCTCCAGCCGGCCAGTTCGCGATTTTCGTGGGGCACGTCGAGAACGATGATCCGCACGCGTTCGAAGTTTGGGTGAACGGAGCCGAGCAACCGCGCGGCCTGGGAGCGGTGGCTAAAACGCTCTCCATGGACATGCGCGCGCAGGACCCGGCGTGGCTCAAGATGAAGCTCGAAATCCTGGCGCGCACCGCGGGCGACGACGCCTTCGACTGCCCGATGCCTCCCGAAGGCGAAATTCAGCGCGTGCCGAGCGTGGTGGCGGCTTTCGCACGTATCGTTCGCTACCGCGTGGATCAACTGGGCGCATTGGCGAAGCCGGACGGCAGGTCCCCCGTGCTCGATGCCCTGTTCGCCAGAAAAGAGCCCAAGACCGGGCCTTCCGGCACGATGTCGTGGACGGCCGACGTCCACAACGCGCGGGCAGGCGACGATTTCGTGCTGATCCTGAAGGAGCTGCAGCTGCCGGGCGAGCAGCGCCGCCCATACTCGGTTTGGATGGCGGGCGAATACCCGCGAGCGCTCGACGGGCTCTGCAAGCTGCTCTCGCTCGACATGCGCGTGATTGACCCTGCGTGGATCGGCATGAAGTTGAGGAAATTGCTCAACTACGCTGAGCCCCTTGGCGACTTCATGGCGCGCGTGCCGGGAGAGCAGCGGCAGCAGAATTTTCCCAGCACCCTCGCCTATTGCGCTCGCCTCATCATCCACCGCTACGCTATGCTCGGCGTGCTCGACGAGCGCGGCTACCCCGTGAACGAGATGGGCGTGCTCGAAATCCCCGAAGACGACCGCGTGGAAGCGCGCGCCACGCGCCACCGTGTCCTGCACGGAAAGAAATGCAAGGAATGCGGCAACGCGGCCGTAATCCACAAGGACGGCTGCGAGTTCTGCACCGCGTGCGGCGCCATCGGCGCCTGCGGTTGACCTGAGGTCGCTTCCGTCATTCCGCGGTACAATTCCGCGCGTGCCGGATATGCGCCAGACATTAAGCGAAAAGAACGTCGAAAGCGACCCGATCTCGCTGTTCGCGCGCTGGTACGAGCGCGCGCTCGAAAAAGTGAAGCCGCTGCCGCACGCCGTCGCGCTTGCGACTGCGACCCACTCCGGCCATCCGTCGGTGCGCATGGTGCTGCTGAAGGGATTCGATGCGCACGGCTTCGTGTTCTACACCAACTACCGCAGCCGCAAGGGCCGCGAGCTCACGCGCAACGCGCGCGCCAGCCTGGTCTTCTACTGGGGCGATCTCGAGCAGCAGGTACGGGTGGACGGACACGTGACGAAGGTGGCCGCGCGGGAATCGGACGATTACTTCGCCACGCGCCCGCGTGGCAGCCAGCTCTCCGCGTGGGCATCGGCGCAAAGCGTGAAGGTGGCAAGCCGCGCCGCGCTCGAGCGCCGGTTCGCCGCTTTCGCGCGCAAGTATCCGGGGGCCGTGCCGCGCCCGCCGCACTGGGGAGGCTACCGCCTGGCACCCGATGCGATCGAGTTCTGGCAGGGCCGCGACGACCGCCTGCACGACCGCATCCTCTACCGCCGTAGTTCCCGCGGGCGCTGGGGTATCGAGCGCCTCGCCCCCTGATGAGCGGCCTGGCCCGGGCGTTCGCACAGTTCGCCGTTCCGATCGCGCTGCTGGCGGCGGCTTTCCTCCTCGTCTTCTACGGTGACGCGCTTCCGCCCTCCCTGGCGGGACTCAAGGCCTACGGCCCCTACATCGTGTTTGGCATCGGCACCGTGCTGGCCGCGGCATTCAACCGCGGCCGCGCGGTGCTCGCGCTGATCGTGCTGATCGCAGCTTATGTCGTGCAGCAAACCTGGTTGCAGCAAGCCCTCGATGTCCCGAAGGCGCGCGCGGTGTACGCCGCGCTCGTAATACTCGTGCCGTTCAATCTCGCGCTGCTCGCGATACTGCCCGAGCGCGGCTTGTTCAATCGCCACGGCCTGTTACGGCTGGCGGCGGTCGGGATCCAGGCAATTCTCGTCGTCTGGGTCGTCGAGGCAAACGTCATCGATATCGTTGACTGGGCCTACAAGCGATTCCTGGAGCCGCCGCCGTTCAAGGTCGGGCACATTCCCCAAGCGGGTATCGCTTCGATCGGCCTGGCGCTTGCGGCGTCGGTCGTGGCGGGCCTGATCACGCGCTCCGCGATCTGTGCCGGGCTGGCCGGCGCGATCGTCGCATTTACCGTGGCCGCGCACGTGCCAAGCGCGCCCGTGACGTTTTCCATCTTCACCTCTGCGGCGGAGCTGATGGTGACCATCGCAGTGCTGCAGGACACCTTCCGCATGGCATTCCGCGACGAGCTCACCGGGATTCCCAGCCGCCGCGCGCTGAACGAACGGATGGCCGGCCTCGGCAACCGCTATACCATGGCAATGATCGACGTCGACCACTTCAAGAAATTCAACGACACCTACGGCCACGACCTCGGCGACCAGGTGCTGAAGATGGTGGCGGCCCGCATTGACGAGGTGAGCGGCGGCGGCAAGGCCTATCGCTATGGCGGCGAGGAATTTACCGTCCTGTTTCCAGGGAAGGAAATCGCGCAGGCGGTTCCGCATCTCGAAGCACTGCGGAAGGAGATTGAATCGTACCGACTTGCCCTGCGCGCCTCGGACCGGCCCAAGAAAGTGAAACGGGGCAAGCGCGAGAAAGGCGGCTGGCGCGGCAAGAGCGCAGTTTCGGTTACGGTGAGCATTGGCGTGGCGGAGCGAAACGAGCGCCTGGCGACTCCGCAGGCAGTCATAGACGCCGCCGATCGCGCTCTCTACCGCGCCAAGGAAAAAGGCCGCAACCAGCTGAGCCGGTAGCGGCTGCCGCGGGCGACTGATGACGCAAAGCCGCTGGTTCGAGACTCTCCTGGCATGGTATTTCGTGTCCGTCTGGGGCTCGGGGTTCCTCGCCACCAAGATCGGGTTGCAGCACGCGGCGCCGTTCACCTTCCTCACGCTGCGTTTCGCAATCGGTCTCGCGTGCGTCATCCCGATCGTGCTCGTCATGCAGCCGCGCTGGCCCTCGAGCTCCCGCGAGCTGGGCCACGTTATCGTCGCAGGACTGCTGATGCACGCGGTGCATTTAAGCGGCAGCCACTACACGCAATATCTCGGCGTGTCCGCCGGAATCACCGCGCTGATCCTGTCGGCCCAGCCGCTCATCACGGCGCTGATCGCGGTGCGATGGATGGGCGAAAAACTCGCCGCGCGCCAGTGGGCCGGCGTTGCCATCGGGCTCGCCGGCGTTGCGCTGATCGTGTGGCACAAGGTGGACGTGCGGGAAGCCACCCTCGCGAGCCTCGTCGCGATTACCGTGTCGCTTGCGGGCGTAACCGCCGGCACGCTCTACCAGCGGGTATTCTGCCCGCTGGTGGACCTGAGAAGCGCGGCAGCCGTGCAATTCGCCGCGACCATCGTCGTGCTGGCGCCGCTCGCCTGGGCGTTCGAGGACACAACGGTGCGCTGGTCCTGGGCGCTCGCCGGCTCGCTTGTGTTCCTGGTGATCGGCGCGTCGATACTGGCCGTAAGCGCGCTGCACTTGCTGATGCGTCGCGGCCAGGCAACCCGCGTGACCAGCCTCATCTACCTCACGCCGATTTTTGCCGTCGGCCTGGAACTGGCGATGTTCGGTGTCGTGCCAAGCGCGCTCTCGTTGGTTGGCATCGCCATCACCTGTCTCGGTGTCGCACTCGTTACCTGGCGCCGCGCCGCAAAACCCGTTTAGCGAGTGATGCGGTCGCGGGAAGGTAGAATCCCGCCTGGTCCCGAGCATGGCCCCGCCTTGAACATCCGTTTCCTCGTCTTCCTCACGATACTCACGCACCTGTCGTTCGCGGGCTGCCGCGTGATCCTCTCGCTCACGGCGATCCACTTCGAAGCTTCTCCATTCGTCATCGGCGTGCTGCTGTCACTTTTGACGGTCATCCCGATCCTGTTTGCGCTGCGCTGGGGCCGTTGGGTGGACCGCGCCGGCGTGCGTGGACCGATGCTTGCCGGCATCGCGGCTATCTTCCTCGCGATGGTGCTCGGATGGGCTTTCCCGCGGCTGGAAACGCTGTTTGTGGTGAGCCCGCTTGCAGGCTCAGGGTTCTTTCTCTACCACATCGCCGCCGGCCAGGCGGCGGCGATGATCGGACGTCCCGAGGACCGCATCAAGAACTTCAGCCTGCTTGCGCTCGCGTTCTCGGTTTCCAGTTTCCTCGGACCAACATTATCGGGGTTTGCGATCGACAGTATCGGCCACGCCAACGCGATGCTCGCGCTCTCGGCCGGCGTGCTGGTAAACCTGGTTGCGCTCTTGGTCTGGACGCCCGACGTTCCCCGTCACGGGACCACCGCCGCTCATCAGGAGAAACAGCGGGTTGCCGATTTGCTGCGCATTCCGGGTTTTCGGCTGGTATTCATCGTGAGCGGCGTGCTGTCGATGACCTGGGACCTGTTCGCTTTCGTCATGCCGATCCACGGCTCGCAACTTGGGCTCTCCGCCACTACCATCGGCGTCATTCTCGGCTCCTTCGGCGCGGCGGTGTTCGTCGTCAGGTTGTTGCTGCCTCTGGTCGCGCACCGCATGGACGAATGGCACATGCTGATCGCGGCGATGCTGCTCTCGGGAGTGACGCTGGTTGCGTTCCCTCTGGTTCACGGAGTCCCGCTGCTGATCGCCCTCTCCTTCCTGCTGGGCGTCGGGCTGGGCGGAACGCAACCGTTCATCATGGCCCTGCTCTACGAGAAGGCGCCGGCGGGACGCGGTGCCGAAGTGCTGAGCATGCGCACCTGGTTGATCAACGTCAGCCAGACCGGGGTTCCGCTCGCGTTCGGCGCGCTCGGCGCCGTTCTCGGCATGCTGCCCGTGTTCTGGGCGATGGGCGCCTCGCTGCTCGTCGCCGGCTGGATTGCCACCCGCGGGAAGTAGCGACGTACAAAAAAACAGGGCCGCGCTTGCGGCCCCGTTTTCGCGTACTGCTTTGTAACCGGTTAGCTCAGGTGCTTGCTGACCAGCTTGGTCATGTCGAACATCGATACCTGCGACTTGCCGCCGAATACCGCCTTCAGCTTGTCGTCGGCATTGATCATGCGGCGGTTTTTCGAGTCCTGCAGGCCGTGCTTCTTGATGTAGGCCCACAGCTTCTTGGTGACCTCGGTGCGCGGCATCGCGCCGCTGCCGATCACCGCCGCGAGCGTCGAACTCGTGCTCATCGGCTTCATGAAAGCTGCATTCGGTTTGCGCTTCTTCGCTTTTGCTTTCGCCATTGACTATCTCCCGTAGATTGCGCTGAAACAGCGCGGGTGGTTGGTTACGACTTATGCCCGTGAATTCGGCGAGTAGAGGATGCCAATGTCCAGCCAACCTTGCAAGGGTTTTTTCGAATTTTCATAGGGAGCGGTACGCAACACCGACCGAAGCTGCATGATCCAGGCGGCCGCTGTGGATAGTTTCGCGCGTCCATTTTCGCGCGCATTTCAGCCGAAATTCCGCGTTGCGCGGCGTTCCTGCCGCGGCATGTAGTCAAGGACTTATCCGCACAAGTTCAAGCCTGTACGCGTGCCTGGCGCTTGCTGGAATCCTGCTGTTTCGCTCGGTAGTTTGGGCCACTGACCGGGCACCGGAGCCGGGATTCGATTCCACGCTTCGGGCCAGTCAGTTTCCCGTAAGTTAGTCGCGCCGCGAGGGGGCGGCGCCTACTTCGTGGCCTTGAGTTTTTCGAGGAAATGCTTGCGAAACTTGGCGACTTTCGGCGCGACCACTGCCTGGCAGTACGGCTGATATGGATTGCGCGCAAAGTACTCCTGGTGATAGCCCTCGGCCATGTGAAAGGTCGTCACCGGCGTCACTTCCGTGACGATAGGTTTGCCCCACAACTTCGCCGCATTCAACCGCGCGATCACTTCTTCGGCATCGGCTTTCTGCTTCGGCGTGTGGTAGAAAATCGCCGAGCGATACTGGGTGCCGGTGTCGTTGCCCTGGCGGTTCAATGTGGTCGGATCGTGAATCACGAAGAATACTTCGAGCAGTTCCTGGAACGACACCGCCGCCGGGTTGAAGGTGATGCGCACGATCTCGGCGTGCCCGGTATCCCCGCCGCATACCTGCTCGTAAGTCGGATTGGGCGTGCGCCCACCCATGTAGCCCGATTCGACGGACTCCACGCCCTTCATGCCATCGTAGACGGCTTCGAGGCACCAGAAGCAGCCGCCCGCGAGAGTGGCGACTTCCTTTGCCGGCGTCGTCGCATCCATGGAATCCCGTTCCGCAGTGGAAGTTGAATGGAATCTTGATACGGTGCGCCGAGTGTAACGGATTCACGGCGCGGACGGCAGATCGCCCGGGCAGCACTTCCTGTTATGCGGCGGCGGACTGGGCCGCCCGCGGCAACCATTGGCCCGGCACTTGCGGCGCGCCCGCGGTGCGCTCTCGACCCAGCCACGGCCGGAACAACAGGCGCTCCACCGGCCCCAGCGCAGCGTGGCGCTGGATCTGCTGCGCCATGCGTTGCCGGTACTCCGGGTAGCCGATCCCGGGCACGATCGCGGCGCCAGTCCAATTGTGGTCCAGTGCCCGGAAAGCGGCGGCCACGTCGTGATCGCGTGCAGAGCGGCACACCGCCGTCACCGTGCGCAAGGTGGCGGAAAATCCGACGCGCTCGATGCGCCTGCGGCGTTCGAATAAGGCACGGAAGAAATCAAAAAACGCCGCGTGGTCAATCGCCGCTCTGCGCGCCAGCGCGCGCAGCAGCGGCTCGTCGGCGCCGTTGGACAGCGCGCGGTAAAACAGCGCTGCCTGGGCCTCCGTCACGCACAGCGCAAGGGCTTCGCGCGCAACCCGTGCGCGCCGCCCTTCAAGCCCGGAGAGCGGGCGATAGCTTTCGTGGAACTCGTGGTTAGCCGCATTCCAGTCGAATTCGGGCCAGGTTGCCTCGATGTACGTGCGCAATTGCCGGCCAAGTTCGGCGCGCTGAGGCCACCAGACCTGCTCGAGCCAGAGCCGGACCTCGGGATCGTCGCCAAACAACTGCGTCAGACGGTTGACGTGCAGAGGCACGGCGGTTTCGAGCAAGGATGCGGCGGCGAGGCTGCGAAATGTCGACCCATTGAACCGGACGAGCGCGCGCATCCTGGATTGGGCGTTTTGTTCACGTTGAGTCGTCGTCGTTGCGGCAGCCTGCATGGTCCTCTCCTTTCAGTCGGTCGCCGGCGATTGCCGGCGTGCGAAACCAGTATTGCTGCGGCGCAACAGTCAGGACAAGCGATGGATAAGGCGTTGCTACCAGCGGGGCTGCCGGTATTATTAGGCGCTACCTTGGCTGGTTACTGAGGGAGGAGCCATGGCACACAGCGGTGCATTGGTGGAAGTGCTCAAGCGCGAGTTGCGGACACGCGGCGTCACATACGCGCAGGTCGCCCGCAAGCTGGGACTGAGCGAGGCGAGCGTCAAGCGCATGTTTTCGCGCAAAGATTTCACCCTGAAGCGACTGGATCAGGTGTGCCAGCTGACCAACGCCGACTTCTCTGATCTTGCGCGCACTCTCAACCGTGAAGAAACCCTGATTGCCCAGCTCACCGAGGAGCAGGAGAAGGGGATCGCATCCAGCATCAAACTGTTCCTGGTTGCCGTGTGCGCGCTGAATCATGTCACGCCCGAGCAAATCGTCGAGATTTACGACATTTCCCAGGCTGAATGCATACAGCTGTTGCTCAAGCTCGACCGCATCGGGTTCATCCGGTTGCAGCCCAACAACCGTATAAAGCTCCTGGTATCCCGAGATTTCGCATGGCTGCCCAATGGGCCGATACAGCGCTTTTTCAAGCAACACGCTCATGGGGATTATGTCCGTTCGAGCTTCGACCGCCCGGACGAGTATTTCGTGGCGGTCAACGGGATGCTGTCGAGCAGTTCCCGCACGACGATCGTGACGCGCCTGAAACGAGTGGCGCGGGAATTCTCGGAGCTGCACAACGACGACGTGCGATTGCCCGCATCGCAGCGGCTGAACATGACCATGCTGGTCGCGATCCGTCACTGGGAACTGCAGGCATTTACCGAGTTGAGGCGCAAGAAACCGACATCCTCACAAGGAACCCGATCATGAATTTGAGACGATTGTTACCGCTGCTCTGGATTACCGTCCTCGCCTTCACCATGCCCGGGTTTTCCGCGGCGCAGGCGCAGCCCAAGCCGGGCGTCAAGGCCGCGAGCGCAAGAGCGACGTTTGCCGGCGGCTGCTTCTGGTGCGTGGAGGAGGCTTTCGACAAGGTGCCGGGCGTATTGTCGACCACGTCCGGCTACATGGGCGGGCACGTGAAGAATCCAACCTACGAGCAAGTGAGCACCGCGCAAACCGGCCATGCCGAAGTAGTGCAGGTCGAGTTCGACCCCGCCAAGACCAGCTACGAGAAGCTGGTCGAGGTCTTCTGGCGCAACATCGATCCGACGCAGAAAGATGCGCAATTCTGCGATCATGGGCCGCAATACCGCAGCGGCATCTTCTACCACGACGAAGAGCAGAAGCGGATTGCCGAGGCATCGCGGGCGGCGCTCCGGAAAAACAAGCCGTTCAAGGGAGACATCGTGACCGAGGTCACGAAGGCATCCGAGTTCTACCCCGCCGAGGGTTACCACCAGGATTTTCATCTGAAGAGTCCGACGCGCTATAAGTTCTACAAGACCGGCTGCGGCCGCGAGACGCGGCTGCAACAACTTTGGGGTAAGTCGGGATCGTGATGGAAGGCCTGCTCGAGGCGCAGGCGGAAAACGCGGTCAGGCAGCGGGTGGCCGCGCTCGAGGCCGTAACGGGCATCGAAGCGGTTTCCGCCGTCATCACGCGCGCCGACTCCTACCCCGAAATACCCTGGAAGGCATTCGCGCTGGGCTCGTCCCTTGCTGCCCTTGCAACGGTGGCCGTGGCGCTGTGCCAGCCCGGCTGGGAAGCGCTCGAAGCCGTATTGGAAACCGCGACGGTAATCCTTGCTGCCGGCGGAGTGGCGGCGATTGCAACGGTCTGGATCGCACCGTTCGCGCGATTGTTCCTCCCGCGATCCCGCCGCGAAAGCGAAGTACTTCAATATGCCCAGGCGCTGTTTCTGGAAGCGGGACTGTTCAAGACCTCGCGCCGTGACGGCATCCTGCTGCTCGTAAGCCTGTTCGAGCGCCAGGTGACGGTAGTCGCGGACTCGGGCATTCGGGACAAGGTCGGGGCGGCCGATCTCGACTCGGTGGTTGCCGCCGTCACCACGCGGCTCGCGCGCGGACAACTGCATGAAGCCCTGCTCGACGGTATCGCCCGCCTGGAGGAAGTGCTGGTCGCGCGCGGTTTTCACGCCGAAGCGGGCAGAGTGAACGAAATTCCGGACTCCGTGATCCAGCGGGGGCCGTCATGATGCGGGCCTGGCTGCCAGCGGCGTTATTCGCCCTCACCCTTGTTGCTCACGCCCAGGGGGCCGACGTGCCCTACCTCACCGGCCGCGTGGTGGACAACGCGGAAATTCTCAAGCCCGATACGCGGCGCCAGGTGACCGAGTTGTTGCGCAACCACGAGCAGCAGACCACCAACCAGATCGCGGTGCTGACCATCCCTACCCTGAGCGGCGAAAGCGTGGAGGAGTACTCGGTGCGCGTTTTCGAGCAGTGGAAGCTGGGACAGAAAGGCAAGGATAACGGCGTGCTGCTCGTGGTCGTGCCGCAGGATCGCAAGATGCGCATCGAGGTCGGCTACGGGCTGGAAGGCACGCTCACCGACGCGCACGCGAGTCGCATTATCCGCAACGTGATGGCTCCCCGCTTCAAACAAAATGACTATGACGGCGGAGTCGCGCAGGGCGCGGCGGCAATCGTCGCGCAGCTCGAGGGCAAGGCGGCGGCGGGCGAAATCGCGGACGCGAAAGAGCCGCAGACATCGGCAAAGGGCTCGGAATTCATCAAGGCCCCCGACATGGCGCTGCACGAGAAGGTGCTGTTCGGCGCCTTCATCTTCGGCATCATCGGCCTCTTCACGTTCATCGGTATCGTCACGCCGGGAATGGGCTGGTTCCTGTATTTTTTCCTGATCCCGTTCTGGGCGATGTTCCCGATCGCGATTTTCGGCAGCAGTATTACTTTCTACATACTGATCGCCTACCTCGTCGGATTTCCAGCCGCCAAGCTGCTGGTTTCGCGATCCGACGTTTACCGCAAGGCCGCCGAGGACATCAAGAAGAAGGGCCACGCGAAGGTCGGCGGATTCACCATCGGCAGCAGCGGTGGCAGTTCCAGCAGCTCGGGCAGCTCCTGGAGCTCAAGCAGTAGCTCGGGCGGCGGATTCTCGGGTGGCGGAGGCAGCTCCGGGGGCGGAGGCAGTTCCGGTAGCTGGTAATTGCTGTCGAGAGTGGCAGGGCGCTCAGGTTATGGTGACCCGGGCGAACTTGCGCTTTCCGACCTGCAACACGACGCATGCGCCGCCGGATAGCTTGAGCCCCTTGTCGCTCACTTTCTCGCCATCCACCTTCACGCCCCCCTGCTCTATCATCCGCACCGCTTCCGATGTGCTGCCCGTTAACCCCGCCTGCTTGAGAACCTGGGTAATGGGGAGCGGTGCGCCGTTCGAGGCAATTTTCACCTCGGGAATATCGGCGGGCATCTCGTCGCGCCTGAAACGCGCCTCGAAGTCGGCAACCGCGGCCTGTGCAGCGCTCGCGCCATGGAAGCGCGCGACGATCTCGCTTGCTAATGCAACCTTGATATCGCGCGGATTACGCCCGGATTCCGCTTCCCGCTTCCACTTGCGCACGGTCTCGAGCG
>Ga0111538_10012537_pt1 | contig 11209 bp, 8 predicted proteins | sample SoiMethybrSBSTD1_FD_79669 | JGI IMG/M metagenome (GOLD analysis project Ga0111538, IMG submission 79669) | Bulk soil microbial communities from a Populus tree surrounding site in Tennessee, USA - Soil MetaG P. TD hybrid SBSTD1 (version 2)... | ecosystem: Environmental > Terrestrial > Soil > Tree... | reverse complement strand
GCGACGAACGAAGCCGCGCTCAAGGTGCCGAAGGTTCGATTCGTGACGTCCGGACTTCAGCTCAGGCGCGAGATCAAGACGCTGGCGACAACGGACGGCACACTGGTCACGCAGACGTTCCTGGCGGTGGGCCCAAGTTTCAACGCCACGGCAATTGGCGACGGCGACTTCCAGAGTTACGCCGAAGAACTCGCGCCGCGCGGAGAAGGTTGGGAGTACGTCGAGTCGCTCAACATGCCCGGGAACGCCGAGAAGTGGGCGCAGATCGCCGCGGAAAAACTTGGCGCCAGGTCGGTTGAAGCTGGTCGCTATGACCTCATCATCGAGCCGACGAACCTGTGGCTCACGATCCACGAGTCCATAGGGCACCCGACAGAGCTCGATAGAGCGATGGGATACGAGGCCAATTATGCCGGCACGAGCTTCATTGCGCCGCCCGAGAAGCACATCGGGAAGCTCAAGTACGGCCCGGCATTCATGAACATCCAGGGCGACCGCACGCAGGAAGGCTCGGTGTCCCGGGTGGCGTGGGATGACGAAGGTGTGCCGGCGGATTCGTGGCTCATCATCGAGAAAGGGATCTTCAAGGACTACCAGACCACGCGCGAGCAGGTGGCGTACATCCAGAAGCTGACCGGCGTGAACAAGTCACACGGCTGCTCGTACGCCGATTCGTGGCGCAGCGTGCAATTCCAGCGGATGCCTAACGTGTCCCAGCTGCCGGGTGACCAGGACCTTTCCGTGAACGACATCATTGCCGCCACGGACCGCGGGATCCTGATCCGGAACATCGGCTCGTGGTCGATCGACCACCAGCGATACAACTTCTCGTTCTCGGGCCAGGCCTTCTACGAAGTGCGTGGCGGGAAGATCGGCGGCATGCTGCGCGACGTCGCGTACCAGAGCAACACGCCCTACTTCTGGAACGCGATGGACATGATCGGCGGCCGGTCGTCGTATTGGCTCGGAGGTGCGTTCAACGATGGAAAGGGCGAGCCCGGGCAGTCGAACTCCGTCAGCCACGGATGTCCTCCGGCGCGCTTCAAGCAGGTCAACGTCGTCAACACGGCGAGGAGCGTCTGATGAAGTCGCTCTTTCAGAAGGCCGACGCGCCGTTCCTCACGCGCGACCAGGCGAAGTCGCTGACCGACCGCGTCCTCGGCATGGCGAAGGCCGACGAGACGCGGGTGAGCCTGAACACCGGATGGAGCGGGAACACGCGCTTTGCCGGCGCCGAGATCACCACGTCGGGCGGGATCACCGACACGTCGCTCACGGTCACGTCGACGGTCGGCCGGCGTCGCGCGTCCGCGACGACGAACGTCCTGGACGATGCGAGCCTCCGCCGCACGGTAGACCTGGCCGAGCGGCTGGCGCGGTTGTCACCGGAAGATCCGGAACTGATGCCGGAGCTGGGACAGCAGCAGTACGTCGCCGTGCGCGGGTACGCGGACGGCACCGCCGCGCTCACACCCGAAGCACGCGCGGAGGCGGTGAAGCGCGCGGTGGATGCGGCGCGTGAAGCCGGCAAGGCGGCCGGTGACATGTTCGTCGCCGGGTTCCTCGAGGCCAACGCGGGAGCGAACTGCCTGGCGACGAGCCGGGGATTGTTCGTGTATCACCCGTCGACGGACGTCAGCCTGGGCGTGACGGCGCGGACCCCGGACGGCACGGGCTCCGGCTGGTCGCAGGGCGCGGCGCGGGACTGGGCGCTGCTCGACGCCGCCGCGTTAGGCCGCCGCGCGGCGGAAAAGGCCGTGGCGAGCCGGAACCCGGTGGCGATGGAGCCGGGGATGTACACGACGGTGCTGGAGGCGGCCGGCGTGGCCCAGCTGGTGCCTAACGTCGCCGGCATGCTCAACGCACGGAATGCCGAGGAGGGGCGCAGCGGGTTCGCGAAGCCCGGGGGCGGTACGAAGGTCGGCGAGAAGATCGTCGACGCGCGGGTGACGCTGCTCTCGGACCCGGCGGATCCGGACCTGCTCGCCCAGCCCTTCGATGCGGACGGGCTTCCTCTCGGCCGTCGGGTCTGGGTCGAGAACGGCGTCCTGAAGCAACTGTCGTACACGCGCTTCTGGGCGCAGAAGCAAGGCAAGGAGCCGACGGGCGGCGGCGGTGGCGGTGGTGGAGGCGGTTTCGGCGGCGGGACGCCGGGTGGGCTCAAGTTTCCTGGTGGAACGCAGTCGCTGGACCAGCTGATTGCGGGGTGCCAGCGTGGTGTGCTCGTCACGCACTTCTTCTACACCAACGTGCTCGACGCCCGCAGCGGCCTGATGACGGGTCTTACGCGCGACGGAACGTTCCTGATCGAGGGCGGAAAGATCGTGCGCGCGGTGAAGAATTTCCGCTGGAACGAGGCACCGCTGATCATGCTCAACAAGATCGAGGAGATCGGGAGGCCGGAGCGGACGCGGGTTGGGCAGGTGATGCCGTCCCTCAGGGTGAAGGATTTCAATTTTGCGAGCCTTTCGGACGCGGTCTAACCTCTAGCGATCAGCGATCAGCGATCAGCGACCAGCGATCAGCGACCAGCGATCAGCGACCAGCAAGCGGTAAGCGAGCAGCAAACAGCAAGCGATCAGCGATTGGCGGTCAGCCAATGCTGGTCGCTTGTTTCTTCCTGGTTCGTTAGTCCCAGGTCTGCGAGGCGAGCTGCTTGATCAGCGTCTTGAGAAGGCCGTCGAGCTCATTCGAGAGCAAGCGTGCTCTCGATAGCGCATCGCGCTGGACGTAGCCGACGCGCCGGGCCAGTACGAGCAGTGTTTCAAGGCGCTTCAACTTCCCTCGCGCAATATCGAGATGGCGCAGGCGGCGCTTCCGGGTGTCGCTTTCATTTGCGCCGGCGATGTTCGACGAGACGAGGACGCTGGCTCGCAGGATCTGGTCGACCAGGTTGAATCGTTCCTCAATCGGGAACCTTTGAACGAGAGTCACGCACTCCTCACCCAGCTCGAGCGACCGGCGGTAGAGGAAGGAATCTTTCCCTGGTTCATCCGATGAGAATTCGGGCGTTTCATGCTTGATGGTCATGCGGCCAAGGTAGGTGGCCTCCCCGTTGGAGCATCATCCTGACAACGCACGACTCAGCAATTCCACGCAAACACTGGGGGTGCGGTACGCACGCCTTAAGAACCGTTTCACCACGATCACGAAGAACACGACGTCAGTGCGTCGCTTCGTGCTCTTCGTGTACGTCGTGGTTCGCATGTCATCGCCTCAGCTTCAGCGCGACAATTCGTTCGCGACAAAGGTTTGAACGGAAACCCGCCGATACCATGACGGTCGTACCTTGACGTTCTAGGTAAGTGGCCCCTAGGGTACACCCATGCCAGACGCCAATCGCACCGTCCTCCAGGGAACCGTCGACCTCCTCATCCTCAAGACCCTCTCGTGGGGACCGCGACATGGCTACGCCATCGCGCGCTGGATCGAGGAGACGACTGATGACGCGCTGCGGATCGAGGAAGGCTCGCTCTACCCCGCCCTCTACCGCATGCAGAAGCGCGGATGGATCAAGTCCGGATGGGGCGAGTCCGACATCGGAAAACGGATCAGGATTTATTCCCTCACGCCCGCTGGTCGCGCCGAGCTGCGCGCGCAATCGGCGCAGTGGGACGCGATGGTGAAAGCGATGGCGCGCGTCCTCAAGCCGGCGTGAGACGATGCGGCAGTTGCTCCGTACCGGTGCGCGCCTGTTCTGGCGGCGGTCCGTCGATGAGGAAGTCGATGACGAACTCGCCGCGCACATCGAACAGCTCGTCAGGCGCCTCCAGCACCAGGGACTTTCGCGCGAGGCCGCGCGTGAAGCCGCGCTCCAGCGCTTCGGTGACCTTGCCACCGTCCGCAGCGAATGCCGGACGCTGGCCCATGATCTCGAGGAACAGATGAACCGACAGGAATTCGTCCACCAGTTCCAGCAGGACGTCTCGTATGGCGTGCGGACGCTGCGACGCGCCCCGCTGTTCACCACGATCGCCGTCCTCACGCTGGCGATCGGCATTGGCGCCAGCACGGCCATCTTCAGCGTGGTGCACGCGGTGCTGCTCCGAAGCCTGCCGTACAGCGAATCAGATCGCGTCACCGTGATCTGGAACAGCTACATTCAGGGTGGGTCGGTTTCGCGCACCGCGATCGCGCCGCCGGAATTCGCGGATGTCATGGACCAGAACCGCACCTTCGACCAGGTCGCGGCCGTCGGGCGCTCCACCGCCAACCTCTCGGGAAGTTGCGGGCCCGGCGCGACGTGCGAACCCGAGCGCGTGCCCGGCTACCTGGTCTCGCCCAACCTGTTCTCGTTGTTAGGCGCGAGCCCCGCCCTCGGTCGCGCATTCACCAGCAGCGACGGCGCCAGGGGCGCCGAACCCGTCGTGATGCTCAGTCACTCGTTATGGATGCGACGCTTTGGCGGCGACTCGTCGATCATTGGCCGAGCGATCAATGTGAGTGGGAGGCTCCGCGCCGTCATCGGCGTGATGCCGGCGGCCGTGCGGTTCCCCGATGCTCCCATCGGTTTTCTCGGCGAACGTGGTGAACTGTGGTTTCCCTACTCGTGGGAGGCCAGCCGTGGCGAGGAACGGGGCAACCAGTACCTCGGCTTCCTCGCGCGACGGAAACCTGACGCATCGCTCGACCAGGTTCGCGTGGATCTCGCGACCATCTCGTCGCGGTTCAAGTCCTCCTGGCCCGACCGGTACAACATGACGACGGTGACGTGGGGACTCGCGGCGCGGCCGCTGCGGGACGAGATGGTTGGCGACATCCGTCGCCCGCTGCTGGTGGTGCTTGGCGCGGTGCTGATGCTCATGCTCATCGCGTGCGCCAACGTCGCGCACCTGTCGCTGGCGCGAGGCGCCGGACGGCGCCAGGAGTTTGCCGTGCGCGCGGCCCTCGGCGCCGGACGGATGCGACTCGTCAGGCACCTGCTCACGGAGAACCTGCTGCTCGGGGCACTCGCCGGAGTCATCGGGATCGGCATCGCGATGGTGAGTACGCGCGGGCTCGTCCAGCTCGATCCCGGCATGATTCCGCAGCTCGACGCCACGCGCGTGGACGGTGGCGTGCTGTTGTTCGCGCTGCTGGCCACCACGTTCTGCGCTGCGCTCGTCGGCATCGTGCCGGCGCTGCGCCAATCGTCGGCCAGCGTACACGACGCGATTCGCGCCGGGCGTGGCGGTGCCGCCCAGCCCCGCCGGCGAATCCGGAGCCTGCTGGTCGTCGCCGAAGTCGCGATGGCGCTCGTCATCCTCGTCGGCGCCGGCCTGCTCACGCGGAGCTTCCTGGCGCTGCAGAGAGTCGACCAGGGATTCAATCCCGGTCCCACCCTCACGTTCATGGTGACGCTGCCACGCGCTCGCTACGACTCGTCGGCGAAGATGGTCGCGTTTCATGAGCGACTGCAGCAACGGCTCGGCGCGATCCCGGGCGTCGAAGCGGTATCCGCCATCGACCCGCTGCCGCTGGGAGGTTCGGCCTGGAGCGGCACGTTCCACATCGAAGGCCGTCCCACCGCGCGCGGCGCGGAGCCACCGCACGGCGAGTACAACGTGGCGCTGCCCGGTTTCATCGGCGCGTTAGGCATGCACCTGGCCAAGGGCCGCGACTTCGACGCCACCGATGCGCGCGGAGCGCCGCTGGTGGCAATCGTGGACGAGCGCATGGTCCAGAAGTACTGGCCGGGCGAAGACCCCATCGGCAAGCGCATCAGCTCGGAGGGCGAGGAAGGACCCTGGGCGACCGTCGTTGGCGTGGTCCGCCACGTCTATCGATCCGGGCCGCGTAACGAGGGCGAACCGCAGATGTACTTCGCCTATCGGCAGCGGGTGCAGACGCCGTTGAGCTACGTCATTCGCACGACGGTCGATCCGCTGTCGATCATCCGCACCGTTCGCACTGAAGTCGCCGGCCTGGACGCCGAGCTGCCGCTGGCCCGGGTGGCGTCGATGGCGACGCTCGAGTCGGCGGCGCTGGCCCGCGATCGCTTCAACGCCCTGATGCTCGCGTTGTTTGCCGCCACCGCACTGCTGCTGGCCGCGATCGGCTTGTACGGCGTGATGGCGTACCTCGTGAGCCAGCGGCAGGCGGAGATGGGGATCCGGATGGCGTTAGGCAGCGGCCCGAGCGACGTCGCGCGACTCGTCATCGGTGACGGAATGCGGATGGCGCTCGCGGGGATCGTGGTCGGCATGCTCGCGTCACTCGCGCTCGCGCGGGTGCTCGACGGCCTGCTCTATGGCATCGAGCCGACCGACCCAATCACGTACGTCGTGATCGCCGCGATGCTGGCGCTGGTTGCCCTGTTCGCGTCTGCTGTGCCAGCGCGGCGCGCGACGAAGGCGGATCCCGCCAGCGCACTCCGTAGCTGAACCTTCAGGCATCACTGGTGCAGGCGATGCCGTCCGTTCAGTTCGTGACCTCGTGGGTCATCAACTTCAGGGATTCGCGAGTCAGCGGCTTGGTGAGCAAGCGCTCAAAACCCGCATCCCGCGCCGCGGCATGATCCTCCGGTGAACTGTAGCCGGACAGGGCAAGCAGCCGCACCGATCGGAGCGTGACCTCGGCGCGGCACCTCCGGGCTACCGCGAAGCCGTCCATCGCCCCGGGCAGGCCGAGATCGCAGAGGACGAGATCCGGAACGCGCGCGAGCGCCTGGCCAATCGCGGCGCTCCCGTCGAGGGCGACACGCACGTCAAACCCCGATAGCTCCAGCAACTCGGCGAGGCTGTCGGCCATATCCTGGTTGTCTTCCACCAGGAGAAGGTTCTGGCGGTTGCGATGCGGCGTCGACGCGTCCAGGCTGTGGGCTTCGTCCGATCGATCGGCGATCGGCAGTCGCAGTGTGAAAACCGCGCCCTTCGTGAGCCCGTCGCTCGCCGCAGAAAGCGATCCGCCTTGCAACCTGGCCAGCCGGCTTGCGATGGAAAGTCCCAGCCCGAGGCCACCGCCCGCTCGATCACGGCCCTGCTCGTGCTGCGTAAACGGCTCGAACAAGTGTCGCCCGAACTGCTCGTCGAAGCCAACACCCGAGTCCCGGACCGTAACCGTGGCGCCGGTTGCGTCCTGGACGAGCGAGACCTCAACGGTGCCGTCCGGCGGAGTGAACTTGATGGCGTTTGAAAGGAGGTTGTCGACAATCTGCCGAAGCCGGACGCGGTCTGCGGTGACGTCAACCGGGTTGCTCGTGAACTGCGTGAGAAAACGCAGGCCGGCGCGCTCCGCGCGGGCGCGATGCTCGGCTATCGCTTCGGTCAGGAGTTCCCGGAACGGCACGCGCTCGAGGTGCACGGACACCTGGCCTAACGTGATGCGCGAAGCGTCCAGCAGGTCTTCCAGCATGCGCGCGATCGCCGTGGTCTGCCGGTCAAGCCGCTCCACCAGCTGAACCGCGCGTGGATCCTGCAGCTGAAGCAGTGCCAGCGCGCCGGCGGCCGCGCTGATCGCCCCCACCGGATTGCGCAGCTCGTGTGCGAGAATGGCAATGAACATGTCCTTCTGCCGATCCTTTTCCTCGAGCGCGCCCTTGGCCTGTTCCAGCTCCTGGCGCTCGTGCAGTTCGCGCAGGGTGGTGAGCTCCTCGAAAAGGCGGTTCCCCATCTCACAGCGATCAGCCTCCGGATCCTCGATCAGCAGGCGGGCGAGCTCCTCGTGCCCCCGCATGATGGTGCGCATGTCCGCTTCGGTTTCAATCTCCGGATGCAACATCGTCCAGTAGTGCGCGGTGCGGATGAACGCCAGGCAGCCGTTGAAAAACTCGAACCGCCGGGCGCCGAACGCACTGAGAAGCGCCCGGCGGGCTCGTTCACTGCGCGATGGCTCGACAAACATGATCGCCGCGCAAGCGAAGATCGCGTCCTCGTGTGGGCTGTCAGCGGCCGGCCAGGTCTCGAGCGTCGTGGTGAATCCCTCGAGACGTTCGTAGACCGACGACATCTCGCGCTCCCAGGGCGAGGGCTGTTGCAGCAGCCTGACGACATCCCCGATGCTCTGCCGTCCGGCCGCGGCGTCGCCGGCGGCGTGCCCGTGCTCACCACCGAGGAGAAATCCCACATGCCTGACGATGCAGTACCGCGTCGGACAGAAGCGCGACAACCAGACGAACAGCCGCTCCTTGAAGAGCGACGGCATGGGGTTGTCGAGGTATCCGGCCTTGGCGAATCGCCACAGCTCCTGAATGAGCTCAGGTGCAGCGGCAGCGGAGCGGAAAAAGTTCGGCAGGATGCCGAAGCGGCCAACTACTTCCGCTTCGAAATCGTTATGCACGGCGGCATCGACAGTCAGTGACGTCATCCCTCCACCATCCAGGGGCTGTCCAGGAGTTATTGTGCGGGCAAGCTACGCCGGCAGCGCGCGCACGCGTAACCAGACTTCCGGGCACATTGTCCGTGACCGGCTGAACCGCTCAGCAGAGGTGTGCCGTCGAGCCTGCTGACAACTTCTCCCGGCGCGCCTCCACCGGCGTTCCGCGAAGTGTCGTCCGCTTCAGCGCATGGAGGAGGATGAGGTCGGCCATTCGTACCGATCTCGTGCTCAGGCACCGGTCATCAGGCATCAACCGTCGTCAATCCGACTCAGTGACCTGGTGCCCGATGCCTGGTGCCTCGAAACGAAAGGCCGCTGTGCGTGAGAGCAGCAGGAGGACCACCGCGAGTCCGCTGTAGGCGGCGGCCCAGTGCCAGGGCAGTTTCGAGGGAATCGTCCAAGGGAGATAGATCCCGCCACTCGGCATCACGGAGTGGATGAAGCCGAACAACGACAGCCCGGCGCAGATCACCAGCGTGACGGATGCGCCGACGATCTGCCGGTCGGTCAGGAACGCGACGACGGCGCCCCAGAGCATCGCCGTCACGATGAATCCTGACGCGAGCATGATCATCACGCCGACCGTCTGAATAAACGCCGGGTTGGTGAGGCCGGTCGCCTGCATCGTGCCCGCGGGGTCGAGTGCGGCGGACATCAGCGCGCCGTTGTAGACCTGCGAGAGCAGGATCTGCACGACCACGGCGACGCTCGGGAGCACCGCCACGGTCACCGCCGCGATGTGCCGCCTGGGCGTCGCGGTGTAGGCCTGGCTCGCGATCTCCAGTCCAATGAAGAAGAGCACTGGAGCGAGCGCGGGCCTCGGCAGGAGCGCCGCCATGAATCCGATGTAGCCGAGGATCCCACCGAGTCCGACGAAGAGACCCGTGAGCAGCGTGTACCCCGCGCGCCCGCCCATCGCCTTGTAGGCAGGGTGACCGATGTACGGTGTGGTTTGGCTCATGCCGCCGCAGACGCCGGCGACGAGCGTGGAAAGCGCCTCCGTCAGCAGGATGTCCCGCGTGGGGTAGTCGTCGCCGGCCAGACGCGCGCTCTCGGTGACGTTGATGCCGCCGACAATCGTGAGGATCGCGAACGGCAGCGCGAGCGGGAGATAATCGCGAAGCGCCGTTGGAAGCCCGGTGATGAATCCCAGCGTCGGGATCGGCAGCGCGAAGAGCATGTTCGCGTCAGGCACGTCGACCGGGTGCACCGTCAGTCCAAACGCGCCGAGTCCGTAATAGAGGGTCGCGCCGACGACGACCGCCACGAGGACCGCCGGCGCCTGGAACGGGAGCCGGATCCGCGCCACGAGGGCGTACAGGATCAGGCCTAACGCGATCATGCCCACGACGGGCTCGGCGAAGATCTCACCGAGCTGCAATGCGCCTAACAAGGCGACCCCAACGCCGCCGATCGACCCGAGCAATCCGGCGGCGGGTATCCAGCGCCCGATCCGGCCGCCGATGAAGCTCATCCCCACCTTGAACAGGCCCATGAGCACCATCGTGGCCATGCCGACCTGCCAGGCGAAGATGGCGGCCTCCCGCTCCGGCATCCGGGCCTTGGAGGCCACGAACGCCGGCCCGAGCACGGCGAGCGCGACGCCGATGGTGGATGGGGTGTCCGTCCCGAGCGGCATGGCGGTCACGTCGTCTCTGCCCGTGCGCCGCGCGAGCCGGATGGCCATCACGGTATAGACGACGTTGCCGAGCAGGACGCCTAACGCCGTGCCGGGAAACATCCGGGTGAAGACGATGTCGGCCGGAAACCCGAACCCGCCGATGAGGATGCCGGCCAGCACGGCCAGGTTCACGACGTTGTCGAGCATCAGCCCGAAAAACGCGTTGACGTCGCCGACGGTGAACCAGCGCAGAGCTCGAGGATTCATGGTCGAAACTGATGAGAGTGCCACGAAGCTGGACCGGCGATCGCGCGGTCGCCAGATGAGACCTGCGGCACGGAAGGCTTTCCGGACTGTGGGGTTACATTGTGAAAGCCAACTCTCAGGAATTGGAGGTCCTGTGAAGACTCGACTTCAGAAGGCAGCGAAGAAGGCGACCCGGATGGCCTCGCAGGCGACCAGGGCTGCATCGGATTTCACGGACGCAGCGAGCAAGAGCATCAGCGCGGCGGTGAAGAAGCAGCAGCGGAAGCGGAGGGTGGCAAAGATGAAGAAGGCCGCGAAGCAGATCGCGGCCGTGGTGGGCGCAGCCGCCGCCGTGACCAGCGCCGCCGTCGCCGTGCAGAAAGTCCGCAAGGCGCGTTAGGATCCGCATGGCCCAGCGTCGTTAGGCTTCTGGCGCCGCTGGGCCGTCCCAGAGTTCGGTCAGGACGATCCCGTCAGCCGCTTGAATTCGGGATCGGGCCAGAGCGCCTCAAAGTTGCGGTTCCGGGGAAGCTGCCTCGCGTTCGCTGGATTGAGTTGGATCGCCTTGCGCAGGGCGTCGAGCGCCGTCGATTTGCGTCCGGCACGCAGCTCGGCCGCGGCCCATGCCACCCACGCTTCGTCGTATTCGGGAGACTTGTCGCGCGCGCTGAGCGCGGCGGCGGATGCGGCCGCGATGTCACCCTCGCGAAGCCGCGCGTAGGCATCGCTCGCGAGCTGTCTGGACTGGAACATGTTCAGGAGCCGCCGCAACTCCGTGAGTGGCGCCCGGGAATCGTCGACGCGCAGGTCGATGACGCGATCGCCGAAGCCGGCAGCCCCGCCAAGGGGTTTCGCTATCACCAGTGCGGCCGACTGAGTTCCTCGCTGGTCGCCACCAGCGCGTTGGCCCGCGTCCATCGCCGCCAACAGGCGTTCAGCCAGCGATCCGGTCGATGCTTCGAAGGTGCTCGTCAACGCCTGAACAACCTCCGGACCGACCAGGATGTTGCCCTGCGCGCAGTAGTTGGCGCCGCAATGATGTCCCTT
>Ga0111538_10012534_pt1 | contig 11210 bp, 12 predicted proteins | sample SoiMethybrSBSTD1_FD_79669 | JGI IMG/M metagenome (GOLD analysis project Ga0111538, IMG submission 79669) | Bulk soil microbial communities from a Populus tree surrounding site in Tennessee, USA - Soil MetaG P. TD hybrid SBSTD1 (version 2)... | ecosystem: Environmental > Terrestrial > Soil >... | reverse complement strand
AGCTCAGGTATGACGTATTGGAAGTTCAATTCGTTCGACAGGAGATTATCGGATCTGAACTCGCCGTCTGCCTCGGACATTGACGATGAGAGTTGCCAGAACTGCTCGTCTGTGAGTTGAGTAGGGACCGGCGGTGCCGCCGTAATAGCGGAAGCCAGGCTGACCGTCAGGAGCAGAATTACAACGAGTAGTGGCACTCTGCGCGAAGATGTCGGGTCCATGATCGGGATACTACCATACCCTTCCGGATAACGAGGATTCCCAGCTCATCAGGAACGCGCACCCGGCGTGACACGCGACCTGCAGTCCAAGGGCGAAAAGTGAACTGGTGGTCTCCCAGTCCTGATCCATCGCGATATTCGCGGAAGAGTCGCCGAAAAACAGGAAATCTTCGAGGCTTGAACCTCTGGAATCAAGGCGGAGCCGTGGCAGTTGCCTTGCGATATACTCGCGGTGCACCTATGTCCTCCGAACTCACAAAGAGACTTTTCACCGTGGAAGAGTGCTACCGGATGGTTGACGCAGGGATTATCCGTCCAGACGAGCGCCTGGAACTCATCCGTGGAGAGCTCATCAAAATGAGCCCCATCGGACCCCGTCACGGGGCTGCCGTTGATGGGGCTAACCGAGCGTTCGTGCGGCTTGCGGGCGATGACGCGATTGTTCGTGTTCAGGGAACGGTTGTCCTGGATCAGCTCGTCGCACCTGAGCCGGATGTGGTGTTGTTACGACCTCGGGAGGACTTCTATGTTCGTAAGAATCCAGGCGGCGCGGATATCCTGCTTATCATCGAGGTTGCCGATTCATCGCTGGACTATGACATTTCGGTGAAGTCCGCGCTGTACGCCATTCTTGGCGTTCCCGAATACTGGGTGGCCGATCTGCAGAACGATCGTGTGTTGTGCTATTCCGAGCCTGAAAGAGACACAGAACACTACAAGACCGTGCGTGAATTCCATCGAGGCGACGTCCTTGCGCCGCGGTTGCTGCCGGATTGCCTGTTAAAGATCGACGTCCTTCTTCCTTGAGTAGTCCGTCCCCATTTCCCATCAGGACCGATATGCCTGACGCCCCACACCTTGCACCGGAATCTTCTGTGCTGCGAGCACCTCACTCTGGAGCGCGTACATACATGCTGCGGCCTGGTCGATCTTCCTGGTAAACGCGATCGATCCCTTGAGTATAGGCATCAGCTTCTCGCGGTCCTGAATACGTGCGCGGGGGTATTCGTGTTCAACGATGAGGTGCGTTTGCGCGGGATCCAACGGCAACAGTTCGCGCGCGGCGAGCTGATGGTCGAGCCAGTCTACAGTTCGATTCTGCAGATAAGCCAGGGGATCGTGGCGCGCGGTACCGGGCAATTCGTGTTCGCAAAGCACCACCTGCTTTTTCCAGGCATTGAGCTGGTCGGCAGGATTCTTCGAGGGTTTGCCCTTGATCCAGTCTCCGCGCTCGAGCGTCTGGCCCCCATATCCCCATGCGGATACGCCCTTTGAATCGACTACCTGGCCCTTCACATGGAATCCGGCGATCAGGAACCCGTAGCCTTCATCTTTCAGGTATTGGAAGAGCGAACGAGTATCTTGCCCCATCAGAATGGCGTGGGAAGGGTCGTAATGGATGCGGAACTGGTCGCCGACGCCATGCTTCTCGCAGATGCGGTGGAGCGCGATCCATGCCCCGGGTGCGTAGCCAATGTTGTTGTGGAAGTTGTCACCGGTCGTCCATCCGGGCATGGGACATTGCTCGACGCGGAAAGTCAGACCGCGCTCTTTCGCCTTCTTCAGCAGTGGAACGAAGTGTTCTTCGAAGTCACCCAGGTTCTGATCCATGCTGTGTTCCTGGTTACGTCCCACAAACCCGCACACAGCGTCCGCACCCAGCAGTGCTGCTGCATCGAACACGCGGAGCATGAAGTCCATTTTCTTTTTTCGAACATCAGGATCGTTGTGCAGCATGTTGTCGAAGTACGCGATGTCGGAAAGGCCAATGCCGGTATCCTTCATCGCCGCGGCAACGCGCTTCGCCCGCATCTTGTCGAAGGGCCGTCGAAGATCCAGTGTATTGGCCACAGGATCAAGCATCGCTTCAGGCGGGACGTCCGACTCTGAAGGATGCAATGCCGCCGACAGCTGGATGTAGTCCACTTCCAGCTGGCGCGCGAAATCCAGCCATTCTTCGATGGCGCGGTCGGGATCCTTATCGCGAACCTTTCGGGGTGTCAGCTCCTGGAGTGCGGCGGTGAGCACTCCGATTTTCATAAAGCGGGGTTCGAATTTTCGAATGCGCATGCGCGTGAGGATAAACGTTTCAATCGCGGATTTGCATCGTGATTTTGCCCGGATGTTGCTTCATTTGCTTTCTCACCGCGTTTTCAGACAGTATTGCACCGCATGAAACGAACCATTGGAATTGCTGCTACAGCTCTGTTGGGGCTGAGCTGCCTCGTCGCCGCACAGGGACGCGGAGGCCAGGCCCCGAGTCCTGCGTCCCAACGCCCGCCGCAGACGGTGACACCTCAGACCTTTTCCCCTGAGGAAATACGTGCCGGCCAGGCGAGATTTTCATCACAATGCGGTTTTTGTCACGGTCGGGATGCGGCCGGCGGCGAAACCGGACCCGATCTCACACGGTCGGATATTGTAGCCGCGGATTTGCGTGGGGATAAGATCTCGCCGATTGTGCGGAACGGCCGTCCTGAGAAAGGAATGCCGGGCTTCGACTTGAGCGCTGCGGATCTCGGAGCCATCGTTGCTTTCATCCACGACCAGAAGGCCAAGGCCGACACTCTCGGTGGGGGTCGGCGTTCTGTGGACGTGTCAGATCTTCAAACGGGCAATGCGGAAGAAGGACGGAAATATTTCGGCGGCGACGGAAAGTGCTCGACGTGTCACTCGGCTACGGGCGACCTGGCGGGAATTGGAAATCGGTTTCAAGGGCTCGCGCTATTGCAGCGCATGCTCAATCCCGGCGGCAGCGGCCGTCCGGCTCCGGTTCCGCCTCGAGTGCTCGTGACACTACCCTCCGGGGAAAAGGTCGTCGGGCCACTCGTTTCCCGCGACGAATTCTCCATAACGATTACGGATGCTCAAGACGCGCGCCGAACCTGGCAGGTGGGACAGGCGGAATGGACCATCTACGACCCACTGTCTCAGCACTTCGACCTATTGGGCAAGTACACCGACAAGGACATGCACAATGTTTTCGCTTACCTGCAGTCGTTGAGATAAGAGGAAGAGAATGAAGATGCGTTTCCTTTGTGGATTGATGCTGGTGATTGCACTCACTGCGCTTGCATTCGCGCAGGGTGTTACGGCTCCGGCATTGCTCAAACCGCCGGCTGATGCCTGGCTTACCTATCACGGCGATTATTCAGGGCGGCGACACAGCACCCTGAGTCAGATCACTCAGGAGAATGTTACGCAGCTTAGACAGGTATGGCGTTTCCAGGCCGGGCAGCAGTCCATTAAGGGCACTCCGATCCTGGTCGACGGAGTAATTTACGTCACGACTCCCGACAATCTCTGGGCGATCGATGCGCGCACCGCGCGCGAATTGTGGCATTACACCCATCCGCGAAATAACGCTTTTCACATCGGCCATCGCGGCGTTGCCGTATACAAAGATTTTGTCTATCTGACGACTCCGGACGCCCATCTGATTGCCTTCAACGCCAAAGACGGGAAGATTCGATGGGATGTCACGATCGCCGACTCCAGAAGGGGCTATTGGTCCACGAACGCTCCTCTGGTTGTCGGCAATCATGTGATGGTCGGTGTTTCCGGAGACTTCGATAACCTCCCGGGGCAGCTGAAGTCGATCGACGCAGATACCGGCAAGACACAATGGATCTTCTACAGCACGCCTCCTCCCGGCATTTCTGAGCCCGCAAGCGGTGGTGCGACCGGCGGCCAAATGTGGATGACGGGAACCTACGATCCCGAGCTCAACCTCGTTTATGTTGGGACCGGAAATCCAACGCCTGTCCTGAACGGCCCTATGCGACCCGGTGACAATCCATGGACATGCAGCATCGTGGCGCTCAATCCCGATACCGGGAAGCTTGTTTGGGGCTTTCAGGTTTCTCCGCACGACACGCACGACTGGGATGCCGCCGAAGTTCCTGTACTGGTCGATGGAGATTTCAACGGCACGCCGCGAAAAATGCTGATGCAGGCGTCGCGCAACGGATATTTCTTTGTGCTCGATCGCACCAACGGGAAGAATCTGTTGACGAAGCCGTTCGCCGCCGTGAACTGGGCGAAGGAAATCGACAAAGACGGCCGACCGATACCCGACCCTGCAAAGGAGCCCTCTCGAGATGGCGTTCTCGTTGCTCCCGATGAGAGCGGTGGAACAAACTATCGTTCGCCCAGCTATGATCCAACAACGGGATTGTTCATCGTGAGCGCCCATGATGCGTATGGCATCTATTTCTTCAAGCCCGAGCACGGGAATTACGGGTGGGCAGGTGCAGACTATGGTGTTGGCGGGCGCGGGTTTCTTCGGGCGCTCGATTACAAGACCGGCAGTCTCGTTTGGGAACACCCGATAGGAAATGGTCCCGGGAGTGCGGGCGTGCTGACGACTTCCACAGGGTTGGCATTTACCGGCGATATTCCGGGCAATCTGATGGCGCTTCGAACAAGCGATGGAAAGACTTTATGGCACGCGCCTATTGGACGAGTAGGTAACGCGCCGATTACGTACCAGCTGGACGGGAAGCAGTTCCTTGTAGTTGGGGCGGGAAACTCACTCTATGCCTACGCGCTGCCTTAGAAGGTTGGAAAAGGAGAAAGCATGACGACACGAAGGACACTCATAACAACAGTCTCGATTCTCCTGGCAGGCGCGGTCCTCTTCTCTTCTTTCATCTCTCGCGCTGCCGATCCTATCCGAGTGATGCTTCTCGATGGTGAGAGCGCCGGGACCTATCACCAATGGAGGCTTACGACGCCGGTTCTCAAGAAGCAACTCGATGAGACCGGGCTGTTTCAGGTGGATGTGGTCACTGCGCCGGCCGCCGGCGGCGATTTCAGCAGCTTCAAGCCCGACTTCGCGAAGTATCAGGTTGTCGTGTTCAACTACGATGCGCCTGACGATCGATGGCCTGCTGCTCTCAAAGCATCCTTCGAGAAGTACATGCAGGACGGCGGCGGCTTCGTCAGCGTTCATGCGGCAGATAATGCTTTTCCAAACTGGGTTGCGTTCAACGAAATGATCGGCATCGGAGGCTGGCGAAATCGCACCGCAACCGCAGGCCCCCTCTGGTATTACAAGGAAGGCAAGTTGGTGTCGGACACTGCAGCGGGCCGCGCCGGAAGTCACGGACGTCGTACGCCCTTCCTGATCACAGTTCGCGAAAACCACCCGATTACGAATGGTTTGCCGAAAACATGGATGCACCAGGGCGACGAACTCTATGCCACGCTTCGCGGACCCGGAAAGAACATGACGGTGCTTGGTACGGCGTTCTCTGATCCAGCCAACAGTGGCACCGGCCGCGACGAACCGATGCTGATGACGCTGAGCTACGGCAAAGGCCGCATCTTCCACACAACCCTCGGCCACGATATTAATGCGCTCAGCTCTGTCGATTTCGTTGTGACCTTCCAGCGTGGAACCGAGTGGGCGGCCACCGGAAAAGTGACTCAGAAGGTTCCGGCAAACTTCCCTACGCCGAACACGGTCAGCTATCGATCGGACCTCGCGGCGATGGATCCGCTCTTTAAGAATGGATTGAACAACCTCGATGGCGGCAGCCAGGCGCCCGCGGTTCGCTAGAAGAGCCGTCCGACCAGGAATGCCACAGCTGTTTCCACACGAAGGATTCGAGGCCCCAGGCTCACTTCGGTGAAGCCAATGTCGCGGAACGTCTCGACTTCGCGATCGATGAATCCACCTTCCGGCCCAATCGCAAGAACCACGGGCTCTGCGACCCTGCGAGGTGGGTCTGCGTGAGCGCCAGGGCTGGCAAGGAGTGCGAGGTGTCCCTTGAGTTGCTGCGGCAATTGCTCGCGAACGAAAGGCGTAAATAGCCTGTGCAGGCGGATTGAGGGAAGAAGCGTATCGCCTCCCTGCTCGAGCCCGAGGATCGATTGCATCCGCAGGTTCTCATCCGACAGCCGCGGGCTCTCCCAGTAGGCCTTTTCCACTCGCCAGGCATTGATGAGATCGATCTCACGTATACCCATCGATGCGGCTGCTGCGATTGTACGATTGAGAACCTTCGGGCGCGGAAGCGCCAGGATCAGGCGGGCAGGCAGCGATGGGAGCGGGTCTGAATCGAGACTTACAACCATTTCGAGCGCAACGTTGTCGATTTGCTCGATGATGCCTTTACCAATTTTTCCATCCACCAGGCCCACACGAAGCGTATCTCCCTTGGCTGCCCGATGAACTTGAAGGATGTGTGTCAGCCGCCGACCTTCGAGCCGTACCCGATCGCTATCGATGAAGTCGGAGTGTTCGAGGAGCACCAGATTCATGCGGCTGACATTATGACTGCAATCGGAACCGGAGTTGTCCGATGATTACTGCCATGAAATCGCTCTCTGGATTGCCGCTCTATCTGCGTATCGCTGTCGCATTGATACTCGGGGTGATTGCGGGACTCGTGGTTCCCGGAACCTGGGCGCCATATCTTGATATCCCCGCGAGGATCATCCTGCGTCTGCTGGGCGCAATCGCGCCACCGCTCATTCTTGTGGCGGTCTCGCGCGCACTTGTTGGCGCCAACGTTCGGGGTAAGCTCGCGGGAAAAATGTTTTTTCTGCTCGCGCTCAACACGCTCGTCGCGATCTTTATAGGTCTCTCCGTCGCGAATATCGTGCGACCCGGCCAACACGCGTCGCTTCCGCCGGGCGAAGCGCCGAACGTCTCCGGCAGTCCCCTGATGCAGTTGCTCGACAACGTCCCTTCAAGTCTTATCCGTCCGTTGGTCGAGAACAACGTGATCGGAGTCATCATCATTGCCGTTGCCTTCAGTCTTGCCGCGCGGAAGCTTGGCGCGGTACGCAAACCTCAGATCATGAATTTTCTCGAGACGGCATTCGACCTCATTCTGATTGTTCTGCACTGGATCATCGCGCTCGTTCCGCTTGCCGTGTTTTGCAAGGTCGCATTTGTGGTGGGGACACAGGGCTTTCGCCCGTTTGTTGCGCTCGGCTGGTTCATCGTTGCGGTTCTCGTCGCCCTTGGCGTCCAGGCGATTTATTACCTGACGCGTATCCGCCTTGCATCGTGGGTACGGCCGATGCATTTGCTGAGGGGCACGAGAGACGCGCTGGCAATGGCATTCTCAACGGCAAGCTCCACCGCGACCATGCCTGTGACCTATGCGTGCCTGCGAGAAAAGGTGGGCCTGCGAGAAGAGTCAGCAAGCCTCGGCGCGCTGGTTGGAGCCAATTTCAATAACGATGGCACCGCATTGTACGAGGCAATGGCGGCGCTCTTCATTGCGCAGATGACAGGAACGGATCTCTCGCTGACGCAACAGGCGATGGTCGTTCTGACGAGCATTGTTGCTTCGGTCGGCGCAGCCGGAATTCCGGAGGCTGGACTTGTAACGATGACCCTCGTGTTTTCAGCGGTTCACCTTCCTCCGGGCTACATTGCGCTGTTGCTGCCTGTTGACTGGTTTCTGGATCGCTGCCGCACCACGATCAATGTGATGGGCGATCTCAACGTCAGCTGCATTCTCGACGGACGAAAGCGCGAAAAAGAGCAGGCTGATCCGTTGTTGGAAGGTCTGACGTAATCAGCTCATCCATGCCACAACGGCCGCTGCGAAAATGGCGAAAGCAACCAGGCCCAGTTGAAACAGTCGGGATCGTGAAATGACCAGGTTGGTTGCGGTGTTGACGCGCCGATAATGAAGGTCTCTTCCGAAACGGATGTCGGTCGTGGGCCAGATGTCTTCCGGCGGCTCTCCAAAGAATTTCCTGTAGCTTCCAAGCGTCTGCTCATACAGGCGTCTGAATCGATCTGATTCGTCGCGGCCGCCACGCGTGGGTTCATGATCGATCGTCTGCCGCATGACATTCCGGCAGAAATTCGCCCACGAGCGGGTGTACTGAAGATGCTGGTGCCATGCCTGATCGACTTGATCCGAAGGTGCAGCCATATGTCCGGCTGCTGCCATCAGGAAAGTGAATTTGCGGTATTCATCGATGACACGCAGCGAATAGAGCTTTGACCAGCCGTTCTCTTTGCTCAGACGCCCGGCAAATGGAAGTTCGGGTTCGCCTTCGTCGAAAGCGAAGGCCTGAATCCTGGCATAAAGATCCTGTTGCTCTGGCGTCATCACGTGTATGGTAGACCGCGATGAAGGCAGATTTGAAAACACTTCTCCTGCAGTGGCGGGAAGGCGACCGCAACGCGGGCGAACAAGTGGTTGGGCTCGTCTACTCGGACCTGCGCAAGCTTGCGGCGTATTTTCTCAATTCCGAAAGACCGGATCACACCCTGCAGCCCACAGACCTCGTGAATGAAGCATTTGTCCGGCTCACTTCCGGAAAGCAGGTGGACTGGCAGAACCGGGCGCACTTCATTGCAGTCGCCGCACGTCAGATGCGCCGCATACTCATCGATCATGCTCGACGGCAAAAGGCATTGAAGAGAAACGACACGCTGATTCCTGTTGCGTTGTCGGGGGAGCCTGCGGCTCGGAAGTCGCATCTGGAAAGCGTTCTCGCGATGGAAGAGATGCTCGAGGAGCTGGAAAAGTACGACTCCCGCGCGGCGCAAATCGTGGAATTGCGGGTGTTCGGAGGGCTCACGGAGAAGGAGATGGGCGAAGTTCTGGACATCTCCGTCGCAACGGTCAAGCGGGACTGGACCTTCGCCCGGGCCTGGCTGATCGGCAAGCTTCGCCGGGACAACCCGGGAACACCTGGCGGCCGGCAGGCGATTCAATCCGGGAGTTGATCAGGCTCTACGTTCGTCGCCTCGCGCGGATTCTCTCGGCATAACGCACGCGGACTTTGTCGCGATCGGTTTCGCCATCCAGGAGCATGTCCAGTCGAAGGATTTCGTCGGCGAAGGCGCTTGCTGCCGCAATGATCAGGTTGTTGTCTCCTGCAGGCGGCGCGTTACCTGTAACGGATTTGACGAAGACGGCGATTTGCTCGCTTTCGCGTTCATCCCTCTTCTTTGCGACGACAAGCCTCGTTGCTGCGATCAGGCGACCGAATCGTTCGATAAAGGCATCAGGGACCGCGCCCTTGAGCGTAGCGATCTTGCTCTCCTGCTCGTCGAGCGACTTCAGCATCGCCTCTGAGCTGCCTGCCATGCCGGTAATATCGTCCATATAGGTTTCGAGCAGCGTATGCCCCGCATCATTGGGTCTCGATTGGCATCCCATTAAGAAGAGCGTCAAAAAGAGCGCCGAAAAGATCAGTCGTCCCTGCAACACAGTCATTTGAGAAACCTTCCTTTCAGTCATAAAACCTGATTGGAAGCTTCCGTCGGGGTCTTTACTGACTCAAGGGATCTTTGTTGGGGTGGATCGATGTTATTCTCACCAGCGGAGGAATGGCCGAGTGGTTGAAGGCGGCGGTCTTGAAAACCGTTAGACGGGGAACCGTCTCGGGGGTTCGAATCCCTCTTCCTCCGTTCCGATAAATGAACATTGAACAGTGAACGTTGAAGATTGAACAGTGTTTGTGGGCAGAGATGTTCAACGTTCACTGTTCAATGTTCATACTTCATTTGGGAGCCTCACTTCTTTTCCTCGCCGTCATAATCGATTTTGTAATGATTCTTGCGAGCTCAACGTTTTCCTGGTAAATCGCGACTAAAAGGTCTTCTTTTCCGAGATTGATTCGCATGAGAATCCGCAGCCAGACAGAGGTTTCATTCAACTCTTTCTGTACTACTCCTAACTTGTGAATGAAATCTGCCCGGCTCTCCGCGCCTCTCGCTTCCGCGTAGTTGGGAGCTGGAGCCGTCCCGGACCTCAGCATTTGCATCGCGATATGCTTTCCTGCCGATGTTCCCGCGAGGTCTGCGCAAAACGTGACAATCACCGCCGCAAACTCGATTAGCCGCTCTTCCAAGCGATCCGATAGGGATTTTTCTCGTTCCATAACACCCGCGCAGAGCAACTCCGAGGCCAACTTGTAGCACCCGCACATGGCTGTCGGCGTGCTCAACGGCATCATATGACGACACACATCGACGACTACAAAAGGCTGGAAGCGTACATGGATGCAGTGGAGGGAAATGGCCCGCAAACCACGCTGTTCGCACTCCTGCAGGAAGCGGGAATTGACATGCCTGCACCTGACGCGCTCTCGGATTCCGAACTCACGGCACTCCTCTGGAAGATAATTGAAGGTCTCGCGGACATCGGCGTGTATCTGACTTCGACGGATCATCTCAGTGATCGCGAACTGTACACGGTTCTGTGGCAGGACACTTTGATCCAGGAACATCCGATTGTTCCGGACGAATTCCAGATGGTGACCCACATCGATCTGCTCGGCGGGTGGAGCAACGAGGATATGCGGACCTATCTCAAGTACTACGCGGATGAGCAGGAGCGCGCGCGGATCGCTTCAGAAACCAACGCTGCCATTCCGGAGCACGAAGATCCGCCGTTTCGACGGGACCATTTGCTTCCCGGCACCTTGAAAAAACAACCCTGAAGCGTCACCTATCTTGCGGTGGAACGCCGCATCGAGCCAATAATGCGGCTGATCTCTCTCTGGGTGAGCATTCTTTCGCTTTTCGGAGCGTTCACATGCAGTTCGATGTGCGAATCCTCGTCCGGGTACGCGTGGATGGAAACTCGTTTGTCCATCTCCGGCAAACCAAACTGAAACCCTTTCACCTGTTCCGTTTTGAAAGCGAAAAGCGCATGAGTGGGTTCTGGGACAATCACGCTCTTGAGAATCAGGGCTATTGCTGGGCCAACCATACGCGGCCTGGAGAATCGAAAGCGGAGGTCGTCCAACGTCGTATTGAGGATAGTGGACCGCAGTGCGTAATTTGATGCTGCACCCTCAGCGCCGAAAATCGTCGCTGCGTCCAGACCCTTACTTTTCGCTTCCTGGTTAATTACGTCCAGATCATTGGTATTGGACGCCGGATCGAAAACAATCAGCTTGATGCCGTTGGAAAACTCGACATACCGGACAGACTTACGGCTCGTCTCAGTGAATTCTTCGTCCCACGGGACATCGAACGAATAGCCAAAATATGACATT
>Ga0111538_10012530_pt1 | contig 11211 bp, 6 predicted proteins | sample SoiMethybrSBSTD1_FD_79669 | JGI IMG/M metagenome (GOLD analysis project Ga0111538, IMG submission 79669) | Bulk soil microbial communities from a Populus tree surrounding site in Tennessee, USA - Soil MetaG P. TD hybrid SBSTD1 (version 2)... | ecosystem: Environmental > Terrestrial > Soil > Tree... | reverse complement strand
TCCTCGTGCTGCTCGGGATGTTCCTGTCTGCGTTCCCGCTGGTCACGTTCGCGGAGAACAAGCGACTGTTCGACCCGCTGCTCACGGTGCGCTTCCCCGGCGTGTTGCAGCGCATCGGCGTCTGCTATGGCATCGCGGCGCTGCTGTTCCTGTTCACGTCAGTGCGCACGCAGCGTCGCGTGCTGCTCGCGTGCCTGCTCGTCTACTGGCCGCTGCTGGCCTGCTGTCCGACACCCGACGGCGGCATGCCGGACCTCGACAGCAAGAGCGACCACCTCGCGGGCTGGCTCGACCGCACGATCTTCGGCGACCACGTGTGGAGGGAGACGCGCGGCCGCTACGACCCCGAGGGTCTGCTGAGCACGATCCCGGCGGTCGCCACGGCACTCTTCGGCGTCGCGGCCGGTCGCGTGCTCGCCGAACCCGGCGATGGCGCCGCGAAGGTCGCGGTGCTGCTGCGCCGCGGCGCGTTGCTGATGGCGGCCGGCGCGTGCTGGGGTTGGTTGTTCCCGATCAACAAGGCGTTGTGGACGAGCAGCTACGCCGTGTGGACCGCGGGCATCGCGACCACGGGCCTCGGGCTCTCGGTCTGGGCGTTCGAAGTGCGCGGCTTCCACCGGCTCGCGCATCCGCTGCAGGTCTACGGCAGGAATGCGCTGCTCGTATTCGTCGGCAGCGGCGTGCTGGGCCGCATCACGGGTTCGCTGTGGCAGGTGACCGTCGGCGACAAGAAGGTCTCCGCGAAGGACTGGTTGTTCCGCGAATGGCTGCTGCCGATCGGCGATCCGAAGGTCGCGTCGCTCGCGTTCGCGCTGCTCTGGGTGCTCGGCTGGTATGCCGTGCTGGCGGCCCTGTTCCGGCGCGGCATTGTCTGGAAGGTGTGAGGGGTGGGAACACTCGGGACTCGTCACTGCCCTCGGCTCGGCATGGTGCGTCACTTCTCTTTCGTCGTGGGGCGCTGGCGAAGCACGACCTCGGCCACCTTCGACGGCGTGACGTCGGGGCCGACTTCGACCACGGCGTCGGGCGGGCCCTCCTCGCTGGAACCGATCCACAGCGGGTAATTGCCAGGGCGCAGCCATTGGAAATCGAAGGTGCCAGGTGCGGTGGGGAAGCCGCGCCGGTCGCGACCGATGGTGGCGCGATCGGACGGCAAACCACCGGCACGGCCGCGAGAAACCTGGCCGTCAGTGATCGGCTTGCCGTTGGTGTCGAGCACGGTGCCATGGATGGCGTAGGCGTCGTGCAGCACGACCGCGAGGTCGGTGACGTGGCCATCCAGTTGCAGCCAGGGCATCTCGTCGGTTCCGCCGAAGAAGGCGAGTTTGCGCTCGTGCACACCGCGAGCGTCGATGAACAGGTCCAGCGGTCCTTCGGGGATGCCACGCAACACGTAGTGTCCGCCTTGCGCGGTCGACCTGGACACCCACTTGGTCCACATCGGTTCAGGAAAGCGCGCCCTGGCGCAGACCGACGCCGCTTCGACGGGCAGTCCGTGCTCGTCCAACACGGTCAACGAGACGATGCCCGGAGCTGGTTCGAGCGAGATCTCGACCAGCTTCTGTTCTCCTGGCACGCAATCGAACGTTGCCGTGCGCCGGCAGACGGCGGATTTGTCCGCGTCCACGATCGGTGAAGCGATCTCGTAGGTGCCGGGCGGCAGACTCAGTGTCAGCACGCCGTTCCTGGTGCGACATGAGGCCTCTCGATAGGCCCAGGGATTCTGGTCCCTCATCCGAGGCCAGAACTCGACGTCGACTCCTTTGACACCATTCACCGCGAACAGCACCTTGGCCATGCGGGCGAGGTGGTACTCGATGCTGGTCAGACCATCGCGCGCCACGGTGCAGCGCTGTCTGGAGTTGGCCAGGACAGCAACTGGCAGGTGCTTCAGGGAATCCTGCTCGATGTCGAACTCGAGCGGAGTCGGTGGCAGTCCCGTGAACAGGGCGCAACCGTTCGCGTCGGTGGTGACGGATGCAGGCGACTGTCCGCCGGTGTTCGTCATGCGGCGGATGCGAACCCCCTCCAGCGGCGCGCTGAGATCGTCGACGACCAGAACCCGCACGGCACAGGAGTAGCGTTCCATCACCAGGCGCAGGTCGGTCGGCTCTCCCTTTGCATCGACCGTGGCCCCTCCCGCATGCAGGTCTGGCCGGCGCTTTTGGGACACAGCGTCGGCTTGAACCCAATGCTCACCTGGAGGTAGGAGCAGTAGCGCCATGCCGTCGGCGTCCGTCGACGCGCTTCCCGTTTGCTGTCTGCGATCGAAGGCAGCGACTGGCATGTCGGGCATCGGCTGCTCGTGTTCGTCGACCACATGGACCCGCACCTCGGTGCGCCCGGCTTCCGGTGCTGCCTTGCGTTCGATGCTCGTGTCCTGTGCCGTGGTGGACGGAGGCGGTGCTGCCGCGGCAGTTGCCGCGACGGGGGCCGGGCTGGCGGGGGCCTCTCGCGAATGCGCCGGCTCCGGCGGGACCAGAAGCCACGTCGAGGCGACGAGTGCAAGGAGCGCCAGCGCAGAGGTGCCGAGCAGCAGCTTGGTTTTCATGGCGAAGATCAGCGTGAGCAGAGATGCCGCAGCGGACGAGACCTGCCCTGCTCCATTCGCGACCTGCAGCATTGCCGCCAGCGGGGCCGCCCAAGCCGTCTGGCTGCCGCAGTCGCGCGTCAGCCCTGACCGCAGCAACTCGATACCTCGCTGCACGCGCGAACGCGCGGTGTTCGGTGGCACGCCGAGTCGCGCGCCGAGCTGCGCAGGTGCGAGGCCATGCCAGAAGCGAAGCACGACGGCGGTGCGGTAGGGCTCGTGCAGCTGCTCGACGGCGACGGCGAGCCGGCGAGCTACCTCGGCTGCTGCAGCAGTCTCGGCGGCCGAAGGCAACGCTTCGGGCCGAGCCGCTTGCCGTTCGTGCTGCTGGCGGCGCCAGTCGCTGCGCCGCCGCGAAGCAGCGAGCCGCCGCAGCGTGCCGGCGAGCCATCCGCGCAGATGCCGTGGTGGCGGTGCCTGCAGGGCTGCGACCCAGCCATCCTGCAGCAGGTCGTCAGCGTCTCCACCAAGCAGGCTTCGGCCCAGCGCACGCATCGCCGCGCCGTGGCGCTGCAGTTCGTCGGTGGTCAGGTGGCCCAGGCTCGTCGGCATCGGGTGCAAGTGGTCGCAGGCGGCCGAAGCGATGCAGGAAATGCCGGTCGCTCTCCCGCAGTGTAGCGGGTTGGCCGAGCCGGGCTGCCAGCTCGGGTTCGCCACTGCGACCCAGCGGTCGCAGCAGCCCGGGAGGTTGGGCTCGCTGTCGCCCTTGCCTGTGGTGGTGCGACGCGCCATCGTTGGGCCGCCGGGGACCGTCGCGCTGCATTCCCATGAAGTACCTGTTCCTGCTCTGTTGCGTCCTCAGTGGCCGCGTGCCGATGCTCGCGCAGTACTTCGTGCTCGCTCCGCTGGGCAATGCGTTCGGCATCACGTCGTCGAAATGCGCGCGCCTGGCCGTCGGCCAGTGAGCAAGGTCGCGCGAGAACGCCTGCCGCGCACGGTCATCGCGCTCGGGACCGTCTCGTTCCTGACCGACCTCGGCAGCGAGATGATCCTGCCGCTGCTGCCCGTGCTGCTCGCGGAGATCGGCGGCTCGATGCAGCAGCTCGGCCTGTTGCAGGGCATCAGCGAGTTCGTCGTCGCGGGCATGAAGCTCGCGAGCGGATGGCTGTCCGACCGCCAGCGGCGCAGGAAGCCCTGGATCGTCGCCGGCTACGCGCTGTCGACGCTCGTGCGGCCCCTGTTCGCTCTCGTAGCTTTGCCATGGCAGGCCATGCTCGTGCGCAGCGTCGACCGCGCCGGCAAGGGGCTGCGCACCGCCCCGCGCGATGCGCTTCTCGCCGACAGCGTCCCGGCCGACCGGCGCGGCGAGGCCTTTGGTGTGCAGCGCGGCATGGATCACGCCGGTGCCTGCGGTGGCGCGCTGCTCGCCAGCCTGCTGTTGGCGCTCGGCTGCGAGAAGCGCATGGTGTTCGCGGCGGCACTCGTGCCGGGGCTGTTCTCGGTGCTCGTGCTCGTGATGTTCGTGCGTGAGGCGGCGCACGAGGACGCCGGCCCCAGTGCGGCGGCGGCGCCACCCCCGATGCGTGCGCTTCTGCCGTTCTTCGGCGTCGTGGTCCTGTCCGTCGCCGGCAGCGCGGTCGATCTGTTCCTGCTCGCGCGGGCGCATCAGCTCGGCATGGCACCCGCGAGCCTGCCGCTGTTGTGGGCCGTGCTGCACGTGGCGCGCGCGGGTCTCTCGCAGCCGCTCGGCATGCTGTCGGACCGCCTCGGGCGCCGCCGCGTGATCGGCTGTGGCCTGCTCGCGCACACGCTCGTGATGGTGGCCTTCGCGATGGCGGAGCAGTCCTTCTGGATGTGGCCGCTGTTCGCCGTGCATGGCCTGCATGCCGCCTTCACCGAAGGCGCGGAACGCGGTTACGTGGCCGACCTCACGGGCGCAGGCGGGCGTGGCCGTAGCTTCGGCATCTACAACGCCGTGCAGGGCGTTGCGGCGTTCGCCGGGCCGGTGCTGATCGGCACAGTGTGGGACGCGGCAGGGGCGCGACCCGCGTTCCTGTGCGCTGGCGGCGCGACCGTGCTCGCGCTTCTGCTACTGCCGTTCGTCGTGCGGCGCTCCGCTCGCCGCTGCCCATGACTGCCGATCGCGACGGCCGACCCGGTCCGGCGCAAAGTCGCCAACTCGGGAAAGCGCTCGAAATCCGCGTGCGGTCGGCTGGCGGCGGCACTTCCCTGTCGGCGGCCCGCGCCGCCAACGGCACAATCCCACGCCCATGCACCACCCCGCCACCAGCCTCGTCCTCGCGTTCGCCGCGATCTCCACGTTGACCTCGCTCGCGAACGGCCAGACCTGCCCGTCGCTGCTCGGCATCGACAGCACCGGCCTCACCACCTCGACGCTGTGGGACATCAACCCGGCGACCGGCGTCGCGTCGAACCCGCGCACGGTTTCGGGCGGCGCGAACCGCGCGCCGCACTGCATCGACTTCTCGCCGGCGGGCGTGCTCTACGGCCTGTCGCTCGGCGGCGTCGGCATCCCCGCGTCCGGCCAGCTGTTCACGATCAATCCGACGAGCGGCGCCACCACGCTCGTCGCCAACCTCTCGCAGTACGTCAACGTCGAAGGCGACATCGCCTTCGATCCGACCACGGGCATCCTCTACGCCGTGGACGGCGTCGGCCCGCTCTACACGATCAACACGTCGACCGGCGTCTGCACGACGGTCGGCACGCTGCCGCTCGACCTGCCCGGCGGCGCCGACTACTCCGGGCTCGGCTTCGACAACGCGGGCCAGCTGTACGTCTGGAGCCAGTTCGGCTCGGTGTTGCGGGCGGTGAACAAAGCGAACGCGACGATCCAGAGCACGGTGTTCCTGGCGCCGTTCCCCGGCGGCTCCGTCGGCGACGTCGTGTTCGACCCCGGCACCAACAAGTGCCTGCTCGGTGGCAACCAGAGCGGCGGGATCCTGTCGAGCTGCAATCCTGCCACCGGCGTCGTGACGCCGATCGGCTCGGTAGCACCGATGGCGGGCGTGTGGAGCCTGACGTTCGATCCGAACAACTGCGCGAAGGTCGCGCAGCAAGGCAACGGCTGCACGACGCGCTTCGCATCGGTCTACGAGCACCTGAGCCAGAGCGCGCAGGATCTGTCGGGACTCAAGGTCACCGGTACGACCCTCGGCGCCAACGTGATCGTCACCTGTGTGCCCGGCCCCGGCTTCACGATCCCCGGCGGCATCGCGCCGGTGCCGCTCGGCGACGACACCAGCGTGCCCGTCGGCACGCTCGGTCTGTGGGTCGGCTCGAACGGCTGGCTGGCGCTCGGCCCCGGCAACACCGTGGCACCGGTGCCGAACATCGCGACGTTCCTGAACCAACCGGCCGCGTGGCTGTGCGCATGGACCGACCTCGATCCGAGCAACACCGCGGGCGGCGGCGTCTACTACGACGAACCGAGCCCGGGCGTCGGCCGCGCGACGTGGAACGGCGTGTTCGGCAAGGGCACGCTCGGCCCCAACTGGATCCAGATCATCTGGGACGTCGTGAACCGCAACTGGTCGATCGAGTACGGCGCCGTCGCGGTCGCGAATCCGCAGTGGTGGCTGACCGGCTACTCGCCCGCGGGTCCGAGCGCGGATCCGGGTCCGACCGACCTGTCGACGCTCGGCGGCAACCCGCTGACGCTCGATCTGTTCGACACGCTGCCGCTCGGCCTCGTGTCGATCGGCCGGCCGGTGCAGGGTGCGTTCGCGGTCCCGTTCAACGCGACGACGACCAACATCGATCCACTCGCGATCATGCATCTCGGCATCGTCGGCCTCGTGAGCCCGAACCTGCCGCTGCTCGGCTTCGGCCTGCCGGCAGATTGCTTCCTGCACGCGTCGCTCGACGTGATCTCGGGACCGCAGCTGTTCCCGGTCGGCACGCAGACGTGGACCGCGATCAACCTGCCGGCGCTGCCGCCGTCGTTCAGCGGCTTCCAGTTCTACCTGCAGGGCGCGACGTTCACGAGCAGCGGCCTCGGCCCGACGACGCGCTTCAGCAACGGCCTCCGCTGCACCGTGGGACTGTTCTGACAAAACGGGCGCGCCGGCGGCGGCGTCGATGGGGCCCCGGCCGCAGCGTCCGGCTGCTCGGGATCTGCCCAGGCGACGCCGGCCCGTACGCGGACCCTTGATCGATCCTGCGGCAGTCTGCACAGTGGCCCGCCGTGAGATTCCGATGAGAGAAGGCTCCCCCGAAGTCCGCGTGCTGACGTGCGAAGCGGCCGTGCCGGTGTTGCTCGACGAACTGCGCCGCGCCCTCGCGCGCGGCGGCGTGATCAGCTTCGCGACCGGCAACACGTTCACGCCGTTCCTGCGCGCGCTGGCCGACGAGTTGCAGGCCGGGCGCATCGCCAGCGAGTTCGCAGCAACCCATCTCGACGAGTATCTCGGCTTCGAGGCCGGACAGCGCGGTGGCATGGTGCACGAGTTGTGCACGTTGTGCCCGCCGCTTGGCTCCATGCTCGCGCGCGGTACGTTCCTGCCCGTGCCCAGCGACGGGAGCGACGCGAGCCTGAAGGCCCACGCGGCGAAGATCGCGCGCGCGGGCGGCGTGGCGCTGCAGTTCCTCGGCATCGGCCGCAACGGCCACCTCGCGTTCAACGAACCGGGAACTCCGTTCGACCGCGGCCCGCACGTGGCAAAGCTGGCCGAGACGACGCGCGACGACGCGCGCGCGCGGTTCCTGCCCGACGAGCCGCCGACGCACGCGGTCACGTCGGGGCTCGCGACGATCCTCGACAGCAAGCGCATCGTGTTGTGCGCGTTCGGCCGCGCGAAGGCCGAGGCGCTGCGCAACATGCTGCACGGCGAGATCGGGGCCGGCTGCCCCGCGTCGGCGCTGCGCCGGCATGCCGGCGCGCTCGTGCTGATCGACCGCGAGGCGCAGAGCGGGATCGACTCGGGGCGGGTAGGCTGCGCGCCGTGATCGCACGTCTCTGGTGCTGCTGTCTCGCGCCGCTGCTGGCCCTGCCGCTCGCTGCCCAGCACGACGCGGAAGCGTGGCTCGGCAAGCTGGACCTCGAGCAGAAGGCCGGGCAGCTGTTCGTGAGCTGGAGCCTGTCGCGCGCCGAGGGCAGCAAGGCGCAGAACCACGAGAAGATGCTCGGCTGGGTGCGCGACGCGGGTCTCGGCGGCGTGATCCTGAGCCTCGGCACGGTCGAGGACGCCGCGAACCTGATCCCGAAGCTGCAGGCCGCCGCGAAGGTGCCGCTCCTGCTCGCGGGCGACTTCGAGGGCGGCGTCTGGTTCCGGCTGTCGGGGGCCACCGAGCTCGGCAACCAGATGCTCGTGGGTGCTTCGGGGTCCGCGGCGCTGGCCGAAGCGATGGGCAAGGTCACCGCGCAGGAAGCGAAGGCGCTGGGCTTCCACTGGGTGTTCGCGCCGGTGCTCGACGTGAACAGCAACCCGCAGAACCCGATCATCAACGTGCGCAGCTTCGGCGAGGACCCGGTGCTCGTCGCGAAGCTCGGCGCCGCGTTCGCGCGCGGCGTGCGCGGCGAAGGCCTCGTCGCGTGCGGCAAACACTTCCCGGGCCACGGCGACGTCGACACCGACTCGCACCTCGCGCTGCCGACCGTGCCCGGCGACGGCGCGCGGCTGCGCAAGGTCGAGCTGCTGCCGTTCCGGGTCGCGGCGAAGGAAGGCCTCGAATCGGTGATGACCGGACACCTGGCCGTGCCGGGGCTCGGCGAGTCGGCCACGGTGCCCGCGACGTTGAGCAAACACATCCTCGGCGACGTGCTGCGCGAGGAGCTCGGCTTCCAGGGTCTCGTGGTCACGGACGCGCTCGGCATGGGCGGCGTCAAGAACGCGTTTCCGCCCGGCGAGGTCGCGGTGCAGGCGCTGCTCGCGGGCGCCGACGTGCTGCTGATGCCGCCCGATCCGCTCGCGGCGCGTGCGGCCGTGATCGACGCCGTGAAGTCGGGTCGCGTGCCGATGGCGCGGCTCGACGACGCGGTCGTGCGCATCCTGCGTTTGAAGGCGAGGGTCGGGCTGCTCGCGGGCGGCGGCATGGTGGCGCCCGACTGGCAGCAGCGCCTGCACACGAAGGAGGCCGAACGGCTCGCCGACGAGATCGCCGCGCGCGGCCTCACGCTCGTGCGCGACCGCGGCGGGCTCTTGCCGCTCGGCGCGGCAGGCGCCGACCAGACCGTCGTCGTCACGCTGCTCGACAAGGATGAAAGGGCCGGGAACGAAGGGGCCGGCGACGCAAGGGGCACCGCGTTCGCGAGGGGGCTCGGTGACGTCGCGAAGGCGGGTCATCTGCGGGTGTCGGCCGCCAGCGCGGCCGACGAGATCACGGCCGCGGCGCGGCGTGTGGGCGAGGCCAAACGCGTCGTGCTGGCGTCGCACGTCGCGGTCCGTTCCTACTCGGGAACGATCGGTCTGCCGCCGGCGCTGCGCCCGGTGGTCCAGGCGCTGCGCGAGGAACAGCAGGTGATCGCGGTCTCGTTCGGCAACCCATATCTCGTGCAGCAGTGGCCTTGCGTCGACACATACCTGTGCGCGTTCGTGTCGACAGGACGCGTCGAAGCCGCGGCCGCCGCGGCGTTGCGCGGTGTTGCGCCGATCCTCGGGCGCCTGCCCGTGACGATTCCCGGCGTCGCGGCAGCGGGCACCGGACTGACCACGCTGCCCGGCAGCAAGGTCGAGGTCTCGACGCCGGCGGCCCACGACCTCGACCCCGCGCTGCCAGGGAACCTGCGCGCGCTGCTCGAACGCGCCGTGACGGAGCGCGCCTTCCCGGGTGCCTGCTGTCTCGTCGCGCGCAGTGGCGAGATCGTGGCGCAGGTCGCGGTCGGCAAGCTCGGCTACGCACCCGAGGATGCAACCGTCGCGCTGGACACACTGTGGGACCTCGCGTCGCTGACCAAGGTCTGCGCGACGATGCCGGCGGTGCTGCGTCTCATCGCCGACGGCAAGCTCTCGCTCGACGAGCCCGTGCAGAACTGGTTGCCGCATTTCACGGGCACCGGCAAGGAGCTCGTCACCATCCGCCACCTGCTCGCGCACAACGGCGGCCTGCCCGCCTACGAACGCTACTACCGCACGCTGAAGGGCAAGGCGGCCATCGTGCGTGCGGCTTCGGCCGAGAGTCTCATGAGCGAGCCGGGCGCCGGCGTCACCTACAGCGACCTCGGCTTCGTGCTGCTGATGGCGATCGTCGAGACCTGCAGCACCGAGACCTTCGAAGCGTTCACGCAGCGCGAAGTGTTCGACGCGTTCGGCATGAGCGGCGCGCGGTTCGTGCCGACCGGCGGTCCACCCGCCGCGGCGGCGCCGACCGAGGACGACCCTTCGCGCGGCGGCATCGTGCGCGGTTTCGTGCACGACGAGAATGCGTTCGCGATGGGCGGCATCTCGGGGCACGCCGGCATGTTCGCGACCGCGCACGACGTGCTGCGGTTCGGCGTTGCGATGCTCGCGGGGGGGCGGTCCGTGCTGCCGCGCGAGCTCGTGGCGATGGCGATCCGTCCGGCCGGCTTCGGCGACGACACGACGCGTGGGCTGGGGTTCCAGCTGCTCGGCAACGGCGGCTTCGGCGGCACCACGGTGCCGGCCGGCACGTTCGGGCACACGGGTTTCACGGGCACTTCGCTCTGGTGCGATCCGCAGCACGACCTCTGCGTCGTGCTGCTCAGCAACCGCGTGCATCCGACCCGCGTCAACAACAAGATTCTCGGCGTGCGACGGGCCGTTCACGATCTCGTGCTCGGTTCGCTACGCTAGAGCCCTGGCGGTTCGTGCCTGCCGACGCGGGACCGCCCCTCCCTGACCCGCAACCCCAAATCTCGCGACCCGAGGTTCCCGATGCGTTTCCACGCGACCCTGCTCACGACGCTGCTCTGCAGCCTGGTTTCTCTCACCGCGCAAGACACGAAGCCGGCGGCCGCACCACTGCGCGTGCACGTGATCGGCGCGAGCATGAGCGGCGGCTTCCACGACGGCCCGATGTTCGGCGCCAAGGAGGAGGGGGATTCGGTGTCGCTGCAGCACCTGCTCAAGAAGTGGGCCGGCGATCAGGCGAAGGCGACGACGCACAACACCACCGCGATGATGGCGATGTTCACGGATGCGCCGAGGATCGGGAAGGACCAGATCGAGGGCGTGGTGAAGGCCAACCCGGACATCGTGGTCGGGATCGACTTCGCGTTCTGGTTCGCCTACGGCTTCGTCGGCGGCGAGGAGTTGAAGGCGCGCGAAGCAAAGCTCGACGAGGGCCTCAACCTGCTGGAGAAGCTCACGATGCCCGTGCTGCTCGGCGACCTGCCGGACATGACGGGAGCGCAGAAGCGCATGCTGAGTCCGACCCAGATCCCGTCACCGGACGTGCTCGCGGCGCTCAACAAGAAGCTGCGCGGCTTCGTTGCTGCGCACAAGAACATGCACCTCGTGCCGCTGGCGACCTTCGTCGCCAGCATGAAGGGCAAGGAGGCGACGCTGCCGCTCGCGGACGGACCGATGCCGATCGCGCCCGGTGCGTTGCTGCAAGAGGATCGGCTGCATCCGACGCGGCTCGGCATGGCGCTGCTCGGCTTCTCGCTGCAGGATCCGCTGCGCGAGCTGTTCCCGGCCGATCACGCGCTGTCGAAGCAGAAGTGGACGTTCGCGCAGTTCGTCGAGGCCGCGGGCGCCGAG
>Ga0111538_10012529_pt1 | contig 11211 bp, 9 predicted proteins | sample SoiMethybrSBSTD1_FD_79669 | JGI IMG/M metagenome (GOLD analysis project Ga0111538, IMG submission 79669) | Bulk soil microbial communities from a Populus tree surrounding site in Tennessee, USA - Soil MetaG P. TD hybrid SBSTD1 (version 2)... | ecosystem: Environmental > Terrestrial > Soil > Tree... | reverse complement strand
GCGCGCCTTTCGCTCGCAGCGAGCGTGCTCGGAGCTGCGCTGCTGGCGGTGATCCATCTGCTGCTCGCGCCGTGGTTTACCTGGACTCTGGCCCGCGGCACCGTGACCTTGCGCGAAGCGTATCGCGACGCGTGCTTGAAGGCGCCGATCGACGACGCCCGGGTCAGCGGACAAAACGTCGTCCTTATCAACGGGCGCGACGTGTTGACCGCGTTCTACCTGCCGCGCGTGCGTCACGCGGACGGCCGCCCGCTGCCGCGCGGCTTTTACATCCTCGCGCTGAGCTTGCAGCCCGTACACGCGAAGCGAGTCGCAGCCAATGTACTCGAGCTCGAGGTCACGGGCGGTTCGCTGCTCGACCATCTGCACGTTTTGGCGTCGCGGCCGGGAGACGTCGCGTTCTCCCCGAACCAGTCGGTCGAGGCCGGGAGCTTGCGGATCGAAATCGTGACCGTCGGTCCGCTCGGCCCGACGCGGATTCGCTATCGCTTCGCGGAGCCGCTCGAGAGCCCGGCGCTGCGCTTCTTGACCGCTACCACTACCGGCTTCGCCGCGTTCACTCCTCCGGCTCCCGGCTCCGAAGTGGTGGTCAAGTTCGAATGACGGCCTTCGTGTATGCTCCGCCCGCTTGCGCTCGAACACGGACTCGGAGCTCGACGCCGCGCGGTCGGAGCGAGCCAGGCTCGTTCCGTTCGCGCTGCTGAGCACGGCAGCGCTCGGGCTCGAGGTCCTGCTCACGCGTTTTCTCGCGTACTCGGTGGCCGCGATGTTGATCTACGTCGTGCTCGGGATCGCGCTCGTGGGCTTCGGCGCGGCCGGCACGCTGGCCACGCTTTTCGCCGATCGGCTCGCACGCCGTTCGATCGAGGAGCGGCTCGCTTGGGCTTCCCTCGCCTTCTCGATAGCAACCGTGGCTTGCACCGCCCTGTTCGTGCGCCTGACGCCGCTCGTTACCGGCTTCGGCTTCGTCACTTTCGCCGTCGCGAGCCTGCTCATGCTGCCGTTTCTGGCCGCGGGGCTCGTGGTCGCGCTCGCGCTGGCGTCGGCTCGCCACGTAGGCGTGTGTTACGCGGCGAATCTCGGCGGGTCGGCGCTCGGCTGCCTGCTGCCGCTCGTACTTTTGCGCGCGCTCGGCGGGGAACGGATGATCGCACTGTTCGCCGCCTTGGGCTGGATCGCGGCGTGGTGGTTCTCGCGCGCCGCGCCCACCGCGGCGCCGAAGCGCCTCGGCCTTTCGATCTGGGCCTCGCTCGCGCTCGTGCTCGGAAGCGTCGCGCTGGCGCCCTGGTTGTACGCGCCGGAGCCCGAACCCGCGCCGCTAGGTCAGCTTCGCCTCGTGCGCGAGGTCGCCAAGCGCTTCAAGATCCGGGAGCGGCAGCTCTACGACCGCTGGAACGCCACCGGGCGCATCCAGATCTTCGGCTATGACGTGCCGGGGGTACCGCCACCGTATCCGTTCCTGTTCTATGCGCAGGACTCGTCCGCGGGCTCCTGTCTCGCGCGCTGGGACGGCAAACCGGCTGGCGCCGGCGGCGGCGGCGAAGTCGCGCGCGCCTGCAGTGAAACACTGTGGGCGCAGGCGTACTTCGCGCCGCGGCGCAAGGTGCTGGCGATCGGCCTGGGCGGCGGCATGGACGTGCAGTGCGCGCTCTACAACGGCGCCGCCGCGGTCGACGTGGTCGAGATCAACCCCGACTCGATCGCGGCCGTGCGCGGGCGCTTCGACGCCTGGACCGGAGGCATCGGTTCCGATCCGCGCGTCAGCTATCACGTCGCCGACGGCAGAAGCTTCGTCAACCGCGCGTCTGGCGCCGGCTACGATGTGATCCAGCTGAGCGGCGTCGACACCAAGAACAGCACCTCATCGGGCGGGCTCGCGCTCAGCGAGAACACGCTCTACACCGCCGAAGCGTTCCGCGACTACCTGGAGAACCTGAGCGACAGCGGCGTGCTTTCGATCGTGCGCTTCACGGATCCCGAGGCAGTGCGGCTTTCGGCGACGGCCGCGCAGGCGTTGCGCGCCCGCGGCGCCGCCCGGCCCGAGCAGCACATCCTGGTGCTCGAGAACACCTACGTGCGCGGCGTGGTCGTGCGAAAGACGCCGTTTTTGCCCGAAGAGATCCGCGCGCTCGAGCAAAAGTTCGTCCCCACGCCTGGGCGGCCCTACGGCGTCGCGATTTTCTTTTACGAAGCGATGGGCATGGACTTCAAGCTGCCGCCGAAGCTGCTTCACGCACCGGGCCGGCCCGGGCGCGGGGACGTCGGCGCTTACTTCGCCGCGCTCGCAGCCGGGCAAGAACCGCAATTTCTGGCGGCGTACGCCTTCGACGCCAAACCCACCACCGACGATCGGCCATTCTTCTTCGACTGGTTCCGCTACAGGGACGCCACCGTGCTCTTCTACCCTCACGTGCTCGTGATCGGCAGCGTGCTGTTCTCGGTGCTGGTGCTCGCGGCAGGGTCGCTCGTTTTGCCCTTTCTGTTCTCGAAACGCCGCCTGCGCGGCGCGTCGTTCGCGCTCGGCCTCTATTTCGGCTGCATCGGGCTCGCCTACTTGCTGGTCGAGATCTGGCTGATCCACCGTTTCGCGATGTTCCTCGGCCATCAGACCTACGCACTGGGAGTCGTGCTGTCCGCGCTCCTGCTCGGCAGCGGTGCCGGCGCCGCGCTCGGCGAGCGCACCCGGCTGCCCCCGCGGCGCAGGTTGGTCGCCGCAGTGGTTGCGATCGGCTGCATGCTCGCGCTCGGCACGCTGCTATTGCCGAAGCTGCTGTCGGCCGCGGCCGGCGCCGGCCTCCTGGCGCGCGGGCTGATCGCCGTCGCGTACCTCGCACCGCTCGGGTTCTTCATGGGCTGGCCGTTTCCCGCCGGGCTCGCGCTGGCACGAGCGCGCGCACCGGCCACGCTGCCGTTCTACGTGGGGATCAACGGTTTCGCCTCGGTCGTTGCCACCCTGGCAATCGTCCCGCTGTCCCACGCCTACGGTTACCTGGCAGTGATGGCGATCGGCGGTGCGCTCTATCTCTTGGCATGCACGGCGGCGCTGGTGTCCAAGCCAAGTGGGAATGGCGCTCGATGATCGCGAGCTAGGCCGCGCGGGTCGGCTGCTTGGTTGTCGGTTCGTCGCGGAACCGAACTTCGGGTGCTGACGACCAGCGACACGGCAGTGGCGTCCCGCCGACGCGGCTCGCCGAGAAGGGCTCACCAGAAGAAGCCGGCAGAGCGGTTGAAGCAGCTCCGCTTGGAACGCCAAAAGCCCAAGCCGTTCGAATCAGTGAGACGCGTATTATGCGGACGAACCGATCACTATCTCGTTGTCGACGGTACATTCCCAATCAGGGAAGACTTCTCGTAGGTGTTTAGCAAAGTCAGCCTGGTCGAAGTCGCCGTGTACCACCGCGAATTCTGGTTTTGTGAGGTCGTCGCCGTCGGGACCTACGACGCTCCAACATAGCCACTTGACCCAGTACCGGTCGGTTTCGTCTGCCGGCTTGTACCATTCCCCAGCCTGGGTCACGCTCACGCGCAAACCGATTGCTGATCCCTTGCTGCTTTGGAGGGCCGTGCTCATCGCGTGAAGCAAGGGCGAGTCTTCAACAGTCGGCCGCTCCTTGCCGCGCGTCACGGCTCCATCGTATGCCAATCGCCCAACCGAAACACGCCCGTTGGCGCCGCGCATGCGGATAGCTCACCCAATCCCAATCCTCCGGGCCTTCAGCGCTCACCTCTCGCGTCGCGAGCCGCGTCCGCGCTGCCCGCTCCCGCGCCCTCCTTCACGATTTCGCCGCGCGAGCGCACGAGGCTCGCGGCCGCGAACGTGACGGTCTTGTTGCCGCCGTCGATCTGGCCGGTCAGCTTGAAGGTCGCCGTCGTCGCCAGGCGCCCATCGAGTAGGACCGCGGTCGCGCGATCGATCGTCACTTCACCGTCGGCGTCGCCGCGATAGTGCTCGAGCATCGCGGTGTCCTTGGGATTGAATGGGTGTGGCACCTGCTGGCGCGGCGCCTGGTGTCTGATCCGCACGCGGATCCGCGCGACCTGGTCGTCGAGCGCCGTCAGGTACATCTCCGCCAGCTGGATCCCGCGCACCTTCCGGAATTCGAGCTCCTCGCTGAAGCGCCAGCGCGCGCCGGGACCCACCGGCTGCGCCGGCAGGCGAAACGGGAAGCGTTTCTGTGCCTCCCACGCCGCGTCGAGCACTTGCGCGATCTCGGGCGTCGGTTTCTGGCCGCCCACGAGCTCGGTCTTCATCTCGACGATCGCGCCGTCCTCGGCGACCAGCGAGCGAGTCGTGGTCCCGGCGAACATCCCGAGGCCGGCGTTGAATTGAGCGACCAGCGGCGCGGGAAAGGCGCTGCTCTGCACCGCGATCTTCTCGAGCGTTGCCCGTTCCTCCAGCAGTCTGAGCTCGCCGGTGCCGCGCGGACGCACGATCGGATCGCCGATGCCGCGCGTCACTTGGCTCTTCACGTGGATGATCGCGGTCGGCAGCACGGTCGGCGCCTGGCCCTCGATACCGAACGAGCTTTCGCTCTCGAGCTCGGAACGGTAGCTGAACCCCGTCCAGCGCTGGACCTCGAGCCGCACGCGCGGTTCGCGCCCGGCACTGACCACTTCGACCCGCGGATCGACTTCCCCGGCGTCGGCCGCGGCGCCGCGAGCGGCCCCTGAGCCGCCGCAACCGCGGCACGACGACGAACACGCCCCCATGCCGAGCGCCAGGCTCAGCAACAAGACCAACGTACGCTTCACGTCGACGCGGATTCCGCGAGCCCGGCGGCTTGCTGCATCCACTCCTTGAGCTCGCCGACGATCACGCGCGGCACGCCGCGCATCGCGTCCGGCGAGCGCGCGCCGCACAGCAGCATGGTGGTTCTGAGCTCGGTCTCGACACCGTTGAGCCAGGCCACCGCGCCGTCGCGGCCGCCGCTGTCGAGCGCCTGCAGTACCGGTCGCGCGATGCCGCCGGCGCTGGCACCGAGCGCGAGCGCCTTCGCCACGTCCACGCCGTTGGTCATGCCGCCGGTCGAGAACACGGTCTTGAACTCGAAGCGCGCCATCAGCGCGACGCTGGCCGCGGTCGGGATGCCCCAGTCCCAGAACGCCTGACCGAGCGCCTTGCGCGCCGCCTGAGCGCGATGGGTTTCGACCGCTACCCACGAGGTGCCGCCAGCGCCCGAAACGTCCACGTGGCGCACGCCAATCGCGACCAGACGCTGCGCGACGCCGGCGGACAGACCGCACCCGGTCTCCTTGACGACGATCGGCACAGGCAGCTCGCGCACCAGGCGCGCCAGCGTGTCGATGCCGTTGCGAAAATCGCGATCGCCCTCCTCCTGGACCAGCTCCATGGCCGGGTTCAGGTGGACGCACAACGCGTCGGCGCCGACCGAACCGGCGAGCTCGGCGAGCTCGTCCGTCGACATGCGGGCCGCCTGCACGATGCCGACGTTGCCGAGGATCAATGCGTTCGGCGCCACATCGCGCACCTGATAGGTCGGCGTGGCCTCGCGCCTTTTGTGCATCGCGCGCTGGCTGCCGAGCCCGAACGCGTAGCCGCGCTCCTCGGCGATCGAGGCGAGCTCGCGATTGATGTTCTGCGCGCGCTCGGTGCCGCCGGTCATCGCCGCGATCAGGATCGGAGCACGCAGGCGCTTGCCGAGGATCCGCGTCGACAGATCGACCGCCTCGAACTCGAGCTCGGGCAGAGCGTCGTGCACCAGCCGCACACACTCGTACAGCGTGGTCGTGTGTTTGAAACCCACGTCTCCGTGCGTCGCAAGGTCGAGATGGTCCGCCTTGCGCTGCGAAATGTCGGTCATCGAAAGCGCACTTTACCCGCACCGCACCCGAGCTTCCCGCCCGAAATTCGGCGCTACCTTCCGGACTCAACGTCTGGATCGGCGCGTTTTTCGCGGGATCAGCAGATCCTGCCCGGCGGCCGGGCAAGGTGTTAGGCTGCGCGCGAAAATGTCTTCGAGAACGCGCACTTCCAGTGGCCGGAGGCGGGCGCGCCCGCGCCGACCCGGACTGCGCGCGAAGACCGTGGGCAAAAATCCATTTCTTGCGCTCGTTCCGACCGTCAAGGCCGAGATCGACACGCGGCTCCAGGGTTTCCTCGACGCGGCCATCGACGACGCGAAGAGCCGCGGCGCCGAAATCGTGGAAATGATGGCCGCGGTTTCCGATCTCTGCATGCGCGGCGGTAAGCGCTTACGGCCGGCGCTGGTCGTCGCCGGCTGCCGCGCCGCGAGCGTCTCCATCGACCTCGAGCCAGCGCTCGATACGGGTGTCGCGGTCGAGCTGCTGCAGGCATACTTTCTGATCCACGATGATTGGATGGATCGCGACAGCGTGCGCCGCGGCGGGCCCACGGTGCACGAGTACCTGAGCAAGCGTTTTCGCTCGCGGCGGATCGGAAACGCCTCGGCGATCCTGGCCGGCGATTGCGCGCTCGGGCTTTCGACCGACGCCCTGGCGCGGGTCGAGGTCGACGCGCCGCGCGTGGTGCGCTTGTTCTCGTGTTTCGCGCAGATGCAGCTCGACGCGATCCACGGCCAGCAGCTCGACATCGTCGGCCGTCCGCGCGACGTCGAAGCGTTGTACGCGCTCAAAACCGGCAGCTATACCGTGCGCGGGCCGCTGCGTCTGGGCGCGATCCTGGCGGGCGGCTCGCCGCAGCTGCTCAGCGCGCTCGACCGCTACGCGCTGCCCGTCGGCATCGCCTTTCAGCTGCGCGACGACATGCTCAGCGCGTTCGGCGACCCGAAACAGACCGGCAAGCCCTTCGGCAGCGATCTGCGGCGCGGCAAGCGCACGCTGCTGCTCAAACACGCGCTGAAGCGCGCGCGCGGGCGCGAGCACCGGCTGCTCGATCACGTGGTCGGCAACCCCGCAGCGAGCGACGCGGAGGTGCGGCGCGCCGTGGAGATCGTCGAGCAGTCCGGCGCGCGCGCGGCGGTCGAGCAACGGATCGAGGAGCTCGTCCACGAAGCGCGCACGGCGCTCAAGAGCGGGCGCATCACCGATCAGGGACTCGAGCTGCTCAACGGAGCGATCGACACTCTGACCGCACGTCGCAGCTGAGGACGGCACCAATGGCTCGCGCGCGCGGCAAAGTGATCCTGCTCGGTGAGCACGCGGTGGTCTACGGCGTGCCGGCGCTCGCGGCCGGCATCGAGCGCGGCGCGCACGCCGTCGCTCGGCCGGCCAAAAGCTCGCTGATCCGCCTCGGCGATCGCAGCGTCGCGGCCGGCGACGAGAGCGAGATCAGCCGCGCGTTCGCGGCGCTGCTCGGCACGCTTTCGGCGCCCCCGCTCGAGCTCGAAGTCACGCTCGAGCTGCCACCAGGCTGCGGGCTCGGAGCGTCGGCCGCGATCGCGGTGGCCGCGGCGCGCGCCGTGATCGAGCTCGAAGATCCCGCGCCCCCGGGGACGGAAAGCCCCGAGCGAGCAGCGCGCGTGCTGGCCGCGGCCCACGCGTGGGAAAGCGTTTTTCACGGCAATCCGTCGGGAGTCGACGCTGCGGCGGCCGCCGCCGGCGGCTGCATCGCGTTCACGCGCGGTGAAACACCGGCGCCGGTGCGGCTCGGGGCACCGCTCGAGCTGGCGATCGCCATCGCGGGCCCGCCGGCGAGCACGAAGCTGATGGTCGAGGGCGTGGCGCGCCTGCGCGAGCGCCGGCCCGAGGTCGTGAACAAGGCCCTCGAGGGGATCCGATCGCTCGTCAACAACGCGCGGCTCTCGATCGAGGCCGGCGACCTGTCCGCGCTCGGTAAGCTCATGGACCTGAACCAGATGCTGTTGAGCGGTCTGTTCCTTTCGACCGAAGACATCGAGCGCGCGTGCAAGCTGGCGCGCGACGCCGGCGCGCTCGGAGCGAAGCTCACGGGTTCCGGCGGCGGCGGCTGCGTGATCGCGCTGACGCGCGGCGGCGCGGCACCCGTGCTCGCGGCCTGGCAAGGCGCCGGACTGCGCTGCTTCGAAACCGTCGTGACCGACGATACGCTCGCACAAGGAGCCGCTCCGTGATCGCCATCGCGATCGCCCACTCGAACATCGCGCTCGCCAAGTACTGGGGCAAGGCTGACGTGGCCGGAAACTTTCCGGCCGTGCCGAGCCTGTCTCTGACGCTCGATGCGCTCTTGACGATCACGCGCGTCGAGTTCGATCCCACTCTCGGCGCCGACAGCGCGCTGCTCGACGGCGAAGTCCTGACCGGACGCCCGCTGTCGCGGATCACGACGCTGCTCGACCGCGTGCGCGAACGCGCGAGCATCGGCTTCTTCGCCAAGGTCGAAAGCCGAAACGAGTTTCCGACCGCCGCGGGCCTCGCCTCGAGCGCCTCGGGCTTCGCCGCGCTCGCGCTCGCCGCCACGCGCGCCGCGGGGCTCGAGCTCCCGATCGACGAGATCAGCGGCATGGCACGCGCCGCAAGCGCTTCTGCGGCGCGGTCGCTGTACGGCGGCTGGGTCGCGCTGCGCGCCGGCAGCCCCGGCGCCGAGCGCGTCGCAGCTCCGGATCACTTCCCGGTCGCGATGCTGGTCGCGGTGACGGCGGCCGGACCGAAAGCGGTCGGGTCGACCGAGGGCATGACGCACACGCGGGCCACCAGCCCCTACTACGCGACCTGGGTCAACCACGCGCCGGTGCTGTTCGAACGCGTTCGCGATGCCGTACTGGCCCGCGATCTCGCCGCCCTGGGCCCGGCCGTGGAACAGAGCGCGCTGATGATGCACGCCTCGATGCTCGCGGCCGACCCGGCGGTGATCTATTTCCTCCCGACCACGCTGGCCGTGATCGCGCGCGTCCGTGAGCTGCGAGCCCAGGGCACAGCCGCGTTTTTTACGATGGACGCCGGACCGCACGTGAAAGTGTTGACCCAAAAGAGCGCGGCTGCCGACGTGGCCACGGCGCTCGGCGAAGTCGCCGGCGTAAAACGCGTGATCGTGTGCCGCCCCGGACCGGACGCGTACTGCCTCGATCCGGGCCTCGACTTCGCGCAGGCGGTGGAACGCGTGCGCAGCGGAGCCGGGCCTTGAACGCGCCGGCTGTCGCGCGAGCGCCGGGCAAGGTCGTGATCTCGGGTGCCTACGCCGTGCTCGAGGGCGCGCCGGCGATCGTCAGCGCGGTCAGCCGCTACGTGGTGGCCGACGCGAGCCGGCGCGCCGATCTTTTGACACCCGAGGTGCGGGCCGCGATCGGCGACCGACCCGCCCCGTGGTTCGACGCCGACGCGCTGCGCGAAGCGAATCAGAAGCTCGGGCTCGGCTCGAGCGCGGCGATCCTGGTCGCCTCGCTGGCGGCGCTCGAGCTCGCCGCGCGCGCTCCGATCGGCGACTCAGAGCTCGCCGCGGCGGTGCTCAGCCGCGCGCTCGCCGCGCACGCCCAGGCTCAGGCCGGCGGCAGCGGCATCGACGTCGCCGCCAGCGCCCACGGCGGCACCCTGATCTGCCAGCGCCAGGGCGAGCTGCTCGAAGTGCGCCCCGCCGCGCTGCCCCCGCTGCTCCACGTCGAAGTGTGGGCCGCGGGCAAACCCGCGTCGACGCAGGAGCTACGGCGCAAGGTGGCTGCGCTCGAGGAGCGCGATCCGCTGAGCTACCGGCTTTCGATGGAAGCCCAAACCCAGGCATCGGAGCGCGCGGCGGACGCGCTGATCCAGGGGGATGTGTTCACGTTGATCCAGGCGCTGGGCGAACAGCGGGATGCCCTTGGCCGCCTCGGGGAAGACGCCGGCGCGCCGATCGTCACGCCCGAGATCGCGCGCTTGAGCGCGCTCGCGCGCAAGGAAGGCGCCGCGGTGTTGCCCGCCGGAGCGGGCGGCGGCGATGTTGCGCTGTTCGTCGGCACTGCCAAACCTTCGGCATCGCTGTCGGCGCTGGCGAAGGAGCTCGGTCAGCGGCCGGTCGCGCTCGAGCTCGGTGCGCGCGGCGTGCACGCCGCCTACGCCTGAAGCTCAGTGGCAGCGCATCGGGCGCGTGTCGATGGGATCCTTGACGCAAAGTAGCGCCGTCGAGACCTTGCACTTGCCCCACTGCCCTGGCTGTCCGCACACAGGAAGTGTGTAGAAGCCAGCTAGTTTGCCCGTGCATGCAGCGCCGGCCAGGAGACCGCAGTCGACGATCTCGTTGAATTCTCGTTCGCTGTTGCGGCTGCAATCGTAGTCGAAGCCGACGTTGGGGTTCGCGTCCTTGAAAAACCCGAGCTGACCTGGTTTCACGTTGGGATCACCGTCATCGCAGTCGTTCCCTCCGCACGATTGCGAGGGAACGCCGTCGCGATCGCGATCGCAGTCGCCAGCCGTACCACCGCTGCCCCCCGACCCCGCTACTCCACCGCTTCCCGACGCTCCGCCCCTGCCCGAAGCACCGCCGCTACCCGAGACTCCCCCGCTACCCGAAGCACCACCGCTGCCCGAGGCACCACCGGTACCCGAGGCTCCACCGCTGCCGGACGCTCCGCCGCCGGCAACGCCGGCTGAACCACCGATCCCGGCTTGCCCCGCGGTTCCGCCGTCGCCCGCGGTGCCGGATGCCCCACCTTGCCCACCGGCACCGGCATTTCCGTCCGTTCCGCCCACGCCTCCAGCGCCAGAACGCCCCACGGCGCCCCCGCCAGCGTCTTCACCGCCGCTTCCGCTACTGGCTCCGCTTCCCGAGCTCCCCGCGGCGGTGCCGCCGGTGCCCGGACCGAGCGGGCCGGAGGTCGGTTCCGGCAGATCGCCGACGACGAGGCCGCACCCGCCGGCCGCGATCAGGCATGCTATCGAGATTGGGCGTAAAGCCTTACGGCAGAAGTACTGAGCACCCACGCCCTCCTAGCGTAGCTCATGTTGGACACGGCAACGGGCACTACCGGTGAACTTAACGCCCGGCTCCGGCGGGCGTTTCTGACCCGTATGCCCCGAGTGCGCATCCGGCGAACGCATTGGGCCGCCCTGGTCCTGTTGCTGGCGTTCCTGCCCCGCCACGCGTTGGCGCAACCGTCGGCGTCGGTACGCGGCCAGGCCGCCGACCACTACGATCGTGGGGTCGACCTTTTCGAGCGGGGACAATATGCCGCGGCGGTGGCCGAGTTTCTCGCCGCCGATGAGCTCGTGCCGAGCAGCGACGCGCTCGGCAGCGCGATCGCCGCCGCCCGCCGCTCGAACGATCACTTGCTGGTGCTGCGCGCCGCGGAAAAAGGGATCGCCCGCGAAAGCGTGGATCCGAAG
>Ga0111538_10012528_pt1 | contig 11212 bp, 11 predicted proteins | sample SoiMethybrSBSTD1_FD_79669 | JGI IMG/M metagenome (GOLD analysis project Ga0111538, IMG submission 79669) | Bulk soil microbial communities from a Populus tree surrounding site in Tennessee, USA - Soil MetaG P. TD hybrid SBSTD1 (version 2)... | ecosystem: Environmental > Terrestrial > Soil >... | reverse complement strand
GACGCGATGTTCAAGCAGCTCGACATGCCGTTCCTGGAGGCGCTCGAGTACCTGCGCTCGCAGCTCAGCCTCGCGATGTCGACTCAAGACATCGTCGAGGGCGTGACCGCCTTCTTCGAAAAGCGTGAACCACAGTGGAAAGGTCGGTGAGGATGGCCACGGAGCCAAAGGTGGACAAGCAGCTCGAGCATCAGCTCGAGGTCGTGAAGGAGCACTCCCGCGACCCGGCTGCACAGCATCCGGGGGAGGTTCCGTCCGCGCCGCTCACCGAGCACGGTGAGACCAGCGGGCTGAAGCCGCTCGTCGACGACCTGCACGAGCGCCGCGCGAAGATCAAGCTCGGCGGCGGGCCGGACAAGATCGACCAGCAGCACGGCAAGGGCAAGCTCACCGCGCGCGAGCGGATCGACCTGCTGGTCGACCGCGGCACGTTCGTCGAGGTGGGCATGCACGGCCGACCGCACTTCTCGCAGCGTTCGATGGAGGGCCGCGAGGCGCCTGCGGACGGCGTGATCACGGGCTGGGGCGAGGTGGACGGGCGGCGCTGCGCGGTCGTCGCCTACGACTTCACCGTCATGGCGGGCTCGATGGGCATGACCGGCGAGATCAAGGTCGCCCGCATGCGCGAGATGGCGTTGCAGAAGCGGATGCCGTTCATCTGGCTGCTGGACTCCGCCGGCGCGCGCATCCAGGAGGCCGTCGGCTCGCTGTTCGCGGGCTCCGGCCACCTGTTTCGCGAGGAGGTGATCATGTCCGGGGTCGTGCCGCTGGTGGCCGGCATGCTCGGCCCCTGTGCGGCGGGCACGGCATACATCCCGGGCCTGGCCGACTTCGTCCCGATGGTGTCGGGGCATGGCGCGATGGCGCTTGCCGGACCGCACCTGGTGAAGGCCGTCACCGGTGAGGACGTCGAGATGGAGGAGCTCGGCGGCGCGAAGATCCACTGCCGCAAGTCGGGTGTGGGCGACCTCGAGGTGGCGGACGACCGTGAGTGCATCGAGGCGATCAAGACCTACCTGTCTTATTTCCCCTCGAACTGCGAGGAGAAGCCGCCGATCCGGCCGACGACCGACCCGGTCGATCGCATGGACGAGGAGCTGCTCGACATCGTTCCCGAGTCGCCGCGTCACCCGTACAACATGTATGACCTGATCGAGCGGATCGTCGACGACGGCGAGTACTTCGACATCAAGCCGAAGTGGGCCAAGACGATCATCACGTGCCTTGCACGGTTCGGCGGGCGGCCGGTCGGGATCCTCGCGAACCAGCCGAAGCAGCTCGCCGGCATCCTCGAGAACGACTCGGCCGACAAGGCGGCGCGGTTCGTGAACCTCTGCGACGCGTTCAACATCCCGCTCGTCTTCCTGCAGGACGTGCCGGGGTTCATGGTCGGCACGAAGGTCGAGCAGGAGGGCATCATCCGACACGGCGCGAAGATGCTCTACGCGGTCTCGCGGGCAACCGTCCCGAAGGTCACGGTCGTGATCCGGAAGGCGTACGGCGCGGGCTATTACGTCATGAACGGCCGCGCCTACGAGCCCGACCTGCTCGTCGCCTGGCCGGGCGCCGAGATCTCCGTGATGGGCGCCGAGGGCGCGGTGAACATCATCTTCCGCAAGCAGATCGAGGCGGCCGAGGATCCCGAGGCGACGCGGAAGGAGATGGTCGACAACTTCAAGGCGATCATCGACCCGTACATCGCAGCGGGCAACGACATGGTCGACGACATCATCGACCCGCGCGAGACGCGACCGCGGATCATTCGCGGTCTCGAGATGGCCCAGGACAAGCGAGTCGAGCGGCCCTGGAAGAAGCATGGCGTGATGCCGGTGTGAGCGACGACGACGTAGAGCAGATCCATCGCGTGAACACTGCGATCGCGAGCAAGGACCTCGATGCGGTGTCGCGGTCGCTGCATCCCGATGTCGTGTGGGAGCACAACGTCGGGCGCGGCACGCCCGAGGAGGGGATATATCGGGGCCGCGACAGCGTGCTGCAGCTGTTCGAGCGGATCGTGGAGCCCTGGGCGTACCTCCGCCCCGAGCCCAGCCGGATCGAGGAGGTGGGCGACGGGGAGTACCGGATCCAGGGCGAGCTCCACGCCAAGCATGCGGACACGGCCGCAGAGATCCTGAGCCCCTACGAGCAGCACGTCGAGATGCGCGACGGCCTGCTCGTCACGGCACGGATGACCTCGTGGGTGAACGTGTGAGCTCGGAGAACATCGCCGTGGTGCGCACATTCGTGGAGGCGTTTCGGCGTGACGATCTCGACGCCGTCGCGGAAACGCTCGACTCGAAGGTGGAGCTGGCCGAATGGCCTGACGGCCCCGAGGCGCGGATCTACCACGGCCGCGACGGCGTCCGCGAGGCGGTCGCGAACTGGCGCGAGAGCTGGGAGCGGATGGAGGTCGAGATCGCGGAGTTGACGGAGGTCGGCGATCGCGTGCTGGTGACGCTCGACCAGCGCTTCACCGGCAAGGAGAGCGGCCTCGAGATGGCGATCACGTCGACGAACGTGTTCACGGTGCGCGATTCGCGCATCTCGAGGATCCAGCTCTTCACCAACCGCGACGCGGCGCTGGCGGCAGCGCGCGCATGAGGACGAACGGCGACATCGTGAAGGCGGCGACCGCGGCCTACGAGGCGGAGGACTTCGACGCCCTGATGCCGATGCTGGATCCCGACGTCGAGCTGCACGAGTGGCCAGAGGCGCCCGACCAGCGCGTGTTCCATGGCAGGAACGCGATCTTCGAGGCGGTCGCCGAGTGGGGCAAGGCGTGGGAGCACGTCCGCGCGGAGACGGAACGGATCGTGGAGGCGGGCGACCACGTGCTCGCGTTCGTGCGCACCATCGGAAAGGGCAGAGGCAGCGCCATCGAGCTCGAGCTCGAGAACTACGCCGTCTACACCCTCCGCGACCACAAGATCACGAAGCTCCAGTACTTCACCGACCGCGAGACTGCGCTGGCCGCGGCCGGACTGACCGAAGACGACGTGCGACAGGAGGGGACATGAGCCGTTTCGAAGACCCGGTGATCATCACGTGCTCGATCTCGGGTGCGGTCGCGAACCGGGACCAGTGCCCGGCGATCCCATACACGCCCGAGGAGTACGCCGCCGAGGCGCGGCGGATCGTCGACGAGGGCGGCTCGATGATCCACATCCACGCCCGCACGCCGGAGGGCGTCCCGAGCTACGAGATCGAGGACTTCCGCAACATCACCGACGCGATCCTGTCGGAGGTCGACGACGTGATCATCAACTACTCGACGGGCGCGGTCGGCGTCCCGATCGAGAAGCGAATCGAGTACCTGCGCGCGCTGCGACCCGAAGTGGGTGCGCTGAACATGGGCTCGATGAACTACGCGAAGTACTCGAGGCGGCGCAAGGAGTTCGTGTTCCACACCGTCTTCGAGAACTCCTTCGACACCATCATCACCTTCCTGAACGCGATGAACGAGCTCGGCATCAAACCCGAGCACGAGTGCTTCGACTCGGGGCACATCGCGAACCTCGACCCGCTGCTCGACATGGGCCTGCTGCGCGAGCCGCTGCAGATCTCGTGCGTGATGGGCGTGACCGGCGGGATCCGGCCGACGGCCCGCAACCTCGCGCACATGTCGGAGCAGATCCCCGGCGGCGCCGAGGGGCCGAACGAGTGGGGCGTGATCGGCATCTCGCGCGACCAGTGGATGCTCGGCGCCGCGGCCCTGACATTGGGCGGCAACTTCCGCGTCGGACTCGAGGACAACTTCTACCTCCCGAACGGCGAGATGGCGCGCTCGAACGGCGACCTGATCGCGAAGGCCCGCCAGATGGTCGAGGACACGGGGAGGCGTCCGGCGACCGTCGGCGAGGCGCGGCAGATGCTCGGGACCCAGAAGATGAAGTGGCCGCCGGAGCCGGCCGCCGCCGCAGCCTGATGGCCGGAGCGCTCGAGGGGCTACGCGTCCTCGACCTGACCCGCCTCCTGCCGGGCGGGTTCTGCACGCTGCTGCTCGCCGACATGGGTGCGGACGTACTGAAGGTCGAGGACACGGGCGGTGGCGACTACATCCGCTGGATGCCGCCCTACTACGGCAGCGAGGCCCAGCAGCGCGAGGGCACCGCGTCCGCGTACTTCCTCGCGCTCAACCGCAACAAGCGCTCGATGCGCCTGAACCTGAAGGACGAGCGCGGCCGGGACGTGCTGCTGCGGCTGGTCGAGGACTACGACGTCGTGGTGGAGAGCTTCCGCCCCGGCGTCATGGACCGGCTCGGTGTCGGCTACGAGGCAATGCGGGCCCGCAACCCGCGCGTGATCTACTGCCCGATCTCGGGCTATGGCCAGGACGGCCCGCTGACGGGACGGTCCGGCCACGACACCAACTACCTGGCGCTTGCCGGCCTGCTCGGCCTGACCGGGCGGCGCGGCGGCCCGCCGATCCAGTCGGCGGGCCAGGTCGCCGACCTCGGCGGCGGCGGGCTGATGGCGGCGGTCGGCATCCTCGCAGCGGTGATCGAGCGCGCGCGCTCCGGGGAGGGGCAGATCGTCGACATCTCCATGACCGATGGAGCGCTGTCCTGGCTTGCGATGGTGATCGCGCGCTTCTACGCCGAGCAGACTGTGCCGCGACGCGGCGACCTCGAGCTCGCCGGCGGCATCGTGTGCTACTTCCCGTACGAGACGAAGGACGGGAAGTGGGTCTCGCTGGGAGCACTCGAGCCGAAGTTCTGGCAGAACTGGTGCAACGGCGCCGGCCGCCCCGACCTGATCGAGAAGCAGTTCGAGCATCCGGGCTCGGACGCCGGCACGGAGGTCGCGGCGGTCTTCCGCGAGCGCACCAGAGACGAGTGGACGGAGTTCGCGGCCGGGCACGACTGCTGCCTCGAGCCGATCCTCGATCTGGACGAGACGCTCGAGTCCGACCTCGTGCGGGCGCGCGGGATGATCGTCGAGCTGGAACAGCCGGGCATCGGCACGGTCCGGCAGGTCGGAGCGCCGATCAAGCTCTCGCGCACACCGGCTGACACGAGCGGCGCCGCGCCGGCGCTCGGCGCCGACACGGACGACGTCCTGCGCGAGATCGGAATGGACCCGCAGTCGCTGCGGACGGACGGAGTGGTGTGAAGGACAACGGCCTGATGCGCATGGGCGAGCTCGCGGAGGCGGCGGGCGTCTCGGCCGGCACGATCAAGCACTACCTGCGCGAGGGGCTGCTGCCTGAGCCGGTGAAGACGTCGCGCAACATGGCGTGGTACCCGCGGGAGTTCGTCGAGCGCGTGCGGCTGATCAAGCAGCTCCAGGAGGAGCGCTTCCTGCCGCTGAAGGTCATCCGCGACGTGCTGGAGCAGGGCGAGAGCGAGGGCGGCTCCGAGCGCCTGCGTGCGCTGATCGAGCTCGAGGACCGCGTGCTGGAGCGCGCTTTGTCGGGACAGGACTCGAAGGGCCTCAGCGCGCGCGAGGTCGCGAAGCGCTACGGCTTGCCGGGCGAGGCGCTCGAGCGGCTGGAGCAGCTCGAGGTGCTGACGCCGCGCACCCGCAACGGGACGAAGCGCTACGGCCCTGCGGACGTCCAGATCATCGAAGCGGTGAGCCGCATGCGCGCCTCCGGCTACTCCGAGGCACTCGGCTTCACCGTGTACGACACGCTGATCTACAAGCGCCACCTCGAGGCCCTGGTGCGCGAGGAGGTGGAGGTCATGATGGAGCGCGTTGCCGGCGAGATGGACACGGAGTCCGCGGCAGAGCTGCTGGAGCGCGCGGTCGAGCCGATGCGCGACCTCGTGGCGGCGCTGCGCGCGAAGCTGCTGGTGGCCGAGCTGCAGGCCCGGCGCGCAGCGCAGCAGTGATCCGTTCGGCAGGCGACGACGATCTCGCCGACCTGTTCGAGCTCTACGCGGCCGTGGTCGCGGAGGGCGGTGCCTTCCCGCGCCGTCCTCCGGCGGACGAGGCGATGTTCCGGGAGGCATGGATCGACGGCAAGACGGTGTACGTAGCAGAGGCCGACGGCCGCATCGCCGGCTCCTACTACCTGGGGCCGAACTTCCAGGGCGAGGCGGGCCACATCGCAAATGGCGGCTACATGGTGCATCGCGACTTCCGCGGGCGCGGCATCGGCCGGCGCCTGGTCGAGCACTCGATTGCGACCGCTCCGGAGCTAGGCTACGACGCGCTCATGTTCAACCTCGTGTTCGAGTCGAATCCGTCGCGCCGGCTGTACGACAGCCTCGGCTTCGAAGTCGTGGGCCGTGTCCCCGACGCCGTCGACGGGCAGGACGCGCTCGTCTACTGGCGCCGCCTGTGAGCCGACCAGCGCGTCCTTATACTTGCGGCTGGGAGTTGACTCACGAGTCAATTACGCAGCGGGAGGCGCGACATGCGCGCAGCGGCCGTCCAGCTCAATTCGAATCAGGACAAGGGGCGGAACCTCGCCCGCGCCGAGCGCCTGCTGCGTGACGCCGCCGCCGACGGCGCCACGCTCGCGGTGCTGCCGGAGAAGTTCAACGTCCTCGGGAGCCCTGAGGACCTTCGCGCCGGCGCCGAGCCGGTGCCGGGCCCGACGACCGACTGGGCTGCTGCCCTGTGCCGCGAGCTCGACCTGTGGCTTGTCGCGGGGAGCATCGTCGAGCAAGTCGAGGCCGAGGACAAGCTGCGCAACACATCCGTGCTGATCGGCCCCGACGGCGAGGTACACGCGACTTACCGCAAGATCCATCTGTTCGACGTCGAAGTCGAGGGGACGGTGTACAGGGAGTCCGATGCCGAGGCGCCCGGCGACGACGTCGTCGTCGCAGACGCGGGAGGATTGCCGCTCGGGATGGCGGTCTGCTACGACCTCCGCTTCCCGGAGCTGTTCCGGATCATGGCGGTGCGGGGCGCTCGCGCCACCTCGCTGCCCGCGGCCTTCACGGTGCCGACCGGGCGTGCGCACTGGGAGGTCCTGGTGCGCGCCCGCGCGATCGAGAACCAGACGTTCATGATCGCCGCCGGCCAGATCGGGAGGCACCCCCCCGACCACGAAAGCTACGGGCACTCGATGATCGTCGACCCCTGGGGCGTCGTACTCGCCCAGGCGCCGGACGAGGAGTGCTTCGTGGCGGCCGATCTCGACCTCACAGCCCAGGACGACGTTCGCGAGAAGCTTCCCGCGCTCACACACCGCCGCCCGGAGGCCTATCGGTGGCCTCAGCCCGCGGAGCTGGGCGCGTCGTGAGCACGCGGCGCGAGAACGCCGCCGACAAGCGCCGCGTGATCCTCGACGCGGCGATCCGTGTGTTCGCGCGCGAGGGGTTCCACCGCTGCCGGGTGTCCGACATCGCGCGCGAGGCGAACGTCGCCTACGGCCTCGTCTACCACTACTTCCGCTCCAAGGACGAGGTGCTCGACACGCTCTTCACCGAGCGCTGGACCCTGCTCCTGGAGGCGATCGCCGCCGAATCGCGGCGCACGGACTGCTCCGCGCGGGACAAGCTCCAGGCGGTCGCCGCCTTCATCGTCGACTCCTACCGCAACGACCCGCACCTGATGAAGGTCATCATCGTCGAGGTCACGCGTGCCGCGAACACGTTCGGGCGCGCGCACCTGGCGGAGATCCGCCAGGCCTACGAGTCGATCTCGGCGATCGTCGCGACCGGGCAGGAGGACGGCACCTTCCGCTCCGACATCGCGCCCGACTTCGCGACGCTCTGCTTCTACGGCGCGATCGAGCAGCTCCTGACCGCGTGGATCTTCGACGAGATCACGATGAGCCCGGCCGAGTACGACCAGGCCTGCGAGATGCTGGTCGACACGATCTGCAACGGGCTCGCGGTGCGTACGCAGGCGCAGGCCCAGGTCTGACGACCCGAGCCTGCACCTAGGTCGTAAGCGGTAGCGGCTACTTGCCGCGTGCGCGGAAGGCGGCCTTCGTCGAGGTCGCAGAGCCGGACACCGGCGTCTGCTTCACCTTCGCGCGGAAGGTCCGCGTGCGGCCGCGCTTCAGGAGGTCGCGGGAGCGCTTGCTGACCTTCACCGCGCCGCGCCGGAGCTGCACCGCGACGTCGGTCTCGCCCGCAGCGGCAAAGCCGGTGACGCGGAACGAATGCTTGCTGACGTACTTCAGGTTCCCGTCGCTCGCGGCTGCGCTGCTGAACCTGCTCTTCACGAGCGAGAGGTTGTCGCCCAGCGTCACGAGCAGCTCCTTGAAGTTCGGGGAGTCCGGGTGCTTGTCGATGTCGAGCCCGACGACCGGGCGCGACGAGGTCGCGCTCGAGATGCGCCCCTTGACGCCGGGGCCGCAGCCGTTGACCTTGGCCTTCAGCTTCGTCTCGGTCGTGGTCGTCCCGTTGTGGCCGTAGTCCTTGATGAGACCGCTGACGTCGTTGAACTTCGACGTCGAGTCGCCTCTGAAGCACAGGTCCTCGCGGTTCAGGAACACGCCGTTCTTGCCGCCGTTGAGGCCGATCCGGAACTCGGAGATCGGCAGCTGCGGCGCATTGAGGACCAGCGACTGGATCGCCTTGTTGTTGACCAGCGTGGCTTTCGTCTGGACCTTCACGTGCACCCGGCCACGGAGGTCGATCAGCAGTCCGGGCAGCGAGGTGTTGGTCTGCTGAAGCAGGTAGACCGGGCCCCTCACCTCCTCGGAGAGGAACGGGCTCTTTGCCGCTGCGCCGCCGAACTTCGAGTCGGCCGGGCAGTTGTCGGCGTCGGCCTGCGCCTGCGTGCAGGTCTTGTAGACCGGGTTGTTGGTGTTCAGCTCGACCGGCAACGTGATCTTGTTGCCCTTGATGTCAGCCGAGCCGGCCGCCTGCGTGATCGTGAGCTTGAACGGCGCGTGGCGGTTGAAAGCGGTGTTGCCGCGATCGCCCAGCTCGAGAGTTGTCGTCGGCTTGAACGGCACCGTGCTGCAGCCTGTCGTTGCGAAGCCGTAGGGCGGGCCGTCCACGAACGTGGGATCGAAGTAGCCGGCCGCCTGGCCGGTGGAGATGTTCCAACCGCAGGACGTCGGGTTCCGGACGTACTTCGTCGACGCGTTGATCACGAACCCGAGCCTGCGCACCTGCATGTTGGGGCTGCCGGGCCCGAACGCGTTGGCGGGCAGCGGGTTGATGTCGGTGAGGGTCCCGGTGAGGCCGTAGTCGCCGCCCCCCCGCGGCGTGATCTCGAACGGGATCGACGACACGAGCGGCGCACCGCCGGTCTGAATCACCGATGCAAGCCGGCCAGGCTCGTTTCCGAGCGGCTCGGCGTTGTAGAACGTGCCCTGAAGGCTCGGGGGGAGAGGCGGGAACGGCGGTGGGCTGGTGGTGCCCGCGATCACCATGTCCAGGCGGGAGGTTCCGATCACGCTGTCGAGCGGGCACATCGTCCCGCCCGCCTCGAGCGCCGCCTGCGAGCACTTCGAGACTGCCTCGGGGTTACCGAGCAGCCCAGGCGCGAAGTTCGTCACCGCGGTCTTGACATCCTCGCTTGCATCCGGGTAGCCGAAGACGGAGAAGGAGCCTGCGCTCGGGTTCGCGCCTGCTTGGGTGGTGGACGGCCCGTCGGCGGGCGGCGCCGGGTAAGCCGGCATGTCGGACGTGATCTGGTAGCCCTCGACGCTCATCGCAGCAGGGGCCGCTGCCGGGACGGCCAGGCAGGTCAGCGCGACCGCGGCCGCGACGAAACAAGAACGGGACATTCGGGGCACCATCAGCTCCTCCTAACTACCTGCGCTTGGCCTTCGCGATCGCACGTGCGACGTCCTTCTCACCACGCGTATCGACTGTTACCACCCGCAACCTGAGTTTCCTGGTCCGTCCCTTGCGGACGTCTCTCGCAGCCTTGCCGGTCAGCCGGACGGCTCCCCTCCGCAGCTTCACGACGACCTGCCGCGCGCCCTGCTTGCGGGAGCCCGAGATCTCGACCCGCCGCGCCGAGCCGGGCCGCACCTCGAAGCCGCCCGTGTCCGAGGCGACGGCGCTCTTTCGCACCAGGCGCCGTACGAACTTCATGCCGCGCGGCAGTCGGATGCTGAGCGAGCGGAGGTTCTCCGCGTCGGGGTGCCGTTCCGCGGTCACCGTCAGCCGTGCGCGCCGGCCGGCGGCGCTCCGCAGTGAGGCTCGCGCCAGGGGGTCGCAGCCCTCGACCGCGATCCGCGGCTTGCTGGACGTCTTCGCGCCGCTGTGGGCGTCGAACGTCACTGCGGCGGCAAGCTTGCGGAACTTCGAGCCGGACTGGCACAGGTCGTACTTCGACTCCAGCACTCCCTTGTCGCCGCCGTCGAGGTTGAGCGTGAAGCTGCCGACCGGCAGGTCGGGCACGCCCGTGACAGTGGACTTGATCAGCCGCCCGCCGAGGATCTGCGAGGCGATCCGGATCTTGAGCGGGACCCTGCCGCGCAGGTCGGCGACCAGGCCGGGGATCACGACCCCTTGCTGCTCGACGAGGTACACCGGGCCGCTCAACGGCGTGGCGAGGAAAGGCGAAGTGGCGCCCGCCGTTCCGACCTTCGCGCCTGCCGGGCAGGCGTCCGCCGCGAGCTGGGCGTTCGTGCAAACGGTTCCAAGCGCCGCCAGATGAGGACCGATCTCGAACGGCAGCGTGACGCCGTTGCCGACGATGCCGGCCTCGCCCTGCTGCTGCGTTACGCGCACGGTCATCGGCGGGTGGTCGCGCCATCCCGTCGTGCCGTTGCTGCCGACGCTCATGTCGAACGTGGGCTTGAACGGCAGCTTGTCGCAGCCTGTCGGCGTGTAGGTGCTGGGCGGGGCCGGGCCGGTGACGGCGCCGGGATGGTCGTACGCGTAGACCTCTCCCGTCGACACCTTGAGGCTGCACGAGGTCGGGCCGCGCGTGTAGTTGCGTCCCTGCACGGTGCCGTAGAGCGTGAAGCTCAGGCGGCGGATCTGGATGTCGCCGATTCCCGCGATCGAGCGCGGGAGGTCGTCGAGGATGCCGTCCAGCCCGCCGTCGGTGGTCGTGCGCACGTAGAACGGCGCCGTCAGGAACGTCTTCGTCGGCGCCGTGTCGACGATGATGCCGAGGCGACCGGCCTCGTCGGCGAGCAGCTCCTGGTTGTAGATGCGGCCCTTCTCGGTGATCACCGGGCCGGCGGGGGGCAGGACGTGGATGTCCGCCTCGGACTCCCCGATGCGCGTGTCGGCGGGACAGGCGTCGGCAAGGAAGAGATCCTGTCGGCAGTGGGGCACAGCCTCCGGGTTCGCGAGCATTCCGGGCGCGAAGTGGCCGATCGTCTTCTTCACGT
>Ga0111538_10012527_pt1 | contig 11214 bp, 14 predicted proteins | sample SoiMethybrSBSTD1_FD_79669 | JGI IMG/M metagenome (GOLD analysis project Ga0111538, IMG submission 79669) | Bulk soil microbial communities from a Populus tree surrounding site in Tennessee, USA - Soil MetaG P. TD hybrid SBSTD1 (version 2)... | ecosystem: Environmental > Terrestrial > Soil >... | reverse complement strand
GGTCCTGAACCTGGTGTGGATCGACGCGCCGCGCTGGCTCTCGGCGGTCGCCTACCTCGGGGTCGGCTGGGTCGGGCTCATCCTCATCCCGCAGCTCTTTCCTGCACTCGGCGTCGCCGCAGCCGTACTCGTGATCGTCGGTGGGGCCCTCTACAGCGTCGGGGCCCTTGCGTACGCCGCCGCGTGGCCCAACCCGTTGCCCGCCGCCTTCGGCTTTCACGAGGTCTTCCACGTCCTCGTCATCGCTGCTGCCGCGACGCAGTTCGTCGCGCTCTCGCTGGTCGTCATCTGACCCGAACCGGGTACTCTCGGGCCATGGAGTCGAAGGTCGAGCTCACCGATGCCGAATGGCGTGAGCGCCTGACACCGGAGCAGTACGAGATCCTCCGGCACAAGGGCACCGAGCGGGCGTTCACGGGCGTGTACTGGGACGAGCACTCTCCCGGGGTCTACCGCTGCGCCGGCTGTGGGAGCGAGCTGTTCCGCTCCGACACGAAGTTCGAGTCGGGCACGGGCTGGCCGAGCTTCTACGAGCCGACGTCGCTCGACAGCGTCGTGACCGAGACGGACGCGAGTTACGGGATGAATCGCACCGAGGTCATGTGCGCGACCTGTGGCGGCCATCTCGGTCACGTCTTCCCCGACGGGCCTGCGCCGACGGGCCTGCGCTACTGCATCAACTCGGCGGCGCTCGACCTCGAGCGCCCCTCCTGAGGCTCGCTATCGTCGCTCGATGAGCTGCTGTCGCAGCGGCGCGTGCGAGCAGATGTTCAGCCCGCGCACGGCACGCCGGTCGCTCGAGCGCTACCGCTCCAAGGGGCTCGACGAGATCGAGCGACGGATCGTCGCATCGGCGAAGGTGGCCGGCGTCCAGGGAGCCCGTGTGCTCGAGATCGGCGGCGGCATCGGGGTCATTCAGGCCGAACTGCTCCAGGTCGGTGCCGCCACGGGCGAGATCGTCGAGCTCGTGGTGGCATATGAGCCGTACGCCCGCGAGCTCGCCTCGGACAAGGGGCTTTCCGACCGCGTCACGTTCCGCGTCGTCGATCTGGTGGAGGACCCGGACGATGTCGAGCCGGCGGACGTGGTGGTCCTCAACCGCGTCGTCTGCTGCTCACCGGACGGCATCGAGCTCACGGGCATCGCCGGGCGGCTCGCGCGGAGGACGCTCGTCCTCAGTTACCCGCGCGACGTCGTGTGGGTCCGACTCGGAGTCGGACTGATCAATCTCGGGCAGCGACTCTTCGGGCGGTCGTTCAGGGCGTTCGTGCATTCACCCGCGAAGTTGCGCGCGGCGGTCGAGGAGCAGGGTCTCCGCGCGACGGATCTCGGGAGAACGGCTTTCTGGGAGTACTCGACGCTCGAGCGCGCTCAATGAGCGAGCTCGGCCTCTTTCCGCTGGGGATCGTGCTCCTGCCGACCGAGCGTCTCCCGCTGCACATCTTCGAAGAGCGCTATCAGGAGCTCATCGAGGAGTGTCTCGCGCAGGACGTCGAGTTCGGGCTCGTGTTCGCGGACGACGACGGCATTCGCGACGTCGGGACGAGAGCGCGGGTCGCCGAGGTGCTCACGCGCTTCGAGGACGGGCGCCTGAACATCCTCGTCGAGGGTGGCGAGCGCTTCCAGGTCGACGAGTTGACCGACGGCCGCTCGTTCCACACGGCTGAGGTCTCACCGATCGACGATGCCGACGATGCCGCCGACGAGACCGCGATCGACGATGCGATGCGGATCTTCGGAGTCCTCCGCGACGTGACCGGGAGCGACGTCGAGCCGCCGGATCCTTCGTCTCCGCAGCTCTCGTATGCGCTTGCCGGCAAGGTCGAGCTGTCGGCCGGAGAGAAGCTGATGCTGCTCCGCGAGCTCTCGGAGCGCCGGCGGATCGAGCTCGTGCACGAGCTGCTCGAGCACGCCGTGCTCGCCGCCCGCCGCGTTCGCAAAGCAGCAGAGCGTGCGGCGACGAACGGCAAGGTGGACCTGGGGTAGGCCGGTACGATCCTTCTGTGGCCGTCCAGGAGAAAAGCGTCCTCGACGCGAACACGCTGCGTGCGGACTTCGCCGTGTTCGACGAGCTCGTCAACGGCAAGCCGGTCGCATTCCTCGACTCCGCGGCGTCGTCCCAAAAGCCGCGTCAGGTCCTTGATGCGATGCGCGAGTTCTACGAGCACTCCTACGCGAACGTGCACCGTGGCGTGTACCAGCTCGCCGAGCGTGCCACCGCGGGCTACGAAGGCGCCCGCCAGAAGATTCGCGCGTTCATCAACGCTCCGGAGGCCCGCGAGGTCGTCTTCACGCGCAACGCGACCGAGGGGATCAACCTCGTCGCCTACGCCTGGGGTCTCGTCAACCTCGGGCCCGGGGACGTCGTGCTCGTCACCGAGGCGGAGCATCACTCGAACTTCGTTCCGTGGCAGTACGTGGCAAAGCGGACCGGAGCCGACTTCCGGCTGATCCCGCTCGACGAGAACGGCGAGCTCGAGCTCGCCGCACTCGACACGCTCGACGGCGACGGCCGCGTCAAGGTGGTCGCGACGACGCTGGTTTCGAACGTGCTCGGAACGGTGAATCCGATCGAGCACCTGTCGCGCTGGGCGCACGACCGAGGTGCGCTGATCGTCGTCGACGCCGCTCAGGCTGCGCCTCATCGTCGAATCGACGTGCAGGCGCTCGGTTGTGACTTCCTCGCGTTCTGCGCGCACAAGATGTGCGGTCCGAGCGGCGCGGGGGCGCTTTGGGGTCGAGCCGAGCTCCTCGAGGCAATGGAGCCGTTCAATCTCGGCGGGCACATGATTCGTCGGGTGTCGTTCGAAGAGACGACGTGGGGGGACCTGCCGCACAAGTTCGAAGCGGGAACGTCGCCCATCGCCGAGGCCGTCGGCTTCGGCGCCGCCGTGGACTACCTCGAGGCGGTTGGCCTCGAGGCGATCGAGCAGCACGAGCACGAACTCGCCGCCTACACGCTCTCTCGCCTCGCGGAGCTCCCGTGGGTCGACGTCTACGGGCCTCCCGCCGACCGGCGTGCCGGCCTCGTCTCGTTCAACGTCGAGGGCGTCCATCCGCACGACGTCGCGCAGGTTCTCGACTGGGAGGGCGTCGCGATTCGAGCCGGTCATCACTGCTGCCAGCCGCTGATGCGCAAGCTGGGTGTGGCGGCGACGAATCGTGCGAGCTTCTACCTTTACTCGATTCCCGAGGAGGTCGACCGGCTCGTCGACGGCCTCCACAAGGCCAAGCAGAGCCTCGGTTAGCCATGAGCGAGTTCGACCAGCTCTACCGGGAGCTCATCTTGGACCACTACAAGAACCCGCGGAACCACGGGCTGCTCGATCCCGCGGACGCGCAGGCAGAGGGTCAAAACCCCCTTTGCGGCGACGAGGTCTCCGTATCCGTACGCCTCGGCGAGGGCGACGTCATCGAGGAGATCGGGTTCGACGGCCGCGGCTGCGCAATCAGCCAGGCGGCCACGTCGATGCTGAGTGACCTCGTCAAGGGGCGCACGGCGGACGAGGTCGCCACGATGCCGAAGGAGGAGCTCCTCGAGGAGCTCGGGATCCCGCTCACGCCGGTCAGGCTGAAGTGCGCCATCCTCGGCCTCGGGGTGCTGAAGGTTGCGCTGCACAAGGCGCGCGGCACGCCGCTGCCCGAGGAGTGGGGCACGTCGGCGAACGAGCTCGTCCTCGAATAGGTGGAAGTCGAGGTCGGCGTCCTCGCTCCCGGCGAGATGAAGCTCGTCGAGGTGGGAGCATTGACGGTCGGCGTCTACAACTGCGCGGGGAGGTTCTTCGCGATCGAGGATCGCTGCTCGCACGACGACGGCCCGCTCTGCGAGGGTGAATGGGAGTCCGAGGCCTGCGTCGTCGTCTGTCCCCGGCACGGCTCGCGCTTCGACCTCGAGAGCGGCATCCCGATGTCGCTCCCTGCATTCGCGGCGGTGGAGACGTATCCCGTGTCAGTGCGTGAGGACGGGGTCGCCGTCGTGGAGGTCCCCGATGCTTGACGACCGCGTGCTCGAGACGCTCGCTCGCCTCGAGGCCGAAGACGCAGCCGAGCGCGAGGCAGGTCTCCCCTCCGCACAGCGCTCGCGGGCGGTTGAAGCCACGACCGGACGGTTCCTGTTCGGACTCGTGGCGGCACAGGCCGGGATCGAGGTGCTCGAGATCGGCGCCTCGCGCGGCTACTCGTCGATCTGGCTCGCGTCCGGGGCGCGCGTTCTCGGTGGGCGCCTCGTCTCGCTCGAGCAGGATCCGGCGAAGTGTGCCGCCTGGCGCGAGAACATCGCCTTGGCAGGGCTCGAGGAGTGGGCCGAGCTCGTCGAGGGCGACGCCCACGAGACGCTCGCCCGGACCGAGGACGTCTTCGATCTCGTGTTCCTGGACGCCGAGAAGGACGAGTACGAGGCGCTGTTCGGGCTGGCGCGGCCGCTCCTCGAGCCGGGAGCCCTCGTCGTCGCGGACAACGTGCTCTCGCACGTCGAGTCGCTCGGTGCCTACTCGGCCGCGCGGCAGGCCGACGAGACACTCTCGAGCGTGACCGTGCCGCTCGACCGCGGCCTCGAGGTGTCGGTCGTGCTCGGCTCTACTGCCTGACCTCGCTCATCAACCCGTGCAGGTTGCGGTCGGGGTCGCGGAAGAACGTCCCGACCCCACCGAGCTCGAGACCCTCGCCGGCGCGGCGCGAATCGTCGAGCGCGTATCGGCGCTCCCTCCATCCGCACGAAGTGCGTATGCTGGAACTACCGCGGAAAGGAGGTGGTCCGGCTTGAGCGATGACAGTACGGGCAGTGGAGGTACCAGCGGGTAGAGGCGTGCCCCCGGGACCACCGGGAACCGCCTAGCCAGCGTAGGGGGCTCGCGATTCGCGCCGTCGGTGCCGAGCACCGACCGGGAAGCGCCTCTACTAATCCAACGCTGGTATCCGTCTCGAGGGGCCGCTCACGCGGCCCCTCGGCGTTCTTGCTGCGCAAGATCCTGAACGCGGCCGGCTCCGCGGGCGCGGCGCGGAGACGGACCAGTGGCGCTATGCCGCGACGGCGATCGGCGCTGCCTCGTTCAGGAGCTGCGTCACGTGCGTGCGCAGGCGCTCCACGACGAGGGCGCTCGGGCCACCGGTCGGGTCGCAGACGTCCTGCGCCCGGCCGACGGGAAGATCGGGGCAGACGACGCGCGCGCCGGCGATGCCGAGCACGCGCCGGAGGTCCTGCTGCGCCCAGAGTGCGCCGTACTGCCCGGTACTCGCGCCGGCGACGGCCACGGTCTTGTTCAGGAGGGCGGCTTCGCCTCGCGGGCGCGACGCCCAGTCGACGGCGTTCTTGAGAACGCCCGGAATGGAGCCGTTGTATTCGGGGGTGACGAAGAGGACGGCGTCCGCATCGTCGATGCTCTCGCGAAGGTGCCGAACGGCCGGGCTCTCGTCGCCTTCGAGATCGGCGTCGAAGAGCGGCAGCTCGCCGAGACCGTCGAACAGCTCGACCTCGACGCCCTCCGGAGCGACGTCTGCCGCCGCCCGGGCGAGGGCCGTGTTGTACGAGCCCTCCCGGAGGCTGCCGGAGATGGTCAGAAGCCGCATCGGTCAGGCCGTCCTCGTCGCCGCGAAGTAGGCCTTCAGGGCGACGTCGGCCGGCAGGAGGAACCCGCCGCCCGGAAGCGGTGCGTTCCACTCGAGGCCGAAGGCCGTTCGGTCGATCGTCGTCGAGAGCTCGAGGCCGATGCGCTCGTTGCCCCACGGATCGTTCTCGGGGCCGCTCAGGGTTCCGCGGAGCTCGACCGGCTTCGTGACGTCCTTGATGGTCAGGTCGCCGTGAACCACGATCTCGTCGTCCGAGGCCTCGACGGACGTCGAGACGAAGCGCAGCTCCGAGTAGCGCTGCGTGTCGAAGAAGTCGGGGGACTGGAGATGGGCGTCGCGGTCGGCCTCGAACGTCGTGATGCTCGTCGCGTCGACCGTGCCTACGACGCTCGGGGTCTCGCCGCCGGTGATGGCCCCGGTAAAGCCGGGCACGCGCCCCTTCACGGTCACCAGCCCGAGCTTGCGGACCTCGAACTCGAGGGCCGACCAGGAGGGGTCAATCGACCAGGTGCCCGCCGGAATGACTGTGACCGAAGACTCTGCAAGGATGGACATGGACTTACTCCTTTGCGTCCGTTACTATTGAGTACGCAAACAACTGTACACGGAGAAAGATGACTAGTCAAGTATTGAGCGAGCAATCGGTTTCGGTGGAGTCGTTCGTGTCGCTCGTCCGGGCGTACACGCACGTCACGCGCGAGCTCAACGCTCAGCTCACGACCGATCACGGGCTCACGATCTCCGACTACGAGGTGCTTCTCCGCCTCGCACGCGCGCCCGACCGCCGAATGCGCAGAGTCGACCTCGCTCAGCAGGTGCTGCTGACGGCTTCGGGGATCACCCGGCTCCTGGACGGGCTCGAGGGACACGGGTACGTCGCGCGTGCCGCGTGCGATTCGGATCGTCGCGTGGTCTACGCGGTGTTGACGGATGAGGGCGCCGCGAAGCTGCGGGAGGCGTCCTCGACGCACGTCGTGCAGATCGAGGACTACTTCACGTCGCGCTACGACGCGGCCGAGCTGTCGGCGCTTGCGGCGCTCCTCGGACGAATCGACGCCGGCGCCGACGCCGGCCTCGACTGCACCGGCGACTAGCGCCTAGCGCGACTCGAAGTTCTGCCAGTAGCGGCTCGGCGTGGGCCCGCGTTGGCCCTGGTACTTCGACCCGATGCCCTCCGACCCGTACGGTCGTTCGGCGGCCTCGGACAGCTGCACGAACGACAGCTGCCCGATCTTCATCTCCGGGTAGATGGTGATGGGGAGATTGGCGACGTTCGAGAGCTCGAGCGTCACGTGGCCGTCCCAGCCGGGGTCGATGAACCCGGCCGTCGAGTGGATGAGCAGGCCGAGACGCCCGAGGCTCGACTTCCCCTCCAGCCGCGCAACGAGATCGTCCGGGAGCGTCACGCGCTCGAGTGTCGAGCCGAGGACGAACTCGCCCGGGTGCAGGATGAACGCTTCGTCGCCGACGACCTCCACGAGCTCCGTGAGCTCCTCCTGCGCCGCCTTGACGTCGATGAACGGGTAGCGCGAGTTGCGAAAGACCCGGAAGTAGCGGTCGACGCGGACGTCCAGGCTCGACGGCTGCATCAGCGCAGGGTCGTACGGATCGATGCCGATCCGGCCCTCGTCGAGGAGACGCCGGATTGTGCGATCGGAGAGGACCACGGGGCGATTCTACGAGGGCTGCTGTAAGGTCCACGCCCCGGTGTCGATGCTGTTCCCACCCATCGACCCGAACGAGCGGTTTCGCGAGCGTCGGGCCACGGCAAGACGGAGGAAGCGTCTGAGGCGCAGCGTCGCGGTCGCTTCCTTCCTGTTCGTCATCGCAGCGCTGGGAGTGGGCGCGCGGTTCGTCGGAGCGGGCGAGACCCAGCAGCCCGTCGCCGACCTGGCGACGCTCGCCACGACGCCGGCGAGCGGGCCGCGGACGCTCCCGATCGAGATGCGCGGCGTCCACGTCACCATGGCACTCGCGTCGCTGCCGGGGAAGCTCGACGAGTATCTCGATCTCGAGCGCGACGGGCTGACGGCGCTCGAGCTCGACGTCAAGGACGAGAACGGCGAGGTCGGGTTCCAGACGCCGTCGGTCCCGCTCGCGGTGTCGAGCGGTGCGGCGCGCGACTACTACGAGGCAGCCGAGGTTGCGCGGCGCGTGCATCGACGCGGGATCTACCTCGTCGGGAGGATCGTGACGTTCGAGGACCCGGTGCTCTCGCGAGCGCGTCCCGACCTCGCGGTTCGGCGCACGGACGGCTCGGCCTGGCGCGACGCGGCGGGGCTCGGCTGGACGAATCCGTACGATCGGCGCGTCTGGAAATACAACGTCGACCTCGCGGAGGCCGCAGCGAAGGCCGGATTCGACGAGATCATGTTCGACTACGTGCGCTTCCCGTCGGACGGCGACGTCGAGAGCACCGTCTACGCCAACAAGCGATCGCTCGCGAAGCGGCAGGCGATCCCGGCCTTCCTGAAGTACGCGAACCGCCGCCTCGAGCGGTACGGCGTGAGGGTGTCGGCGGCCGTCTTCGGCCTCTCCGCAGCCCGGGATCTCGGCATCGGCCAGCTCCCGAGGCGAATGGCGCCGTACCTCGACACGATCTACGCCATGACCTATCCGTCGCTCTTCGGTCAGGGAGAGCTCGGCCTCGAGGACCCGAGCCTGGCGCCGGGGGCGACCGTGGCGCGCGCGCTGCGGAAGTTCGAGCTCGCCGTACGCGGCCGCGACACGCTCCTCGTTCCGTGGGTACAGGACTTCAGCTTCTCCGTCCCGTACGGCATCGACGAGGTCCGGGCGCAGATCGACGCCGCGAGACTCTCGGGCGCGAAGGGATACTTGCTCTGGAACGCCGAGGGCCTGTACACCGACGGCGCGCTCGAGCCGTAGCGACTACGGAGCGAGCAGGGCTCGTCTCCAGCCGACGCCGCCGCGCTCGTAGCGCACGCGCTCGTGCAGGCGGTCGTCGCGGTGCGTCCAGAGCTCGATCGTCTCCGGAACGACGCGGTAGCCGCCCCAGAACGGCGGCAGCGGCACGGTCGTGTCCGCGAACCGCTCGGCCGCCTCCGCCACGCGCGCGTCCAGTTCCGATCGGTCGGCCAGCTCGCGTGACTGGCGGGACGCCCAGGCCGTGACCTGGCTCCCCCGCGGACGCGTCTCCCAGTACGCCACGGACTCCTCCTCGGACACCTCCTCGACGACGCCCTCGACGCGAAGCTGCCTCCCGAGCTCCCACCAGTGGAGCACGACGGCGGCTCGCGGGTTCCGCCGGAGCTCCTGGCCCTTCCGCGACTCACGGTTCGTGAAGAAGACGAGGCCACGGTCGTCGAGTCCGCGGAGCAGGACGACCCGCGCGGACGGTTGGCCGTCCGGCGTCGCCGTCGCCAACGTCATCGCCTGGGGCTCGGTGACGACGCCTCGCGCCTCGTCGAGCCACGCCTGCACAACAGCGATCGGGTCCTCCACGACCACTATGCTGCCGCGCGTGGCGGCCACCCGCGTGATCGAGATCCGGACCGAGATCCCCGGCCCGCGCAGCCGCGAGATCCTCGACCGTGAGCGCCGCGCCGTGGCGCACCCGCTCATCGTCCACGAGCCGATCGTCGCCGACCGCGCGCGGGGCTCGACCATCACCGACGTCGACGGCAACACGTTCGTCGACTTCGTGGGCGGCGTGGGTGTCGCGAACGTCGGGCACAACCATCCGCGTGTGGTCGCAGCGATCGCCGAGCAGTCCGAGCGCTTCCTGCACACGGATTTCACGGTCGTGCCCTACGAGGGGTACATCGAGCTCGCGGAGCGTCTCGGTGCGCTCGCGCCGATCACAGGCGAGACCCGCGGCGCATTCTTCAATGCCGGCGCCGAGGCGGTGGAGAACGCGGTGAAACTCGCGCGGCTGTATACGAAGCGCCAGGCCGTCATCGTCTTCGAGGGCGCCTTCCACGGCCGCACCTGGATGGCTCTGACGATGACGTCGAAGACGCACCCGTACAAGAAGGGGCTCGGGCCGTTCGCGCCCGAGGTCTATCGGACGCCGTATCCCAACTCCTATCGCGGGCCTGACGCCGCGACGGCGCTCGCGGCGCTCGAGAAGCTGTTCGTCACGCACGTGTCCCCTGAGCACGTCGCAGCGATCGTGTTCGAGGCGCAGCAGGGCGAGGGTGGGTTCGTGCCCGCGCCGGCCGAGTTCGTCGAGGGCCTCCGGCGGATCTGCGACGACCACGGCATCGTCCTCGTGGCGGACGAGGTGCAGACGGGCTTCGGGCGGACAGCCCGCATGTTCGCCATGGAGCACTTCGACGTCGAGCCGGATCTCATGATCGTCGCGAAGTCGATCGCCGGCGGGCTGCCGCTCTCCGGCGTCATCGGGCGGGCGGAGATCATGGATCACCCGCACCTCGGCGCGATCGGGGGCACGTTCATCGGCAACCCGGTCGCACTGGCTGCGGCGCTCGCGGTGCTCGACGTCTTCGCCGAAGAGGAGCTCGTGGCGAAGGCGGAGATCCTCGGGAACGAGATTCGCTCGCGCATGCTCGCGTGGCAGTCGCGCTGGCCTCAGATCGGCGACGTTCGAGGACTCGGCGCCATGCTCGCCATCGAGCTCGTCCGAGATCCGGCGACGAAGGAGCCGGCGCCCGACCTCACGGTCGCGGTCATCGAGGAGGCGTTGCAGCGGGGCCTCCTGCTCCTGAAGGCCGGGGTGCACGGGAACTGCATTCGGGTGCTGTCTCCGTTGACCACGTCCGAGGCCGAGCTCGACGACGGTCTTCGCGCCTGGGAAGAGGCGCTGACGGCCGTTCTCGGCTAGCGCACGCCCCGCCGCTTCGGAAGACTCCCCGGGTGCGCGCGGGCGAAGAGCGCAAGCTCGTCACGGTTCTGTTCGCCGATCTGGTCGGCTCCACGGCCTATGCGGGCGATCGGGATCCCGAGCGCGTACGCGCCCAGCTCGAGCCGTTCTACGGCGCGATGCGCGAGGAGATCGAGCTCACGGGCGGGACGGTCGAGAAGTTCGCCGGAGACGCGGTGATGGCGGTGTTCGGCGCTCCGGCCGCGTTCGAGGACCACGCCGAACGCGCGCTGCACGCCGCCCTTGCGATGCACCGGAGGATGGGCGGCCTGTTCGGAGGGGAGCTCGAGCTCCGTGTGGGCGTGAACACCGGAGACGTCGTGGTCGGCGCGCCGTACGGGGGCGGTTCCTTCGTCACGGGCGACGCGGTGAACGTCGCCGATCGTCTCCAGAAAGCTGCGCATCCCGGCGAGGTGCTCGTCGGGGAGCGCACGGCCGCGGCGGCCGCCGGCGCCTTCGAGTTCGGCGACCCGCGGACCGTCGACGCCAAGGGCAAGCCGGAAGGGGTCCAAGGCGTGCCTGTGGCTGGAGCCCTCCGGTCGATGCGCCCGCGGGGAGTGGCTGGGTTGAGGCGGGTATTCGTGGGCCGAGAGAGCGAGCTCGAACTCCTGCGCGCGACATATCGCCGTGTCGCGACGCAATCCGAGCCACACCTCGTGACGCTCGTCGGCGAACCGGGTGTCGGGAAGTCGACGCTCGTGAGCGAGCTGTGGGAGATCCTCGCCCGAGAGGATCCGCCGCCCGTGAATCGCGTCGGTCGATGTTTGGCCTACGGCACCGGGATCACGTACGAGCCCCTCGGCGAG
>Ga0111538_10012525_pt1 | contig 11214 bp, 7 predicted proteins | sample SoiMethybrSBSTD1_FD_79669 | JGI IMG/M metagenome (GOLD analysis project Ga0111538, IMG submission 79669) | Bulk soil microbial communities from a Populus tree surrounding site in Tennessee, USA - Soil MetaG P. TD hybrid SBSTD1 (version 2)... | ecosystem: Environmental > Terrestrial > Soil > Tree... | reverse complement strand
CTACAACGACAAGAAGCAGATGACGCATCCCGACTACATCGTCGCCCCCGAAGCGCGCGCCGATCTGCCAATGCTGGAGCCGGTCTATCCATTGACCGCGGGCCTCTCCGGCAAGGTGCTGCTCAAGGCTGCGCGGCAGGCCATCGAGCGCGTCCCGGCCCTACCTGAGTGGCAAGACACCGCCTGGCTCAGGCAGCGCGGCTGGCCCGATGCGGCCACCGCACTTGCCCATCTGCACCGTCCCGAGGACCCCTCCGACGTCTCGGCGGCCTCCCCGCCCTGGCAGCGGCTGGCCTACGACGAGCTGCTGGCCGGCCAGCTGGCGCTGGCCCTGGTGCGCCAAAGCCTCAAATCGCAGGCCGGCCGCAGTGTGGCGGGCGATGGGCGCGTCCGCGCCCGCATCGCCGATGCGCTGCCTTTCGGCCTGACCGCCTCGCAACGCCAGGCCTTGAAGGAGATCGCCGAGGATATGGGTTCCGCGCAGCGCATGCTGCGCCTGCTGCAGGGCGACGTCGGCTCGGGCAAGACGGTGGTGGCGCTGATGGCTATGGCGGTGGCCGTGGAGGCGGGCGCGCAGGCCGCGCTAATGGCGCCGACCGAGGTGCTGGCGCGGCAGCATGCCGAGACCATCGCACCGCTCGCCGATGCGGCGGGGCTGCGCATGGGCTTGCTTACCGGCCGGGAGAAAGGCCGCGCACGCGCCGAGCTGCTGGACCGCCTCGCAGCCGGCGACATCGACATCCTGATCGGCACGCATGCCCTCTTCCAGCCGGACGTGGCCTTCAAGGACCTGGCCTTTGCGGTCATCGACGAGCAGCATCGCTTCGGCGTGCATCAGCGGCTCGCCCTGCAGAGCAAGGGCGGGCCCGGCAAGGGCGGCGCCGGCGTGCTGGTCATGACCGCGACGCCGATCCCGCGCACCCTCCTCATGACGCACTACGGCGACCTCGACGTCTCGCGCCTGACCGAGAAGCCGGCAGGCCGCAAGCCGATCGTCACCAAGTCCATTCCCGTCGAGGCCATCGAGCGTCTGATCGACCGGCTGCGCGTGCAGCTTGCCGAGGGCGCGCAGGTCTATTGGGTCTGCCCGCTGATCGAAAGCTCCGACAAATCCGAATTGGCCGCCGCCGAGGAGCGCCATGCCCACCTGGCGCAGGTGTTCGGCGCCGATGCCGTCGGCCTGCTGCACGGCGCCATGGCCGACAAGGCCAAGGACGCCACCATGGCGGCCTTCGCCGCCGATCGCCTGAAGGTCCTGGTGGCCACGACCGTGATCGAGGTTGGCGTCGACGTGCCGAACGCCAACATCATGGTGATCGAGCATGCCGAGCGCTTCGGCCTCGCCCAGCTGCACCAACTGCGCGGCCGCGTCGGCCGCGGCACGCGCGAGAGCTTCTGCATGCTGCTCTACAAGCCGCCGCTCGGCGAGGCGGCCCGTCAGCGCCTGGCGATGATGGAGGACACGGAGGACGGCTTCAAGATCGCCGAGAAGGACCTCGAGCTGCGCGGCGGCGGCGAGGTGCTGGGCGCGCGCCAGAGCGGCATGCCCGAGTTTCGCATCGCCGCCGTGCCCAACTTCGAGGAGCTCTTGGCGGCCGCCCGCGACGACGCACGCCTGGTGCTCGGCCAAGACCCGCACCTGACCTCCCCCCGCGGCGAAGCGCTGCGCCTGCTGCTCTACCTCTTCGAGTGCGACGAGGCCGTGCGCCTGTTCCGCGCTGCGTGACAGGGGCCACGGTCATCGTTGGCCCGCAAAGACCGCCTCGGCCTGACAAAAATGAGCCCCGCTCGGGGCGGGGCCAGTTCCCATCGGCTTGGTGGTATTCCCAGTCGATGGAGTATGACCGCAACGTCATCGACCGTTGCTTTGGTTCCGTCACGCGAGGCTGCCCTAGCCAAGAACCGGTCGCTCCGGGCCGGTGGTGCCCACGAAGGCGTCCCGCAGCCGGCTTGCAGTCTCGGTCGCCGGATTCGTCAGACCCGCGGTGAGCTCGCGCATCCTATTGTAGAAGTACAAATTGCCAACGTTGCCGCCACCGCTGACGTTTTCGGTTTCGGCCTCGTTCAAAGGCAGGATTTCATCTGAGCGTTCCATGTCACGTCTCCTTGAGTGTTTACGGTTCAAGACAGCGGTCTTGACGGGAGCGACTATCGCCTCCGCGCGGCTAATCTCGTGGCTGCTGACCGGCGTCGCTGTGATGGCCGACACAGCTGCAAAGCGGCTTATCGCAAGGCCCGCTATGCGAGGCGGATCGACCCGCTGCGAAGGCCGTTGGTGCAAAGGCACGGCAAGTCTATTTGAGTAAACGGCAGTCCGGCTCTCGCGCGAATGTCGCCCTGAGCCCCGTGCCCGTGGTCCCGGCCCCTGCGGCCGCCTACTGGGCGGCCTGCATCGGTGCCGGCGGACGGCCGTTGCGGGCCTTGGCGACCATGTCCTTGAACTTGGCCTGCGTCTCCGGGTTCACCATGCCGGCCGAGATGATGATCTTGGCCGCGTCCTCGACGCTCATCTTCACGGGGAGCACGCTCTCGCGCGGCACGAAGCACACGAAACCCGAGGGTGGGATCATGCCGGTCGGCATGAACACGCTGATCAGGTCCCGGCCGGGAAATTCGTTGGCGATCTGCTCGGCCGCTTCCCCGGTGACGAACACCAGCGACCAGATGCCCTTGGAGGGAAACTCCATCAGGGCGACCTTCTGGAAGCTTTGGTTCGGCGTGGAGGCCGTCACCACCGACTGGAAGATCTGCTTGAGGCCCTGATACACGTTGCGCACGATCGGCATGCGCCCGAGCATCAGCTCACCGGCGCTGATCAGCGAGCGACCCAGCAGGTTGGCGGCGAGCGCCCCGATCAGCGTCAAGCCGACGATGGCAAATAACAGGCCCACGCCAGGAATGGGAAACGGCAGGTAGGTGTCGGGATTGTAGACCCTGGGAATGTATGGCTTCACCCAGTTGTCGACGATGTTGATGAAGTACCAGGCGGTGTAGAGCGTGATGGAAACAGGGCCCACCACCACAAGACCGGTGAGGAAGTAGTTGCGCACCCGGGCGCCAGCGTGGGACGGCTCGGGCGGGGCCTCGAAGGCCAGCTTGGCCAGCTCGGCCTTGAGGTCGGGCACCGGGTCCGGCGCGGCCGGGCGTGGCCCGGGCGAGCTTGGCTGTTCCTGCATGGGCTAAGCGCTCAGGATTGCTCGGTCCGAACTGCAAACGTAACGGTGGCACGCATGCAAATGCCCGGCCAGATCGATTCGCTAGGGTCCATTGTCATGACAGATGGTGCCGAGGCAAGGCCGGGGAAAGAGCCGGCGCCGCCGGACGCCGTCATGCACCCGTATAACGCTCTCGTATTGTTGTATTTTTTGAGAACCGGGGGACGCTATTGGGTGACGACGAGGCAATCGAGGCCCGAGCCCTTGAACTTGGCGCAGGCAGCGTGGCCGTCCCCGTGGGTCGCAAACGGACCAACGCGCACCCGATAGAACGACCCCATGTTGCCGACCACGGCCTCGTCGATCTCCGGTTCGCGAGCGGCTAGCGCCGCCGCGTAGTCGCGCCGCACCTTGTCGGCAAGGGCCTGCGCCTCGCCCTGCGTGCGCACCATACCCACCTGAATGCGAAATCGGCCCTCAGCCTTGGCGACTGGTTTTGGGGTTGGCGCTGGGGCTGGACCCGCTGCAGGGCCGGGACCCGCCGCAGGGCCGGGACCCGCCGCTGGGGTTGGCGAAGGTTCGCTGCTGTGCACCTCGGTGTTGCGCGACCACGCGCTTGTGCGGGGTCGAGGCGCGGATTGGGCGGAGTTGGTCGCGGACGGGTCGATGGAGGCGGTGGTGGGCGTCGCGGGGCTCGCAGACGGTGTGGACTGGCTGGGAGGCGGCGACGATGAACCGCCAAACCAACCGGCGAACGGGTTCCAGCCGCCCGATTGCTTCGGCGTCGCCGGCACGGGTGGGCTCGCCTCGCTGCCCCAGCCCTGCTCCGTCGATGCTGTCCGCGTCGGTGCAGGAGAGGCGCCCGGGATGGCCGCGGGAGCGACGGCCCCGCCGCCCTCTGCCAGCCCCGCCTCCTGGTAGGCGGAGGTGCGCTGGCGCAAGGCGTCGGCGCGATCGTTGCCGCCGAGCCCGCCTTTCAGCCACAACGCGCTCGTCAGGTCAGCGATGGCCTGGGTGTGCAGCTTCTGCTGCCGGTAGGCGACACCGCGATAGAACAGTGCCTTGGCCATGATGGCCGGCGGCAGGTTGCCGCCGCCTATGACCGCGCTGAGCGCCTGCGCCGCGGGCTCGGCCTTGCCGGCCTCGAGCAGCTTCACGGCCGCCTCGATGGCGCGCTGGGCCTCGGCCGGGTCCTGGCGCTTTTTCTTGGCGGGGGTCGCCTTGGCGGCATCCTCGCCTTCGGCCCCCTCCTCGCCCTCGGGCGCCGCCTTGGCTTTGGCCTTGGCCTTCTTCGCGGAGGTCTTGGCAGGCTCCTGCGCCGCGACATGTACAACGCACGTCAGCCCTACGGCTGCCGCGACCGATGCCGCCAAAGCCAGCCTGCGCCAATCCCGACCCATGGCCGTACGTTTCCCCGTGGACGTCTCGTGCAGACGCGAAAATACCTCCTGCCACACAAGTTAAGCGAATTTGTGCACACGAAGCAATCAGCCTGTCTCGGCCGGTCCGCCCTATTCCACAGTAACCGATTTGGCGAGGTTGCGCGGTTGATCGACGTCCGTGCCCATGAAAGCGGCCGTGTGGTAGGCGAGGAGCTGCACTGGGACGGCATAAAGCAGCGGATTGACGAAGGGATGCACGCTCGGCACGGGGATATAGGCCTCCAGCGCGCAGCCTGCCCGCCCCGGCCCGGCATCGGAGATGAGGATGATCCGACCGCCTCTGGCCGCCACCTCCTGCATATTGGACACGGTCTTGTCGAACAGGTCGTCGACGGGAGCCACCACGATCACCGGCACCTTCTCGTCGATCAGCGCGATGGGGCCGTGCTTGAGCTCACCTGCCGCGTAGCCCTCCGCGTGGATGTAGGAGATCTCCTTGAGCTTCAATGCGCCCTCGAGCGCCAGCGGGTAGTTGACGCCGCGCCCGAGGTAGAGCACGTCGCGCGCCTTCGACAGATCGTGGGCGAGCTTCTCGTAGAGCGCCTCGTTGCGCAGCAGCGTGGACATGTGGCGCGGCAATTCGGCCAGGGCTTTGGTCAGCTCCTTCTCCTGCGTCGCATCGATGATGCCGCGCGCTCGGCCGAGCGCGATGGTCAGGCACGCGAGCGCGGAAAGCTGGCAGGTGAAGGCCTTGGTGGAGGCAACGCCGATCTCGGGGCCGGCGAGCGTCGGCAGCACGACATCGGATTCACGCGCGATGGTGGAGGTGCGCACATTGACGATCGAGACGATGCGCTGGCCCTGCGACTTGCAATAACGCAGCGTCGCCAGCGTGTCGGCGGTCTCGCCGGACTGCGAGATGAAGAGCGCCAGCCCGCCTTTCGGAAGCGGCGGCTCGCGATAGCGGAACTCGGAGGCGACATCGATCTCGACGGGAATGCGCGCATAGCGCTCCAGCCAATACTTGGCGACGATGCCGGCGTAGTAGGCGGTGCCGCAGGCGGAGATCGACACCTGAGAAACGCTAGCGGGATCGATGCCGAGATCCGGCAGGTGCACGCTGCCATCGGCAAAATCGACGAAGCTCGCGAGGGTATGGCTGATCACCTCGGGTTGCTCGTGGATCTCCTTGCCCATGAAGTGGCGGAAGTTGCCCTTATCGACCAACAGCGAGCTTGCGACCGACTTGATGGCCTGCCGCTCGACCTTGCGGCCGTCGAGATTGAAGATCTGGGCCTGCTCGCGGCTCAGGACCGCCCAATCGCCGTCCTCCAGGTAGGTGATGGTGTCGGTGAAGGGAGCAAGCGCGATGGCGTCGGAGCCCAGATACATGGTGCCCTGGCCATGGCCGATGGCCAACGGCGGTCCCTGGCGGGCTCCGATCATCAGGTTGTCCTGACCGGCGAAGATGATGGCGAGCGCGAAAGCGCCGCGCAGTTGCTGCAGCGCCGCCTTGGCCGCCTCGACCGGTGCCAGCCCGCCATCGAGGTGGTCGCTGATGAGGTGCAGCACCGTCTCGGTGTCGGTCTCGGTCTGGAACACGTGGCCCTTGGCGGTGAGCGCCTCGCGCAACTCCTGAAAATTCTCGATGATGCCGTTGTGCACGACCGCCACGCGATCGTTCATGTGGGGGTGGGCATTGCGCTCGACGGGCTTGCCGTGCGTCGCCCAGCGCGTATGGCCGAGGCCGGTGCGTCCCTGCAGGGGGTGGTTGGAGAGCCGCAGCTCCAGGTTCTTGAGCTTGCCCTCGGCGCGGCGGCGGTCGAGATGGCCGTTCTCGACGGTGGCAACGCCCGCCGAGTCGTAGCCGCGATACTCGAGCCGACGCAGCGCGTCGACGAGGTCGCCGGCTACCGCCTTCTGCCCGAGAATGCCGACGATGCCGCACATGATCCTGTCTCCTGATCCGCATCGTTCTGATGCCATGGGCCAGCCGCGTGCAAGCCGCGTGCCGTCTAGTCGGATCGCCGGGACCTGGCTGTTACCCGCGTTGCAGCTTGGCGTTGGTAAACCGATCCGGGGGCAACGTTCAATTCAAACTCTGTGTCCACTCTTTGCTGGTTAATTCAAGCGGACTTCTTGCGCCGGGCCATCAGAGCGCGGAACTTGGCGGCCCAGCCGGGGCGCTGCTCCTGGGGCGAGCGCTCGAGGGCCAGGGCGTCGGGTGCCACGTCCTTGCTGATGACGCTGCCCGAGCCGATGTAGGCGCCATCGCCGACTTTGACAGGCGCCACCAGCGACGTGTTGGAACCGACAAAGGCGCCCTTGCCGATGTCGGTGAAGTGCTTGCTGAAGCCGTCGTAGTTGCAGAAGATGGTGCCGGCGCCGATGTTGGCGCCCTCTCCGACCCGCCCATCGCCGATGTAGGCGAGATGATTGGCCTTGGCCCCCGTCTCGAGCTTGGCGTTCTTCACCTCGACGAAGTTGCCGATGCGCGCGCTGTCGCCGATATCGGTGCCGGGGCGGAAGCGGGCGAACGGGCCGACGCGGGCGCCCTTGCCGATGCGCGCCCCGACCATGTGGCAGTTGGCCATGATGTGGGCGCCGTCCTCGACCACGACGCCGGGGCCGAAGAACACATTGGGCTCGACGATCACGTCACGGCCGAGCACCGTGTCGAAGCTCAGCCAAACCGTCTCCGGCGCCACCAGTGTCGCCCCCTGCTCCATGACCCGGCGCCGCGCGCGCCCCTGGAAGACGGCTTCCGCGGTGGCCAACTGCTCGCGCGAGTTGACGCCCAGTGCCTCCTCGGCGGCGCAAGCGACGGGCCTTGTGACCAGTCCGTCCGCGGCAGCCAGCGCCACGACCTCGGTCAGGTAGTATTCGTTCTTGGCATTGCGGTTGCCGATGCGCGCCAGCAGCCCGGCAAGGTCCGGCACGCGGAAGCCCATCGCGCCCGCGTTGCATAGGCCGATGCGCCGCTCCGCGTCTGTCGCATCGCGATCCTCGCGGATCGCCCGCACGACGCCGTCCGCACCGACGATCAGGCGGCCGTAGCCTCCGGCATCGGCGGCCTCGAAACCCAGGGCCGCGATCTGCGCACCGGCATCGAGCGCGGCCACGAGCCGACGCAGCGTGGCCGGCTCGACCAGCGGCGTGTCCGCGAACAGCACAATCACATCGCCTTTGTGGCGTTCCAGCGCGGGACGCGCAGTCAGCGTGGCGTGGCCCGTGCCGGCTTGTATCGCCTGCTCGAAGCACTCGATGCCCGGCGCCATCCTGGCTGCCTCGGCGCGGACGGCTTCCATGCCGGGGGCCACCACCAGGGCCAGCTTGGCTGCGCCCGCCGAGCGCGCAATGGCCAGCACGTGCGCCAGCATCGACCGGCCGGCAATGCCATGCAGCACCTTGGGGATCGCCGAGCGCATGCGCAGGCCCTTGCCGGCGGCCAGTACGATGATCAGAAGCGGATGCTCGGTCATGTTGGCGGACAGATCGTGTTGCAGCTACTCGTCGGCGCCCCCGGTCGTGGCCACGCAACTTGCATGCCGGGGCGTATCGTCCTCATCTGTGTGGCAATTTGCGGCCCAAAGGCAACATCCATTGGCGCTTCGGGCACATGTCCACAAGGCCAGTGGCCGACACGGGGGCCTGCGCGTTGACCGGCCCCCCCGGCTTTTGACACGGTTCTATACGATTCGGATCGCACCCCAGTCCAGCGTCCCTCCGGGCGATTCGACGGCAGTTCAAGAGAGATAAGGACGCTTCTGGTCATGGCGGCTCAGGCAAGTCACCACGCTCCATCCGGACGCTTCATCAGGGCATACCTCCTCACCTGGGGGTTGCTGGCGGCGGGCGGGCTTACATACCTCGCCTCCCTGGCGTGGCATCCCCAGCTCTTCTCGGTGCAGCAGCGGCCCCAGATGGCCGAGACCGACGCAGGGGTCCAGGCTGCCAACAGGGCGCTGGCCGAGGTCGGCAGCGTGCGGCGTACTGTGACCGAGATCCAGAAAGATGTCGGCCGCATCAAGGATACCATCGGCCAACGCGAGCTCGAGGAGAAGGCGGCGCAGGCGCGGCTTTCCGCGCTGGAGGATCGCGTGACGACGATGGCCACAACGCCGATCGCCCAGGCGACGCCGGAGTCGGCACCGAACGTCACAACGGCCAAGTCGCGATCCGGCGACAAGGCCAGGGCCACGGCCGAGAAGCGCCAGACCGGCGCCGAGCCGCCGCGCGCGCCGACCCACATCATCACGCTCACGGAAACGCCGGCCGTTCCCGTGCCGGCTGCCAAGGCGCAAGAAGGGTCTCCCAGGGCCGAAACTCAGACCGCGCCACCCAAGATCGAAACCGGCAGCATTCCCGCGCCTGCAGTCATCACCTTCGGCGAGCCCGAAGTCACGCCGGCGCGGGAGGCCTTCGCCGTGCAGGTCGCAGCCGGGCCGTCGCTCGATGCCCTGCGCCTGAGCTGGAGCGTGCTTGTCGAGCGCCACAGCGCGCTGGGCTCGCTGCAGCCCCGCTTCGTGGGGCCGCGCAAAGACGGCGGCCACTACCGTCTGCTCGCCGGCCCCCTGCCCAGCAAGGCCGAAGCCGACAAGGTCTGCGATGCCATGGGCGTCGGCAAGCAAGGCTGCCTCTCCACGCCCTACATCGGCGACCCGCTGTAACCTTCTCCCCGTTCGCGGGGCGTGTAATCAGCCAAGCCTTGCGGCGGTCCCTTTCTTTGCCATACCTACGGCAGAGAAAGGCAAGCTCCTGTGCGGCTCTCGGATCTCACCGAAACGACGGCGGACGCCCTCAGGGGTGCCGGCGCGGCGCTCCTCGACGTGATGACGCCGACCTTGCGGTTGGGCGTCACCGGGCTCGCGCGCTCCGGCAAGACCGTGTTCATCACCGCGCTGGTGCGCAGCCTGGTGGCCGGCGGGCGCCTGCCGTTCTTCGCCGCCATGGCGGAGGGCCGCGTGGCGCGGGCCTATCTCCAGCCGCAGCCCGACGACGCCGTCCCCCGCTTCGCCTATGAGGAGCATCTGGGCCTGTTGGCCAATGACCCGCCGCGGTGGCCAGAGAGCACCAAGCGCATCAGCCAACTGCGCGTCACCATCGAGTACGCGCACACCACCGCGTTCCGCCGCGCGCTGGGCCCGGGACGGCTGCACGTCGACATCGTCGACTATCCCGGCGAATGGCTGATCGACCTGCCGCTCCTGGAGCTCTCGTTTGCCGACTGGTCGCTGCGGGCGGTCAAGGACGCGCGCGCCCCCCACCGGGTCGAGGCCGGCAAGGACTGGTTGGAGCTCGTCTCCACGCTCGATCCCGATTCGCCGGCCGACGAGCAGACCGCACTCACCGGCGCCGGCCTCTTCACCCGCTATCTGCAAGCCGCGCGCACGCCCGATCCAGAGCTGACCGCGCCGGGGCCCGGCCGCTTCCTGCTGCCGGGCGATCTTGCGGGCTCGCCGCTGCTGACCTTCTTCCCGCTACCTCCGGCGAGGGACGCCGCCTACCAGCGCGGCTCGTTGGGCGCCATGCTGGCGCGCCGCTTCGAGAGCTACAAATCCCACGTCGTCATGCCGTTTTTCCGCGACCATTTCGCCAGGCTCGACCGGCAGATCGTGCTTGTCGACACCCTGTCCGCCGTCAATGCGGGCGCAGCCGCGCTCGCCGACCTGCAGCGCACCCTGGAGGCGGTCCTGAAATGCTTCCGCCCCGGCGCCAACACCTGGCTCTCCGGCATCCTGGCGCGGCGCATCGACCGGCTGCTGTTCGCCGCTACCAAGGCCGATCATCTGCACCACACCAGCCATGATCGGCTCGAGGCCATCCTGCGCCTCCTCGCCGACAAGGCCATGGCGCGGGCGGCCTTCGCCGGCGCCGAGGTCAAGACGCTGGCGCTGGCCTCGCTCAGGGCCACGCGGGAGGCGGAGGCCAAATCGGGCCGGCAGCGCCTGCCCTGCATCGTCGGCGTGCCGCTGCCCGGCGAGCGCCTGGGAGCCAAGGTGTTCGACGGCAAGGCCGAGGCCGCCGTGTTCCCCGGCGACCTGCCGGACGACCCTGCGAGCCTCCTGGCGCCATCTGGCCGAGTAGCACTCGCTGCCGACAGCGTGCATTTTCTCAAGTTCCGGCCCCCGCGCGTGAGCCTGGAGAGCCCTTCGGGCGAGGAGCCGGCACTGCCGCACATTCGGCTCGATCGGGCCATCGAGTTCCTGCTGGGGGACCGCCTCTTATGAGCGAGCCCCGCAAGCCCCGGGTGTTCGATCCTGGAGATCCCGCCATCGTCGAGGAGCCGGCGGCAGGCGCGGAAACCGCCAGCAAAGACACTGCCTCCGCCGCACCTCTCGCGGGTGGTCCGACGGTGCGACCGACGCTCGCCGATCTCGGCCAGCGGGGGCTCCGCTGGGGCATGATACTGGCCACGGCACTGGCCGGCGCGGCCCTCCTGGGGATTGGCGCCTGGTTTGCGCGTCTCGTCTCGGCGGCCTTGGTGCGCGAGGACTGGGTCGGCTGGACCGCGCTTGCCCTGCTGCTCGTCGCCGCGCTCGCCGCCCTTATGCTGGCTTTGCGCGAGCTGATCGGCTTTTCGCGGCTCGCCCGCCTCAACCGCATCCGTGCCGACATCGCCCGCGCCATCGCCGACCGCAACCCGAGGCGCGAGCGCAAGGCAGCGCTGCGGCTGG
>Ga0111538_10012524_pt1 | contig 11215 bp, 10 predicted proteins | sample SoiMethybrSBSTD1_FD_79669 | JGI IMG/M metagenome (GOLD analysis project Ga0111538, IMG submission 79669) | Bulk soil microbial communities from a Populus tree surrounding site in Tennessee, USA - Soil MetaG P. TD hybrid SBSTD1 (version 2)... | ecosystem: Environmental > Terrestrial > Soil >... | reverse complement strand
GTACTCGCTGCGGCTCGCGGCCTGCAGCTTGAACGCGGTCACGCTCATGAAGCGCGCGTGGCTCTCGACCTTGTGCAGGAAGGTCAGCAGCTGGAACGCGTCCGCGTCGAAGGCCACCGAGTAGCCCACGCGGCCGAACTCCTCCTTGTTGCGCTTGACGTCCTTCTGCTTCTTGATCGAGGAGAAGGCGATGCCCGACTCCGTGCAGAAGGTGGTCAGCGTGCGCACCAGGTTGTTGATGTCCTGGTCGTCCGACAGGATCTCCTTGATGACCCCGTCGGTCTCGCGCTGGATGATGACCTCCTTGATCAGCTCGGGCGTCTTCTCGAGGAGCTTGCGGTTCTCCTCGATCGTCGCCTTGAGCTGGGCCACCTCGGCACGGCGCTGCTCGATGCCCTCGTGCTGGAAGTAGATCAGCGTGCCCAGGCCCGCGGCGGCCAGGACGCTGATGCCGGCGAAGAGGAACTGGCGCTTCTTCTCGCTCATTTGCGCTTCTTCTCCGCGGCGCTCTTGGCCGCTGCGCCCTTGGCCTCGGCGGCGGACTTCTCCGCGGCGCCCTTCTTGCCTTCCTCGACGGCCGGCGCGCCGGCCTCCTTGCGCTCCTCGGGCGACTTCAGGTCGACCTCGAGGGGGAAGTTCCACACCTCGTTGGGCATCAGGCCCTCGTCACGGCTGCTGGTCGAGCCCTCGGGCGGCGCCGGCTGCCGGAAGTCCTCGCAGAACGGCGAGCCCTCCAGGTCGTCCATGAAGTTGGCGACGTGCGACGGGTTGGTCGAGCCCGAGTGGCCGCTGGCCTTGAGCTTGCCGAAGCTCTTGGCGCGCGAGTTCTCCTTCTGGTCGACGCTCACGTCGTCGAACCAGATCAGGTACTTCTCGCCGTCGCCGCCGACGTTGACCACGTCGATGAGCTCGTCGATCTTGCGCGTCCAGGAGATGCGGTTGGCGGTGACCTTCTTGAGCGTCTCCTCGCGCGCGTCGAACAGCTTGGACTCCTTCTCCAGGTCGCGGTGGTAGGCGATCTGGGGGTCCAAGCCGGCCTTCGTGTCCTGCAGCAGGGCCAGCTCGGACTTCACCTCGGCGGCGACGCCGAACGCGGTCCAGGCCCACCAGGCCACCAGGCTGCCGTTGATGGCCACGGAAGCCGTGACCGCCATCATCAGTTTGACCGGAGTACGGCGCTTCTGGCGCGACTCCTCGGGAAGCAGGTTGATGAGGATCATTCGGCACACACCCTCGAAGCCAGCCCGATCGCGACCGCGAGGGACGGTGCGCAGGCTTCCATTTCCTCGACCTTCACGCGGCCGTCGGCCACGCGCAGACCCTCGAGGGGATTCCACGTGCGCGCCGTGCGCTGCGTGGACTGCTCGAGGAACGACACGACGCCCGGGGCCAGGACGCCGCCGCCGGAGAGCAGGATCTCCTCGACGCGCAGGCCCTCGCGGTTCTCGACGTAGTCGAGCGACAGCGTGAGCTCGCTCACCATGTCCTCGAGCACGGGCTGGATCGCGCGGCTGATCTCGGCCTCACGACCGGTCGGCTCGCGCTTGATCGCCTCGGCCTCGGTGTTCTCGACTCCGAGGCGCCGCGCCGTGGCCTGTGTCATGTCCTGGCCGCCGATCGCGATCTCGCGGCTGAAGCAGGTCTCGCCGCCGCACAGCACGTTGATCGACGTGGCCGACGCGCCCACGTCCACGAGCGCGATGGCGCGGTTCTCGTCGCCCGCCACCTCCGACAGGCCGCACAGCTCCCAGGCGTTGGCCAGGGCGAACACGTCGACGTCGACGGCCAGCGGGTTCAGCCCGTGGCGCGTGATCTCGCGGATGCGCTCCTCGATCGCGGACTTCTTGCAGGCCGCGATGACGACGCTCATCTGCTCCTGGCCGCCCGGGTTCGCGCCCTCGGCCGCGGTGTGGGGCTTGCGCTTGAGGCGCTGGCAGTCGATCTGGACGTCGTCCGCCTCGAAGGGCAGGTACTTGTCGGACTCGAAGCGGATGGCCTGACGCAGCTCCGCGTCGGTCATGTCGACCATCGTGATGTAGCGCACGACGACGGCCTGTCCGGAGACGGACGTGACCACGGTCTTGCTGCGGAACTTGCCGAGTTGCAGCACCTTGGCGATCGCCTCGGCGCGATCACCGCCGGGCGCGACCTCGGCGCGGGCGAAGCCGGTGATGACGGGCTCCGGTCCCTCCAAAGAAATCTCGACCCCCTTGACGACCTGGTGACCCAGGTCGAGGCCGACGACGCTCTTGCTCTTCCGGAACACCTGTACCTCTTGGTCAGCTGTTTTTCGGCGCGGGGTGGGAACTGACGACCGAGTGCGCGGGGACTGGATCGGTCGCGGAAGAGCGTTTCGGACGACACGCGATTCCGGCTGGAGGGTCTCTTCCGCCTTTCGCTCGCGCGCTCGCCGGCGGAAAGCCCTTCCGTGCGACGCCAGGCGCCTGCGGCGCGCGGGGACGCGTCGCGAGTTCCTCACCGAATCGACGCGCGCGGAGCGTGAACTCGAGGGCTCAGGCCGACGAGGTGCGGTCGGCGAGCTCCTCGTCGAACCCGGCGCGGAAGCGCTCGTCGAGCGCCTGCAGCAGGGCCTCGGCGTCGCTGCCGCGGGCGCACAGCTCGAGCTCGGTCCCCGGCCCCGCGGAGAGCGTCATCAGCTCCAGGATGCTCTTGCCGTTGACCTCGCGGCCGCGGCCGCGGATGCGCAGGTCGCTCTGGAAGCGCAGCGCGGTCGAGACGATCGCGTGGCACGGGCGCGCGTGCAGCCCCTGCGCATTGACCACGCGAACCGAGCGCCGCACCTCGGCGGATAGAGGGCGGCCGGTCACGCCTCCGACTTCTCGCGCAGGAGCTCCACCAGCGCCTTCTTGGTGGTCACGGCCATGGCGAAGCGACGGAAGTCGGCGTCGCGGCCCAGGTTCGAGATCCAGCGCATGACGTCCAGGTGCCGCTCGGGCAGGTAGCGCTCGCTCGGCCGGTCGGGACGGAGAACGGTGAACAGGAGGTTCACCGGCGCACCGTCGAGAGACTTCCAGTCCAGGCCGCGCGGATGGATCGAGAGGCTGAAGATGGCCTCCTCGAGGCCGACGAGCTTCACGTGCGGGATGGCCACGTGCTGGCCGACGCCGGTCGAGGCGAGCGCCTCGCGTTCGAGCAGGGCCTTCAGCGCCGCCCCGCGCTGATCGGGCGAGAGCTGGTTGGCCTTCTCGAAGTTCTCCACGAGCTCGGTGAACACGGCTTCCTGCGTGGTCCCCGTGAGAGTCACGCTGCAGGACGCCGGCTTGAAGTGCTTCCAGTAGTCCTTGGCCTCGGTCTTCATGCGCGCGATCCGTGCTCTCGGACGAGCCGCGCGATCGCGGTCGTCGTGCCCCTGCGCGTGACCAGTGTAGCGCGTAGGACGCCGCCGCGGCTCACGTCGGGAAGCACCCCGGACGACCGCGGGGTCCGTACCGTACGCGGGTGAAGCACGGCTCGGCGTAGAGAACGCGCACCAGGTACAGACCGTTCGGCGGCGCCGTGGGGCCGGCCTCGGCTCGATCGCGGGCGACGAGGAGTTCGTCGATGCTCGCCTCGGATCGCTTGCCACGCCCCACTTCGAGCAGCGTGCCGGCGAGCGTGCGCACCATGTTGTAGAGGAAGCCGTCGCCCTCCACGGCCAGTGCCACGAACGAGCGCCGCGCCCACAGGTGCAGCGCGCGCACGTGGCGGACGTTAGAGCGGCGCGGCGAGCCCGCGCTCGCCAGCGAGGTGAAATCGTGGCGCCCGACGAAGCGCCGCGCGGCCGCGCGCATCGCCGCGAGGTCGAGCGGATCGGGCACCCAGTGCGCGAGGTGCGGCGCGAACGGCGCGGCGAACTGCGAGGTGCGCACGACGTAGACGTAGCGCTTGCCGCGCGCGTGCTTCTGGGCATGGAAGCCGTCCGGGCAGGTCTCCAGCGCCTGCAGCACGACGCCCTCCGGGAGGTGCGCGTTCAGCGCGAAGAGCAGGCGCTCGTCGGGCAGGCGCGAGTCGACGTGGAAGCTCGCCACCTGCCCCAGCGCGTGCACGCCGGTGTCCGTGCGTCCGGCGCCGACGACCGAGATGCGCTCGCCCACGAGCGCATCGAGCGCCTCCTCGAGCGCGGCCTGCACGGTGGGGAAGCCCTCCTGGCGCTGCCAGCCGAAGAAGCGCGAGCCGTCGTAGGCGACGAGGACGCGTACGTTGCGCACGGTGAGAGGCGCTCAGGAGCGCGCGCGCGACGTCCCCGGATCGCGCAGGGCCACGCGGCCCTGCAGCGCGTCGTCGATGACGCCCTTGTGCAGGTACTCGAGAGCGCTCCCGGCCGGGACGCCGCGCGCGAGGCGCGACACGCGCACGCGCGCCGCGGCGCGGTCCAGCGCGGCGAGCACGAGCAGGGCGGTGGCCTCGCCCTCGGAGTCGGGATCCGTGGCCAGGATCACCTCGCGCAGCGACGGATCGGCGGCGCGCTTCACGAGCGCTCCGATCGTCAGGTGGCGCTCCTCCGTGCCCTCGGCCGGGTTGTACGCTCCGAGCAGCACGTGGTAGCGGCCGCGGTACACGCCGGCGCGCTCCACGGCCTCGACGTCGCGCGGCTCCTCGACCACGAGGATCGTGTGCGCGTCGCGCGTCGCGTCCGAGCACAGCGCGCAGGGATCGTCCTCGCTCACGTTGTGGCACGTGCCGCAGCGGCGCGTGGAGCGCACCGCGTCTTTCACCGCGTCGGCCAGCTCCGCTGCATCGGGATCGCGCAGGACGTGGAACGCCAGACGCTCGGCCGTGCGCCGGCCGATGCCGGGGAGGCGCTCGAAGGCCTCGATCAATCGCTCGAGCGGCCGCGGATAGGGCATCTACAGCAGGCCGGGGAGGTGGACACCGCCCGTGATGCGGCCGATCGCCTCGCGCTCGGTGTCGGCGGCGCGGCGCAGCGCGTCGCGCAGCGCCGCCAGCAGCGCTTCCTCGAGCTGCCGCGGATCGGAGGGATGGGCGGGGAGCAACTTCACCGCGCGCACCTCCTGGCGGTCCGCGCTGAGCTCGATGCGCACCGCGCCGCCGGCGGCCAGCCCCTCCACGGTGCGCGTGCGCAGCTCCGCCCGCACCGCGTCGAGCTGGCGCTGCATCTCCTGGGCCTGCTTCAGCAGGTTGCCCATCTCGCCCAGGCCACTCATGACAGGTCCTCCACCGTTCCGTCGAACTGCTGGGCCAGCCGCTGCGTGAACAGATCCTTGGTCGGCGGCGGGCGCTCGACCTTGCGCGGAGCGCCGGAAGCGGCGACCTCGAGCTCCGTGGGACGTCCGAACGCGCGCTCGTAGGCGCGCGCGCAGGCGGCCAGATTGCGCTTGTCGCGCACGAGGCGCTCCTCGCCCTCGGTCAGAGGACCGAACGTCAGGAGCACGCGTCCCGCGTCGTTCTCCGCGAGCACCTTGGCTCCGTGGCGCGCGAAGAGCGTGGCGAGCGCGCCGTGCGTGCGCTGGAGATCGGCGACGAATGCGTCGAAGGGTTTCGCGGGCGGACGCGCGGTCGCGGGAGCAGCGCCCTCGGCCGGCGCACGCGCCGGAGACGGCGCGGCGGAAGGTGCGCCGCCGGCAGGTGCGCGGCCCGGGGCGGCCGCCGGAGCAGCCTGCGCCGGCGCACCGCTCGTGAGCCGGCGCTCGAGCGCCTCGATGCGCTCGACGAGACCGCCGAGGGGCACGGTGGTATCGGCGCGCGCGAGGTCGAGCAGCACGAGCTCGAGCACCAGGCGCTCCTGTCCGGGGAGCAGGCGCATGCGCTCGCGCGCGCGCAGGAGCTCCTGCAGGAAGAGTTCGAGGCGCTCCACTCCCAGACGCTGACCGCGCTCGAGCGCGGTCTTGCGCTCGGCGCCCGTGAGCGTCACGAGCGGCGTCGCCTCGCCGCAGTGCGCGAGCAGCGCCGCTGCGCGCAGGAGCTCGAGCAATCCGTTCAGCGCTTCCTCCTCGTCGCCCTCCATCGCCGCCAGACGCTCGAGCAACGTCGCGCGCTCGCCGCGCTCGGCGAGGAGCAAGAGCGCGTCGAGCTCCTGCGTGCCCGTCTCCCCTCCGAGACGCCGCAGGTCCTCGAGCCCGGGCTCGTTGCCCGCGAAGGCCAGCAGCTTGTCCGCGAGCGACAGCGCGTCGCGCATGCCGCCCCGCGCGAGGCGCGCGAGCTCGGGAGTGACGCCCGCGCCGGCACGCACGCCCTCGGCGGCGAGGACCTCGTCGAGCCGGGCCGCGATGCGCTCCTCGGACAGGCTCGACAGGCGCAGGATCTGGCAGCGCGAGAGGATCGTGTCGAGCACCTTGTGGGGCTCGGTGGTCGCGAACAGGAAGACGACGTGCGGCGGCGGCTCCTCGAGCGTCTTCAGGAGCGCGTTGAAGGCGCTCTTCGAGAGCATGTGCACCTCGTCGATGAGGTACACCTTGTAGCGCGCGCGCATCGGCGCGTAGGCCACCTCGTCGCGCAGCTCGCGGATGTTCTCGACGCTGGTGTGCGAGGCGGCGTCGATCTCGATCAGGTCGACGTCGCGCCCGGAATCGGACTCGAGGCAGCGCTCGCACGTGCCGCAGGGCGTCGCCGTGGGTCCCTTCTCGCAGTTCAGGCACTTGGCGAAGATGCGCGCGAGCGTGGTCTTGCCCGTGCCGCGCGGTCCGGCGAACAGGTAGGCCTGGCCGACGTGGCCGCCGGAGAGCGCGCCGCGCAGGACCTCGGTGACGACTTCCTGCCCGATCACCTCGCGGAAGTCCCGCGGGCGGTACTTGCGTGCCAGGACGAGGTAGGAGGACATGGGAAAACGCGCGCGCGAAGCAGAGGGTAGCACGAGCGCGCCAGTGGGCTCGGGCCGCGCGCACCTGGAGCCCTGATCTTAGGGCTGCTCCGTTCCCGGCCTGACCCGGTTCGAACCGGCTCCATTGCGTCGGACCGAGCCCGCTGTCGCGCTCGTGCCGTGCGCGCGCTCCTCGCGCGCGGTTCTCGTCGTTGGCGGAGAGGGTGGGATTCGAACCCACGGTGCCGTTTCCGACACACACGCTCTCCAGGCGTGCTCCTTCAGCCGCTCGGACACCTCTCCCGCTCGGTGCCGAAGCACCGTGCTCGATCTCGCGCAGGTCCGCGGCGCCGCGCTCGCGCGCGGGGCGCGCGACGCGCAGGTGGCGGAGAGCGAGGGATTCGAACCCCCGATGCCCCGGAGGACATACTGGTTTTCGAAACCAGCCCTTTCAGCCGCTCAGGCAGCTCTCCGCGCGGAGCGGCCGGCGCACCGGCTCACTCCTGGTCGTGTCGTCGCGCCCGGAAGAACTCCTGGAGCAGGACGCGCGCTTCCTCGGCCAGCACTCCCTCCCGCCAGGCGACCCTGTGGTTCGCCGCGGGATGATCCAGGACGTTGCCGAGCGAGGCGCAGCCTCCGAACTTGGGGTCGCGCACGCCCCACACGACGCGCCGCACGCGCGCGTGTACCAGCGCGCCCGCGCACATGAAGCACGGCTCGACGGTCGTGTACACCACGCACTCGGTCAGGCGCACGACGCCCAGCTTCCGCGCGGCACTGCGCAGCGCCAGGAGCTCGGCGTGGGCGCCCACGTCGCACTGCTCGCGCACGCGGTTGTGGTCGCGCGCCAGGAGCTCGCCTGCGCGCACGACCACGGCACCGATCGGGACCTCGTCGGCGAGCGCAGCCGCGCGCGCCTCGTCGAGGGCGATCCGCATCCAGGCCTCCTCGGCGGCGTCCACGTAGATCGGTTCGGGACCGGGGACCAACGCTCTACTTCGCGTTTTCAAAGGGCTCGCCGCGGCGCGCTCCCGCCGCCTTCCGGCGCGCCCGCTCCGGGCACTGCCCGGCGGAGGTGGTACACCCAGGTGGACTCGAACCACCAGCCTTCTGATCCGTAGTCAGATGCTCTATCCAATTGAGCTATGGGTGCACGGAGGGGCAAAGGTTCTAGCGAGGTCCGTGCGGGCGTGTCAAGCCACTCGCACGCCGGCCCGTGGCGCTCGCGCGCGCGGGCGGTGCGGCGGTTCCCACGCTGGTGAACGCCGCCCGCCGGGACACTAGCCTGTTCCCATGGCGCGCTCACCCCGGCACCTGATCAGCCTCTCCGACCTCGACAACAGCGCCCTGGACGAGATCCTCGAGCTCTCGGCGCGCATGAAGCGCCGCGGCGGGCGAGGCGAGCTGGCGGGCAAGACGGTCGGGATGCTGTTCTTCCGCGGCTCGCTGCGCACGCGCGCATCGCTCGAGACCGCCGTGCTGCAGCTCGGCGGCAACGTGGTGAACCTCACCGCGATGAGCGACTTCTGGGAGCTCGAGGAGCGCGACGGCGTCGTCATGGACGGGCGCGCGCCGGAGCACGTGAAGGACGCCGCGGCGGTGCTCTCGCGCTACGTGCACGCGCTCGCGATCCGCCCCGCGCCGAGCGGCACGTCGTGGGAGGTCGACCGCAAGGACGAGCGCATCCGTACGTGGGCACGCCACTCGTCGGTCCCGGTGATGAACATGGACAGCTCGCTGTGGCACCCGCTGCAGGCGCTCGCCGACCTGCTCACGCTGAAGGAGCACCTGGGCGACGTGCGCGGCCAGCCGCTGGCGATCACGTGGGTGCACTCCCCCACCCCGGCGTCCGCCTCCGCCGTGCACTCGCTGCTCGAGGGCGCGCTGCGCTTCGGCATGCGCGTGCGTCTCGCTCACCCGCCGGGCTACGAGCTCGACGGCGGCGTGCTGTCCGAGGCCGACGAGTGGGCGAAGAGCTCGGGCGGCGAGCTCGCGCGCGACATGACGCCCGAGGAGGCCGTGCGCGGCGCGCGCGTCGTCTACGCGCGCTCGTGGCAGTCGCTCGAGACCTACGGCAATCCGACGCTGGCGGCGAGCCAGCGCTCGCGCCTCACGAACTGGCGCGTCGACGAGAAGCTGCTCGCCCGCGGCGAGAACGCGCGCCTCATGCACGCCATGCCGGTGCGGCGCAACGTCGAGGTCACGGACGAGGTGCTCGACGGGCCGCGCAGCCTGCTCTACGAGCAGGCCGCCAACCGCCTGCACTCGCAGATGGCGCTCCTGATCAACCTGTTGCGATGAGGAGCGTCACCGCCGCGTCTTCGCGGCCGTCTTGCCCACCATGAGCGCGCCCGACTTCGCCCACCTGCACGTCCACAGCGAGTACAGCCTGCTGGACGGCGCCAACCGGCTCGACGACCTGGTGAAGGCGGCCAGGGCCGACGGGCAGAGCGCGCTCGCGCTCACCGACCACGGCAACCTGTTCGGCGCGGTCGAGTTCTACCAGAAGGCGAAGAAGGCCGGCATCAAGCCCATCCTCGGTTGCGAGGTGTACATCGCGCGCGAGTCGCAGAAGAAGCCGCACCACAAGACGCAGAACCCCTACAACCACCTCACGCTGCTGGCGCGCGACCGCACGGGCTACCAGAACCTGCTCAAGCTCGCGACCTCGGCATACCTCGACGGCTACTCGTTTCGACCGCGCGTCGACCGGGAAGTGCTCGCGCGCCACGCCGAAGGCCTCTCGTGCCTCTCGGGTTGCCTCTCGGGCGAGATCAGCGACCTCGTGCAGGCCGACCGCATGCCGCAGGCCGAGCGCGCGGCCGCGGAGCTGCGCGACCTCTTCGGGCCCGAGCACTTCTGGCTCGAGCTGCAGCGCAACGGGCTCGAGATCCAGTCGCGCGTCAACGAGGCCCTGGTGGACATCGCGCGGCGCACGGGCATCCCGCTCGTCGCCACGAACGACATCCACTACCTGCGCCACGAGGACTGCGCGACGCAGGACGTGCTCCTGTGCATCAACACGGGCGCCAAGCGCGCGGACGAGAAGCGCTTCCGCATGGACACGGACACGCTCTTCTTCCGCACGCGCGCGGAGATGGCCGACGTGTTCCGCGACCTGCCGGGCACGCTGACGGCCACGCTCGACGTCGCCGAGCAGGTCGCGCTCGACATCGAGTTCGGCCGCTACCACCTGCCGCTGTTCCACACCGAGGACGGCGCACCGCCCGAGACGCTCTTCGACCGGCTGTGCGAGGAGGGTCTGCTGGCGCGCTACGGCGCGCGCGCGGAGGAGGCGCGCGAGCGCCTGGAGTACGAGAAGAAGGTCATCCGCGAGATGGGCTTCGTCTCCTACTTCCTGATCGTGTGGGACCTGATCCGCTGGGCGCGCGAGAACGGCATCCCCGTGGGCCCCGGACGCGGCTCGGCCGCCGGCTCGATCGTGGCCTACGTGCTGGACATCACGCGCGTCGACCCCCTGCGCTACGACCTGCTGTTCGAGCGCTTCCTCAACAGCGCGCGCATCTCGATGCCGGACATCGACATCGATTTCTGCAAGGAGGGCCGCGAGCGCGTGCTCGAGTACACGCGCCAGCGCTACGGCAGCGAGCGCGTCGCGCAGATCGGCACGTTCGCCACGCTCTCGGCGCGCTCGGTGCTGCGCGACGTGGGGCGCACGCTCGACCTGCCGCTGGCGGAGATCGATCGCCTCGCGAAGATGGTCCCGGCCGGCCCCACGGCGCCGTCGCTCGAGGAATCGGTCGAGAAGGATCCCGAGCTCAGCAAGGCGCACGAGGACGAGCGCTACCGCGACCTGTTCGAGTTCTCGATCAAGCTCGACGGCCTGGCGCGCCACATCTCGACGCACGCCGCGGGCGTGGTCATCGCCGACCGCCCGATCGTCGAGTACGTGCCGCTGTGCAAGCACAACGACGACGTGGTGACGCAATGGCCGGCGAAGCAGCTCGAGGACCTCGGGCTGCTGAAGATGGACTACCTGGGCCTGCGCACGCTCACGATCCTCGAGAAGACGCTGCGCCTGGTCGAGCGCTCGGGCGGCCGCGCGCCGGACCTCGACGCGCTACCCCTGGACGACGCGCCGACCTACGCGCTCTTGAACCGCGGCGAGACGCTCGGCGTGTTCCAGCTCGAGTCGGAGGGCATGCGCAAGCTGCTCGCGCGCCTGAAGCCCGACTGCTTCGAGGACCTGATCGCGTGCCTGGCGCTCTACCGTCCGGGTCCACTCGAGTCCGGGATGGCGGACATGTTCATCCGCCGCAAGCACGGCCACGAGCGCATCGAGTACCCGCACGCCTCGCTCGAATCGATCCTGCGCGACACCTACGGCTGCATCGTCTACCAGGAGCAGGTCATGCGCATCTCCAACGCGCTGGCCGACTTCGCGCTCAACGACGCCGACAACCTGCGCAAGGCGATGGGCAAGAAGCAGCCCGAGAT
>Ga0111538_10012523_pt1 | contig 11215 bp, 11 predicted proteins | sample SoiMethybrSBSTD1_FD_79669 | JGI IMG/M metagenome (GOLD analysis project Ga0111538, IMG submission 79669) | Bulk soil microbial communities from a Populus tree surrounding site in Tennessee, USA - Soil MetaG P. TD hybrid SBSTD1 (version 2)... | ecosystem: Environmental > Terrestrial > Soil >... | reverse complement strand
GCCGGTCCACGTCGATCGCGACATGTGGGAGAAGATCGTCCTCAACCTGCTCTCGAACGCCTTCAAGTTCACCTTCGACGGCGCGATCACGATCATCCTGAGCGAGTTCGAGGGGAGCGCGCGGCTGACCGTCCGCGACACCGGGACCGGGATCCCAGAGCAGGAGCTGCCGCTGATCTTCGACCGCTTCCACCGGGTGGAGAACGCCCGGGCCCGTACGCACGAGGGGAGCGGCATCGGCCTGGCGCTCGTCCACGACCTCGTCCGCCTCCACGGCGGCACGATCGAGGCGGAGAGCAAGCCCGGCGTGGGGACGGCGTTCACGGTGACGCTCCCGTTCGGTTCGGCGCACCTGCCGCCCGAGCAGATCGGCGGGGGGCCGGCGTCGTCCACGCGGACCGCCGGCAACGCCTACGTCGAGGAGGCCCTGCGCTGGCTCGAGGAGCCGCAGAGCCCCGAGAGGGCGGAGCGCGTGGAGGGACGCATCCTCCTCGCCGACGACAACGCGGACATGAGGGACTACGTCGCCCGGCTCCTCTCGGAGCACTACGAGATCGAGGCGGTGGCGGACGGCACGGCGGCTCTTTCCGCGGCGAGGAAGCGCCGGCCGGATCTCGTCCTGACCGACGTCATGATGCCGCGCCTCGACGGCTTCGGCCTGCTGCGGGAGCTGCGCGCCGATCCCGCGCTGGGCGACGTCCCCGTCATCATGCTCTCGGCCCGCGCGGGGGAGGATCGGCGGATCGAGGGGCTCGACGCCGGCGCCGACGATTACCTCGTGAAGCCCTTCGGCGCGCGCGAGCTGTTCGCACGCGTCACGGCGCACCTCCGCATGGCGGGGTTGAGGCGCGAGGCGGGGGAGGCGCTGCGGGAGAGCGAGTCCCGGTTCCGGCTGATGGCCGACCAGGCGCCGGTGATGATCTGGGTCACGGAGCGTGACGGATCGTGCACCTACCTCGGAAAGTCCTGGTACGAGTTCACGGGCCAGACGCCGGGGACGGCGCTCGGCTTCGGATGGCTCGACGCCGTCCATCCCTCGGATCGCCAGAGCGTGCGGGACAGCTTCCTGACCGCAAACGCGAAGTGCGAGCCGTTCCGCCTGGAGTTCCGCCTCCGCCACCGCGACGGGGAGTACCGCTGGGCGATCGACGCCGCCTCGCCGCGTTTCGGAGAGAACGGCGCGATGCTCGGCTACGTCGGCTCGGTCATCGACATCACCGACCGGAAGCGCGACGAGGAGGCGCTGCGCCAGGCGGACCGGCGCAAGGACGAGTTCCTCGCCCTGCTCGCCCACGAGCTGCGCGGGCCGCTCGCGCCCTTGCGTAACACGCTCGCGATCGTGCGCCGCGCCGGGGACGATCCGGAGACGCTCCGCGAGGCGAGCGCGATCATGGACCGGCAGCTCGGTCAGCTCGTGCGCCTCGTGGACGACCTCCTCGACGTCAACCGGATCACACGCGGCCGTCTCGAGCTGCGACGGGAGCACGTGGAACTTGCGCCCCTCGTGCGCCACGCGATCGAGTACTGCCAGCCGGTCGCGCCCAGCCTCCACGTGGAGCTTCCGGAGCAGCCCATCCTCGTGGACGCGGATCCCGTCCGCCTCGTGCAGATCTTCGGGAACCTCGTCCACAACGCCGGCAAGTTCACCCCGCGAAACGGCGAGATCTTCGTGACCGCCGCACGCGAGGGGGGCGAGGCGGTCGTCTCGGTGCGCGACACCGGCGTCGGGATCGATCCGGTCGATCTCCCCACTGTGTTCGAGATGTTCACCCAGCTCGGCCGCTCGCTCGAGTCCCCCACCGGGGGCCTCGGGATCGGTCTCGCGATCGTCAAGCACCTCGCCGAGCTGCACGGGGGCACGGTCGTGGCCTCGAGCGAAGGGAAGGGGAAGGGCGCGCAGTTCACCGTCCGCCTCCCGCTCCCGGCCTCCGCGCGCGAGCCCCACGAGACTCCCTCGTCCCTCAACTGCGAGAGCCCCATGACCACACCCCGCCGCATCCTCGTCGTCGACGACAACACCGACAGCGCGTCCTCCCTCGAGAAGCTCCTCACGATGACCGGGCACGAGGTGCGCTCGGCGAACGACGGTCTCACCGGCGTCGCCGAGGCCGAGCGCTTCCGCCCCGAGGTCGTGCTCCTCGACATCGGCCTGCCGCGCCTGAACGGCTACGACGCATGCCGCCTCATCCGCGAGCAGCCGTGGGGGGCGAACATGATCCTCATCGCCGTGACCGGTTGGGGTCAGGAGGAGGATCGCCGCCGCTCGCGCGAGGCCGGCTTCGACGGGCACCTCGTGAAGCCGGTCGACCTCGATGAGCTCACGAGGCTCCTCGACGAGGTCGCGCTCGACCGCAAGCCCTAGCTGGAGCGCTTCACGCCGGAGACGAAGCCGGCATTCTCGACCTTGGGCGGGACGTCCGACTTGAGCCAGCACCGGCTCGTCGTGACGTCGAAGCTGAACGCCTGGCAGCGCGTGTCCGACACGCACGCGTCGGCGCACACGCGGGCATCAGGGGAATCGAAGTGCTGGTAGACGTGACCACCGGGGCGATTGACGTTCTTCTCGAGCGCCGCCTTGGGGCAGCGACCGAGGTCGCTCTTACCCACGACGGCGACGAAGCCACCCGTCACGCCCACAAGCGTGGCCGCACCCACGAGCCATTCCGCTCGGCGAACCCACCGATCCATGTCCGTGCCCCCGACTGCCGTTCGCACATCTTACGAGCGGCTCCGCGCATGAGCACGCGTTTTCCCTATGTTTTTTTGGCAAAAAGGGGTCAGGCACCGGTTACAAGCATCTGGAATCGAACGATCGACATGGGATGCCGCGGCCTATCGGCGATGCGATTTCATGCGATCGAAAATGCACCCGTCACTTCTTCGTCATGGACCTCTCGATGCGCTCGCGGTCTCGATAGGTCCACGGGTGCTCGCGCTCGGGGGTGACCATGAGCGACGTGTCGAGCAGCCAGGCGCGTTGGAGCTCCGTGAGGAGCAGCGTCTGGTCGTAGGGACTGAGACCCTCCAGCGCCGTCGCCGCTCCGCTCTCGCCCAGGATCTCGTCCATCAAGGACTTGAGCTTGGGATGGATCGGCCGCCCCGTGATGCGGGACTGGAGCTCGGCCCCGAGCATCGCGAGCGCGCTGGCCGCTCCGGAGAGATCCGCGATGAGCGCCCGGACCGCCTTCGCGCTCATCCCGCCGGCTCCGCGACCGGGAAATGCCATCTCCCGTCGAGGACTTCCGGCCGCGGCCGGTACAGGCGCACCACGTAGCTCCAGCCGGCCGGGATCGGGAGGCAGTTCGCCGTCTTGGCGCCGCACCCGCCGAACTGGACCGCGACCGTGCCGTCCTTCGCCGGCTTCGCGGTGATGCTGTTCACCGTGTACGCGCCCTGCGGGTTCGGCTCGAACAGCCCGCGGTCGTTGTAGACGGCGATCGACCAGAACCCGTCCACCGGGACGTTCCGCAAGACGAGCCGGTGCACCGTCTGCCCGTCGTTCTCGGCGGGGATCACGCTGAACGACGTCGCGTCCCGCTCGGGGTTCCCACCCCACGCGGCCGCGGCCCCGATCAGGCGCCGCACCGGATCGACCTCACCCGGTGCCCCGAACATCCCGTTCATGTCCGGGAGCGTGTCGGCCAGTGCCAAGAGCGCCTCGCGCACCTTCGCCTGGCTTTCCGCGTCCCAGCTCGGGATCTCGAAACGGCCGGGGCTCGTCTGCGCGACCTTCACCGCGTCCTGCAGCGCCCGCGCCCTCGCGAGGTCCTTGGGGTCCGACCCGTTCACCATGATGCGGAGCGGCGTGAGCACGTAACGCGTCCCGATCTGCTCCCGCGTGAGCGTGATGCTCCCGGGGCGGTACACGACCATGGGCGTGTACTGGTCCTCGGTGATGACCTGCATCGAGATGAACCGCTTCCCGGGATCGGGGAGCGTGATCGTCACGGGGCCCGCGTCGAGATCGAACACCGCCGCCGCATAGAGGGTGTCGCGGTTCGCGTGCGAGATCGTCTGCCGCTCGACGGGCGTCAGGTCGCGCACCTTGTCGAACCTACCGAAGCCGCCCTTCTGAACGACCGCGCTCATGTAGAGGTCGCTCTCCGCGCGCACGAAGTTTTCCGGCGTCACCGGAATCGGGCGCGCGTTCTGGGAGACGGCGATCGTTACGGCAAGGAGTGGGAGAATCACCGCTGAACGTTTCATACATCCTCCGATCGACGGCCCGGGCGGCCCGATCGCGAGGATCACCGCGCGTCGCGCGGCCCTGAGATCAGTATGGGGTGAAACGGGAAACGGCGCGAACGACTCAGAGGTGCTCGTCGAGGAACCCGACGACGTTCGACTCGTACTCGACGGGAGCGTACTCGAAGAAGTCCTCGTGCCGTGCGCCGTCCACGATCCACAAACGCTTCGGCTCACGCGCCGCTCGGTACAGCTCGTTCGACTCGGCTATCGTCGTGTGCGCATCGAGCGAGCCCGCGACGACGAGCACCGGAGCGCCGATCGCAGCGATGCCGCGGATCGGCTGGAGATCGCGCGCGGTAACACCGAGTCGCGGCCCGAACTGCAGCGTCAGCAGCGGCGCGACGAACGGAGCGAGCGGGCCGACGCGCATGCGGAGCCGGTTCTCGATCGCCGCCGCCACGCGTGGATACACCGCCTCCAGCACGACCGCGTCGAACCCGGCCGGCTGTGGACCGAGGAGAACCGACGCCCCGCCGAGCGAGCAACCGATCACGCCGATCTTCCTGCCGGGTACGCTCTTCCGAATCCAGTCCCGGGCCGCGCGCACGTCCGCCGATTCTCGAACGCCGAGCGTGATCGCGCGTCCTGGCGTCTCACCGTGCGCTTGGAGATCGATGAGGAGCACGGAGTACCCGTGCTTCCCGAGCAGCTTGGCCCGCGAAACCATCGCGAGACGATTCGCCCGGATCGGATGGAGCAGCAGAACGACGGGCGTGTCCGCGCCGCGATCGACCCACCATCCCGCGATCGCATGGCCATCGCCCGGAATCGACACGGCCGCCGCCGGAAAATCGGAGGGGAGTGGAACCGGCCGGTTGACGGGCCCGACGAGGCGGGACGCCAGAAGCCAAGAGGCCGCAAGACCTGCGACCAGCGCAAGTCCCGAAACGCTCAGAACGGAGCGCGGCCGGATCGTCAGCGCTTGATCCCCGCCACGACCTTGTCGATCGCGTCTTCGAGGGTCCCACGACCGTCGAGGTAGGGGAGCCAGCCGTCCTCGACGGGCTTCCGATAGAACGGCCACGCGCGCGTGAATAGATCCTCCGACGACGGCACGAAGTCCACGACGCCGCGCGCGACAAGCGCGCGTCGCGTCAGCTCTGACGAAGTAGAAAACAAGATCGCGTGCCACAAGTCGTGGGGCGGTCGGTCGAGCCCGCGCTTCTTGCCGGCGGCCGCGATCGCCTCCGCGACCCGACCGTTGTTCGGCCCGACGATCGCGTGCGAGCTCTCGTGCAAGACCATCTCGAGCGCGCGGAAGCCCTGATACCCGGCGTCGCGGCACGACATCGTCGTGATCCACCCGCCCGAGAGCCCCTTCATCGTGTAGGCGCCGTACGGGCCGGCGTGCGGCGTGACGTAGAGCGCGATGTGCTCCGGCCACGCGGCTCCGTAGACCTTCTCGTGCGCCCGCACGAGCTCGGGGCCGGCATCGCGCAGCAATCCCGCCGCGTAGGAGATGAAGAAGCGCGCGGCGCGGTCGTCCTCCGCCCAACCGTGCGCCCGGTACACCGGCGCGGCTCTCTTCAGCGCATCGGAGAGCGGGGCGTCGATGACCGGATCCGGCGCGTCGTCGGCGACTTGGCTCAAGGCGTCGCTCGTGATCTGCATCGGCTTGGCGAACGTCAACTCGCCCTTGCCGCCGGCGGCGCGATAGGCGGCGACGGCCTCGCCCCACGCTGTTCGCTCCGCATCGGTGAAGCCCTTCAGGTCGCGTGCCGTCTCGCGCGTGGCGTCGTCGATGAGCGTCTGATGGAGGCTGACCCAGAAGCTGCTGTGGAGGTCCCACGGCGCGACGTGGACGACGTCGGCGCCTTGGACGCCCAGGGCAGTGCCGAGCAGGAGCATCAGGACCGACAGGACCTTGCGCATGGCGGGATGCTAACCCGAGCGGAAGTCCTGAGATCCGACCGCGTAAGCTTCCTTCATGAGCTCGCGGAAGGCACGGTCGATCTGGTCCAGCCTCTCCAGCCTGAAGTTGTGGACGAAGTCGCGATCGGCGAGCGACTCGATACGATGGATGGTCGGGTGCGATCGTTTCTTCTTGAGCCACAGATGACCGGCCATGGAGCTCTTCCGAGGGGTCAGCGACACGAACCGCCCGCGGGTCTGGAAGACGATGCGCGTCTTCTGCGCGTAGACGTGGACGTCGCCGAAGCGCCTCGCGGCGGCGACGAGTGCTTCGAACAGCTCGCGAACGATCGGGTCCTTGTCTTGGAAGTGGCTGTCGATCGTGAACGCGCCGCACGAGTGCGACATGTTCTTCGTGACGAAGCGCTGGCCGCAGAGCGGGCAGGTCCAGAGCGCCGGCTTTTTCACTTCCCGGCTTTGGGGTACCGCTTCCTCGTGTCGGCGATCGAGCCCGCCACGAGCTGCTCGAGTACCGGCATCTCCACGTCGGCGAGACGCTTGATGTAGAGGCACCCCCCGCCGGTCTTGTGCTTGCCGAGGCCCTTCAGCAGCGCCTTCGTCTTGGGATCTTCGAACCCGCCGAGCAGGTAGAGCGTGATGTCGCCCCTGCGGTTCGCGAAGCCGACGGCGCACGAGTCACCCTCGTGACCGCTCGCGTACTTGTAGTGGTAGCTGTCGAATCCCACGATCGCGGTTCCCCACATCTTCGGGGCGCAGCCGGTGACGCGTTTCATCATCGACGCGATCGCCTTGCAGTCCTTCCGGCGCCCGGCGTCTTCGATTGCGTCGAGATAGGAGGCGGGGCTGACTTTCGTGGGCTTGGTCTTGGCTTCGTACACGGAAGGTCTCCCGCTACACGTGTCCCGTTCTGCTCGCCGCCACGAGGGACGGAAGCATACGCGCACCGGGCGGGAATTGGAGCAGGCGGAGCGCCATCGCGGCGGGCCGGGGATGCCGGAAGAGCTGGCCGAGCATGCCGGCGCGGCGGGTGACCGGTGCGAACGCCGAGCGCCAGGTCGAGGTCCAGCGGCGGGCGGCATCGGCCGAGAGGTAGCCGTCGTGCAAGGCGCGCTCGACGAACGGCTGCGCGAGCTCCGCGGCGACGAGCGCGTTGGAGATCCCCTCGCCGCTGAACGGGTCGATGGTGCCGGCCGCGTCGCCGAGGAACAGCGCGCCGTGGCTCGCCGGCTTGCGGACGCCGAACTTCAGCGGGCCGACCGCGCGCCAGGGCGACAGCGGCTCGAGGTCGTCGAGGCGTGTGGCGAGGAGCGGGTTCTTCTTGATGCGCTCTTCGAAGAGGCGGCGGGGGGAGTTGCCGCAGGCTCGCAGGGCCTCGACTCTCGCGATGAGCGCCAGGTCGAGGCGTCCGCCCTCGACCGGTCCGAGCCCTGCGTAGCCGCCGTCGAAGACGAACAGCTCGATGCGGCCGCCGAGGCCTCGGGTCGTGTCGGAGAAATGCGCGCCGAAGCCGAACCAGGATTCGGGCGAGGTCTTGAGCGGGTCGCCAACATCCGGGTTCAGCGCGCGCTGGAGCATCGAGCGGCGCCCGTCGGCGGCGACGATGAGCTTGGCGCGGTAGGCGTCGGTTTTCGTGGTGACGCCCTTGACGACGTTGCGCTCCATGATCGGCGCGACCGCGCTGGTCTGCTCCAATACGGTGACACCGGCGGCGTGCGCCTTGGCGAGGAGGAGCGTGTCGAGCGTGCCTCGGGAGATGCCGAGCGCCGCTTGCGGGAGCGGGGACGTGACGTAGCGTCCCTTCGTGTCGGCGAGGAGGCAGCTCGTCATCGCCTTGGCCCCCAGCGACTTGATCGTCTGGAGGATGTTCAGGCGTTGCAGGACCCCGCACCCTTCGGCGGATAAGAACTCGCCGCAGACCTTGTCGCGCGGGAACTTGTCCTTCTCGAGCAGGACGACCTTCGCACCCTTCTGCGCCGCCAGTGTCGCGATCGCGGCACCTGCCGGGCCCCCGCCCACGACGAGAAGGTCGACCTTGGTCACGGGGTCGCGTTGCTTCCGGGGAGCGTCATCAAGAGACGGTACGGGAAGCGGCGGACGAGGGTGGCGCGGGGGACGCCCGCTTCCTTGGCGGCGTGCCGCAGCTCGCTCGTCGTGAAGCCGCGCAGGACGGACAGCGGCGCGTCGTGGCGGAACATCGCGTGGCGGCCGGTGACGTGCGCGGCGACGCCGATGACCGCCCACGGGATCAGGTGGCGGCGCAGGTCGTTGATGAGGACGGCGCGGCGCGCGAGGGCGCGGAAGTTCCGGAGGAGCCTCGCGGCCTGCTCGTCGCCGAAGTGGTGGAGGAAGAGCGAGGCGATGACGACGTCGAAGCTCTCGGGAGGGTAGGGGAGCTGGGTCGCGTCGGCGTGCTCGACCTCGATCTCCGCGTACGGTCGTGTCTCTGCCTTCGCGTACGCCGCGGTCGTCGCGTCTTTCTCGACCGCCGTGATCCGCACCCGCTTCCCCATCGCGCGGGCTTCGTGGACGATGTCGATCGGAAGGTCGCCGCCGCCCGTGCCGACGTCCAAGATCGTGAGCGTCTCGCCGTCGCGTTGTTTCTCGAGGCAGGGGCGGAGCGCGTCGATCAGGATCTTCGAGCCGCGCAGGAAGCGGTTGACCTTGCGGATGTCCTTGAGCGCGCCTTCGAGGTCCTGTTGGGAGTTGTCCGCGCGGTCCATCCATTCGGGGGTGAGGGACCGCTTCGGGACCAGGACGGAGGGCACCCTAGGGCTCGTGGCGGCGGAAGACGAGCGCCGCGTTTTTCGACCCGAAGCCGATGCAGTTGCACAGGAACGTGTCGATCTGCCGCTCCCGCCCCGCGTTCGGGATGACGTCGAGGTCGCAGTCCGGGTCGAAGACGTCGTGGTTGATCGTCGGCGGGAGGTACGAATCGCGCATCGCGAGGAGCGACGCCGCGACCCCCGCCGCTCCACAGGCGCCCTGCGGGTGGCCGATCATCGATTTGAGGGAGGAGGCCGGGATGTTCCGCGCGCGCCCGTCGAAGACGAGCTTCACGGCGCGGGTTTCGATGCGATCGTTGAGCTGCGTCGAGGTGCCGTGGAGGTTCAGGTAGTCGATGTCCGACGGCCCGATGCCGGCGTCCTCGAGTGCCAAGCGCATGGCCCGCGCGGGCTCCTCGCCGTTCTCGTCGAGGCGCACGCGGTGGAACGCCTCGCACGTGGCGCCGTAGCCGAGCACCTCGCCCAAGATCGTCGCCCCACGCTCCATCGCGATCTCGCGCTCCTCGAGCACGAGCATCCACGCGCCCTCGGCGATGACGAAGCCGTCGCGGTCCTTCGAGAACGGACGGGACGCGCGCTCCGGCTCCTCGTTCCACGCGGTGGACATGATCCGCATGAGGCAGAAGCCGGTGACGATGCCCGGGCCGATCGGGGAGTCGCTCCCGCCGACGAGCACGCGATCGGCGCGGCCGTAGCGGATGAGCGACATCGCATGGCCGATCGCGTCGGTGGACGACGTGCAGCCGGTGGAGATGACGTGCGACGGCCCGCGCAGCGCGAGCTTCATCGAGATCTCGCTCGAGAGCGATCCCGGCGTCGCCGAGGGGATCGTGTAGAGGCTCACGCCCTTCGGGTCGTCGAGGTAGTACTGCCGGAACTGCTTCTCGATGAACTCGAGCCCAGCGCCGCCGGAGCCGATGACCGACGCGAAGCGCCGGCGCTCCTCGATCGGCATCGACGTCGAATCGAGTCCCGCGTCGGCCATCGCCTCGAGCGCGGCGCCGAGGGCCAACGGCACGATGCGCGGCACGTGCTTGAGGTCGTTCGACGTCATCACGGTGCCGGGGTCGAAGTTCTCCACCGTCCCCGCGATGCGCGTGGGCAAATGATCGACGTCGAACTCGGTGATCTTGCGGACGCCGCTCGTGCCCGCGCGGGTGGCCGCCCAGAACGCTTCACGGCCGGTTCCGTTGGGGGAAAGGGCGCCGATTCCGGTGACGACGACGCGGCGACCCTGGACGGGACGTTGGGGGACGGACGCGTGCATGCCTTTTCAGTCTATCAGCGGCGGGAGATTGGCTCGAAAGCCCCTGCGGGAACACAAGTTACTCGAACGTGCCGACCGTCCCCTACGCGAGCATCGGCTCCAGATCGGCGAGGTCGATCGGCTTCACGAGGTGCCCGTTGAACCCCGCTTCGGTCGATCGCTGCCGATCCTCGTCGCGGTCGCGACCGGTCAGCGCGAGGAGGCGCATCGCCTTCCCCCACGACTGACGGCGGATGCGCCGGCATGCTTCGTAGCCATCGGCCTTCGGCAGGCCGAGGTCGAGGAGCGCGACGTCGGGGCGGAACTCCTCGGCCGCCTCGACGGCTTCCACGCCGTCCGCGGCGGTACGCGTCTCGAACCCGCGTAGGCGGAGGAGCATCGCGAGCGACTTCGCCGACTCGGGGTAATCGTCCACGATGAGGATGCGGCGGCAGTTCGAGGCGTTCCCCATGGCTTCCTCCTGTGCGTGGGGAAGCTAAGGCGTGTTCGACCTCAATGGGTAGAGTGGGCTATTCCGTAGGACGATCGCCTAGTCGGCCGGCTTCCGGCGAACCGTGATCGGAATCTCGACACTTCCTCCGGGTGCGGGGCCGGGCGTGTGTTTGGATCCGCGATAGAACCCCGGGATCTCGACCTCGACGTCGTACGCGACGCCGGGCAGGACGCAGATCTCGAACCGATCGTTGGGAGACGTCGACTTCGGCCAGAAGGTGCTCATGCCCACGCCGTTGGGGAGCGCGGGGCTCGGCCGGATCGTCACCGTGGCCTCGGTCGTCAGGAGGGGTTTCGCAGCGTCGCCCTGCTGGTGCTCGAGCAGGCGCACGCGCAGGTTGCCCCGAGGCGGCGTGTGCAGCGTCACTCCGGTGAGTGATTCGGCGCGCAGGTCGATGCGTTGCTGTACGAACCCGCACATGCCGGCCGTTGGCAAGACGCGGACGAAGACGATCTCGCGCGGTGCCTTGTGGAAGTGAGCCGTACCCTTCGGGTCGGTCGTCGCCGCCTCGAAGCACGTTGCTGCACCGAGAGGGCACAGCAGGACGTCGAT
>Ga0111538_10012522_pt1 | contig 11216 bp, 6 predicted proteins | sample SoiMethybrSBSTD1_FD_79669 | JGI IMG/M metagenome (GOLD analysis project Ga0111538, IMG submission 79669) | Bulk soil microbial communities from a Populus tree surrounding site in Tennessee, USA - Soil MetaG P. TD hybrid SBSTD1 (version 2)... | ecosystem: Environmental > Terrestrial > Soil > Tree... | reverse complement strand
GAAGTCCTCGCGCGCGCAGGGCAAGGCGCACGGCATGCAGGACATCGGCGCGTACACGCTGCGCATCAACGCGACCAACTTCGCACTGGCAAACGACGACGGCGCGGTGACCCGCGACTACGACCGCGCTGACCTCGTGCTGGTGGGCGTGTCGCGCTCGGGCAAGACGCCGACATGCCTGTACATGGCCCTGCAGTACGGCATTTTCGCCGCGAATTTCCCGTTTGCCGAGGAGGAGTTCGAGACCGCCTCGTTGCCGGCGGCGCTGGCGAAAGTACAACGCAAGCTCTATGGACTGACGATTGCGCCGGAGCGCCTGCAACAGATCCGCAACGAGCGGCGCCCGAACAGCAAGTACTCCTCGTCGTCGCAGGTGGAATACGAAGTGCGCACGGCCGAGGCGATCTTCAAACGCTACGACATTCCGTGCATCAACACAACCGAATGCTCGATCGAAGAGATCGCGAGTCGCATTCTCGATAAAACGGGGCTCGAACGACGTCTGCGCCCATGATGCGATCGTGACGCAAGTCTCATGCCGCTGGCCGAAGGCGAAAATCGCTGTGCTATATTCGGCCCATGTTGGCAACGCTGGAACACGACACGAATTGCGCAGTCAGCTGGCGCGCCCGGCCGGGCAGCTTCGTCAGCCTGATGTCGCTTTACGAGAGCAACTACATTCGCCTTGCATGGCTCGTGCCTGAGTTGCACACCATCGAAGGCGTGCACGTCTCGCGCGTCGCGGGCGACTGCGCGTTGCACCTCGCGGTCGACGAGCGCTCGCGCTACACGACGACGATTCGGCTGACGTATGTGTTCGACGACGCCGGTCAACCGGTCGCGGATCCGGACCTGCAGATTCGCGTTTATCACGACGCACGGCTCGCCGAAGTACAGGCGTGCGCGCGCTGGCATCGGCATTCGTTGCTCGAAGCGCTGCGCTCGCAACTGGAACGTGCGCTCGGCGATCGCTGGCTGCGCAACGTCATGCTGAACAAGTGGCTCGACTATTGCGTAGAGCGCGGCCACCGCTTCCCGGGTTCGTCCCACCGCTGAGCCACGTCCGCAACCGCGCACTCGCGCTCGTGACATGGCAATCTCCGACCGACTGAGCAACATCCGTCAGCTCCTGCCGGGCGCAAGTCAGCCCGACCCGCAGGAAGAGCGGCTGCTGCAGTTGTACTGGAATCGCGCCGAGCTCAAGAAGGAGCTGACGCGGCTGCAGGACGAGCGCGTCAAGCTGCTCGAGCAGCTGCGCAGCCAGGAGACGGCGACCGCACGCGCGAAGGAGCAGGTGCAGGTGCTCGAAGAGTATCTCGGCAATCCCGAGATCGCGGTGCATGCACTCGTCTACTTTCAATTGCGTGCGTTGTGGCGCGCTGCCGGTGTGCGTCTCGGCCGCTTCGCCACGCAACTCAAGCAGCAGCAGACGGACCGCGAGCACCGCCGGCAACTGATCGAGTTCGACCAGACGCGGCGCCGCGAGCTCTCGGACTTCGACCGGCGCATCCACGACGCGCGCTCGCGCGCCGACATGCTGGAAGCGCAGCTCAAGCTGATGGACGCGAAGCTCGCCGCCATGCGCGGCTTCTGGAATTACTTCCGCCGCCGGGGCCTCTCCGAGGAGATCGAGGCCGAGCGCAGTCAGTGGGACCAGGCGATGATGCTGGTGACGGACTTGTCCGACGACCGCACCGACCTCGAAGAGACACCGCCGCCGGAGTTTGCCGGCATCTCGATCGATGGCCGCCGCGTCGTCAACACCGCCGTGATCGCATACGCGCAGCAGCTGGTTGCCTCACTCTCGGCGGGCGGTCTCGCGATGCTGGCGAAAGAGACAACCTCGAAGCGCCTGTTCGACGTGCGTTACGGCAGTCCGACGGAGTGCGCGCGGCTGATGACGCAGCTGCGCGATGCGTTGACGATAATGAAGGATGACAACGAGAATCTCGGCGGCTTGAAAGAGCGGACCGATGCCGTTCGTGCGAGCGCCAGCTATCGCAGCGATGCCGACACGGTGCCGCTGACGGATTCGATCGGCACGCTGCCGCTGCCGACATCGCCGGTGTCAGGCCTGGAGACGGGGAACCGCGCCGGGGTCAACGTGCTGGTTGACGACTACTGGGACCTGTATCAATCGCTGCTTCAGTAGGTCGGGCTTCAGCCCGACTCCTCAATCGGCGTGTCCACTGCGCTGCGTTGTCGAGCCACACATACATCGACGGCACGATCAGCAACGACACGATCGTCGAGAACCCCAGTCCGCCGATGATCGCGCGCGCCATCGGGTAATACGCGGGACCGCCGTTGCTGCCGCCGCCGACCTGCGCATCGCCGATCGCGAGCGGCAACATCGCCAGCAACGTCGTCAGAGTCGTCATCAGAATCGGACGTAGTCGATCGCGACCGGCCTGGATGATAGCTGCGGTGCGCTCCATGCCACTGGCACGCAGTTGTGCGATGTGCGCGACCAGCACGATGCCGTTGTTCACGACCACGCCCATCAGGATCAGGATGCCGATCATGGCCATGAACGTCAGCGGCGTCACGGTGACGAACAGGAACCAGAACACGCCGACGATCGCGAACAGGATCGAGCTCAGGATCGAGACGGGCAGGATCGTGGACTCGAACAGTGCAGCCATCACCAGGTAGATCATCACGAACGCGAGCAGGATGTTGATGAGCATGGTCTGCAGCGTCTCGTCGTTCTGCTCGGCACCGCGCCCGAATTTCCAGGTGTAGCCGGGCGGCAGCGGGAAGCTCTTCATGATCGGCTCGACGACTTTCTTGATCTCGTCGAACGTCGTGCCCGTCGTGAGGTTGCCCGCGATCACGACGGACGTCAGCCGGTTGATGCGCTCGACTGCTCGATCGCCGGGCTCGACGCGGAACGTCGCGATCGAGCCGAGACTGACGTTCGACTTGTCGGGCAGCGTGATCGGCAGTGAAGCGAGATCCTCGATCGCCTGGCGATCGGTGGCGCGGAACAGCAGCCGCATCGTCACTTCGCGCTCGGCAGTGCGCAGCTCGCGCAGGCGATCGCCGCGCATCGCGGCCGCAACCGTTGCGGCGATCATCTCGGATGTTACGTTCAACTGCGCCGCGCGGTCGCGATCAACGACGATGTGGACTTGCTCATCGCCGCTGCGCGCTTCGGAGTGCACGCCTTCGAGGCCCGGCAGCGTCGCCAGCTGTCGTGCAACTTCGAACGACAGCTCGTAGAGCCGCTCGGTGGAGTCGCCCGACAGCTGCAGGCTGAAGCCCTTGCCCGGGCCTTGTTGATCGAACTGGAAGCTGGGCTCGCCGATGAGAATCTCCGGCATCTCGTCGGCGACCCACTGCATCACGTCCTTGGAGCGCACGCGGGCCGCGTCTCGCGGCGTCAATTGCAGCAGCGTTTGCGCGCTCGTCGAGTCGTAGCGCGAGTACACGCTCTGAATGTCGAAGCGCTCGCGGTTGGCGAGCAGGAACGCTTCGATGCGATCCACTGCCTGTTCGACCTGTTCGAGCGGATGTGTGCCCTTGAGGTGATAGTCGAGGAACAGGCCGCGCCCGGCGTCCTGTGGAAACGGATCGACCTTGAGCGCCTTGGTTGCGAACAGCGCGACCGGCGAAGCGATGATGACGATCAGCGCCAGCCCGGTCTTGCCGGGGTTGGCCAGCACCCATTGCAAGGCAGCGGCGTAGCGATTCTGCAGGCGGCCGAGGAACGAGCCGCTGGCGATGGCGAGCGGCGCGTTGATGCGCGCGCTCAGCATTGGAATGATCGTCTGCGCGACCAGGAGCGAAGCGACCATCGCGATCACGATCGGAATCGCGACGTGCTTCATCAGGATCGTGATCTCGCTCGGCGAGCCGAACACCAGCGGCACGAAGACGATGATCGTGGCCAGCGTGCCGGCAAGCGTCGCGACGCCGACGTCGCGCACGCCGCGCAACGTCGCGCCCAGCGGATCGGCAGGCTTGAGCTGACGATGCCGGAACACGCTCTCGGTGATCACCACCGCGTTGTCGACCAGCATGCCGATCGCCAGCATCATGCCCATCATCGAGAAGATGTTGAGTGTCAGTCCGAGGAAGTACAGCGCTGCAAGTGTGATCAGCAGCGAGCCGGGCACCGCGAGCGCGACGATGGCGGTCATCGACCAGTCGCGCAGGAAGAAGAACAGCACGGCGATTGCGAGCACCAGTCCGATCAGGCCGGCGTCGCGCAGGTCGCCGAGCGAGTTGCGGATGCTCTCGGCCTGGTTGCCGATCACGATGATGCTGATGCCCTGCAGCTGCGGCAGCGTTCTGGCTCGCTCGATCTCCTTGAGCACAGCATCGACCGTCTCGACTACGTTCGCCTGCGTCGTCTTGAAAACATCCAGGCCGACGGCCGGGCGACTATCCAGATGCCGGCCCATCTCCAGCTCGGGGGCGACCAGCGCGACGTCGGCGATGTCGGCGAGCCGTACCGCGGAGGTGACGCGGAGGTTGCGGATGTCGTCGAGCGAGCGGAACTCGCCGATCGGGCGGATGCTGAAGCGCTGACCCTGTTCGGTGATCTCACCGGCGCTGACGGAGAAATTGCTCTTCTGCAGCAGCGTGGCGAGTTGCTGCACGTCGATGTTGTGCGCGGCCATGCGCCCGGCGTTGATCAGGATCCGAACCTCGCGTGGCACGACGCCCTGCAGCTCGACGCGCGCCACGCCGGGCACGCGCTCGAGCGGCCGTTTGAGGTAGCGCTCGAGCGAGTCGTACTGATCGGTCAGGTCCTGGTCGGCGGAAATGCGCACCACGACGACCGGTTGATCGGAGGCGTTGAACGAGAACGCCAGAATCCGGTCGGCGCCGGCCGGCAGCTCCGAGCGGATCGAGTCCAGCTTGGTGCGCACGTCGAACGCCGCCGCGTCGATGTCACGGCCCCAGTCGAACTGAATCTGGAATGTCGCCTGCTCGGCTTCGGAGCGCGAGCGCAGCTCCTCGATGCCGGCGAGCGTCGACAGCGCTTCTTCGACGGGCCGCGTGATCAGCTGCTCGACTTCCTCCGGCGTCGAGCCGGGGTAGGGGATGATCACCTGCATGCCGGGAAAGGTGACGTCCGGAAACTCTTCCAGCCGCAGCAGGTGCACGGAGATCATGCCGACGACGATCAGCGCGATGAACGTCATCGTGGTCGTCACCGGGCGCTTCAGGGCCGTGCTCGTGTGGAGCATGCGTCAGCCCCCGGTCGAGGCGGGCGCGACGTCGGGCGTCGGTGCATACACCTTTCGATCCATCACCGAGTACACGACGGGGATGACGAGCAGCGTGAGGAAGGTCGTGAGGGTCACGCCGCCGATCACGGTGATCGCCATCGGCGCGCGCAGCTCTGCACCTTCGCCGAGACCGATCGCCATCGGCACGAGGCCGAGGATCGTGGTCAGCTTCGTGATGAGGATCGGGCGGAGTCGGGCGCGGCCGGCGGCGACGATCGCGTCGACCTTGTCGAGGCCACGCGCGCGGGCCTGGTTCACCGCGTCGATCAGCACGATCGACTGGTTGACCACGATGCCGGCGAGCATGATGAGGCCGATGTAGGCGACCACGTTGACGGTCGTGCCCGTGAGCCACAGCGCCCACACGGCGCCGATGACTGCGAGCGGAATCGTCAGCAGGATGACGAACGGATGGACCAGCGACTCGAACTGCGAAGCCATCACGAGATAGACCAGGAACACAGCGAGCACGAGCGTGAGCTGGAGCGACGCGAACGAGTCACGCATCTCTTCGCTCTGGCCGGAGATGTAGGCGGTCACGCCCGGGGGCAACGTCGTCGTCAGCAGGATGCGCTGGAGCTCAGCGACGCCGGTTCCGAGGTCCGCGCCGTCGACGTCTGCGGAGACGATGGCGACGCGCTCCTGGCCGATGCGGCGAATCTCCGCCGGGCCGCTGGCGAGCGTTACGTCGGCGACTGCCGTCAGCGGCACTGGGCGCTCGCTGCCGGGATTCACGATCAGGCGACGGATCTCCTCGATCGAGGCCGAGTGCGTGTCGATGCTGCGCACGAGTACGTCGATCTTCTTGTCATTGAGCCGATAGCGCGTCGCGACCTCGCCGCGCACGCTCTGCACGACGCGGTCGGCGATGTCGCGAACCGCCAGGCCGAGCTGCGTAGCGCGCTCCTGGTCGAACACGATCTGGATTTCGGGATTGCCGGCTTCGACGGTCGAGCGCACGTCGCGAAACAGCGGATTGGCCAGCATGCGCGTGTGCACGCCTTCGGCAGCCTGCCCGAGACGGTCGAGGTCGTAGCCGGTGATTACGACTTCGAGCGGCGTCGAGAGCGCGAACAGGCTCGGACGGCTGAACTGATGCTGCACGCCGGGCATCTGCTGCAGTGAAGTCCGCAGCTGGGCGATCGCACGCTCTTCGTCTTCGCGAGTCGCGCCGTGACCTAGCGTAACGCTCACGCGGCCGGTGTTCTCGCCCGCGTCGACGGGGTTGGCGTCGAGACGGTTGCCGGTGCCGGCGACGGCATAGGAGAGGGCAAGGTTCGGCAGCTGCTCGCTCGACATCTGTACGCGCGATACGGCCTGGTCGGTCACTTCGAGCGGGGTACCGGCGGCGAGGCGCAGGTCGATGTTGAACTCGCCCTGTGAGATCTGCGGCACCAGCTCGCTGCCGAGCTGCGGCACGATCAGCATCGTCAGCAGGAACAAGGCGAGCGCGCCGCCGAGCACCTTGATTCGGTGCTCGAGCGCCCAGCGGATGGCGGGGGGATACACCCGCTCGCAGAATGAGTAGAGCGCCTGCGTGGCATTCACCGCGGGGCGGAGCAGTCGCTCCAGCGTGCGGCAAATCAATCCGGCAGCGCGTCCGATCGCCGCAACTGCAATCGACAGAGCCCTCGCGATCCGGCCGAGCGGCTTGCTCTCTGCGGTCGTCGCGTCGCCCAGTTCCTCCGACTTGCCGCCAGCAGCCAGCATCGGTACGAGCGTGAGCGCCACAGCGAGCGACAGCAGCAGTGAATAAGTGACCGTCAGCGCCTGATCTTTGAACAGCTGGCCGGCGATACCGGAGATGAACACCATCGGGAAGAACACCGCAACCGAGGTCAGCGTCGCCGCGGTCACCGCAGTCGACACTTCACGCGTGCCGAGCTGCGCCGCCTCGACGCGCGAATATCCGTGCTCGCGCTTTCGCACGATGGCTTCGAGGACGACGACGGCATTGTCGACGAGCATGCCGACCGCCAGCGCCAGGCCGCCGAGCGACATGATGTTCAGCGACAAGTCGGACATGTACATCAGCATGAACGTGCCGACCACCGAGACCGGGATGGCGACGCTGGTGATGAACGTCGTGCGCGCGTCGCGCAGGAAGAGATACAGCACGATGATTGCGAGCAGGCCGCCCAGTACCGCCGCGAACTTGACCTCGCCGATCGCAGCGCCGATGAAGCGCGACTGGTCGTACACCGTGACGGTCTCAGCCTGCGCCGGGAAGGCTTTTTCGATCTGGCTCAGCTTCGCGCGCACGCCGGTCGCGAGCTGCACGGTGTTGGCGTCGCCTTCCTTGTAGACCGCGAGCTCGATGCATTCCCGGCCGTTGACGCGCGTGATCGCCTCGCGATCTTTGTGACCGTGCGCAACGCGTGCCACGTCCCGTAGATAGACCGGCCTGCCGCCGACCGTCGCGATGATCGCGTTCGCCATCTGGTCGATCGACTGAAACTCGTTGAGCGTGCGCACGAGGAAGCGCTGCGTGCCTTGCTCGAGCCGCCCGCCGGAGAGGTTGACGTTCTCGGCGCGCACCCGGCGCGTAACGGCGTCGATCGACAGCCCGAGCTGCGCGAGCTTCTGCTGGTCGACGTAGATCTGGATCTCATCCTCGTAGCCGCCGCTCACCTTCACGGCCGCCGAGCCCTCCACCGATTCCAGCTCGGGCTTGAGCCGGTCCTCGGCGAAGCGACGCAGATCGAGCAGTCGGGCCTGCGCCGCCTCCGGAGTACTGGCGGTCGATTTGTCGGCCAGTGCGAGCCGCATCACCGGCTCGCTGGCGGGATCGAAGCGCAGCAGCAGCGGACGCTTCGCTTCCAGCGGCAGCTGCAGCAGGTCGAGCTTCTCGCGCACATCGATGCCGGCGAGGTCCATGTCGGTGCCCCACGCGAACTCGAGTGTCACGTCCGACTGGCCGGAGCGCGACACAGAGCGCACGTGACGCACGTTGCGGATGATGCCGACGGCTTCCTCGACCGGCCGCGTGATGAGGTTCTCGACCTCCAGCGGCGCCGAGCCCGGCAGCTCGGTGCGCACCGTCAGCGTGGGGTAGGAGAGGTCGGGCAGCAGGTCGACCTTCAGGCGCAGCAGCGAGACGACGCCGAACAGCAGCAGCGCTACCGTCAGCATCAGGATCGTTATGCGCCGACGGATCGCGAACTCGACGATGTTCATCGAAGTCAGCTCGCTTCGGATTTGCGTTCCGCGACGGCTGCGCGCCCGGGCTCTTCGATCAGACGGATCGAGCTGCCGGACTTCAGGCCGTTCTGGCCGACGACCACGATGCGCTCGTCGCCGCTGAGACCCTCGATGACTTCGATGAGGCCGGCGTTGGTCAGGCCGGTCTTGATGCTGCGCTGCTCGGCTTTGTCGCCGTTCGCGACGAACACGGTGGGGGAGCCTTCAGCTTCGACGATCGCACCGCGTGGGATGCGCAGCGCCGCGCTGCGACGCTCGAGCACGATGCCGACGCGCGCGAACATGCCCGGCTTGAGCTGCCGCTTCGGATCGCGCACCTCGATCGTGGCCTTGAAGGTGCCCGTCGCGGGATCGAGCGTCGGGCTGATGCGCTGGACGCGTCCAGCGAAATTCGTACCGGCGAGCGCGTCGACGATGATCGTCGCGGCCTGCTCGGGCTGCAGCTTCGCGAACTCACGCTCCGGCACGTGCACCTCGGCGATCAGCGGATCGAGGTCCGTGACCTGGAAGGTGCGGTCGTTGACGTTGATGGTGTTGCCCACCTTGATGTGGCGGGCGGAGACCACGCCGGCGATCGGCGCGCGGATCTCCGTGTAACCGAGATTGAGCTGCGCCAGGTCGCGCGCGGCTTTCAGCCACTCCATTTCGGAGCGGGCGTTGTCGACGGCGGAGGCGGCGACGAGCTTGCGGCTGAGCAGCTCGACCGTGCGTTTGTACTCGCGCTCGAGTTTGGCCACGTTCACTTCGGTCTGCTGCAGCTCGAAGCGGAGGCGGTCGCCATCGAGGCGCGCGAGCACCTGCCCGGCCTTCACGACGTCGCCTTCCTCGACCAGGATCTCGCGAACTTCGCCGCCGACCTTGGCGACGACGGTGGCTTCCTGGTCGGCCTGGAGGGGCGCAGTGCCGGCGTACACAGAGAGCATCTCTCCGCGCGAGGGGCGGTCGACCTGCACGGGAATTGCCGCCGTGGCCGCGTCTGCGGCTTCCTTGGCGGCCCCCTTGTCGCAGCCATTCAGCGCCAGGGCGCAGACTCCGATCAGCAGCGAAACGGCCGCCAGTCGGCCTATACGACGTGGTAACCCCGCCGAATTCGTTATGTTCAACATGGAGGTGCCAGGCCAGTTGCGTGCAGCAATCCCGCTGCGAGGTGGCCGCATAGTAGGAGTGTTTGGTGTTGTAGTCAACTACAACACCAGCTCATCCCTGGGTCAGCCGCCCTGAACGGGCGGCTCAGGGCCGTTCAGTTCGGCGTTGCCGGGCGCTCCGCATCGGGCTTAAGGCGCGTCAGGAACACACCTTTCATCCCGCTGAGGTCCGCTGCGATCTCGGCCGTCTCTGAGAGCACGGCATCCGGAGGCTCGGCGCCATTGAGATCGGTCAGTGAGTTCAAAGGTTTCAGCCCGCGCGCGACGCGCCGCTCGTTTTCGCGAGCCATGCGCTCTTTCTCCAGCTGTTCGCGCTCGGCAATGCGCGTCTTGAGGTTGAGCGACAGCTGCTTCTGCGTGCGCACTTTCTCGAAGGAGTCGAGATCGGCGAGCAGCAGGCGGAAGTCCGGATCGGCGGCGATGCGCTCTTCGTGCGAGTGCTCGAGCGTCGGCACGGCCTGAGACAGCTGCGACTCGCGGCCGAACTCGACCGGGCGGATGCGATCCCAGGGCAGAGCGCTCTCGCGGGTGCTCTCGCCGACTTCCTCGGTGCTGATCGCGGTCGGCATGGAGATGTCAGGCTGCACGCCGCGGTGCTGCGTGCTCTCGCCCGTGACGCGGTAGTACTTGCCGATCGTGACCGTGAGCTGGCCGAAACCCGGATCCGGGCCCAGCGCGTAGCGATCGAGCGGATACAGGTTCTGCACCGAGCCCTTGCCGTAGGTCTGCTGACCGACGATCAGCCCGCGGCCGTAGTCCTGGATCGCGCCGGCGAAAATTTCCGACGCCGAGGCGCTGAAGCGGTCGACCAGCACGATCAACGGGCCGTCCCACGCGATCGTCGGCTCGGGATCGTCGAGCACTTCGACGCGGCCGCCGGTCTCGCGCAGCTGCACGATCGGGCCGCCCGGAATGAACAGGCCGGATAGCGCGGTGGCTTCGGTGAGATGGCCGCCGCCGTTGCCGCGCAGATCCATGATCAGCGCTTCGATGTGATCCTTGTCTTTCAGCTCATCGATGAGCTTGCGCACGTCGCGCGTGGTGCTGCGGTAGTCCTTGGCGCCCGACGACTTCGCCTCGAAGTCCTGGTAGAAGCTCGGCACGTTGATGACGCCGATCGGCACCTCATGGTCGCCACGCTTGAGCTTGCGCACTTCCTTCTGCGCAGCTTGCGCTTCGAGCGTGACCTTGCTGCGCGTCAGCGCCAGCTCTGTTTCCGGCGAACCCGGCGCTGCACCGGCCGGGAGAATCTGCAGCCGCACCGTCGTGCCGACCTTGCCGCGGATGATCTGCACGACGTCGTCGAGACGCCAGCCGACCACGTCCACGAATTTGCCGTTCTTGCCTTCGCCGACTGCGAGGATGCGGTCGTTGGCCTTCAGCGAGCCGTCCACCGCCGCGGCGCCGCCGGGCAGGATGTCAGCACGGTGACGTTGTCGTCGACGAGGTTCAGCGACGCGCCGATGGCCTCGTACGACAAGCTCATCTGGATGCGGTACTCCTCGGAATTGCGCGGCGAGAAGTAGCTGGAATGCGGGTCGAACACGTGCGCGAACGCGTTCATGAACACTTCGAAGATGTCGTCGCTGGTGACCTGCTCGGTGCGCTTGAGTACGCGCTCGTAGCG